>Ga0316628_100003781_pt1 | contig 11715 bp, 11 predicted proteins | sample OWC_Aug_M2_C1_D5_FD_207648 | JGI IMG/M metagenome (GOLD analysis project Ga0316628, IMG submission 207648) | Wetland soil microbial communities from Old Woman Creek delta, Ohio, United States - OWC_Aug_M2_C1_D5_C | ecosystem: Environmental > Terrestrial > Soil > Wetlands | place: USA: Ohio... | reverse complement strand
GGACGTTTCACCATCCTCGTTCGAAGGTCTGCATGTTCTGATCGAACAGATCGTCATTGGAACGGCAATGGGATTGGCGATGCGCATCGCATTCGCAGCGGTGGACACGGCAAGCGAAGTCATCGGGTTGCAGATGGGCCTGGGGTTCGCGACATTCTTCGATCCGCAGCATGGCAACAACTCTCCGGTTGTTTCCCAGTTCATGGGACTGCTGGCGGTTCTGTTCTTCCTGGCGCTCAATGGACATCTGCTGATCATTTCCACGATAGCGCAAAGCTTTTCCGCGCTACCGATCGGCACCGATCTCCTCGGTGCTCATAGCGCATACGGCCTTGTTTCCCGGGGCGGTCAGATGCTCACCGCCGGCCTTACGCTGTCGTTGCCCGTGGTTTCTGCGCTGCTGATTACCAACCTCGCCTTGGGCGTGCTGACGCGCGCTGCGCCTCAGCTCAACATCTTCGCAGTCGGGTTTCCGATCACGTTGCTGTTGGGATTTGCAATGCTGGCTCTGGTGCTGCCCAACCTGACCGTGCCTATGGAGAAGTTGCTCACGTCCGGCGTATCGGCAGCGCTGGAAATCCTCACCCCCTCTCGATAGCCCTTTCATTCAGGGGAGATAATTGAAAACCGACAACTGCGCCGTCTGCAGGAAGCTCTTCTGAGCCGCCTGGAGGTTGGTTTGCTGCTGGGTCAGATCGCTGACCGCTTTTGCATAATCCAGATCCTGCAGATTCGACAAGACTTGCTTGTACTGCAGTGAGAGGTCCTGGCTACTGGTCTGTTGAGTGGCGGCTTCGCTCATGCGCGTGCCGACGCCTGCGCGTACCGAACTGACATTGTTGAGATCCTGGTCCAGGTTGGTAACCGCATCGGTAAGCGAGTTCTGCAGCCGCGCCTGTGCGGCCGGGGACCCGGCCGGCGCCTTTAGCGCCGCGATCAGATTCGATACCGTCTTGAAGATATCCTGATTGGTGCTTGGGTCGATCTGTACCACGTCGCCCGCGGCCGGTATGCCGCTGACTTCAAGGCTCATACCGTCGAAGGCGATCGAAGCGCCGCTGGTATAGGGCTGTGCAGTGGCTACCGTCGTGCCGGCGGTCACGTCGTGTACGTCATAGGTGGTGGTGGTCCCCGTCACACTGAACACGATCTGATACTGGTGTCCCGTGATCGCCGCTGCATTGGTGACCGTCCCCGGGCTGTAAGTAGCGTTGCCGGTATTACCCGCGGGGGCGGACACGGCGAATGCCCCGTTGCCGCTGCGTATGCGCGTGAATACGTCGGCACCGGATTGGCTGACCGCGATCTGCCGGCCGCTCGCGACCTGCACCAGCCGTTGGCCGTCGTCACCCAGATACTGCACGCCAGCGGCACCCGGCGAGAATGGCTTCAGACCGGTCTGGAATCCGGAAAACAGATAATTGCCTTCGCCATCCGTGGTATTGGCAACCGTCATGAGTTGGTCGTACATCGCCTGGGTGTCTTGAGCCAGGGATGCGCGATCCGAGGCGGTGAAACTGCCGTTGCCGCCCGTGATTGCATTTTGCCTGATCGATTGCAGCAAATTCGTGACACTCCCGAGCGCCTGATCGGTCAGCGAAAGGCGGCCTGCCGCCGTTTGCGCATTCGTGCCGTACTGCGTGTTTATGGAATCGGCTTGCGTTATTTCCAGCGCACGCGAGGAAGCAATCGGGTCGTCCGCCGGAGTGAGTATGCGGCGACCGGTCGACATCTGCTGCTGGGTCTTCAGCAGTTGCGCCTGCTGCTGGTTCATGGCGCTGACGCCGAGATCGTAAACGGTGTTGGAACTGACGCGCATGGCAATCTCTCTTTATGGGTTGATCTGGAGCAGCGAGGCGAACAGCGTCGATGCGATCTGCAGAACCTTGCCGGAGGCCTGATAGGCCTGTTGGAAGCGAATCAGGTTGGCAGCTTCTTCGTCGAGGTTCACGCCGGAATAGGACTGCTGCGCAGTTTGCACCTGTTGCAGTATGGAGGCTTGCGCCGCACTGGTGACTTGCAGTTGCTGCGTCTGCGTACCGACCTGGCTGACCAGAGCCGCATAGGCCCCCTGATAGGACGCGGTGCCCCCGTCCAGGATCTTTGCGGTCTGCAGGCTGGCGAGCGCAAGCGCGTTGCGGTTGTCGCCGCTGCCTCCGGTATTCGGTCCGATGCTGAACGAATCGCCCGTCGCCGGTGCGCCGCTGATCTGGACGGTCCAGCCATTGAAGCTGATGTTCTGCCCCGCCGTATAGGCCACGCCAGTTGGATTGCCGGTGCCGGTTCCAGTGACGTCGAAAGTCGTCGGGCTGGTGAACGTGATCGTGACAGGCTGCTGCAGATTCGGGTCGGGCGGAGGCGGAACATTGACCGAACCGGCACTTAAGGTTCCGGTGCCCGTGTTGGCCGCACCCTGCGCAGTTCGAATCGGTGCCGCAGCCGCGACCTTGGTGGGGTCGGTGATGGCAACATTCAGCGTCGATGCTCCGTCCACGGTCGGGCGAATCAGGAAGGAGTCGCCGGCCGCCGCTGCCCCTGAAGCGAGGGACAGCGTGAAACCGTCCACGTTCTGCGGGAACGTGGCAAAGGCCCGGGTCGTGTTGTCGGACAGTCGCGTCAGGGTGTAATTGGTCCCGTCGTAGTTCAGCCGGTAGTCGCTGGTCGTCAGTGCGCCAACGTTGGTCGTATCGAACGCCGCCGCGATCACGGCGTTGCCGGTGTTATTCAGGTTGGAATTGACCCGCGGCGGACCGATCGAGAACAAAGGCGTGCCGAGCTGTCCATTCAGGTCCTGTCCCAGCTCATGCTGGGCATTGACAGTCTGAGCCAGTGTAATCGCCACACGGCCCAGGGCATTCTGTGCGGGATCGAGCGCCTGGCTGCGGAAATCCAGCAACCCTCCGAGGCTGCCGCCGCTGAGCGTCGCTTCCGGCAGTTGCACGACTCCGGAGGGCGCACGATATCCGATCGTCAGCTTGGTGGGATCGAGCGGATCGGGTAGCGTAGCCAGCGAGTACGCCTGTGTTCCGGCAACCAGCGGCTGCCCGTTTCCGATAAAGACGTTGTAGGCGCCGTCGCCCTGGGTCACGACGGTGGCGCGAATGTCCTTGTTGAGATTGGCCACCAGTTGATCGCGCTGGTCCAGCAAATCGTTCGGCGGCTGCCCGCCGGTGGCGCTGCGGGCCACGATGATGCGCTGGTTCAAATCTGCGATCTGCGTGGCGAAATTGCTGATTTCCCGTGTCGTTGCACCGATGGCGGAATTGACGCCGTCGCGCAGGCCGGTCAACTGCTGGTCGATCCCCTGGAAACTCGATGCCAACGCCTGCGCCGAGGAGAGCATTGCCTGACGCGAAGCATCCACATTCGGCGTTGTTGCCACGCCTTGCACCGCGGTGAAGAAATTCTGCAGGGCGGGCGACACTCCGGCAGACGGGTCCGCCAGCAGGTTGTCGATCTGCTGGATCTGCGAATAGTTGCTGTCGAGCGAGGACGACTGGGTCGACGCCGTGAGCACTTCGTTGGAAAGGAACTGGCTGTACAGCCGCTGCACCGTAACGACGTCGACACCGTTGCCGAAAAAACCGCTGCCGCTCGCCAACGGGGTCGCATTGGAAAAATCGACCTGCTGGCGCGTGAAGCCCGGCGTATTGGCGTTGGAGATGTTGTGGCCGGCCGTGATCAGACCGGCCTGCGCCGCCTGCAGGCCGGTGATAGCGATGCCGAAGATATTGGTTGCCAAAGTCTTTCCTTCCCTGAACCTGTCTTATTAACGGCAGGCCCCGAGCAAACTTGATGTCATGCCAGCTTCGAAAAGCGCAGGAATTTGCCGTCGATGACGCCGGCGAGTTTGTCCGCATAATGCGGATCGGTGGCGTATCCGGCGTCCTGCAATTCGCGTGCATAGGCACGAGCATCGCTGGTGTTTTTCAGCACCCCTGCGTAGCGCGGGCTGGACGCCAGCAGATTCGCATAGTCGCGCAAAGAGTCCCGGTAAGAGTCGTAGGCGCGGAAACTCTCTATCTTCTTTTGCGCCACACCGCCGGTATATTCCGTGGTCTGCAAATCGACGGTACGGCCCTGCCAGCCGGCGCCAGCCTTGATGCCGAACAAGTTACGGCTCGGCGTGCCGTCGGCTGACCGAATTTCCGCACGACCCCAGCCGGATTCCAGCGCGGCATGCCCGAGCAAGAAGCGCACCGGAATGCCGGTGTCGCGGCTTACCGCCTGCGCATCGGGAGCCAGGCGTTCGATGAATGCCTGGGCCTGGGTTTTCGCGTCCTGTGAAGTGCTCGCCGGATTTTGCACGGGTGCTACGGACGGCGGCGTGGCCTGCAAATTCGACGATAAGACGCCTGACTTCGCAGTCGGGGCGGCCGCCGCCTGCGCGGCCGGCGTCAACTGGCGCGCCAGAACCTCGGCGATGCCGATTCCGCGCTTGGACATGGACTGCGACAGTTGCTGATCGAGCATCGATGTGTAGAGCCGGGTCTGCTCGTTGTCGAACATGCCGTCCTGGGCAACCGTCTCGCGCATGCTCTTGAGCATGACGTTCATCAACAGCGCCTCGAACTGGCGTGCGGTTTCCTTGACTGCGCCCTGCGGATCGGTCCTGGCCTTCAGGCGCAGGGCGTCTACGCCGTGGGTGTCGCTGGCCAGCGCGATTGCAGCGGGATCAGTGCCGATTGCCATTCAGTGTCCCGTTCCGCTGATTCGTGGCCGAAAACCCGACGAGAACCGGCGCCATGCTGCGTTACGAGTCCTCGCCGTGGGACCTGCCACTGTCGAGGACTCGCGCCTTGCCTGACACCGATTTCGCGGGTTTTCCGATCGATGTTGGATTGCTGTTAGTTGAATATGAGAAACCATCCTGATGGTTTGCGACTTATCCCACGAATCAGCGGAACAGGACACTGGTGCCGATCAGATGATTTCGAGATCAGCCCGCAGTACGCCTGCGGACTTCATGGCCTGCAGAATGGCGAGCAGGTCCTGCGGTGTGGCGCCGATCGAATTGAGCGCCTTGACGACTTCGGCAAGCGATACGCCGGCCGGCATGGTGACCAGGGCGCCCTTATCGTCCCGGATTTCGATGCTGGACTTCTGTGCAAGCACAGTACTGCCCTGCGTGGAAAACGCATTCGGTTGGCTGATGACCGGTTCCGTGCTGATGATCACCGAGAGGTTGCCATGCGCGACCGCGCACGGTTCGATGGTCACCGTCTGGTTCATCACGACCGAGCCGGTGCGGGCATTGATGATGACCTTCGCCGCGCTCCTGGGCGGTGCGATCTCCAGGTTTTCGAGGCGCGCCAGGAATTCCACGCGCTTGTCCGGTTCTACCGGTGCACGCACGCGCACCACCCTGCCATCGACGGCAGATGCCAGCTCTGGTCCGACAAAAGCGTTGATCACTTCCACAATCTGGCGCGACGTATTGAAATCCGTGGCATTCGATTCGAGATAAATGTACTCACCGCGGCCGATGGTCGTCGCAACCTCGCGCTCGACCGTGCCGCCGTTCGGAATGCGCCCTACGTCCAGATGGTTGACCTGCACCTTGCTGCCGTTGGCCGCTGCACCCACCCCGCCAACGACAATATTGCCTTGCGCGATGGCGTACACCTGGCCGTCGGCGCCTTTCAGGGGGGTCATCAACAATGTGCCGCCACGAAGACTCGTCGCGTTACCGAGCGATGACACGGTCAGATCGATTGTCTGTCCTGACCGGGTAAATGCCGGCAGCGTTGCCGTTACCATCACAGCAGCCACATTCTTGAGCTGCAGGCTGGCTGCGCTACCGGGCGGCATCTGCACACCGAGCTGCGACAGCATCGCCTGCAAGCTCTGAATGGTGAACGGAGTCTGCATGGTCTGGTCGCCACTGCCATCGAGGCCGACTACGAGCCCATAACCGATCAACTGGTTGTCGCGCACGCCCTGCACTTTTGCCATTTCCTTGAGGCGGTCCGCGCGTGCGGACCGTGCCAGCGGTCCGCAACACAAAGCACTGATCAGGACAAGCAACCAGCCCATCATCTTGAGTTTTTCGGATGTGTTCATTTGTTCAGAACGGAAGAACATTATTGAAAAATCGCGCCAGCCAACCCATGGTCTGCGCTTCGTCGATATAACCGTTCGCGCGGTATTCGATGCGCGCGTCCGCCACCTGGGTGGAAATGACCGTGTTGCCCGGGGTCACTGTCACCGGATTGACCACGCCGGAGAAGCGGATGAATTCGGAGCCCTGGCTCATTGCGATCTGCTTTTCGCCGCTGACCAGCAAATTGCCGTTCGCCAGCACCTCGATGACGGTTACGGTCACCGTGCCCGTGAAATTGTTGCTTGCCGTTGCCTGGCCTTTGCCGTCGAACGTGTTCGAGGAATTGGCGCCCAGTTGCAGGCCCTGGAAGCTTTTACCGGGCAACCCCTGCACGACCGGCACCCCGGCGGAAATTGCGCCCGCGCGCGCCGCGCTGGCCTCGGACGACTTGTTTGCGGCGGTATTTTCCATGATGAGGATGGTCAGCGTGTCGCCGACGAAGCGCGCCCGCCTGTCCTCAAACATCGGCCGGAAGCTGGCCTGCTGATAGATCGAACCGTTCGGCTGCGCCAACTTCACCGTGTCCGGAACAGGCCGTGCCGTCATCGGCTGGTGCACGATGGGCGGCTGGTTGATGGCACAGGCGCAAAGCACCGTGCACATCATCAACAACAGCAAACCAGTCTGTCTCTTTCCCATTTGCGCCTCATGTAGCTCGTGACTGCGTGATGATCGCGCCACCCTTGTGAAGCGTGGCCGGGTATGAACGATCGCGATTCGCACCAGATTTTCTTGCGCCACCGATCTGACCGGCGCATTCGCCTTTCACGGATTGCGCCCGTTACGTCAGCTGGCTCAGTCTTGCCAGCATCTGGTCGGTGGTCGTGATGGCTTTCGAGTTGATTTCGTAAGAGCGCTGGGTCTGGATCATGTTCACCATTTCTTCGACGACGTTGACGTTGGAAGTCTCGACGTAGGACTGGTTCAGGAGGCCGGCGCCATTGGTGCCGGGCGCGTTCGGCTGCGGGGGCCCGGACGAGGCCGTTTCCAGGTAAAGGTTTTCACCGCGCGACTGCAATCCCCCGTTATTGATGAAGGTCGCAAGCTGCATCTGTCCGACTTGCGTGGGCGTGTTCGACCCGGCCTGCGTCACGGTAACGGTGCCGTCCTTGCCGATGGTCACGGACAGGGCCTTCGCCGGCATGGTGATTGGTGGCTGAACCGGGTACCCGCTGGATGTGACGAATTGGCCCTGGTTGTTCAACTGGAATGAGCCATCGCGCGTATACGCTGTCGTGCCATCCGGCAGCAGGATCTGGAAGAAGCCGTCACCCTGGATCGCAACATCGAGGGAATTGCCGGTCTGCTGAAGATTGCCTTGCGTGAACACGCGCTCGGTTGCGACGGGCTGGACGCCGGTACCGATCTGCAGCCCGGATGGCACCTCGGTCTGTTGCGAGGACTGCGCGCCGGGCTGGCGCAGCGTCTGGTACAACAGATCCTCGAACACCGCACGCTGCAGCTTGAACCCGTTGGTGCTGACGTTCGCGAGGTTATTGGCGATCACATCCATCTGGGTCTGCTGCGCTTCCAGCCCGGTCTTCGAAATCCATAACGAGCGAATCATGGTGTTGCTCCTTCTGACTTGAATGTGTGAAGAGTGAAGATCCCCTGACCCGTAGTCCCTGCTCCCCGGTCCCTTATGGCCGACAGCCGGTTATGGCAAAGCCGGTATCCCTGGGATCCCGAGGGCGCCATTCACCGACTTATCTTGCCGTCAGTATCGTCGTGGCCTGCGAGGCATTGCCTTCGGCGGCCTGCAGCATCTTCATCTGCATGTCGAACTGGCGGGCGTTCTCGATCAGGCTGACCATGGCTTCGATCACGTTTACGTTGCTTCCCTCCAGGGTTCCGGACGCCAGCGCGACATTGGCGGCAGAATCGGCCGGATCTCCGCTCTTCATGCGGAACAAGCCGTCGCCGCCACGCACGATTTCGCTTTCGGAGGGATTGACCAGTTTGATCCGGCCAACAATGGACACCGCATTGGGTACGCCGACCGTCGGCACCGTGGAGATCGTGCCGTCCGATGCGATCGTGAGCATCGCCTCGGGCGGGATCGCGATCGGCCCCCCGTCGCCCAGCACTGCATTTCCAGTGCGCGTCACGAGCTGTCCATTTGCGCCGACCTGGAGATCGCCGGCGCGGGTATAGGCTTCGCCGCCATCCGCGGTCTGCACCGCAATGAATCCGGCACCCTGGATCGCGATGTCGAGCGGGCGACCGGTCTGCTGCATCACGCCAGGCGTCAGATCCGCGCCGACCGTCGAGCCCACCACGAAGGCACGCGTATTCAATCCATCCCCAACCACCGGCACGACACGGAACGCGCTCAGTTCCGCGCGAAAACCCGTGGTATTGGCGTTGGCCAGGTTGTGGGCCACCACCGCCTGCTGGTCGAGCAGGTGGTTGGCGCCGGACATGGCCGTGTAGATGAGTCGATCCATTGAAATGCGGCGATTGATTGATTAGGCGACCAAGTGACGGGGAGTCGTAGTGAATCGCTTGATCAACCAATACCCCAATCGCTCGATCATGGTTAGCGAAGATTGACCAGCGTCTGCATTATTGAATCCTCCGTCTTGATCGTCTGCGCGTTGGCCTGGTAGGCCCGCTGCATCGTGATCATATTGACGAGTTCGGCGGTCAGGTCGACATTGGATTCTTCGACCGAGGAGGCCTGCAACTGCCCCAATGAACCGGTGCTCGGCGCGCCGACCGCCGCCGGCCCCGAATTCGATGTCTCCGACCACTGGTTATTGCCCATCGGCTTCAGCCCCTGTGGATTGTTGAAGTTCGCCAGCACAATCTGACCGATTTTGCGCGACTGGCCGTTGCTGTAATTGCCCTGAATGACGCCGTCCTGCCCGATCGCGAGTCCGGCCAGCCGGCCGGAGGTATAGCCGTTCTGCGTCAGCGAGTTCACGCCGAAGCTGGAGCCGAACTGGGAGGTGCCGGTGAAATCCATCTTGAACGTCAGCGGCGTGGTCGCGCCGTTGACCAGCCCGAGGCTGGTCGCGACGGCCGCCAGATCGATGGTCGCCGTGATCGGCATTGGCGTTGTCAGGGCACCCGCGGTACTGAAATCAAGCGGGGTTGCCACGCCGGCGCCAGCGCCCAGATCCACGTTCGCAGCCGGCGTGCCGTCCACGGTGGCGAACGTACTCCATTGATTGGGCGTCGCGGTCTTGACGAAGTACATCGACAATAGATGCGGGTTGCCCAGACTGTCGAACAGCGTCAGCGACGTCGAATTGTTGTAGCTGGTCGGATCCGCCGGATTGAACGTTGCGGTGACCGGTTGCGCCATACGCGAGTCCAGATTCAGCGTGGCGCCCATGGTGGAGGTCGCCTGCGGTGCGATATCTCCAGTCGGGATTTGCAGTGGAGTCGGCGAAGACGGCACGATCAGGCCGTTCGCATCCACCGGATAACCCGTCAGCGACTCGCCCTGGGCATTGACGATGAAACCGGTCTTGTCGAGCTGGAACTGGCCGTTGCGGGTGAAGGTGATCGCACCGTTGTCGCTCATGCGAAAAAAACCGTTGCCATTGATGGCGACATCCAGAGGATTGCTCGATGCGGACACATTGCCCTGCGAAAACTGCTGTGCAACCGTGGCGACCTGGGTGCCGATGCCGACCGCGTTACCCCCGCCCAGCAATGAATTGGCGAACACATCCGCGAACTGCGCGTCCGAGGACTTGAAGCCGACCGTGTTCGCGTTGGCGATATTGTTGCCGATGACGTCCAACCCCTTGGACGCCGCGTTCAGACCGCTCAAACCCTGCTCGAATGCCATGACTGTCTCCTTGACCTGATCACAAGAATCGCTTGATATCCGCAATGCCGACATTGCCCATGCCGGATAGCTGCAACTGGGCGCTGCCGTCTGCGGCGCTGCCTACCGACTGCACGGTTGCGCCGACAAGCGGCGTCACGGTCACTGCTGTGCTGCCGGAAAAGGCCGTGGCCGAGGCGACATACGCGCCCGAGGGCACCACTTTCCCGGACGCATCCTTGCCGTCCCACTGCAGCGTGGTCGCGCCTTGCGGCTGCGCCCCGGTCTGAAAACTCCCGACAACATTGCCTTTGCTGTCCGAGATGTTGATCGTCATGCGATCCACGCTTTGCGGCAGGTCTACGCCGAAGCTCACGGGCTGCCCGCTGAAACTCAATTGATTGCCGGCCACCAGCACGTTCCGACCCACCAGCATCGCCGCCTGCAGCGACTGCTGCGCAGCACTGGACGCGGCCATCTGCCCGAGCGTCTTGTTGAGCTGTTCAATCCCGGTCACCGTATCCAGTTGCGCCAGCTGCGTCGTGACCTGGGAGTTGTCCATCGGATTGAGCGGGTCCTGGTTCTGCATCTGCGTCACCAGCAGCTTGAGGAAGCGGTCCTGCGCATCGGCGGCGGAGGTCGTCGAGGTCGTTGCGGTCGACGTGCCCAGTGTGCCTTGCAGTGCGGCAATCGTAGTCATGATTTTCTCCGGTGATTACTGGCCGATGGTCAATGTTTTCGCCAGTAGTGTCTTGGCGGTGTTCATGGCTTCCACGTTGTTCTGGTACGCGCGCGAAGCCGAGATCATGTTCACCATTTCTTCGACGACATTGACGTTTGGCATGGTCACATAACCACTGGCATCGGCCATTGGATGATTCGGCTCGAAGAGTCGCCTCATCGGCGAGGGATCTTCGATCACGCCGGTGACGCGTACTCCGGCATTTGCCGGGCCTCCCATGTCCTGCGCGGAGAACACAACCTGCTTGGCCTTGTAAGCCTTGCCGTCGGGACCGGTTGCGCTGTCCGCGTTGGCCAGGTTGCTGGCTACGGCGTTTAGCCGCTGCGACTGCGCGGTCATCGCCGAAGCGGCGACATCGAATATATTCAGCAGTGAGGTCATGGTGGTTTACCCTTGGATCGCCGCGAGCATCATGCGGATCTGATGCGTCAGCATTGTGATGTTGGCTTCGTAGTGCACCGTGTTCTCGGCGAACTGGGCGCGCTCGACGTCCATGTCCACCGTGTTACCGTCGATGGACGGCTGGATCACGCTTCGATACAACAGATCGGGTTGCGGTGCCGGCGCAGGAGCCGCACCGCCGGCAGCCTGCGTCGTTGCCGGCTGCGCCAGGGACATCTCTGGCTGCGTAGTGGCCGATGCAAGTGCGGACTTGAAATCGAAATCCCGCGCCTTGTATCCCGGCGTGTCGGCATTCGCAATGTTCGATGCCAGCACCTGCTGGCGATGCGAGCGCAGGTTCAATGCCTGGTGATTGAAGTTCAGCAACTCGTCGAGCTTGTTCATCCGTCCGGCTCCTGCGGGCCCTTGCCCGCTTTTTCACGGAGCCCATGCTAGGCCGACCGTTGCAACGGCAAATTTTCGAAAAGAGGTGGAAAGGCCCCTCAATTCGGGACACGGTGCAAACCGCTTTCGGTGGATCATCGTTTCCGACGGCAAGAATTGCCGGTCAATCACGCGGGCCATACAAGGAGTGCAAGGAGATGGGGTTGAAGCGAATCGGACCAATGACGACGGTGATAGTTGCGGTAACGATGATGACTACAGTCTCGCTGCATGCGGCCGAACTGCGACAGGATCCCGCACAAA
>Ga0316628_100003780_pt1 | contig 11715 bp, 5 predicted proteins | sample OWC_Aug_M2_C1_D5_FD_207648 | JGI IMG/M metagenome (GOLD analysis project Ga0316628, IMG submission 207648) | Wetland soil microbial communities from Old Woman Creek delta, Ohio, United States - OWC_Aug_M2_C1_D5_C | ecosystem: Environmental > Terrestrial > Soil > Wetlands | place: USA: Ohio... | reverse complement strand
GGCACGCCTTCCCTGAAGAAGCCTTCCTCCGCGCTCAGCCGGGCTTCGACGGAGACAAATCCGAGTCGAACGCCCAGCGAGGCGGAACGGGTTTCACCGCCTTCATCCGTCGCGTCGGCAGTCAGCCTATAGTTGTAGGTGATTTCCCTGGATTCCTTCGCCTCGCGCTCGTCGGCCTCGGGGGTGAAGGACACGCTGAACGATCCGTCCTGCCCGAGGACTGTGGCGCCGCTTGCCACGGTCTGCTCTCCCGACGAACGCGACCGTCTCGCTTGAACCCAGCCCCACCACATCGGGTAGATCGGCGTCCGCGAAACACGCCATTTCACGGAGCCGCCGGCGACCGGCAACCCGAAGTAATACCGGACTTCCCCGCGGAGAACCGCCGGCTTGTTGAGTCGCAACGGCTCCGTGGGCTCTTTGAGCATGACTTCGAAGGTGGGACGTTTGTACTCCTCAACCCTGAATGTCGCCGCGCTGATTGCGGAACTCCCGATGCGCCAATTGCCCAGCATCCTTCCTGTGGGGATCGTGAACTCTCCCGCGGCAGTACCAAAGGAATTAGTGGTGACCGTCTTGGAATCCACATTCTGCCCGTTGGAATCCAGCAGGGAGATCGTGACGGCGCTCCCGGGTAGTGTGCGGAATGATCCGCCCGCCGCATTCCGCTGGTACAGGAGTGCCTTCCAGAGAATCTTCTGAGTCGGGCGGTAGATGCTCCGATCGGTGTAGACAAGAGTGGCGACCGCGGGCTCCACCGAGCGGGAGGTGAATTCCCGGGTGTAATCGGTCAGGAGCGAGAAATCGGAATTTCTCCTCGCTACAAAAAAGTAGTTGCCCTGGCCGCTCTCCTTGCCGAAGTTGAACCGCGCCCAGCCGTCTTCTTCGCTTACGAGGTCCGCCACCTTACGGTGGCGCGTCTGATAATCGACCTTGTACATGCTGACCGTCACCCCTGGGAGCGCCTCGCCCGTCTCCCCCGACGAGGCGCGCACTGCAAGCGTGATCTCGCTCTCCCAGCGCGCGGCGAGGACGATTCGCGAGACGACGATCTGCACCGACAGGATGCGATTGCCGCTCGTCTCGGAAAAATCATTCTTGGCGGAGGCAAAAAGTGCATAACCGCCATGCGACTCGAAAGGCGGGGCGACGAAAGTGCGGTGGGTCTCGTAGTCCGGAGTGGGGGGCAGCTCCGAGCGCCATTCCGCCACGGGCTTTCCGGACTTCAACAGGCTGCGGAGTTCCTGCGGTTGGAGGAGCAGGTTTCCGGTCTGGGCCTGGCCCAGGCGTTCCTGGAAATCCAACGGGTAAGCGCGGAAATACAGGGCGGCGAGGTTCTTGTGCCGTACGGCGATGGATCGCTTGTGCGGGCCGTCGACGGCCATGCTCGCGATCTCGAAATCGGGAACCTCGATTCTGGCGACCATGCCGCGGCAGAGCTTTCCGCCCACCGAATTCGGAAATGCCTTGAATCCTTCTTGAGCAAGCTTGCGCGCCCGTATGAGGCCTCCGGGCTCGTGCTCCTCCTCGGCAAACCCGGCGAGTGTGGCCATTCCCATCGCCCACCAGGGGAGTCTGCGATACCGGGAAAGGAGACCCTGGAGCGCGGCCGAGATCGCGGATCGGTCGTCCGCGCGCGTGAAGAAAGCGTGCAGGCGCCGCAGAAGCTCCAGGCGCGCCTCCAGAGCAGCCTCTCGCCGTCCGGTGCCGGCGTGCCAGGATTCCAGATCCCCGAGGATGGCCCGGATCTGGACGATGGGATGGGAAGCGGCATCGATCCGGGATGCCGTCTTGGGCGGCTCCGTAAGCAGCGTCTTCAAGTTCAAACGATAGATCTCGTTCGATTCCTCCGGCCGCCAGAAGGTCGTGTCGGCCAGGAGGGCGGCGTAAAGGTACGAGACCGCGTCGCGCAGGGTGGAACGGATCCCGGCCGGGTAGTTGTTGGGTTCGACGTATTCCGACAGGACCGAGACAGGTTCCCTGCCCAGCGCCGCGCGCTGCTCGAACAGATCCTGGTAGGCCTTGCGCGCTTCGGCGTAAATCTGGTCCCTGGTCCACAGCTTCAGGTCGACGGCACCCTTCGACCCGACCTTTTCGCGCTGGTTCACCTCCCAGGAATAGGACTGGTAATAGGTCACAAGGGATTGAGCGTAGAAAAGGTTCAGTGCGGCACGTTCGGGAAATGACGACGGCCAGGCGTGCTCCTTGAATTCGCGCACCGTGGTCTCGTAGCGCTGCAGGGCGATGCCGAGCTGGACTTCACGGATCAGGGCCCGGGTCCAGTCGGGCTGGTTCCGCGATTTCTCGGCTTCGGCGCGGATATTCTCGACCTTTGACAGCGCCTCGGCGAACTTCTGGTCGGAAATGAGCTTGTCGATCTCACTCCACGAAGCGGGCTTCTGCGGCGCCGACGCCAAAAGGCTCATCACGGTCGCCACGAGAAGAACCATCGCCTTTGCCATCGATGCGCTCTTTATGGTCATACACCCTCCGAAGCAACTGCCGGGGCACCAGGACACCAGGACTCAGACTATGATTCGTACTGACCGCAGCATTTCTTGTATTTCTTATTGCTGCCGCAGGGGCAGGGATCGTTGCGGCCGATGCGCCGGCGCCCCGACGCCCGCAGGTCCCGCTCGCGGACCCATTCCATCACATTCGCCGGCGCTTGTTCGTTTGCCAGTTCGTCCGCCATGAAGCGCATGTACGGGGCGACGTGATTGAAGAATAGCTTGTAGCCGGCACACAGGTAATTGAGGCCCCCCTCACCGTCCGGCGTTTTGATGAAGCGGTGTTTGGGGCACTCGCCGTTGCAGGCAAACCGGACTTCGCACTCCCGGCAGTAACGCGGCAGCGTGTCGAGTTTGTCCCGGCCGAATTCCCTCTGCTGCGCGCCGTCGACCATCGAGACGAGCGGGCTCTCCATGATGTTTCCCAGCCGGTTTTCGGGGTAAACGTAGTGGTCGCAGGAGTAGATGTCTCCGTTGTGCTCGATCACCAGGGCGTCGCCGCAAGTGCCGCGGAAAACGCATAGGCTCGCCTCCCTGCCCACCCAGGACTCGAGCGCGACGTCGAACAGCTGGACGAAAACCTGGGCCACGTCTTTTCGCACCCATTCGTCGAATATCGCGCAAAGGAACTTGCCGTACTGCAGCGCCTCGACCGACCATTGCGTGACCCCGGCTGGGACGTCGGAATCCGGCGAGATCAAAACCAGACCGTCAGGCGCCGGCGCCCGGGCCGCACGCTCGACGATCGGGATGAACTGCACGAAGCGGCTCCCGATTTGCTTCAGGAATCGATAAACCTCCAGGGGGTGATAGGAGTTGTCGCGCTGGACTACGGTGAGTGTGTTGAACTCCACGCCGTGCTTCTTCAGGTGGTCGAGTCCCCGCATCACCTTGTCGAAAGAAGGGGCGCCGCCCTTGTCGACGCGATAGCGGTCGTGCAGCTCTTGGGGGCCATCGATTGACAGACCCACCAGGAAGTTGTTTTCCGCCAGGAATCGACACCACTCGTCATCCAGGAGAACGCCGTTGGTTTGAAAACCATTCTCGATGCGCTTGCCGCCGGCGTACTTCGACTGGAGCGACACGACTTTGCGGAAATAGTCGACCCCCAGAAGAGTCGGTTCCCCGCCCTGCCAGGCGAAACTGATGACGGGGACATCCTGCCCTTCTATGTACTGGCGGATGTAGGTTTCAAGCACGTCCTCGGGCAGCGCCCATTGGTTCTTTCCGGACGTCTCGGGGTAGAGCTTTTCCTTCTCGAGATAAAAGCAATACTTGCAGTCGAGATTGCAGATTGGTCCGACGGGCTTGGCCAGAATGTGGAATCCCCGGTTCATGCCCTCCAAAACTACCACCAAGACACTAAGACACCAAGTGACACTTCATGATGGAGGCTGCCGAGGCCAGAAGAGGGGTCATCGCGGCAAACCCCGAGGTGATATGAGGAGTCTTCAAGTGAGCCTCCAGGGCGGCCTCGTCCTTCCATCGCTCGTAAAATGCAAAGGAACCCGGATCACTATTGTCGACATGGAGATCGTACTGAATACACCCGCCCTCTCGCCGCGTCGGAGCCACGAATTTCTTCAACACTTCCGCAAGTTCTCCTTCTTTCCCGGATTTCGCCTTCATTGATGCGATGACTACGAGCATTACTTTCTCCTCCTTCGTGCCTTGATGATTTGGCTGTTGTCTTCTCAGCGCAGGTACGATTCCCGGTATGAACTTTCCGAGAGCGGGATCAGGTAGCGGAGCGGATCCGCGCTGATCGCCGCGCGCGCCTCCGCCAGGGTGCCTGCGCCCGAGTAGCTGACGGCGGAGGCAAGGTGCCCCCGGATCCTGTGAAGCACGTCGATCACACTTCCTTTGTAGGGAGTCTGCATTTCCTGTCCTTCCGGGGGCGTGGACAGCGCATCCTCGGATCCGGGCTGATCCTCGGCCTCGTACAGGGCCTGCAGGACAGCCTGAGGCGAGGTCATCCCGCGGTAGATCTTCTGCTTCTGCCCCGTGGCCGGGTCCACGATCACGTGGCCGGGCGCTTCGTCGGTGCCCGACAGCATCGCCCCCAGCATGACGCAGGAGGCGCCGCAGACCAGCGCCAGGAAGATGTCCTTGTCGCTCCTGATGCCGCCGTCGGCGATGATGGGAACGGAGTCTCCGACTGCGTGCCACACTTCCCGGATCGCCTGGAGCTGAGGGATCCCCGCGCCCGTCTCCAGGCGGGTGCGGCAGCCGCGCCCCGGCCCGATGCCGACCTTGATGCCGTCGACGCCCAGATTTTTGAGAAACAGCGCGCCCTCGCCCGTGCCGACGTTTCCGCAGATCAGTTCGGCGTCGCCGATGCGCTCGCGGAAGGCCTTGACTGCGGAATTCATCGCATCGGAGTGGCCGTGGGCGATGTCGATGACCAGGACATCGGCGCCGGCCCGGATCAGTTCGGCCGCCCGCTCCAGGTAGTCTCCCCGGGCGCCGATCGCGCCGCCCACGAGCAGGCGTCCTTTGCTGTCCTTGCTCGAATAGGGGCGCTGCTTGCTGAGGATCAGGTCTTTCTTCGTGATGAGGCCCTTGATCACGCCGTCGGCCGTTACGATGGGCAGCTTTTCGATCCGCTTTTCAAAGAGTACCTTCTCGGCGTCCGCCATCGTAATCCCGGGGCGTGCCGTCACGAGACGGTCGGCCGGGGTCATGAACTCCTCGACCCGCCGCTCCTCGCAGCCGTCGGACCACGGCATGTCGCGGTTGGCGAGCAGGCCTGCGAGGCGGAAACCCGAAGGCGCCTCGGTGATCAGGATTCCGGTGATGTGGTGCTTGCGCGTGAACAGGCGGGCTTCGCGGATGGTCGCGCCGCGCGGCAGACACAGCGGCCGCTCGACGACATATCCGTGACTGCGCTTCACGAGGCCGACCTCTCGGGCCTGGTCGGCGATGGACATTGCCCGGTGAACAATGCCCACGCCGCCTTCCAGCGCCATCGTCTGTGCCATGATGGCTCCGGTCACGCTGTCCATGTTGGCGGAAACGATGGGAAGGGAAAGACTGCGACGGCTGGACAATCTGAGAGTCAGGTCGACTCCCCCGCGGCTGGCGACGACACCGCGCTGGGGCCTGAACAAAAAGTCATCGAATGTCCTCCCGACGAACTCCTTTTCTATCATCCTGCCTCCCCCGCGAGGCGCTTCAACTCGTCCTCGGTGATTTGCGGAACCTCGAGTTCCTTCGCCTTCGCGAGTTTGGATCCGGGATCCGCACCCACGAGCAGGTAGCTGGTCTTGGATGAAATGCTGGAGATTACCCTGCCGCCGCGGCTTTCGATGAAATCCGTGGCGTCCTTTCGGCTCAGCGTCGGGAGTGTTCCCGTGAGGACGAAGGTCTTGTTCGAAAACGGCCCCTCTCGCGCTGCAGAGCCCTTTGCGGCACGGAATTGCAGGCCCGCCTCCCTGAGCCTTCGTACCAGTGCGCGGTTTTCCTCTACGTCGAAATAAGTGCGCACGCTGCGGGCAATTTCCGGGCCGACGCCCTGGACGGCGGATATCTCTTCCTCCGAGGCAGCCTGGATCGCGTCGACCTCGCCGAAGTGCGACACCAGCAGCTCGGCGATGCTCTCGCCCACGTGCCGGATGCCGAGGGCGAAAAGCACCCGCGCGAACGGGCGCGCCTTGCTCCGCTCAATGCTTGTGAGAAGATTCTGGACCGATTTTTCCTTGAAGTTGGGTAGGCGAGCCAGCCCCTCAGCTTTGAGCGAATACAAGTCCGCTGCATCGCCGATCAGCTCCAGGTCGATCATCTTCTCGAGCGTTTGAGGGCCGAGACCGCGGATATCCATCGCCCCCTGGCATACGAAGTGTATCAGGCCCTCCAGCCTCTGAGCGGGGCAGTGCGGATTGCGGCAGTAGGCCAGCGCTTCATCCTCGTTGCGCACGATGGGGGCGCCGCATTCGGGGCATTTCTCCGGATATTTGAATTCCTTTTCCGCCCCCGTTCGGAGCTCGCGCACCGGGCCGATCACTTGCGGAATGACGTCTCCCGCCCGTTTGATGAACACCATATCGCCTTCGCGGATGTCCTTGCGGCGGATGTCGTCTTCGTTGTGGAGCGTGGCCGTCCGGATCGTGACTCCCGCGAGCTGTACCGGTTCGAGGACTGCGTAAGGGTTGAGCGCGCCTGTCCGCCCGACGTTGATTTTAATTTCGAGGAGATGTGTGGTCGCCTCCTGGCCCGGAAACTTGAAGGCGACCGCCCAGCGCGGATCGCGGCTCACCACGCCAAGGCGATCCTGGTAATCGAGACGGTTGACCTTGATCACGATGCCGTCGATGTCATAGTCCAGCGTGTTCCGCTTCCCGCTCCACTCGGTGCAATAGCGCACGACGTCTTCGAAGGTATCCTGATGGCGGCAATGAGGGTTTACGGGAAATCCCCATGAGGCCAGCCTCTCCAGAATCTCCATCTGGGTTCCCACCTCGAGCCCTTCGATCAATCCGATCGAGTATCCGAAGAACGCGAGCGGGCGTGACGCCGTGGCGCGCGGATCAAGCTGTCGCAGGGCTCCGGCGGCGGAGTTGCGAGGATTGGCGAAAACGCTCTCACCCGCCGCAGCGCGTTCCTCATTGGCGCGAGTGAACGCCGAGATGGGCAGATAGGCTTCGCCGCGCACCTCCACGAGTGTCGGGATGGCGTCTCCCATCAGCTTGAGCGGAATCTGTCGGATGGTCTTCAGGTTCGCCGTGATGTCCTCGCCCACCTCACCGTTGCCGCGAGTCGCGCCTTGGACAAGAACGCCGTTCTCGTAAGTCAGCGAAACGGCGCTGCCGTCGATCTTCAGCTCGGTTACGAAGTCGATTTCCGTCGTTTCCAGGAGATTCGAAATGCGCTTGTAGAAGGCGCGCAGCTCGTCTTCGCTGTCGGCCTTCGCCAGGCTGAACATGGGCTGGCGATGTTCGACCTTGCGGAACCGCTCCTGCGGCTCGGCGCCGACCCGCCGGGTGGGGGAATCGGGCGAGGCGAGTTCCGGGAACTCGCGCTCGAGGTCGACCAGTTCGCGGAAGAGGCGGTCGTATTCCCCGTCAGAGACGACAGGGTCGTCGAGAGCGTAGTAGCGATAGTTGTGATATTCGATCTGTTTGCGCAGCTCGGCGATGCGCGCCGCCGCTTCGTCGGCATTTTGTTCCACAGTTGATGACTATACCATAGCTGGAATTGCGGATTTTCGATTGCCCTCCCCGGTGTCTGGGTGTCCTGGTGGTCAAAAACTGTTCTCTATTCTCCGGCAGTGGTTTATTGTGGTCACCAATCGAGCTGCAATTGCATTCACAGGAGTGATCATGCGTCCGTTAATCAAGAAAGCTTCGTCAATATCGATTTTGTTTGCGCTCGCTCTGTGTGTAGGACCGCTGCTGCATTCGCAGACGGCCTATCAGAAGCCCCCACAGGCTGTCCTGGATATCCTGAACGCCCCCGCGTCTCCTCAGGTTTCCCTGAGCCCGGCAGGCGACCTGATCGCGCTGGTCGACACCGTGCGCTACCCGTCGATCGCGGAACTGGCCCAGCCCATGCTGCGGCTGGCAGGAGAGCGCATTAACCCGAACACCAATGGTCCGCACCGGCCGCCGAGGATCACGGCCCTGACCCTGGTCCGCATTGCGGACGGGAAATCCACAAAGGTCGTGCTCCCCCCCGGAGGAGGCTTCGGCAACCTCACGTGGAGCGCCGACGGAAAATACCTGGCGCTCACGAGCACCCTCGAGAACACCATCGAGTTGTGGGTGGTGGATACAGGCAGCGCGCGAGCCCGCCGGATTCCGGGAATCGCGGTCAACGCGGCTTTCGGGGAACCGCTGCAGTGGATGCCCGACCAGCGCACCCTGCTCCTGGAGACTGTCCCGGCCGGCCGCGGCAGGCCGCCCTCGGCATCAGCGGTTCCCAAAGGGCCCACGATCCAGGAAAACACCGGAGGCAAAGCTCCCGTCTGGACGTTCGAGGATCTGCTCAAGAACTCCCAGGACGAGAACCTGTTCGACTTCTACTGCACCGCCCAGCTGGGGACGGTTGCCGTCGATTCCGGCAAATGGACCCCGATCGGCAAGCCTGCGATTTTTCAGATGGTCGACCCTTCCCCGGACGGAAGTCTGATCCTCGTAGCTCGCCTGCACCGCCCCTACTCCTACCTCGTCACATCTGAGAGCTTTCCGAGGGAGATCGAGGTGTGGGACAAGTCGGGGCGGCCGGTCTACAAGGTCGCCGACCTTCCCCTGCAGGAGCATGTTCAGACGGATGGAGTGCCGACCGGCCCGCGCAACATCCGCTGGCAGGCCAGCGATCCCGCGGCTCTCGTCTGGACCGAGGCGCTGGACGAGGGAAACCCTCGCGCGAAAGTTCCGTTTCGCGACCGGATCATGCGGCTCAAGGCCCCGTTCCATGGCAAACCGGACGAGGTCGTCAAGACCGAATTCCGCGCCGGCGGCGGATTTCGCTCGGGCGGCATTGTCTGGACTGAAAAGGGCGGTTACGCGCTGGTATCCGAGTCCGACCGGCCGACCCGGCGGTCGCGCACCTGGCTCGTCAACGCCGAGAAGCCCGGCGAGCCACCTCGCAAGATCTGGGACCGGAATACCCAGGACCGCTACAAGGATCCGGGCAGCCCGCTGTCCCACACCCTGCCGAACGGTCAGCGCGTGCTGCGTCAAAACGGAGAATTGCTCTTCCTGAGCGGCCAGGGCGCATCGCCTCAGGGAAACCGTCCGTTTCTCGACGAGTTCAACCTGCAGACTCTCCAGGCCAAGCGCATTTACCAGTCCGCGGCGGGAAGCAACGAGACCGTCCTCGATCTCCTGTCAGGCGACGGGGCGAGATTCCTCACCAGGTACGAAACCCCTGCCGAGCCGCCCAACGTCCTGATCCGTTCGCGCGACGGCTCCGAGCGGAAAGCCCTCACGGAGTTCAAAGACCCGACTCCCCAGCTGCGAAAGATCAGGAAACAGCTGGTGACCTACAAACGCGCGGATGGCGTCCAATGCTCGTTTACGCTTTACCTCCCTCCGGACTACAGGGAAGGCGACAAACTCCCCACCGTAATCTGGGCCTACCCGCTCGAATTCACGGCCGCGGACGTTGCCAGCCAGGTCACCGGCTCACCATACATGTTCACGACCATCACCGGGATGTCTCACCTGTTCTTCCTTACCCAGGGCTATGCCGTCCTTGACAACGCTTCGATGCCCGTAGTGGGAGATGCCGAGACTGTCAACAATACCTACATCGAGCAAATCGTAAGCTCGGCACAAGCCGCGATCGACAAGGCGGTGGAGATGGGAGTGACCGACAGGAACCGCGTGGGCGTAGGCGGCCATAGTTACGGCGCATTCATGACGGCCAACCTGCTCTCGCACTGCGATCTGTTCAAGGCCGGCATCGCGCGCAGCGGCGCCTACAACAGGACCCTGACGCCGTTCGGCTTCCAGTCGGAGCGGCGCACCATCTGGGAGGCGCCTGAAATGTACATCAAGGTCTCGCCCTTCATGTTCGCCAACAAGATCAACACCCCGATCCTCCTGATCCACGGCGAGGCGGACAACAATTCGGGCACATTCCCGATTCAGTCGGAGCGGTACTACCACGCGCTGAAAGGAAATGGAAAGGTCGCCCGCTACGTGACGCTCCCGCTCGAATCCCACGGTTATGCGGCCCGCGAGTCGATCGAGCACACCCTTTACGAAATGATCTCGTGGTTCGACCGCTACGTGAAAAACGCGTCCATTACTAACTGAACACTAAGACACAAAATTCTTATTTTTTGTGTCTTTGTGTCATTGTGTCTTGGTGGTTGTGCTTTTGTCAGCGCTGGGCGGCGAACTGGGCCATGCGCGCTTCCAGGGCGCGCATGAGCGCGTCCCGGACGGTATCGTAGCTGGCGGCTACCTCGATCGGAGGATTCGCCAGCCGCGACCGGACTCCGTCGAGAGCGGAGGAGTGGTAGTCGCTTTTGAAACTCGTGAACTTCAGGCCGTGCGCAGTCGAGATCACGACCACTCTGGCGTCACGACGCACCTTCCCCTCCTTGAGCCACTTTTTGAGAGCGGCCAGCGCCACGCCCGTGTGAGGGCAGTTGTACAGCCCGGTGAGATCGCCTTCCGCCGCGGCCTCCGCCAGTTCCTCTTCCGACGCCTGCTCCACCGCGCCGTCGAATTCCTTCAGTATCCGGACTGCCTTCTTGAAGCTGACGGGATTCCCGATCTGAATTGCGCTGGCCAGTGTCGGACGGGCGCTGATCGCCTCGAAATGGTCGAAACCTCGCAGATAGCTCCGGTAAAGGGGATTGGCATGCTCCGCCTGCGCGCACAGGATCCGCGGCAGCCGCCCGATCAGCCCCACGTCGCGCATCATGAGAAAACCCTTGCCGAGCGCCGTGACGTTCCCAAGATTGCCCCCGGGGATCACGACGAGGTCCGGAACCTCCCAGTCGAACTGTTCGCAGATCTCGAAGCTGATGGTCTTCTGCCCTTCGACCCTCAGCGAGTTCATGGAATTGGCCAGGTAGATATTGTTGCGGCTCGTGATTTCACGCACGATGGCCATGCAGCCGTCAAAATCGGTGTCTATGGCCAGGGTAATGGCGCCGTGGGCCAGAGGCTGGACGAGCTGCGCGCTGGATACCTTGTTCTTGGGGAGAAAGACGATCGCAGGTATCCCCGCGGCGGCGCAGTAAGCCGCCAGAGCCGCGGATGTGTCTCCCGTCGAAGCGCACGCGACTGCGGGGATGTTTTTCCCCTCGTGGCGCATCTGCTTCACCATGCTGACCAGCACCGTCATCCCGAGGTCCTTGAACGATCCCGTATGGCTGTTGCCGCAGAGCTTCACCCACAGATCCGGAAGGTCCCACTGCTTGCCAAGCTGCTCGGCCCAGAAAAGATTGCTGCCCCCTTCGCAGGTCGACACGATGTTTTCATCAAGGATGTTGGGGCAGACAAATTCTTTTTTCCCCCAGACACCCGAGCCATAGGGCCAGACCGTCCGCATGTACCGGCTGTCGAAAATGTCCCTCCACTCCTGCGGCGGGGTCATCCTGAGCGGTTCGACATCGTGAACCACCTCCAACAGGTCGTGGCAGTGAGGGCACTGGTAGATGACTTCGTTGAGCGCATGATCCCCGGGACAACCGCCGATACAGCGAAAAGCCGCACGGTATTTTGCTGCGGGATTTGGAGATTTCATC
>Ga0316628_100003779_pt1 | contig 11717 bp, 10 predicted proteins | sample OWC_Aug_M2_C1_D5_FD_207648 | JGI IMG/M metagenome (GOLD analysis project Ga0316628, IMG submission 207648) | Wetland soil microbial communities from Old Woman Creek delta, Ohio, United States - OWC_Aug_M2_C1_D5_C | ecosystem: Environmental > Terrestrial > Soil > Wetlands | place: USA: Ohio... | reverse complement strand
ACCATCCTCTTGTGAGCGGCATCGCGGGCAGCGTAGATGACACCGGTGAGCAGGAGATTGTCCCCGGCTTTGAGGTCTTTCAAGACTTCGTCGTTTAACGGAAGCGTAATCTTCTTTGCCATAGCTCTCACCTCTCTTGATAGTCGTTCGTAACTCCCCTGACCCCTCTTATCCTAAGAGGGGAAGTGTCTGCCCTTCGTCTGCACGAGGCTAAAGCCTCGCACTACATTCTCGTTCGTAACTCCCCCGCCTGCCAGAGAATTTGTTCGGCGGGCAGGCCTAACCCCTCTTATCCTAAGAGGGGGGCTTTTCGTAGGCTTTGAAGTCGCCGCTTACCTCAGGGTGCCCAGGTAGCTCACGGTGAGCTGCTTTTCCTTCACTTCGGCCGTGGTGTAATCGGGAAGAAGCATCGGGGCTACTCTATCGGTTTTGATGCCGGCCTCTTTGAGCTCTTTAAGATATACCTTTACATGCTCCAAGGTCAGCTCTCCGTCTTTGGCTTTCTCCCTGGCGAATATTGCGGCATTTCTACCGGCAACCCTGCCGAATACTACAATATCCATGAGCGAATTGCCCATCAGCCTGTTTTCTCCATGCAGTCCGCCGGTCACTTCCCCGGCAACATAAAGACCGGGCACAACAGTCTCGCATTCGGCGTTATCCTTGAGTCCTCCGTTCTGATAATGGAGCGTAGGATATACCAGCATGGGTGCCCTGGATATATCAATTCCCAGGCGGTAGTAGACTTTCCATTTCCCCACGAATGCGGTCCGGACTCTTCCCTCGCCGTGGAGGATATCGAGCATAGGAGAATCGAGCCAGACCCCTACCTTGCCGGTAGGAGTGGGAACACCGTTACCCTCCAGGCATTCCTTGATAAAACGGGCCGATTCCACATCGCGGGGCTCGCGCTCATTGACAAATTTCTCCCCGTGGACATTCACAATGTCGGACCCCTCCGACCGGAACCTCTCGGTAATGAGCCACCCTTCTATTTGTTCCGGGAACACAACGCCCGTGGGGTGATATTGAACGGTATGCAGGAAAGATAGGGGCACGCCTGCCCTGTAACCCAGAACAATACCGTCGGCAGTGGCACCGTAATGATTGGTGGTTATGAAACCCTGAATATGGAGCCTTCCAGAACCGCCTGTGGCTAAAATCACCGCCTTAGCCCTGGCAACCAGATATTCCTCGGTCTCCATGTTATAGAGCACTGCTCCGGCACACTGCCCGTGCTCATTGAGGATAAGCTCCACCGCCGGGGAAAACTCCAGGACTTTGATATTCTTCCTGTTACGGGCTTCATCGCGTACAGTGCGCATGATTTCCATGCCGCTGAGATCGGCGCAGTAGTGCATCCTTTTGCGGCAGGTCCCGCCGCCATGCATAGCCCCCAGCCGGCCATCGGGAAACTTGGAGAACATGACTCCCAGGCTTTCCAGCCACCGGAGGGCATCGGGAGCCTGCTTGACAAAAGCGGCCACAATGTCCGGGTCATTCTTGAAGTGCCCACCCCCCAACACATCCAGGTAGTGATAGTACGGAGAATCCTTCTCTCTTTTTGCGGCAGCCTGAATTCCACCTTCAGCCATCATGGTATTGGCATCGCCATGCCGGAGCTTGGTAGCCATGAGGACCTGAGCGCCATCTTCCTCCGCGATCAGGGCAGCGATGGTGGCAGCTCCACCACCACCGATAACCAGGACGTCGGCCTCATAATCCACCCTGGACAGGTCCACCCTGTCGGGGTCAACCCTGCTCCTGGCTTCCAGCAGGTCAACGAACTCGTGGGCTATCCTATAGCCCTTGCTCGGGCCCACTTTTATTTCCCTCCTGCCTTCTTCCTTGTAATCGGGGTGATACCTCAACATGTCCTGTCTCTCCTGCAAGGACATAAAGGTAAATTCTTCGCCTTTCTTCCTTTTCTCCACGCGGGCAGGCCTAGTCCCTTCTACCTTCTTGATATAGGGCTCGAAGAAATCGGGATATCCTAAGTAACTCATCTCGCCTCCTACAGGTACCTTGTATCTTTCGGCTTCCAATCCTCCCCGGCCGCCATCGGCTCCACCTCCCGTTCCTGGTACAGCTTCTTCAGCTCGTCGTCCTTGGCCCGCTTCAACCCGTCCAGAAAACGGTCATACTTCCCTTCGTCGACTGCCTTTACCATCTCGGCCAAATGTTCCGCCCGGGGAACAATCCTGGCTGCATAGATTCTTCGCGCCAGCTGGAGCATATGATACTGGGCCAACTCCCCAAAGCAACGGCTGGTGCACAAGCCACATTGAATGCAATCGAAGCTAAGTTGAGCAGCTACAGTGATATTGCCCTGCTTCAAAGCCGAGATGGCATCCATTACCTCTATTCCCTGAGGGCAGGCCTTGGTGCAAGAATTGCAGGCCACACAGCGAAACATTTCGGGATATAGCTTAAAGACCTCTTCAGGGGCAGCAGTCAGTCCGGCAAAGTCATACGTGGCTCGATTGGCAGGGAAAAAGGGAATCTGGGCTATGTACATGTCGGGCTCGACCGTCTTTTGACAGGCCAGCGCCACCTGTAATTTATAGTCGCCGGGCTTACGGTAGACCGATCCGCAGGCGCCGCAGGTGCCCCCCCGGCATCCACAACCCCGAATGAGTATATAGCCGGCATATTCCATGGCTTTCATAATGGTAAGGCCTTCGGGGACTTCATAGCGCTTGCCCATGATATATATCGGGATCAGCTTAGCTGCTATCTGACTTTTTTCTTTGACTGCCGTCGCTGCTGGTTTTCTCGCTCTGTGTTTGACTGCTGTCGCTGATTTCTTCTTTGTCTGTTTGGCACTCATTGTTAACCCCCAATCGATTGAACGCTTCTACTTTGAGAAAGCAAGTCCTTCTCCCTCAGAAGTGACTCCGGGCTGCCGTGATTCAGCTCAAAATGACATACCTGAGGGTCAAGCCCCAGGGCAAGAGCCAGAAGCTGCGTGAAATAGAATAGCGGCACTTCCCTGAATCCGCTCCCTTTGTTAATCAATTCCTTCTGCCCCCGGGCCAGATTGTAATCGCACAAAGGGCAGGTGAGAACCAGGGCCTCCGCCCCATGAGTCAATGCCGAGTTCAAGATAGGCCGAGCATATTCCGCAATGTCGTCGGGACTGTTCACTACCTGATAAGAACCACAGCACCTGGTGGACTCGGGAAAATCAACGGGACTGGCCCCCAGAGCTTTGAGAAAATCGCCCAAGACAGTGGGGGTCTCCACATTATCTATAGCTACCTCCCGGGGGCGAAGCAGAGTGCACCCGTAATACGGGGCTGCTTTCAGTCCCCGGAGAGGGAGTTTTACCTTCTGGGAAAGAGCATCCCATCCTATGTCGTCTCTCAATACCTCCAGAAGATGGACCACCTTTACTTCGCCGCTATAGTCTATCCCTTCATCTATAAAGTCATTAAGGGTATCCCTTTTCTCCACATTTTCTTTCATCAGAAGATTGGCCCTCTTCAGGGTATTGAGGCAAAACGCGCATAGAGTGACCAGCTCGGTCTTTCCCTGTTTTTTCACCCGGATGAGGTTGCGGACCGGCGCTACCTGGTGGATTAAATCATCGTCAGCCAGAGAATAGACCGCGCCGCAGCAGTTCCATCTGGGGACCTCATCCAGGTGGAGCCCCAAGGCTTCCATGGAAGCCACAGCCGGCTCTTCCAGGTTCCTGGCCCTGGTCTTCAGGGTACAGCCGGGATAATAAGCCAAGCTCATCTTTTATTTCTCTAGCCGGTAAGCTTCCTCAAGCCGCTGACCATGGCTATTTGGGGAAGCTCGCAGCGTTCCTGCGGCGATATATCCTCGGGTCGTACATGGTCGATATTTTTCCTCAGGGTGAGCAACCTTATCGCCTCCATCACCTTAGCGAGGTCGAATCCTCTGGGACAATTGACGGCACAGGCTAGACAGGAGGCACAGGTCCAGACAGTCTTGGAACCGGCAATTTCCTCCTCCAACCCTAACCGTGCCAGCTCAATAATCCGGCGAGGGGAGATGTCCATATTGGAGGCCACCGGACAGTTCCCGGTACACATGCCGCACTGGTAGCATAACTGAAGGTTTTGTCCGCTGAGCTCCTTGACTTTCTTTACGAAGTCGCGGCGTAACCTTTTGGGCGAAACGGTCACAGGTCCCTTCTTAGTCATGTTTCAACTGCTTTAGAGGACTGTTTCCTCGTGGCGATCACACCAGCACTGCATGTTGACTGCTACAGGCATGCTGGCAATATGGCCGGGGAACGTTTCCACGTGGACCGCCAGGGCGGTCGCCGTGCCGCCATAGCCCATAGCACCGATTCCCAGGTTATTGACCTTTTCCAGAATTTCTTTCTCCAGAGCGGCAACCTCAGGGTCAGGGCTGGGTTCGCCGACTTTGCGCAACAGCGCCTTCTTAGCTATGAACATGGTCTTGTCGGTCGTCCCGCCTATGCCGACGCCAATGATGACCGGCGGACAGGGATTGCTGCCGACCTCTCCGACGAGTTTGACGACAAAGTCTACAACCCCCTGACGCCCCTGAGACGGAGATAGAACAGTCAGACGGGAACAATTTTCCGAGCCACCTCCCTTGGGCAAGACGCTGATCTTCAGCCTGTCTCCGGGCACTATATCGGTATGAATCATTGCCGGCGTGTTGTCCTTGGTGTTCACCCTGGCAAAGCAGGGCCCGTTTACTATGGATTTACGCAAATAGCCCTTATCGTACCCCTGGCGCACTCCTTCGTTGATGGCGGCGTAAAGGTCACCCCCGGTTATGTGCACTTCCTGACCCAGCTCCAGCATGACCACGGCGGCGCCGGTGTCCTGGCAAAGAGGAATTTGTTCCTTGCCGGCGATGTTAGCGTTCTCCAGAATTCTATCCAGCACATCCCGGGAAACAGGAGATTTCTCTTTTTCTCTGGCCTGCTTCAACGCAGCTATGACGTCGGGGGGCAGATAATGGCAGGAATGCTCAAACAAACGGGCTACGGTGTTCGTTATATCACTGGCTTTGATTTCTCTCATCGTTTTGCTCACAGTGTCATTGCGAGGAGCGGGATTCCTCGCTTACGCTTCGGAACAGGCTCCGCAATCCCGGAGATTGCCACGCCGAGCACTCATGGCATTGAGTGCTCGGCTCGCAATGACAATGCCTTTCCAGTCCTGTCGCCTCTGACATGGCGGGGTCAGCATCCATCAGGAACAGGACTTTCGCCTTTTCTCCCTTCTTTTCAATTGGCTTTTTCGGGGTCTCGTGAATCTCGTGAAAAAAAGAAAACTCTAAGGACTCTTCATATCTACTTTAACATCTCTGGCAAAAAAACTGAAGGTTCTCACACCTGCTCTTATTCGGAGATTGCTTTTCTTTAGGTTCTCTTGAGCTTGCCGGCTCTAACCTGAGCGATAAGCTCGTCCTCTTTCTTTACTTCGTCGAGAGTCTTAGGAGCATAGGGCGGCTTCCATTCGTCCGGAACGGTCTTGTCTATGCCATACTTGTATTTCAGGAAGCGTGCCCCGGTAGCAGGGAAGAGAGCATAAGTGAGGACGTCCTGAATGTTCCTGGCAAATTCCTTAGATTCCTCCTTAGCTTTCTCTAATTCCGGCGCGAGCAGGTCCGCTGGCCGGCGAGTGATAGGTTCCTTATCTCTAAGAATAGACTTCTGGATATCAGGGTCAATTTGAGCCGGCGGTTTACCGTAACCCCCGGATATATATTCCCGTGCCTCCTTGGAGACAAGCTTGTAGCGCCCGATCAGGACATTCTGCACCGCCTGGACACCAACAATCTGGCTCGTAGGTGTCACTAAAGGCGGATAACCAAGTTCCGCCCTGACCCTGGCGGTCTCCTGCCGCACATCAGCCAGCCTGTCCAGAGCATCCATCTGCCTGAGCTGCGCCACCAGGTTGGTGGTCATGCCGCCGGGAATCTGATGCACCAGGGCTCCTGTATCTATGACCGACATTGCCGACGTATCCAGAAAATCCCTGTATTTAGGCGCGATTTGTTCCAGCATCTGGCCACACTTAAATAGCTGCTCAATGTCGAGCCCGGTGTCCCTGTTTGTGCCATATAGAGCAACCACCAGGGGCTCGACAGCCGGATGAGAGGAGCGTAGAGCAAAGGGAGACAGAGCGGTGTCAATAATGTCCACCCCCGCCTCGATGGCCTTCAGCAGAGACATGGACCCCTGTCCGCTGGTGTAATGAGTATGCAGGTCAACGGGCACTTTCAAGTTGTCCTTCAGGGCCTTGATTAGCTCATAGGCATCGTAAGGGGAGATAAGCCCGGCCTGGTCCTTAATACATATAGAATCGGCACCCATGTCCTGGAGAATGAGAGCTTTCTTGACGTAGTATTCCAGATTATAGATCGGCCCGCCCATCCTGGGCTGAGTGAGGGCGTAACATATGGCTCCCTGATAATGCTTGTCACATTTCTTGATTGCCCTGGCGGCACGCTCGTGGTTGCGTTCGTCATTCACAGCATCGAAAACGCGGAAAATATCAATGCCCACCCCGGCAGCCTGCTCTACAAAGGCATCCACTAAATCGTCAGGATAATTTCGATAACCGACTAAATTCTGCCCCCGCAAAAGCATCTGAAGTTGAGTATCGGGCATGAGCTTCTTCAACTTGCGGGGCCTGTCCCAGGGATCCTCGCCCAAAAAGCGATGGGCCACGTCAAATGTTGCTCCGCCCCAGACCTCCATGGAATAGAACCCGCATTTGTTCATTTCGGAGGCCATCCATTCCATGTCCTCAGTTCGCATCCTGGTGGCAAATGTGGACTGATGGCCGTCACGAAAGGTAGTGTCACAAATTCTGACCGGGTTTCTAGCTTGGGGCCTTGTCTTCACCTTGTCGGCGGTCAAGTCTTTGGCCGAGATGGGACCCTTTCTTAGTGTGCTCACGAATTATCTCCTTTCCGCCACTACGAGCATTATGTTGCTTGTGTTTTCGAGTCTAGCCACAGATTCCAGCCCTTTGCTGGACTCTTTCTCCGGCTTCGAGCTTCAGCCAGGGATAGTAGCCAATAGCAACGGCAGCTACTGGTCCCTTGTTAAGCTTCATTACACGGGAATATTCCCATGCTTCTTTTGAGGTCTCTTCTCCCGTTTAGTAGAGAGAATGTCCAAAGCCTTGATTATCTTGGGGCGGCTCTCATGGGGCGCAATGATTTCGTCAACATATCCCCGTGAGGCGGCAATGTAAGGATTATATAGCAGGTCACGATATTCCCGGATCTTTTCCTGCTCCTTGGCTTTGGGATCCGGCGCAGCATCTATTTCCTTGCGAAAGATAATGGGCGTAGCCCCTTCAGCTCCCATCACTGCAATCTCCGCTGTGGGCCAGGCGAAGACAAAGTCAGCACCCAGGTCCCGGCTGCACATGGCAAGATATGAGCCCCCGTAGTCCTTGCGGATGACCAGAGTGATTTTGGGAACCGTGGCCTCGGAGTAAGCCCACAGGACTTTTGCCCCGTGCCTTATTATACCCAGCCACTCCTGGTCTTTCCCCGGCAGGTAACCGGGGACATCGGCAATGGTAAGCAGCGGAATGTTGAAGGCATCGCAGAACCTGATAAACCGGGTGATCTTGTCCGCGGCATTGACGTCAAGACATCCGGCAAGGTGCATCGGTTGATTGGCGATAATACCCACCGGTCTACCATTAAACCGGGCAAAGCAAATGATGGCGTTCTGAGCATAATGATAATGGGGCTCAAGTATTTCGCCGTTATCTACGATGGATGTGATAACATCCCTCATATTGTAAACCTTGTTGGGCTCGTCCGGGATTATGGTGTCGAGGGCAGGGTCAACGCGGTCCGGGGCATCGGCAGGCTTGATCGAAGGGGGATCGTCTTTGTTACTTGAAGGAAGGTAACCCAGGAGTCTCCTTATGAGTTCGATAGCCTGGGCATCGCTGTCGCAGGCAAAATGGCAGACGCCACTTTTGGTGGCATGAGGCATGGCACCGCCCAGTTCTTCGGAGGTGATTTCCTCCCCGGTGACCTGTTTGATGACTGCCGGGCCGGTGATGTGCATGTAGCTTGTTCCCTTTACCATGAACACCCAGTCTGTCATGGCCGGCGAATAGACTGCTCCTCCGGCAGTAGGCCCCATGATCGCCGAGAGCTGAGGAATAACCCCCGAGGCTGCGGAATTCCGGAAAAATATCTGCCCGTAGCCTGAAAGGGCATCAACCCCCTCCTGGATCCGGGCCCCTCCGGAGTCATTAAGGCCCACTATGGGAACTCCGCACTTCATGGCCAGATCCATTACCTTGCATATCTTTTTGGCATGCATCTCACCCAGCGTACCCCCCATGGAGGTAAAGTCCTGGGAAAAAGCACATACGAGGCGGCCGTTCACCATCCCATGTCCGGTCACCACTCCTTCGGCAGGGACGACAACCTTGTCCATGCCGAAGAGAGTGGCTCGATGCTGAACAAACAAATCAAGCTCGTGAAAGCTGCCAGGGTCAAAAAGCAGGTCCAGCCTTTCCCGAGCGGTCAATTTCCCTGCTTTGTGCTGCTTCTCCACGCGCTCGGGTCCCCCCAGGGCTTTCAGCTTTTTCTCTTTGTCTTTCAGTTCCTTCAACCGGTCGGCAACTCTGCCCATACGAATTCCTCCTCACGAGTCAGACTTTTTCCGAAGAAGGCTATTTTAGAACGGAATTTGCAACTAAGGCAAATTGTTGATCAGAGACTGGTTAGCAATGCCATTCTGATGAGTCGGGATAAATCAGGACGACGAAGAATGACAAATGGGTAACAGGGAGAGAGTAGGGGCACAGCATGCTGTGCCCCTACTCTATTTGTTCTACTTCCGAACTTGGGGATGACGCTGTTGTCGCCGACCCATCTTCATCAGGTTGAGCGATGCCATAGCCAGACCAGTAAATCACATTGGTCACTGCCAGTCCATCCAAGCCCGAATCTTTGGATCGAAAGACGAAGAACTCTGTTCGGTAGGATTTGCCCAAGCCGTCAACTCCCTTAAGAACGAGAACCCGACCACCGACTACCCAGCCTCCTCCCTTCAAAGGCACTTTAGGCAGGAGATAAGTATCAACAATTTCCGGAGGCTCTGCAGGAACTGTCTGCCCTCCACCTGCCAATTCCCACTGCGACCGGCATATTCCCTCGGAGCCAGCGATGTCATATAACTTGTCGAGGTCCCGCTCTTGTGCATAAGATACTGCCTGATTCAAAAGGCCTGTGGCCTCCTCGACACTGACCTCCGCATCGTTGCCATTGCCGGCAAAAACAGCGATTGCCGCAGACGAACATAGTACAATAACCACAGCTATTATTATCCAAAGGACCTTCATATGAACCTCCTCGCCAGATTAACCCACTTGGGAATTGTGCGTGACATCAAAGTAACTTCCAAATACCCAAATCAGCCACATTCTACACTGAGCTAATTCACATAAGAGTACCACGTCTTCGAAGAAAAGTCAATACTTCGTGCCAGTCTTATTGCATCATCATTTAAGGAATTTTCTAGTATAATCACGTCGAACATGTTTTAGGCGGTGCTGGCTGTTTCCAAGTTTCCTGGGGTAAAAAGCTTGACAGTCTGGCCTAGAATGATATTATGGAGGGAAATTTGAAACCACAGCTAATTGCTATAGACGGGCCTGTGGCGGTCGGCAAGAGTAGTGTCGGCTTGCGAGTCGCAAAAAGGCTCGGCTATATTTTCTTCGATACCGGCATGATCTACCGGGCATTTACCTGGAAGGTCCTCAAATCAGGCATTTCACCAGAAGACAAAGATAAACAGAAGCTCTGTGAGCTAGCCAGCACGACTGAATTTGATTTCATCGCCTCGAAAGAAGGTGCCCTCTCAGTCGTTGTCGACGGCGAAGACATCTCATCGAGATTACTTTCCCCTCAAATAGAGGGATCGGTCGCCCTAGTAGCGAAAGTAGCAGGGGTACGCCAGGTAATGGTATTGGAACAGCGCAAGCTGGCCCAGCGAGGAAAGGTAATCATGGCCGGCAGAGACATCGGCACGGTGGTCTTGCCCTGGGCGGAACTGAAGATTTTCCTCAGCGCCTCCACCGAAGAGAGAGCGAAGCGCCGCCACAGGGAGTTATTAAAACGAGGAGAGAATTCGAGCCTAGAAATCGTCCTCGCCGATCTAAGAAAGCGGGATGAGCTGGATATGAATAGAACCGTCTCCCCGCTTAAACCGGCGGAAGATGCCATAATAATCAATACAGAAAACCTTAGTCTGGAGCAAGTTGTAGACAAAATATACACTCTGGCGACAAATCTATGACCCTCTCTCAGAAGATTTTCTTTGCCACATTGAGACCTTTGCTCAGAATTTGCTTCTCCTGGAAGGTCGAAGGAAGAGAAAACGTACCATCGACCGGTCCGCTTATTTTGGTAGCCAACCATGTTCATGTCGTCGACCCGATTTTCCTCGTATTTGCTTTTCCGCGATGGATTACCTTCGTGGCCAAAGAGGAACTCTTCCGTTCTCTCTTCTTGAGACTGTGGCTCCGCTGGGCCGGCTCTTTGCCCCTGCAACGAGATGGCAAAGTCAGAGAGAAACAGAGGATACTCGAGAGTGCCAGAAAGGCATTGGAGGAAGGACTAATCCTGGGAATGTTCCCCGAAGGCGCCAGAAGCCACGACGGCAAACTCAGAAAAGGCAAAGCGGGCTCCGCAGTTATAGCCTCCAAAACAGATGTCCCTGTTCTTCCCGTGGGCATCATCGGCACAGACAAGGTTCATGGTATAGGCTGGCTTTGGAAACGCCCCCGTATAGTCGTCAGGATTGGCAAGCCATTCAAGCTACCGCCAACCAACAATAAGATCAGTAAATCACAAATGCAATCGTTGACCACGCAACTGATGGGGGAAATCGCCGCTCTTCTGCCGCCCGAATATCAAGGCGCCTATGAAAAACATGAAGATTGAGAAGGCTAAGAAGCTGGGCCTATGCTTTGGCGTCAGACGGGCCATCAAGCTATTGAAGGAGGCAGCTAGTAAATACGGAGAAATAGAAACACTGGGACCGGTAGCACACAATCGCCTGCTGGTACAGGCATTGGCCGACCTGGGAGCGAAGCCCATAGGTCACCTCGACCAGGCCCAGGGCAGAATCCTGGCTATCACCACTCATGGCACAAGCCCAGCGGTATTATCTGAGATCAAGGCCCGTCGCATCCGTATCATCGACACCACCTGTCCCATAGTCCGCAAAGCTCAAAATGCAGCCAGGGAATTAGCTGACGCTGGTTTCGACGTCATCATATTCGGAGACGCCGAGCACTCCGAGGTCAAAGGACTATTAGGTTGGGCGGGAGACAAAGGCATAGCTGCCCTCGACATCAGGCAAATACGCAGGACAGCAAAATCATCATCACGCTTAGGCATCATCTCCCAGACAACTCAAACTCAGTCCGCCCTTATCAGATTTGTCAGACAGCTCATGGGAGCGGTAGGGCCTAAAATTGAGGAAGTCCGTTTCATTAATACTTTATGTAAAGTAACACAGGGCCAACAAGAAGCTGCCCTGGAATTAGCTGGCAAGAGTCAACTCATGATAGTGATAGGTGGAAGCAATAGCGCCAATGCCAGACACCTTGTTGAAATTTGTTCTCCTCTGGTGGAAACCCATTCGGTAGAAACAGCCGACGAAGTCAAATCTTCCTGGCTGGCCGGTAAGAAGCACATCGGCATCACCGCCG
>Ga0316628_100003778_pt1 | contig 11719 bp, 8 predicted proteins | sample OWC_Aug_M2_C1_D5_FD_207648 | JGI IMG/M metagenome (GOLD analysis project Ga0316628, IMG submission 207648) | Wetland soil microbial communities from Old Woman Creek delta, Ohio, United States - OWC_Aug_M2_C1_D5_C | ecosystem: Environmental > Terrestrial > Soil > Wetlands | place: USA: Ohio... | reverse complement strand
CGACCGGGTGCGGAAGCGACGCGACGAACAACCCGCCGCTCGGCTACCCGCCCGACGCGTCGATGTTCAACCCCGGCAACGGGCAGGGCGGCCAGTACGGCAGCGGGACCGGCAACACCGGCTTCGTCTGCCCGCCGGAGCTCGAGCGCTGCGCCCACGACTTCACCTACCCGTTCAACAACGAGCAGAGCGTCGAGCTGCGCGGCGACTACCGCGGCGCCGTCTCGTGGAGCACGGGCGACCCGATGACGCACCAGGGGAGCGTCTGGCGCGCCACCGTCAACGTGCCCTACGGGAAGAGTGTACAGTACAAGTTTCTGGTCAACGGCACGCAGTGGGTCATCGACCCCAACCAGCCGACGATCACCGACAGCAACAACAACACGAACAACGTCCTCGCGCCGGTGACCTGCCAGCCCGCGCTGTGCGACGCGCCGCCCGACCCGCCGCCGGGCGTCTACGACTGGCGCGACGCGGTCATCTACTTCGTCTTCGTCGACCGATTCTTCGACGGCGACCCGACGAACAACGGCACGGCGCCGAGCGGCGTGCAGTTTCCCGCGCAGTACCAGGGCGGCGACTGGAAGGGAGTGACCGCCAAGATCAACGCCGGCTACTTCAACGATCTCGGTGCGAACGTGCTCTGGCTCACGGTGCCGGTGAAGAACGCCGACACGTTCGCCGGCCTGGGCACGGGCGGCGACACGCACCTGTACTCGAGCTACCACGGGTACTGGCCGTACGACACCTCGCAGCCGGAGCCGCGCTTCGGCTCGATGCAGGACCTCAAGGATCTCGTCACGGCCGCGCACGCCAAGAAGCTCCGCGTGCTGTTCGACTACGCGATGGTCCACGTCGAGATCGACAGCCCCATCTACCAGAACAACCAGGGCTGGTTCTGGCCGAACTCGTACAACGGCGGCGACTGCATCTGCGGGCAGAACTGCGACTGGAACGCGCAGGCCCAGCGCTGCTGGTTCACGAGCTACCTGCCGCACTGGAACTACACCGTGCAGGCCGCGCGCGACTTCTCCGTCAACGCGGCGGTCTCGTGGATCCAGAACACCGGGGCCGACGGCTTCCGCCTCGATGCGATCAAGCACGTCGACGGCAGCTGGCTCCTGCAGCTCCGCAGCCAGATCCAGTCGACGATCGTCGCCGCGCAGTCGCCGCAGCAGCGCTTCTACATGGTCGGCGAGACGTACGACTTCTACAACTCGGACTTCATCAAGACGTTCGTCGACCCGGCGACCAAGCTCGACGGGCAGTTCGACTTCCCGCTGCGCCGCAACGTGGTCGACACGATGCTGCTCAAGAAGGAGGGCATGGACGGGCTCGCGTCGTTCATGGACGGTAACGATTTCTACTACGGCGCCGACGCGGTCATGAGCACGTTCATCGGCAACCACGACCTGCCGCGCGTGATTCACCTCGCGCAGGAGCCGCCGGTGTGGAGCGACCAGGCCTCGGACGGCAAGAACCTCGCGTGGTCGGGTCAGCCCGGCTTGCCGACGGACCAGAAGTCGTTCGACAAGCTCGCCAACGCCTTCGCGGTGCTCTTCACCAACCAGGGCGCGCCGCTCGTCTACTACGGCGACGAGTACGGCATGCCCGGCGCGGGCGACCCGGACAACCGCCGCTTCATGCAGTGGAGCGGCTACTCCGCAGGGCAGCAGTACCTGCACGATCGCCTCAAGGCGCTGCTCGCGATCCGCGCGGCGCACCCGGCGCTCCGCAAGGGGCTGCGCACGACGCTCGCCGTGGGGACGGACTACTGGCTCTTCGAGATGGCGACGCCGCAGGAGCAGGTCTACGTCGGCATCAACCGCGGCGACACGGACGTGCAGGTGAGCACGCTCCCATCCGCGGCGCTGCAGGAGCTCGTCACGAGCTCGGCCGCCACGGGCCCGAGCGCCACGATCCCGGCGCGCCAAACGCGCGTCTGGACGAAGTAAGCGTCGCGTCCGATCGCGACGGTGACGGCGTCTTGGACGACTTCGACGAGTGCCCTGACGAGCCCGAAGACCACGACGGCTTCGAGGATGCCGACGGCTGCCCCGATCCCGACAACGATCGCGACGGCATCCTGGACATCGACGACAAGTGCCCGAACGATCCAGGCCCGCCTCCGTCGGGTTGCCCGCACCCCTGACCCGCGCGGCGCAGGGGAGAGCTTCGCTTCGCGCCTACGGGCGATCGAAGCCGAGCTCCTGGAGGAGGAACGTGCGCTGGCCCTTGTCGTCGTTGACGTTCAGCCACTTCTCGCCTGGCCAGCCGTTGTTCTGCCCGAGGAGGCACCCGCCGCGCGCCGCGTCGAACGCGACCGACGCGGGTTTCATCCGTCGAGCTCCTGCTTGGCGCTCGGCCGCAACAGGACGATCGCCGTGAAGATCGGGGGGATGGAGACGACGAGCGCGCCGGCGATCGTCGAGACCGTCGAGAAGAGCTGCACGTTCTCGGAGATGGGCGCGGAGGGCATGCGACCGTACATCTTCGGCAGGACGACCAGCAGCTGGATGCCCGTGCCGACGATGGTGCTGCCGAGCGACAGCGCGGCGTACGCGAGGCCGACCGGGCGCGCCCAGCGCTTCGCGCGCACGACGCCGAGCCCGGTGCCGGCGAGGAGGCCGCCCGTGACGAGGCCGAAGCCGGTGTGGACGTAGATGAAGGCCAGCGTCGGCGGGTCGTACATCGCCATGCTGCTGGGCGCCATCGTCGTCGCGAGCGCGGTCATGGCGAGGCTGACGAGCGTCCAGAGGGCGCCGCCGAAACCGAAGACCAGCTGCAGGATGCCGACGACCTTGTAGAAGGTGGACGGCTTCTGCGGCGGCATCGGCGGCGGCGCGACCGGGTACGGCGCCGGCGGCATGCCCTGTTGCGGCACGGGAATCGGCGTCCAGGGCTGGCTCATCGCTGAGCCCAAGCTACCACCCCGACCTTAGTCGAGCATCGTGAGCATCATGCCGAGCTGCTGCCGGTGGTGCTCGATGATGTCCTCGGGCGTGCCCCAGGCCTCGGCCTTGTGCGTGAGCGTCTCGAGCACCTTCTCGAGGGTCCTTCGCGTCGGGCGATCGAAGTCGGCGCCGATCTCCTTGAACGCCATCTTGACGATGGTGGCGGTGGCCCGCTTCATCTCCTCGTCGTTCGTGTCGAACCCCATGCTCCTCTTCGCGCGCGAAAGGGTTTCCTTCTGCGCTTCGAAGAAGCAGTCGATGAACAGATCGCGAGCCCTCGTGGCGTCCAACCCCTTCACCTCGGCGGGTCGCAGACGCCAGCGGTTGAATGTCTTCACGCGACCATTATTCACGGCTCGCCGATCGGCGCAAGCCGCGGGTCAGGGGGCCGCGGCGCTGTCACGCGTGGTGCTCGAGTCCCTTGCGGCGCTGGCGCGCCTTCATCTCGGGCGACTCGGTGACGGCCATGCCGACCAGGCGCGTGCCCTCCATGAAGTGCTTGAGGCCCATGCGCACGAGCTCCGGGTGCGCGGTGCCGACGTCCGGGTAGCCGTCCTTCGTCTGCTGGACCTTGCCCCAGTTGGCGAAGAGCCGACCCCACTCGCCCTCGAGCGCGGCCTGGATGCGCGGCTTGCCGTACACCGGGTACCAGAACATGTCGTGGTAGGTGACGCTGGCGACGTACGCCCACGGCGCGAGCCACGTCTTGAGCGACCACTCGACCGGCTTCTTCAGCGGCCCCCAGTAGATGCGGTGCTGGTTGCGCGAGGCGAAGGTCATCTTCTTGTACGGGCCGTCGAAGTGCCAGTTCTCCTTGGCCGCGTCCACGTCGCCGACGATCTCGATGTCGCGCGGGTCGCCGCAGCCGAGGCCCGCGTCGTGCGCGAGGCGGACGAACTTGCAGTCCTTCATCGGGTCGAAGCCCATCAGCTTCGCCGCGACCGCGTCGATGGCGACCTGATCGGACGACGCGAGGATGACGTTCTTGTTGAACGGCACCATGCAGCGCGGGCCGGGGCCGTCGCCGGCGAACGTGCCGTCCATCACCGCGAAGACGCCGCGGTGGATCTTCTTCTGGATCATCAGCAGGTCGACCAGCGTCTCGTGGATGACCGGGTGCGTCCAGTGGCGGTGCTCGTTGAGCAGGCCGCCGAAGGCGTTCTTCATCGCGCCGGTCGTCGTCGTGAAGACGTGCGTCTTCACCGTCGGCAGGTGGATGATGTTCTCGCCGATGAAGCGCTTCGGGATCGAGAAGCCCTTCGGGTAGACCTCGTTGAGGCAGAGGAACTTCTTGGTGAGATCGCCGACCGCGTCGCGGATGTCGATCCAGTCGTTGCTCTCGTACAGGTGGACGTTGCGGAGGCCGTGCGCCTGGACGACGTCGAGCTGCTTGTTCTCGCGCTCGCCGAGGTGCGCGTCGATCACGACGGTGCGGTTGTGGCAGGCGTGGATCAGCTCGGGCTTGTAGCCGTCGGCCTCCATCGCGCCGATGACGCCCTCGAGCTGCCACGGTGTGGTCGACGCGGCGGGGTAGAAGAAGTGCCAGGAGATGTTGACCTTGAGTGCCGTGTCGGCGTCCTTGGCGACGACGTCCTGATATCCCGCGAGGTTGAGCAGGCGGTGGTAGTCCGACAGGACCGTTGCAGGCTTGGTGCGGAGGATCGCGACTTTCGACTTGGCCATGGGTTCCGGGGCGCATTTAGCGCGTTTGCCCCCTTAACGCCAACAGTTGGCTCGACCTATCGTGATCGGCGTCAGGGACCTGCTGAGCGGTCATGCGTGACCGCTCGACCGGTCATCGATGACCGGTGACGCGGTGCCCGCGCTTCGCCTTCGCGAAGGCCGCACGCGATGCCGACGGCTTCGTCGACGACGAGCGCGCCACGATGCCGGACGGCGATCTGGCCATGCGTGGCGCTAGGCTAGAGACGAGCTCGACCGCCTTCGATCCGTCGACCGGCAACGACCGCAAGCACGCCACCGTCACGGGCACGCGTTCGGCGGCGGCGCTTCTATCCTCCCTCGCTTGTCACAAGTTGAATTTCTTCTTCCAATAGTTCTGGAGGTTCGTCACGTCGCCGGGCGACACGGTGCCCTTGACGACGATCGCTTCCGCGATCTCGTTGGTCCCGGACAGACTGCTCGTGATGGCCATGATGCAGCCGGCCGCCGACGTGAGGTTGGTGGTGTTGGTCACGGCCGTGGCGGATTGCGCGTCTTCGAGCAGCTCTGCGACACCAAGCTCGGCATCTCGGAGAGCCAGGCCGGCAGGCTCATCGCCATCACGGAGCACTTCGGCGCCCGGGACGCGAAGCGGCTGGTCACGAGCAGCCGCGGCACGGCGATCATCGATCTCGCGGGCGCGCTCGGCGGCAAGACGACGCCGAAGGGGCTGCTCGCGCGCGGCACCGTGCACCTTCCCGACGGAGAGAAGATCGACGTCCGCACGGCCGAAGCGCACGCCATCGAGCGCGCGGCGCATCGCGTCCGCGCCGGACGAAAACCGTCGTCGCACGGCGGCCTCGCGTTTCCCCCGAAGCCCGGAAGTTCTTCGCGCGCCTGCGGGCGGCCACCAAGCGCGCCAAGCTGCGCGACGTGCGCATCGAGGAGATCGCCGCGAGCGAAGCCGAGGGCGCGCGGATGCGGATCGTCGCGAGCGTCCGTGACGCCGCCAGGCTCGCCGGCGCCCTCCGCAACGCGTCGAGGTAGCCTACTTCTTCTTCTTGTTCGGCTTGGCGGCGGGCGCGGCGGCCTTCTTCTTCGCCGCGATCGACCGCGCCAGCGGCTCGGCGCCCATGCCCTCGCCGCCCATCAGCCGGAACGCGCCGCGCTCGAAGGCGAACGCGAGCTGCAAGGAGCCCTTCGCGGTGGTCACGCCGACGCGCACCGGGCTGCCCTGGCCGACGTTCTCGAGGTCGACCGGGTTGACCTCGTCGCACGCCGCGTCGGTCGGCACTCCGCCCCGATCGGTGAGGATGTCGTCGAGGTCGACGAGCAGCGCCACGCGGTACGCCATCACCGGATCGCGCACGAACATGTCGGTGAACTTCTGGTGGTCGTCGCCCGTGCTGTTCTCGTAGAGCACGTCGAAGAGGGCCGGGCCCTCCGAGGCGGTGAAGTCCAGGCCCACCGAGGCGTAGACGCCGCCCCAGTTCTGGTGCGTGACGTCGCGCACGAAGCGGCTGCACGTCGCGAGCATGTTCTTCTTCAGCCACGCGGGGTCGTGCTCGTGCGCGAGCACGTCCTCGGCGCCGTCGATCGCCTCGCGCACCGCCGCGGCAGGCACCGCGAAGTTGGCGTTCTGCCGGCCCTCGGCGAGCGCGACGTTGACGCCGATGACGTGGCCGGCGTCGTCCGTGAGCGGGCCGCCGCTCGAGCCGGGGTCGGTCGGCGCGGTGTGCTGGATGAAGTACTCGCCGGGCGGCGCGTCGTCGGCGCGGAACTCGGAGTTCGAGACGATGCCCTGCGTGGTCTGGAAGCTGGGTCTCCCGCCGAGCGCGGGGAAGCCCGTCGCGACGACGAGCGTGCGCTCGGGCGGCGTGCGCGGGGCGAGCGAGAAGCCGTACGAGACCGGGGCCCGGCCCTGCAGCTGCAGGATCGCGATGTCCTGCGACGGGTGGATGTAGAGGATGCGCGAGTGCGCGAACGCCGAGCCGTCGTTGAACGAGACGTCGGCGTCCATGGCGCTGTCGACGACGTGGCGGTTGGTGACGATGAACGTGTGGCGCTGCGCGGGCTTGCGCTCGACCACTACCAGAAAGCCGCTGCCGAAGCCGCCGCTCGCCTCCGCGCGCAGCAGGCCCGCCACTCGCTCGTCCTGGGTCTGCTGGGCGCCGGCCTCGAGGATCTGCTGGATGCGGGGCGGAGGTTTCACCGCGACGAGCGCCGTCATGTTGCGCAGGTTCGGCGGCCCGGTGATCCAGCCGCTCTCGGCGGCCCCCGGCGCGGAGGCGCCCGGCGAGCAGCTCGAGGCGATCAGCAAAGCGATGGCGGGGACGAGACGAGAGGTGGACATGGGACCTCCATGACTGCGCGTCGTACGCGGCAGGCCGAAATAGCTTCCCCTCGAATCCGGCGACTGTCGACGTATCCTCGACTCGATGCGCAGCCGCCCCCACCGAGGCATCGAGGAGCGAGACAAGATGCGCGGTAGGGCCGACTGCCCAGTGTGGCGGTTTTTCCTGCTGAGCGTCCCCGCTCACTCTCGACAGCTCGACGCGGATCCGTCCGTGGACGTCGCCTTGCCATCCTTGCCGACGCAGTAGCTCGCGATGCGCGTCGTCGTCGTGCCGCCCAGGTCGCAGCGGTCGACCGGCGTCGAGATGTCGAGCGCGTAGAGGTGCGCGTCGCCCGGCGCCGCCACCCGCTGCAGCACGTAGCACCGCGGGTGCACGAGCATGTCCGGGTGCTCGCACCGCGCCTTCGCCATCGCCGCGTCGAACGGGTCCTTGCCCGGCACGACGTCGTCGCACGTCCCGCCGCCGCCGCTCAATCCGCTCACGACGACGGTTGGCTGCGTGGGGCCGGCGCAGCACGCCGTCCCGAGGAGCGCGAGGGCTAGCCGGCGCATGGACACCGAGACACTCTATGATCGCCCGCCTTGCTCTTTTCCAGCGGTCTTCTCATCGGGGCAAGGCGTCACTCACCTCTGAGTGACTTTTTCGGTGGCGCCGGCCCCGACAAATGGTAGGCGAAGACCGGGGTTTCCATCGCGGCGCCAGCCGCGGCGCGGGTAGATCGGGAGGCTCGGGCCTTACATGTCGCTGCACAAGACGTTTGCGTCCGTCGTCGTGGCCGCTGCCGTGATGGCGTCGCCCGCCGTCGCGTCGGCGCTCGCCCAGCCCCACAGGTCGACCACGTTCTTGCCGACGTCGAACGGCACCGCGACGATGGCCTTCGACACGGCGCAGGACAAGCTCGACTACTTCCTCGAGCACGCCTACCAGAGCGCCTCGCCGGGGGTGGTGTCCCGCAACTTTCTCTACGACAGCTACCCGGGCTTGCGCGTCGGCACGACGGGCGTGTGGCTGAACACGGTCGCGCCGACGACGATCGAGTACGTGGCCGGGACGGGCGTCGTGCACGTGGTGCGGCAGACGATGGGCGTGACCGTCGACGAGTACGACTTCGCGCCGGGTCTCGCTTCGGGGGGTCTCTCCGACGCGGCCCTCTTCACGGTGCTCAAGATCACGCGGCAGAGCGGCAGCGGCGCGATCGACGTCTTCTCGCTCGACAACTACCACCTCGGCTCGGGCTCGCCCTCGCCCGGCGCCGACTCCGAGAACATCGCCTACAACTCCACGCGCGGCGCGTACTACGAGTGGGGTCCGAGCGGCGTCGCGTTCGGCTACGCCACGCTCGGCGCCTCGACGCACCACGGCTCGACGCCGAACAACCCCTACAACCGCCTGCTCGCCGGCCTGGACCTCGCGGACGACACGGGCACGGGCGGGGCGACGACCGACGCGGTCTGCGGCTTTCAGCTCTCTCTCGGCGACCTCGCGGCGAACACGCCGAGCTGGGTCGGCTGGTACGCGGTGCTCGATCGCACCGCCAGCGCGCAAGCCGCGGTCGATCGCGTCAACACGTTCGTGGCTTCGCGCACGGCCGACAAGGTGCTCTCGGACGAGATCGCCGCGTGGCAGGCCTGGCAGAAGCCCGCGCCCGCGGGCGCGAGCGCGTTCGAGTCGGCGCTCTACGCAGAGTCGCAGGCGATGCTGCGCATGGCGCAGGTCAGCGCGCAGGATGGCAGCGACGGACAGATCCTCGCCGCCGTCGCGCCCGGCCAGTGGAACATCACCTGGGTGCGCGACATGGCCTACTCGACCGTCGCGCTCGCGCGGGCGGGCCACACCGCCGAGGCCAAGCGCGCCCTCGCGTTCGAGCTGGCGGGCAGCGTGGGCGGATACCAGTCGTACGTCGGCTCGCCGTACCAGATCTCGGTCGTCCGTTATTACGGCAACGGCTCGGAGTGGAGCGACACCGACGCCAACGGCCCGAACGTCGAGTTCGACGGCTTCGGCCTCTTCCTGTGGGCGCTCGAGAGCTACGTCGACGCCTCGAGCGACACCGCGTCGCTCACGACGTGGTGGCCGACGGTGCAGACCAAGGTCGCCGACGTGCTCGTCTCGCTTCAGGAGGCGGGCGGCCTCATCGCGCCGGACTCCAGCATCTGGGAGGTGCACTGGAACGGCAACCAGAAGCACTTCGCCTACACGACCATCGCCGCCGCACGCGGCCTCTGCGCCGCGGCGCACCTCGCCACGAAGATGGGCGACTCGGCGTCGGCGACCAAGTACCTCACCGCCGGCCAGAAGGCGCGCGACGCGATCCTCACCAGCCTGCGCGCGCCCGACGGCACCATCGCCCAGGCGACCGAGACGCTCGCGAAGGGCACGGGCTTCCTCGACGCCGCGGCGATCGAGGCGCTGAGCTTCGGCCTGGTCGATCCGCAGAAGCACACGGCGCTGGCGACGCTCGCGTCGATCCAGGCGGGGCTCGTGCCGCCGAGCGGGCGCGGCTTCTTCCGCAACGAGGGCGGCGGCTGGTACGACTCGCAGGAGTGGGTCTTCGTCGACATGCGCGTCGGCCGGGCGCTCGAGCGGGCAGGGCAGATGCAGGCGAGCGCGGATCTCATGTCGTGGAACGTCGAGCAGGGCACCGAGAACTTCGGCATCCTCTCGGAGCTGCACGACGCGATGACCGGCGACTACGCCGGCGCGGCGCCGATGGTGGGCTTCGGCGCGGGCGCCTACGTGCTCTCGCTCCTCGATCGCGGCCAGCCCGTCACGCCCGGCTGCGACACGTTCGCGTTCGAGCCAGCCGAGCCGAGCGACGCGGGGCCCGACGGCGCCGCCGACGCGGGTGACGCCGGGAAACCCGTGCAGGATGCAAGCAACTCCGACGGCGGCACCACGCCGCCTCCCTCGTCCGGGTGCAGCTGCGACGCCGCGGGCACGCCCGGATCGAGCGCCGCATGGCTTGGAGTGCTCGTCGCCTGCGCGATGCACGCTCTCCGACGGTTGCGAGCCCGCCAGGATTTGGGCCACCCCGGGCTGAAGCCCGGGGCAGGCGAAGACCCCACGGAGGGTCTCGATTCAAGTCCGCCTTCGGCGGACTCCCGATGGGCTCGCGTTTCCCGCAACGAGGCGGGAGCCCGCCGAAGGCGGGCTTTGACCTTGATCCAATCTCGGTTTCTTCGCCTGCCCCGGGCTTTAGCCCGGGGTGGCCCATCCTTCCCTGCTCGATGGCCCATCGCCGTTGCTCTCGTGGCCCTGAGCCCGCTCCTCGGCTGCGGCGGCGGGGGCAACACCAACCCCGACGGAGGCGACGCCGGCGCGCTCGACTCGCCCGCGGACGTTCCCGAGCCGCCGCTCGTCAACGCCGACGCGGGCGCGTGCACGACGACCTTCACCTTCACGCCGCCGAGCGGCAGCACCGCGAGCAGCGTGAGCGTCGCCGGGGAGTGGGACGGCTTCACGCAGCCCGGGACGACGATGACCGGCCCCGACGAGCTCGGCGCCTTCACCGCGAGGGTGCCGCTCGCGCCGGGCTGGTACGCCTACAAGCTCATCGTCGACGGCAACTGGCAGCTCGATCCCATCTCGACGATGCGCAAGTACGTCGGCACGGTCGAGAACTCGGCGGTCACGGTGACGGACTGCTACCTGCCGTCGCTGCGCCTCGGCTCGCAGACCAACGTCCGCCCCGCGCCCGGCCAGGGCCACTACACCGCCCACGTCGATTTCGTCCCCGGCTGGGCGGGCACGCAGCTCGACACCAAGACCGTGGTCGCGACGCTCCGCAAGGACGGGGCCGACAAGCCGGTGGCCGCCACGGCGAACGAGCTCGCCGAGAGCATCGACGTCGACCTGCCGAACCTCGCCGACGGCAAGTACACGGTCTTCGTCGACGCCAGGGACCGCCTCGCGCGCGCCGCGCACCACCTCCGCCTCGTCTTCTGGATCGAGGGCGAGACCTTCGACTGGCACGACTCGCTCATCTACATGGCCGCGACCGATCGCCTGAAGAACGGCGACCCGAGCAACGACGTCGGGCCGACGCCCAACGTCGACCCCCGCGCCGACTTCCACAACGGTGACCTCGCTGGCGTCAAGCAGGTCATCGATAGCGGCGCGCTCGACCAGCTCGGCGTGCGCACGCTGTGGCTCACGCCCTTCAACACGAACCCGAAGGGCGCGTACCTCGACTCGGATGGCGTCGACCTGGTCACCGGCTACCACGGCTACTGGCCGGTGAAAGGCCGCGAGGTCGAGCCGCGCCTCGGCGGCGACGCGGCGCTGAAGGCCCTGGTCGCGACGGCGCACGCCCACGGCATGCGCATCCTGATGGACTTCGTCATCCACCACGTCCACCAGGAGCACGAGTACTTCGCGCAGCACCCGGAGTGGTTCCACCAGGGTTGCCTCTGCGGCACGGCCAACTGCGACTGGGACTCGCACCGCCTCGACTGCGTCTTTACCACCTACCTACCCAACATCGACTGGACCGTCCCCGCGGCGAGCCAGCAGTTCGAGGACGACGCGGTGTGGTGGATGGACACCTACGATCTCGACGGCTTCCGCGTCGACGCGGTCAAGCAGGTGCCCGACGCGGCCGTGATGAACGTGACGACGGTGCTGCGCCGCGAGTTCGAGGCGAGCGGGCTGCGCGTCTTCCTCACCGGCGAGACGGCGATGGGCTGGAGCGACTGCGGCCTGTCGTGCAACCAGTGGCAGTACGATCTGATCAGCCACTACATCGGC
>Ga0316628_100003777_pt1 | contig 11719 bp, 11 predicted proteins | sample OWC_Aug_M2_C1_D5_FD_207648 | JGI IMG/M metagenome (GOLD analysis project Ga0316628, IMG submission 207648) | Wetland soil microbial communities from Old Woman Creek delta, Ohio, United States - OWC_Aug_M2_C1_D5_C | ecosystem: Environmental > Terrestrial > Soil > Wetlands | place: USA: Ohio... | reverse complement strand
TTCTGGCGAGCCCGGGGTAGTCGGCGACGGTCTCACCCGCGAAGCCCCGCGATTCCAGCATCACGACGAAGCCGAAAGCGCCGATGTTGGTCACCGTGTAGACCAGCATGTAGAACAGCACGCTCTGCGTGCCGCCCGCTCCCCCGGCTACCAGGCCGACCAGGGCGTACCCGGCGTGGGCGATCGACGAGTAGGCGAGCAGCCGCTTGACGTTGTCCTGGGTCAGGGCGGCGATGTTCCCCCACACCATGGTGAGCGCGGCCGCGCCGCCGACCAGCCAGCGCCACTGGAAGTCCAGCGGGGCAAGCCCGCCGACGAAGACCCTGAGGAACATGGCGAACGCCGCTGCCTTGGGGCCGACCGACATGAAGGCGGTGATCGGGGTAGGGGCACCCTCGTAGACGTCCGGGGTCCAGACGTGGAACGGCACCGCGGCGACCTTGAAGAGGAAGCCGCACGCCAGGAGGGCCATGCCGACCAGGGTCGGGGTGCCGGCGCGCCCGGCGGCGAGCGTCCTGGCGAGCGTCGCGAGGTCGAGCGTGCCGGTGGTGCCGTAGATCAGCGACAACCCGTACAGCAGGATCCCCGAGGAGAGTGCGCCCAGGACGAAGTACTTGGCCGCCGCTTCGTGCGACTTCACCTCGCGGCGGAAGTAACCGGCAAGGACGTAGGTGGAGAGCGCCATCAGCTCCAGCCCGACGTAAATCGTCGCCAGGCTGGTGCCCGACGCCATCGTCATCATGCCCACGGTGGCGAGCAGGATGAGCGCGTGGTACTCCCCCGGCCGGTAGTCGCTGCGCTCCAAGTAGTCGAGCGAGAGCAGGATGGTCAGAGCCGACGAGAGCAAGAACAGCGCCTTGAAGAACACGGCGAAGTGGTCGAGGGCGAACATCCCCGCGAAGAAGCGCGCCCCGGGGTCGGTGGCCGTCGCGGCAAACCAGAGCACGACGCCCGTGGCCGCCAGCGAGAACACCGCACCGGCTCCGAGCACACGGTTCCGGCGCTTCCCCGTGGCCAGGCCCGCCAGGAGCACGACCATCGCCAGGGCGGCGAGCACGAGCTCCGGGAGCAGGGCGATGAGGTCGGGCCGCATGGCTCAGTGCTCCCGGGCGTGGGCGGTCGGCGGCGGCAGCTCGGCGACCGGCCGGCTCATGTAGGTCGGGTCGACCACCTGCACGACCCGCGTGATCGAGGGCTCGAGGATCCGGAAGAACGGCTTGGGGTAGAGCCCGATCCAGAAGCAGAGCACGATGATCGGTATCAGCGTCCACTGCTCCCGCAGGTTGACGTCCTTGAGGGTCTTGTTCTCCTCGTGGGTGACCTCCCCGAAGAACGCCCGCTGGTACATCCAGAGCATGTACGCCGCACTCAAGACGATCCCCGTCGCCGCCAGAACCGCCCAGGTCGTCGAGCGGTTGAATGCGCCCACCAGGATCGTGAACTCGCCTATGAAGCCGTTGAGCGTGGGCAGCCCGATCGACGCCATCGTGATGATCATGAACAGCATCGCGTAGATCGGCATCACCTTCGCGAGGCCGCCGTAGTCGGCGATCATGCGGGTGTGCCGGCGCTCGTAGATGATCCCTACGAGCAAGAAGAGGCCGCCGGTGGACAGCCCGTGGTTGACCATCTGCAGCACCGACCCGGTAAGCCCCTGCGGGTTCAGGGCGAACATCCCGAGCATCACGAACCCGAGGTGCGACACCGAGGAGTAGGCAACCAGTTTCTTCATGTCCTGCTGCGCCATCGCCACCAGCGCGCCGTAGATGATCCCGACGATCGCGAGCGCGATCATCCACGGCACCGCCTTCCGGCTGGCATCGGGGAGGAGCGGGAGCGAGAAGCGGATGAAGCCGTACGTTCCCATCTTCAGCAGGACGCCCGCCAGGATCACCGACCCCGCCGTCGGCGCCTCGACGTGGGCGTCGGGCAGCCAGGTGTGGAATGGGAACATCGGCACCTTGATCGCGAACCCCACGAAGAACGCCAGGAAGACCCAGAACTGCAGTCCCGCCGGGATCGCAGGAGCGATCTTGAACAACTCGGTCACGTCGAACGTTGGCGCGTTGCCCAGGCCGGGGAGGCCGATGGCCTTCAACCCGGTCGAGTTGTAGAAGTAGAGCGCCAGGATGCCGACCAGCATGAGCACGGAGCCGACCAGCGTGTAGAGGAAGAACTTGATCGCCGCGTAAAGCTTGCGGGGTCCGCCCCACACCCCGATCAGGAAGTACATCGGGACAAGCATCACCTCCCACCACACGTAGAAGAGGACGAAGTCGAGCGACATGAAGACACCGAGCATCCCGGTCTGCAGCACGAGGAGAAAGACGTAGTACTCCTTCTCGCGGTGGGTGATCGCCGAGAACGACGAGTACACCGAGATGAAGCCGAGCAGCGTGGTGAGCAGGATCAGCAGGATCGAGATCCCGTCGACGCCGAAATGGTAGGTCGCCCCGACCGAGGGGATCCACTCGTGCGAGTAGGTGAGCTGGAAGGCCGGCCCCGCCGGGTCGTAGAGGAACCACAGGGGGATCGAGAGCAGGAAGTCGAGCCCGGCGGTGACGGTCGCCACCGTCTTGATCGCCCCGGTCTGGCCCCGCTTCAGGAGGAAGACGATGATCAGCGCCCCGACCAGCGGCACGTAGCAGATGATGTTCAGCAGGTTGGTGGCAAAACCCATCGCATCCCCCTCAGCGGCCGAGCCAGATCGCCGCCGCGACCATGACCACGAAGCCCACGGCCATGACCAGCACGTACCCCTGCACGACGCCCCACTGCACGCGTCGCAGGACCCGGCTCGCCCAGGCGTAGCCGTCCGCGACCAGATTGACGAGGCCGTCCACCACGTTGAGGTCGAACAGGCCCGACAGGAACGACGTCCCGACCGTCAGGTGGCGCGCCCCGTTGACCGCGCCGTCCACCACCCGGGCATCGAACTCGTACGACCCCCGCGCCAGGCCGAGGGTTCCGGCGACCACGGTGGCGTCGTAGAACTCATCGACGTAGTACTTGTTGGCGACAGCGCCGTAGACGGCCGGGAAGCGCTCGGCCAGCCGGCGCGGCCGTTCGAACGCCCGCGCCCCGGAGTAGAAGCGCCGCGCGAGCAGGATCCCGGCCACCGCCACCGCCACCGATACCAGGATGAGGACCCACTCCCCCGCCAGCGTCGGCGTGTGCTCGACCTCGAGCGACGGGGCAATCGGGTGCATCAGGTGCTCGAACACGTTGATGTCCCACTCGAACGCCGGCGCCTTGCCGATACCCACGAAGCCGCTGACGATCGCCCCCACCGCGAGGATGCGGAGCGGCCACGTCATCGTGCCGGGTGACTCGTGCATGTGGTGGGCCTGCTCCGCGGTGCCGCGGAAGGAACCGTGGAACGTCATGTACACGGCGCGGAACATGTAGAAGGCGGTCATGAATGCGCCGGCGACGCCCAGCACCCAGAGCACGAGGTACACCGCTCCGAAGCCGTTGAAGTTGCCATAGCCGGCCGCGAACACCTTGCCCAGGATCTCGTCCTTGGAGAAGAAACCGGCCTGCGGCGGGATGCCGGCGAGCGCCAGCGTCGCCACCAGGAACGTCCAGTAGGTGGTGGGCAAGTGCTTCCTCAGGCCCCCCATCCGGCGCATGTCCTGCTCGCCGGACATCGCGTGGATCACCGACCCGGCGCCGAGGAACAGGCACGCCTTGAAGAAGGCGTGGGTGAAGACGTGGAAGATCCCGGCGCCGAACGCCCCCGCTCCCGCGCCGAGGAACATGTAGCCGAGCTGCGAGACCGTCGAGTAGGCGAGCACCTTCTTGATGTCGTTCTGGGCGAGGCCGATCGTCGCGGCGAACACGGCGGTCAGCCCGCCGACCAGCGCGACGACCAGCATCGCGGTGGGAGATTGCGCGAAGATGAAGTTCGACCTCGCCACCATGTAGACGCCGGCGGTCACCATCGTCGCCGCGTGGATGAGCGCGGAGACCGGGGTGGGGCCCGCCATCGCGTCGGGCAGCCAGACGTAGAGGGGGAGCTGGGCCGACTTGCCCACCGCCCCCAGGAACAGCAGCAGCGCGATCGGGGTGGCCGCCGACGCGTACCGGGAGGGGTCGGCGGTGATCATCTGCTGCATCGCCGCGAAGTCGATCGTGCCGAACGTCTTGAACGCCAGGAAGATGGCGAGGAGGAAACCGAAGTCGCCGATACGGTTGACGATGAACGCCTTCTTGCCGGCCGCCGCGCACCAGTCCTTCTCGAAGTAGAAGCCGATCAGCAGGTAGCTGCACAGCCCCACGCCCTCCCAGCCGATGAACAGCACCGCCAGGTTGGCCCCCAGCACCAGCGTCAGCATCGCGAACATGAAGAGGTTGAGGTAGGCGAAGTAGCGCGCGTACGCCCGCGGCGTCTCGGAGTGCATGTAGCCCACCGAGTAGACGTGGATCACGAAGCCGACGAGCGTGACGAAGAACAGCATCACCGCGGAGAGCGCGTCGAGGCGCAGGGCGAAGTCGATCTTCAGGTTGGCGAGGAGCCCGTCCGCCGTGTGGCCCGGCCCCGCCGGGATCCAGGTGAACAGGTTGGTGACGTGCACCGCCTTGGTGCCGAGCACGGTCGCCCAGTCGACGATGGCGGCGAACGCCGCCAACATCGCGAACCCGGAGCCGGCGAGCGCCACCGTGGAGGTCGTATGCTGCCCCCATCCGCGCCGGTTGCCGACCAGGCCGTTGACGACCGCCCCGATGAGGGGGAAGAGTGGGATCAGCCAGAGGAGGTCTCTCATGCCGTCAGCCTTCCATCACGTTGACCTGGTCGAGGTTGACGGTCTGCTTGAGGCGGACTAGCGCGACGATGATGCCGAGCCCGATCGCGGCCTCGGCCGCGGCGATCGTGATCACGAACACCGCGAACACCTGGCCGGTGAGCTCGCCGAGCTGGCGCGAGAAGGCGATGAAGTTGATGTTCGCGGCGTTGAGGATCAGCTCCACGCACATCAACACGGTGATGAAGTTGCGCCGCACCATCATCCCCACCACCCCGAGCGTGAACAGCACGAGCGACAGCATCAGGTAGTGCGTGGTGGTGATCACGCGCGCCCCTCCTTCTCCGTCTCCTTGCGGCCCATCACGATCGCGCCGATCATCGCCACCAGCAGCACGATCGAGACCACCTCGAACGGCAGCAGGTAGTCGCGGTACAGGTTCCAGCCCACCGCCTCGGTGTTGCCGAGACTCGTCCCCTGTACCTCCCGCAACGCCTCCCCGCCCGCCGGAGCGCCTTGCACCGCGGCCCACACGCCCACGCCGACGAGCACCGCGAGGAGCACGCCGAGGCCGACGGCGGCGGGCACCAGGCCGCGGAGGTACTGGGGCTCCTGCGGGATCGTGCGCACCCGCACCAGCATGATCACGAACAGGAAGAGCACCATCACGCCGCCCGCGTACACCAGGATCTGCACCGCGGCGAGGAACTCGGCGTCCATGAGCACGAACAGCCCGGCCACCGCCAGGAACGTTCCGAGCAGCGAGAGCGCGGCGTGGACCGGGTTCCTCAGGCCGATCACGCCGACGGCGCCGGCGACGGCGCAGGCGGCGAGGCAGTAGAAGACGATCTCGGCGAAGTGCACCACGAACCAGTTCATGATCTGGGCTCCGCGGCGGTCCGTGAGGAGGCGCCGGTGGGGTCGTCGGGCATCTGCCCCTCGTCGGGGGTAGCGACGCCCGGGTAGGGTTGGACGCCCTCCCAGCTCTGCAGGCGCTCCTTGGTGAAGTAGAGGCGCTCGTTGCGCTCGTACGCCGAGGCCTCGTAGCTCTTGCTCGTCAGCCAGATCGCCAGCGGCTCGGTGGGGCATGCCTCCTCGCACAGGCCGCAGAACATGCAGCGCTTCACGTCGATGTCGTAGCGGTCGAGCACCTTCTTCTTCTTCTTCTTGCCCTCGACCTCGACCTCCTCGAAGTGGTCGGCGATGTGGATGATGTCGATCGGGCACGCCTTGGCGCAGTTGTGGCAGACGATGCAACGCTCCTCGGAGAAGCCGAACATCCCGCGGAAGCGATCCTTGGGCTCGGGCTTGACCTCGGGGTACTGCTGGGTCGCCTTGCGGTGGAAGAGGTACCTCCCGGTGACCGCGAGCCCCTCCGCGAGGTCGATCTGGAACACCGAGGAGAGAAAGCCCCGGATGCTCATCGCGGGCCTCCGATCAGGAGCACGCCGAGGCCCACCACCAGGAGGTTGGCCAGGCTGACCGGGAGGAGGACCTTCCAGCCCAGCCCCATCAGCTGGTCGAAGCGGTAGCGCGGAAACGTGCCCCGGAACCAGATGTAGCAGAAGAGGAAGAAGCCGACCTTGGCGGCGAACCAGACGAACGGGGGGATGACGTCGAGGAAGGCGAGGGCGGCGACGTTGGGGAACGGCCGCAGCCACCCGCCGAAGAAGAGGACGGTGGCGACCGAGGAGACGACCACCATGTTCGCGTACTCGGCGAGGAAGTAGAACGCCCACTTCATGCCGGAGTACTCGGTGAAGTAGCCGGCGACCAGCTCGGACTCGGCCTCCGGAAGGTCGAACGGGCTGCGGTTGGTCTCGGCGATGCCGCACACGAAGTAGATGAAGAACGCCACGATCCCCGGGAAGAAGAACCACACGCCGGCCTGGCGTTGCGCCTCCACGATCTTGACCATCGACAGGCTGCCGGCCATCAGCAGGACGGCGACCACCGAAAAGCCCATCGGTACCTCGTAGGAGACCAGCTGCGCCGCCGAGCGCAGGCCGCCCATCAGCGAGAACTTGTTGTTGGAGGCCCACCCGCCGAGGATCACCCCGTAGACGCCCACCGAGGAGACGCCGAGGATGAAGAGGATGCCGATGTTGATGTCGGTGAGGTACGGCGGGATGGCCTGCGGCAGCAGCCCGAACAGCGTGGTGTCGGTGCCGAACGGGATCACCGAGAAGACGACCAGCGCGGGAACCGTGATGATCACCGGCGAGAGCAGATAGACGAGCTTCTCGGCGCGCGACGGGACGATGTCCTCCTTGGTGAACAGCTTGAGGGCGTCGGCGATCGGCTGCAGCCAGCCACGCGGGCCGACGCGGTTGGGCCCGATGCGGATCTGGATGTAGGCGAGGATCTTGCGCTCGAAGTAACTGAGGTACGCGGCGAGGAGGATGACGGTCAGGAGGATCACCACGATCTTGACCAAGGGCACGAGAAGGTAGGCAATCCACGGGTTCGCCATCTCGCCCCCCCTACCTGTCGATCTCGCCGAGCACGATGTCGAGCGTGCCGATGACCGCAATCAGGTCGGCCACCAGCAGCCCGCGCGACATCACGTCCAGCGCCTGCAGGTTGACGAAGCAGGCGGGTCGCACGTGCAGGCGGTACGGGTTGGTGCTGCCGTCGGAGACCGCGTAGTAGCCGAGCTCTCCCTTGGGACCCTCCACGGAGAAGTAGATCTCGCCCTTGGGCGGTTTGATGACCTTCGGGACCTTGGCCATCACCGGCCCGTCGGGCAAGCGCTCCAGGCACTGCGTGACGATCCTCACCGACTGCCGCATCTCCTCCATGCGCACGAGGTAGCGGTCGTAGGTGTCGCCCGAGGCGCCGGTCGGGATCTCGAACTCGACCTCGTCGTAGTGGTCGTAGGGGAACACCTTGCGGATGTCCCACTTCACCCCGGAGCCCCGCAGCGGCGGCCCGGTGAGCCCCCACTCGATGGCGTCCGCGGCGGAGATCACGCCGACCCCGATCGTGCGCTTCTTCCAGATGCGGTTGTTGGTGAGCAGCGCCTCCCACTCCGCGATGCGCGCCGGCAGTTGGTCGACGAAGGCGCGGCAGCGCCCGGTCCAGCCCTCCGGCAGGTCGAACGGCTGGCCGCCCACCCGCATGCAGTTGAGCGTGAGGCGGGCGCCGCAGTACTCCTCGTAGAGGTCGAGGATCGTCTCCCGCTCCTGGAAGGTGTAGAAGAACGGCGACTGCGCGCCGATGTCGAGGGCGTGCGTCCCCAGCCAGATGATGTGCGAGGCGATGCGCTGGAGCTCGGCGAGGATCATGCGGATGTACGCCGCCCGCGGCGGCACGGTGACCCCGAGGAGCCGCTCGACCGTGCCGACCAGCCCCTGGTTGTTGGTGGCGGCCGCCGTGTAGTCCATGCGGTCGGTGTGCGGGATGGTGCCGTTGTAGGTCTCGCGCTCGAAGATCTTCTCGGTGCCGCGGTGGAGGTAGCCGATGATCGGCTTGGCCTCGATGATCCGCTCGCCGTCCAGCCGCACCAGGACCCGCAGCACGCCGTGGGTCGCGGGGTGCTGCGGCCCGAACGAGATCTCCATCTCTTCGCTGTCGGGGAACGGCTTGACCGGCTCGAGGTTGCCCATCACTCTCCCCCCTCGCCCGCGACCGGGCCGCCGCCGGGGGGGTACACGTCCGGGTAGATCGCCGCACCGGTGTCGATCCCCTCGATGGGGAAGTCCTTGCGCAGGGGGTGGCCGGAGAACCCCTCCCAGGTGAGGATGCGCTCCAGGTTGGGGTGGTTCGCGAAGTAGATGCCGAACATGTCGAAGACCTCGCGCTCCATCCAGTTGGCGACCTTCCACACCGACGTCACCGAGGCGACCTCGACACCGTCGGCCAGGAGCACCTTGAGGCGCAACCGCCGGGAGTCGGAGAAGCGATGCATCCAGTAAATCACGTCGAAGCGCCCTTCCGGGCGCCCCTGCCAGTCCACCGCCGTGAGGTCGACGAGGAACTTGTAGTCGAGGCGATCCTTGCAGGCCCGGCACACCTCGCCGATGCGCTCGGCCGGCACGGCGACCGTGACCTGGCCGGCGAACTCGGTGGCCGCGACCACCGCGTCGGGGAGGAGCGCCGCGATCTCCCGCACCTGCGGGTGCTCGCGCGCGTCTTGCGGCTGGGGCGCGACCGGCTTCTCCTCCCAGGGGGGCTTGGGCGCGGCCTGCGCCTGAGGCGTTGCGCTGTCCTGCTCCGCCATCGATACCTCCTACACCGCCTTGCGCGCGATGGTCATGCGGTCGATCTTGCGCTGCAGCTGCATGAGCCCGTAGAGCAGCGCCTCGGGGCGCGGGGGGCACCCGGGCACGTAGACGTCCACCGGCACGATGCGATCGACCCCCTGGGTGACGGCGTAGGTCCGGTACGGGCCGCCGCAGGTCGCGCACGAACCCATCGCCAGCACCCACTTGGGCTCCGCCATCTGCGCGTACAGGCGCTTGACGATCGGCGCCATCTTCTCGGTCACGGTGCCCGCGACCAGCATCAGGTCGGCCTGGCGCGGGGAGCCCCGGAACACCTCCATGCCGAAGCGCGAGAGGTCGAAGCGGGGGTCCATCGTCGCCATCATCTCGATCGCGCAGCACGCCAGGCCGAACTGTAGCGGCCACACCGAGGAGCGGCGCGCCCAGTTGATGACCGCGTCGTAGGTGCTGATCAGGATGTTGGGCTCGAAGCGGTTCTCGATCACACCCATTGCAGTGCCCCTCGCCGCCACGCGTACACGTACCCGACCACGAGGATGGCGAGGAACACGACCATCTCGACGAAGCCGAAGAGGGCGAGCTTGCGCAGCATCACCGCCCACGGGAAGAGGAACACGGTCTCCACGTCGAAGACCACGAAGAGCACCGCGATCAGATAGAAGCGCACCGAGAAGCGGTGGTCGTGGGCCTCGCTGGTGACGGGGTTGCCGCACTCGTAGGGCTCGAGCTTGATCGGGTCGTACTTGCCCGCCCGCAGCAGCCAGGCGATGGCGAGTGTGACGATGGGAAAGGCGATGGCGACGACCGTGAACAGCAGGACGGGTATGTACTGGGTCACTCCCCCTCCACCGCGGCGCATCATAGCCTCAGGTTTCACAAAGTCAACTGCTTCAATGGATTTTGCGTATTGGTCTCGACTACGGCGCGGCGCTGGGGGCCGGTCAGCTCTCGCGTTCGCGGTCGCGCGACGGCAGCAGCCGGTTGAGCGAGCCGGACCTCAGGCCCTCGAGGTCGAGGGCGACGAAGGCGAAGCCGGCGGCGCGGACACGGCGGACGATCTCCGCCGCCAGGCCGTCGGCGAGGACGCGCGCCATCTCCGCCTTCGGCAGCTCGATGCGCGCGGTGCTGCCGTGATGACGGACCCGCAGGTCGGCGAAGCCGAGCTCGTGCAGGGCCGCTTCCGCCCGGGCGATCTGCTCGAGCTTCTCGCGCGTCACCGGCTCGCCGTACGGCACCCGCGAGGACAGGCAGGGGCTGGACGGCTTGCTCCACACCGGCAGGTCGAGCTCGCGGAGGGCGGCGCGCACCGTCTCCTTCCCCCAACCCAGCTCGGCGAGCGGCGAGCGCACCGCGTGCTCCTCGCCGGCCCGTCGCCCGGGGCGGAAGTCGCCGAGGTCGTCGGCGTTGGTGCCGTCGAGCACGACCGCGAACCCGCGCGCCCCGGCGAGCGCCGCCAGGCGGGTGAACAGCTCCCGCTTGCACAGGTAGCAGCGCTCCGGCGTGTTGGCCGCGTAGCCGGGGATCGCGAGCTCCGAGTAGGCGATCTCCTCCTGGCGGATGCCGATCCGCTGCGCCAGCGTCCGCGCCGCCTCCGGCTCCCCGGGCGCGAGGCTCTCCGACAGCGCGGTCACGGCGAGAGCCCGTTCGCCGAGCGCGCGCGCCGCACCCCACGCGACGAGCGTCGAGTCGGCCCCGCCGGAGAAAGCCACCAGCGCGCTCCCCAGCGGCCGCAGGCGGTCTAGCAGAGCCTCGAGTCCGGCCATCCGTGACATTCTAACCGCCGCCGGCGGGCCGGCTCATCCCCCGATCAGGCGCAGCAGCCGCTCGCGCAGCACCGCGGTCAGTCCCCGCGGCGCGACCGCCTCCGCCGAGGCCGCGTCGCGGGCCGCCAGGTCTTGTTGCCGCGTGGCCATGCGGCCGGCGAGCTCCTCCGCGAGCTCCCGCCGCTCGACCAGCAGGGCGCGGAGCGCGTGGCTGTCCACCTCGACGACCGCGAGGGCGCCGGCCGCCCGCACCGTTGCCGCGCGCGGCGCCCCGGAGAGGAACGCCATCTCCCCGAACACCTCGCCCTCGGCGACCCGTGCCACCTCGTGCCCACCGTGCACCACCACCGCCTCGCCCCTCGCGACCACGTAGAGGGCGCGCGACGCCTCGCCCTCCCGCACCACCGCCTCCCCCGGCGCGTAGGCCTGCGAGCGCGCGGTTTGCGCCAGGAGCTCGAGGGCGTCCTCCGGCAGCCCGGCGAACAGGGCGCAGCGCCCCAGGGCGTCGCGGCCCGTCCGCACCGGGTCGCCGTCGGCGCGCTCGGCCACCATGCGGACGCTCCGCTGCGGGAAGGGAATCTCCATGCCGGCGCGACCGAGCGCCGCGTGGGCGCGGGTGTAGAAGGCGTCCGCGATGTCCGCCGCCCGCCAGGGCTCGCGCGTCCACAGCCGGCACTCGTAGGTGACGGCGCTGTCCGCGAACTCCCGCACCAGCACCTGCGGGGCAGGCTCGCTGGCCACCAGCGGGAGGTCGCCGGCCACCCGGGCCAGCACCTCCTTGACCTCGTGCGGCGGGACCCCGTAAGCCACGCCGAGGCGGAGGGGGACCGCCACCGGCTGCTCGCCCTCACCGTAGAGACGCGCCCGCGCCCGGGCGACCTGCGAGTTGGGGATCAGCACCCGCTCGCCCAGCCGCGTGCGCAGCACCAGCGAGCGCCACCCCAGCTCCTCCACCTCGCCGACGATGCCGTCCACCTCCACCCAG
>Ga0316628_100003776_pt1 | contig 11719 bp, 8 predicted proteins | sample OWC_Aug_M2_C1_D5_FD_207648 | JGI IMG/M metagenome (GOLD analysis project Ga0316628, IMG submission 207648) | Wetland soil microbial communities from Old Woman Creek delta, Ohio, United States - OWC_Aug_M2_C1_D5_C | ecosystem: Environmental > Terrestrial > Soil > Wetlands | place: USA: Ohio... | reverse complement strand
TGGTCGGTACATCCGCAGGGTTGGCCACGGTGCAGGCCACCCCTTTCTCCGTCAGCTGATCGTGAACCCAGAATCCACTGTAGCCCGCTTCATAAACCGAACGATACGACCCCCCCGGAAAATTTCTTCGGAGGTAATTGACCAAAATATCCACTTCGGGAGGCTGCGTAAAGGTCTTGTGCTCGCATTCCGCCGAATGAATACTCACACTCCAGCTCTTCTTGTGCACATCCAGACCGATGAAGATCGGTTGACCCTTGAAATCAAGTTTGTTACTGTTATCCATGGCAAGTCTCCTTTCGGCAGTTTTTTTCTTTCGCCAGAAAAAACTATAACCGAAAATTCGAGACTTGCCTTTCCTTTTTCAAGCATAAGATCTCGCGCAAGCGGGAATCCAGTTAAATAAAACAGCTCTGGGCTCCCGCCTGCGCGGGAGCGACGGCTTTTCCGATTTTTTACGAGACCATCAAGTAAAAAACAAAAATAAAGAGATTTAAATATGAAAAAATGGAACTTTGCTTGGTCCAACCCCAGATGCAGACAAACGCAGCATTCGTCGCAGGAAGAGGCCAACAAAGTCTATCAGTTACCAGGGATCAAAGACCCCGGATTGAACGTTCGGATTCTCAAGCATTGAGGAGGAACACATGATCGAGCGAAGGGAATTCTTGAAGAAAATCGCTCTGCTGGCCGGCGTCATGGGCGGAGGCGCCCTTCTTCCCGCCAGCGGAAAGGCAGCCGAACAGGAAGTCGGAATCGCCGTTGTTGAAGGAGAAAATCCTAAGGTTCAGGTTCAAGAGGCCATCCGTCTTCTGGGGGGAATTCAGCGGTTTGTCCGCCGGGGAGACCGGGTTGTCCTTCTTCCGAACCCGCAGGGAACTGGGCGGGGAGTCACCACCAACCCGGATATGGTGGCTGAAACCGTGCGGCTTTGTCTCGCGGCCGGGGCCTCTTCGGTGAGCGTATCTTCCTGCCACGGCCAGGGGGACTGGCGCGGGACCGGCATCATCGAGAAAGTCGAGGCTTCAGGGGGACGGATGAAATATCCGGATTCGGACCGCGACTGGGCAACCATCGCCATTCCCAAGGCCCGGGTCCGGAAAGAGGTGAAGGTGATCCGGGATGCCCTGGAGGCTGATCGTCTCATCAACATGCCCATCTTCAAACAGCATAACTACACCCGGGTCACCTGCTGCCTCAAGAATCTGATGGGGGCCAATGACGACAACTGGTCCTTCCATAAGGGAGATCTCTACCTGCACCAGGCCATTGTGGACTTGGCTTCCCTCTTTTCCCCCTCCCTTTGCCTGGTCGATGCCACGACCATTCTCACGCAAGGGGGGCCCTTTGGCCCCGGAAGAGTGATCCATCCGAACAAGGTATACGCCGGCAAAGACATGGTCGCACTGGACGCCCTCTGCTGCAATTTGCTGCAAGTGAACCCCCGGGAGGTTTTGCACATCCAACTGGCCCATGAATCCGGAATGGGGCAGATGAATCTTGCGGCGGGAGCCATCAAACACTTTCGGTTATGATCTTACGCCTTTGAAATGGCCGCCTATGGAAAGGAGAAAAGGCATGGAAAAGCAAATTTCACGTCGCAGTCTTCTGAAGAAAAGTGCCATCGCGCTGGGTACTGCTGCCGTATGCGATTTTAAAGGTATAGGCGGTGCTGAGCAGGTGAGTGGTTCTAAGACTTTGTCAGGTGAAGAATTAAAGGAGACAATAGATCCTCATGTTATCGTAAAGCTCTATCCCGGAAGATCAGAACAGCAGAAGATTCGACTTGCCGAACAAATAGTCAAAGATGTTGTCGCCATTATAAAGTGCGGAGAAGAATCGGTTTCAGTAGCTATGGAAGAAATCAAACCAGAGGATTGGGCAGAGAAGGTCTATAAACCGGATATTCTTAACACCCCGGGAAAGCTATACAAGAAACCAGGATATTCCATGTGAACCTTTCGACTCCCCGGCCTAAAGGCTGGGGCTTGCCTTTCGACAAACTCAAGGCCACGAGTAAAGCCGAGTGGCTCAAGATTCACCCTGCACTTCGATAAACTCAGTGTCCTGAGCTTGTCGTAGGAAGTCGCGCCTTCTTCCCCGCGTTCAAAGACGGGGGTTCGCTCGGTCGAACGGGTGAATAGCGACCTCGATGGGTGATGTGCCCCACGAAGGAAGCCTGGGATGTATGGCCTACTCGCTCTGCCCATCCTTCGACTGCTCCTTAGAAGGGCTTTTTCACCCCTGAAAAGGTTCTTCTAAGGATCAAAACAGGTGCTTCTTTTAAGCTTTTATGAATAAGACTAACCAGTTGGCTTGGTCCGACCCCGGGAAAAGCCGGGCTGAACCTCTTTGACACCCAGAATGCCAGGGCCGAAAATGCCCTCTCAGAGTTTTGCCATTCGGAGAATGAGCTGATCAGCGCTCTACAGCAGGCTATGCGCAAACTCCTAGCTGGACGCTAAGGGCCGCAGCTACAAATGAGGACATAATCGTCTAGACGGGGATCTGATCTTCTCCTGCTCCTGGATCCCGGCTTCCGCCGGAATGACGACCAAGAGGCGTGCCTTTCCCGGTTCGTCAGTCCGGAAAACCTTTCGCCCGGCTCGAAATCCAAATAACCCTCAATCCCGCGCGAGTCCCCTGAGACGGGAATCGGCGATAGCCGAGCCGCAGGAGGGAGAGTTCTCCTTCTTCGCTACTGCATCGGTGAAAACACGGATGGCATCATGATTTTGTTCTCCATGGTCAGCAGGCGGCCGGCGCCTCCCCCCGGCGGCCACACCCCGGTCTGGCGGGCCGTGGCGCGGACCTTTTCCCGCTGGTCGAGGCTGGTGTAGGCCCAGATATGAATAAAGCGGTTGACTTCGCCCAGATCGACGTGCCCGACGACGGCGAGCGGCGAGAGCTTCACGCGTTCGGGCAGCTTGGCTTCCCACCCCTTCCGGATGTCAGGCAGGGTACCGATCTTGATGGTGTAAATGCGCATCTCGTAGAATGGACCCATCTTCCCCGGGGTGAGCTGCGGCGAGAAGGGGAAGGGAACCAGGATGTCAGAGTGCATGGAAAGGACAAACTCAGAGATCTTGGGCGGCCAGTTCGGATCTTTCGCGGACTCGGCCCGAACACGGGCCCGCTCGCCCAGGTCCTGATACGGCCAGACGTGGATGATCTCGTTCAGCGGGCCGATCTCGGTGTGCCAGAAAGCAACTATGGGAGAGTACTTTTTGCGGTGTTCGTACGCCTCTCCGAAGCGTTTCTCGACCTCGGCCACACTCCCTGGAGCAAGGCGGTAGGTACGAATCTCGTAGATCATCGTCGTAGTCCTTTCATCGGATGAATTTAGATGAGAACTCCCTTGTTGGTTCTGTGCTGGGAGTCTACAGGGAAGGCTCTTTGGTGTCAAGAGTTTCTGGCCTTTCCCTTTACATCTTTCTTGCTTTTCGATCTCTCATTTTGATAAAATTATACCCTCTTCAGCTTTGTCTTTCACCGCGTAGTGGCTCAAATTCATTTCAAGGAGGGGGAAAAATGATCATTCGGATTCTTACCAGCGTGCTGATTGTCGCCGGGCTCCTTTGCGGAGCGAGCTTGGAGGGAGCGCAGGCCCAAAATTATCCCACCAAGCCGGTTATTCTCCAGGTGCCCTGGCCGGCGGGCGGGTCCACGGATCTGGGTGCCCGTATCGTTGCAGCGATTGCGGAAAAGAAGATGGGGCAGCCGATCGTCGTCACCAACCGGGTGGGAGCAGGGTCGCAGATTGGCCTGACCGAAACCGCCCGGGCGAAACCCGACGGGTATTTTTTGGGATTCGCCAGCCTTCCCGCGCTGAACACCATCGTTTTGGACCCCGAACGGAAGGCGCTCTTTGGCATGAAAGATCTGGTCTTCATCATCAACCAGGTTATCGATCCGGGAATCATCTGGGCCAAGGCCGACACCCCGTACAAGACCTTGAAAGACCTGATTGAAGACGCCCGGAAACGCCCCGGCGAGATCCGGGCGGCCACAACCGGGATCCTCGGGGATGACCACCTGGCCATCCTAATGCTCGAACAGGCGGCCAAGATAAAATTCCGGATCGTCCATTTCGACGGGGGAGCCCATGTCTTCACCGCCGTATTGGGAGGGCAGGTGGACGTGGCCTTCGGCAATATCGGAGACATTGGCACCAAGCTCAAGGGGACTCCGATCCGCATCCTGATGGTCATGGACCCCCAAAGATCGAAGTTTGTGCCCGATGTTCCCACCACTGCCGAGTTGGGCTTTCCCAATATTATTTCTTCATCCTCCCGCGGCATTTTCGGTCCCGTCGGGATCCCGGATGCGATTCTGAAGAAAGTCCAGTCTGTCTTCTTGGAAGCCATAAAGGATCCGGACCATACGGATAAGATGGACAAGGCGGCGCTGGCCGTCAGACCCCTTGTGGGTGAGGAATACAAGAAATACGTTGACGAACTCCACCAGCGGATTACTCCCCTGATGGAAATCGCCCGCAAGAGCAAGTAAGGTTTTTTCTCGCCAAAGGGACAAGGGGGGCATCCCAAGATGCCCCCTTTCAAAAGAAAAGGTTTTTCTGAAATATTCGCAGGATATAAGATTGCCTGGAATTCGAGCGATAGGCTAATCTCATCACTCCATGCCCGTCTCCCCCGAAAATCTTCCCTTTGGCGATATTTCGCCACCCCTGGGTGATATTCCTTGAAATTGGCCATAAAAACCTTTTTGTCCAACCCCTCTCTGAAATCCCCCCAACCCCCCTTTATTAAAAAGGGGGCAGGGGGGATTTCTGGCAGGGCAGTGGTTCCAGGGGAAATCCAGCCTGCTGGCTGAGGTTCTGCCAATCTGGGAAAAACTCCTGCAAATCGGTCCATCACGTCCCTTTTGAAAGAAGGCTACTGATCAAGACAGGCAGTGCCGGCAGAGAGATGGCCGGTGAGGATCAAGCGACCCAAAAGACAGGATGGTGAGAAAATGGGAAAGGTGTTTATTGACGGGGAGAACCTGACCTTGGAGGATGTCCAGGACGTGGCCGAAGGGGGTGCCGGGGTTAAGATTCACCCCTCGGTTGGGGAAAAAGTGAAGAAGTCCAGGAATTTTGTGGAGGAAGCAATACGCCGGCGGGAGAAAATTTACGGCGTGACCACGGGGTTCGGGCTCCTGTGCGATCAATTGATCAGCCTGCCGCAGATCGAGGATTTACAGCGCAACCTCATCCGCAGCCATTCCGTGGGCGTGGGCCCTTTCTTCGATGAGGCGACGACCCGGGCAATCATGGTCCTCCGGGCGAACGTGATTGCCAAGGGATATTCAGGCGTGCGCCCGGAGGTGTTGAGGCGCCTGGCGGACATGGTCAACAAAGGAGTCCATCCGCTGATTCCGGAGCAGGGGTCAGTGGGGGCCAGCGGAGACCTGGCCCCCCTGGCTCATTTGAGCTCCGTCCTAATGGGGGAGGGAGAGGCGATCTACCAGGGCAAAAAGATGTCGGGGAAAAAGGCCATGGAAAAGGCCGGAATTCCGATCGTCACCTTGAAAGCCAAAGAGGGCTTGTCTTTGATCAACGGGACCCAGGTCATGACCGCTGTCGGGCTATTGGCCCTTCTTCGGGCCGAGCGGCTCTGCAAGGTAGCCGACATCGCAGGAGCCTGCACGCTGGATGCGCTGAAGGGAACCTTTTCCGCCTTCGACCCGGACATCCAGAGGGTCCGTCCCTTTCCCGGCCAACTGGCGGTCGCCAGAAACTTCCAGAAGCTGGGGAAATACGATCCCATCGCGGAGTCACACAAGTCCTGCCCCAAGATCCAGGACGCTTACTCCATCCGTTGCATGCCCCAGGTCCATGGGGCGGTGAGAGACGCCCTGATGTATGTCCGCAAGACTTTGGAGGTGGAGGTGAACTCGGCCACGGATAATCCGCTCATTTTTGCCGAGAGGGGGAAGATTCTCAACTGCGGGAACTTCCACGGCGAGCCGGTGGCCTTCGCCATGGACCTTTTAGGGATTGTGGCGGCCGAGCTGGGGAGCATCTCCGAGAGACGAATCGAAAAATTGATCAACCCCGCCTTATCCGGCCTTCCCGCTTTCCTGACCCAGAAGGGAGGCTTACACTCGGGATTAATGATGGTTCAAGTCAGTGCCGCCTCTCTGGTTTCGGAAAATAAGATTCTGGCTCACCCGGCGAGCGTGGATTCCATCCCCACCTCGGCGGATAAAGAAGATCACGTTTCCATGGGGACCATTGCCGCGAGAAAAGCGAGGGATATCGTCAAAAACGTGGAGAAGATCCTGGCCATGGAACTCCTCTGCGCGAGCCAGGGATTGGAGTTCCTGCTCCCCCTTCGCCCGGGGAGGGGAATCCATGAAGCCTACAAGGTCATCCGGGAAAAGGTCCCCCCCATCAGGGGTGACCGCAGATTCAGCGATGACCTAACCAAGATCGCTTCCCTGATCGAATCCGGAAAACTCCTCCAGCGGGTGAAAAGGGTTACGGGCGAGTTGGAATGAGGCGCTGTCTGGAGGTCAGGTCCCCGGAACATAATGGTTGAATTTATAACCGGGGGTAATTATAATAACGCGATTTCAGGTGTTGGCGGAAATTCCCGAAAGGTCCCCGGATACGACGATGGTTCCGCATCATCCTCAGGGGTATTCCTGGATAGCATTGCAATTCCCCCGGCATCGAGAATAACCCGTTTCCAATGGGAGCGAAGCAGGTTCAATAAATTCCGCAGGCAAGGTTCGGCGGCGGGAAGAAGCCTTCATGAAATCATCCCTCAGAAGGAGGAAGCGTATGAAAATTCGAAGATTATCAGGGGCCCGTTTTATTCTAACGGGGGTAACCATTTTTTGTTTGGGGATTTTCCTCTCTTCTTCGCCCGCCTGGGCTCAAAAGAAAGGGGGGACATTGAAGATCGGCTATGGTATGACCGCCGTGAAGATGGACCCCCATAATGCCAGCGGATCCGGTGATATCTACATTGACGCCCACATCTTCGAAAGGTTGATCTATTTCAAGATGAATGAAAAGACCAACCAGGCGGAAGCGATTCCCTGGCTGGCCACCAAGTGGGAAGTTTCGCCGGACAAGATGGCCTGGACGTTTTTCCTGCGGAAAGACGTGGAATTCACGGACGGAACCCCCTTCGATGCCGAAGCGGTCAAATTCAACTTTGACCGACTGCTTGGCCCCCCGGTGGGGTCCTTCACCGGCACCTATGCCCCGCTGATCAAGAATGCGGAGGTGACTGACAAATACACGGTGAAGGTCAACCTGAAGGTGCCAGCCGTCCCCGTGGAATCCTTCTTTGTCCAGAGCTATATCGGCATGATGAGCCCGGCATCGGTGAAGAAATGGGGGGACAAAGTGGGAGCTCATCCCGTGGGTACCGGACCCTATAAATTGAAAGAGTGGCTCCAGGGAGAAAAGGTTGTCCTGGAAGCGAATCGGAAGCACTGGAGAGGAAGGCCGAACCTGGACGCGATGGAGTTTATCTTTGTCCCGGAGAGTTCTTCCCGCATGAACATGCTCAATGCGGGGCAGGTCGATCTGGTCTATAACCTGGACATTCCCGACCTGGCCAAGGTGATAAAAGACGGAAAATTCAACGTGGTGGAATGGCCCACAACGGAGCTTCTTTCCCTGACCTTGAATAACATGGCCAAACCGACCAAAGAAATGGCCGTCCGCCAGGCAATCAAGTTGGCGATCGACCGGAAAGGGATTGTCGATAAGATCCTGCTGGGTCATGGCGCGGTAGCCAATGAAACCGTCGCCCCCTTCATCTGGGGGAGCTACCCCACTGACCCGGCGATCTTCGATCCGGAGAAAGCCAAGAAAATACTGAACGACGCGGGTTGGGTGCCCGGGAAGGGGGGGATCCGGGAAAAAGCGGGGGAAAAACTGACCTTGAAAATCCGCTACCCCACGGGCCGCTATCCCATGTGCGACGAGATGGTGGCGGTCATTCAAAACCAGCTGAACACCGTTGGCTTTGAATGTTTGACCGAGAAGATGGGCTTCGGGGCCTGGATCACGGCAGCCCTTTTGCCCCTCGAGAAGACGACCGGAGATGCCTTCATCATCTCCCTGCCCGGTAAGGAGGATGCCCACTGGGTGGTGGCCCGGATGCGGCCCATCAGCCCCACCAGTTTCTATCAGAATGCCCAGGTTCAAAAATTAATCGCGGCCCAGTTTGTGGAGTGGAACAGGGAGAAGAGGAAGGAACTTCTGAAACAGATCCAGACCACCGCCGCTCAGGAAGCCTACTGCGTGAACATCTATTTTATGAATTACAACATCGTCTCCAAGAAAAATGTTCACGGAGTGGAAGCCACCCGGGTTCCGGTTTCGGATACGTTTAACGTTTTGAATGTCTGGATGGATTAGAGACTCCCTTCCTTCTGCCAGGAGGGGGGAGAGGAACGGAGTTTAGGAAAGACGGCTGGCGAAATTGAGAGAATATCCGTTTCTGAAGGGATGCCCTAAAATGACCACCAGGCCGAAAAGTGAGATGTTGAAAAAAATAAGAGTCCTGGATTTCACCCGGGTCCTGTCCGGGCCTTTCTGCACCCGCATGTTTTCTGACCTCGGGGCGGAGGTCATCAAGGTCGAGTCGGACCGGGGGGATTCCATGCGGCTGCTTCCGCCCTTCAAAGGCGGATTTGCCAGTTACTTTACACAGTTCAATGTGGGCAAGAAGAGCATCGGAGTGAACCTTCGCCATCCCCAGGGACTGGAGCTGGTCAAAAAGCTCGTGCCCCACTGCGATGTGGTCATCGAAAATTTTCGCCCGGGCGTTATGGCCAAGATGGGATTGGGTTATCCGGTCTTAAAGGAGATCAACCCCCGGATCATCTTTTGTTCCATCTCCGGTTTCGGGCAGACCGGCCCGGAGGCGAAGCGCCTGGCTTACACCGATATGGTCCAGGCCTACAGCGGGATGGATTACATGGCGGGAAAGATGATCGGCCCGGATGCCGACCCTCCTGGATTTCCCTACTCCTTCGGGGACAGCTACGCTTCCCTGAACGCGACGGTGGCCATCCTGGCCGCCCTGTTGCACCGGGAGTTCACCGGGGAAGGCCAGGCCATCGATATTTCCATGCTGGATTGTCTCCTGGCAGCCAACGATTCCACCCTGCAGAAATTCATCTTCTCCGACGGGAAAATGGATACCGCCGGGGTCGCGTTCCGGCCTCCCTTGCGGATGAAGAACGGGCAGATGGCGGTCGCCCTCTTCATGAATTTTGAACGGGTTCTCCAGGGGATTGGCCGGCCGGAACTTCTCCAGGATGAGCGTTTTAAAACCCTGGAGGCGAGGGGGAATCCGGCGAATTTTGACCAGTATCTCCGGATCGTCCGGGAGTGGGCCCAGAAGGTAACGGTTGAAGAAGCGACCCGAATTTTTGACCAGTATGATATCCCCTACGGCAAGGTCAATTCCATTGCCGAAATCGTTCAAAGCCCGGTGGTGCGCCACCGGAATATGTTGGTCGCGATAGAGTTAAAGGAGAATGAAAAAGCCCTGGTGGTAAATACTCCCTTCAGGTTTTCCAACAGTCCCTGCGAACCTCAAGACCGGCCTCCCCACCTGGGAGAGCACAACCGGGAGGTCTTCGGCGGTCTCCTGAAATTTTCAGAAACCGAGATGGAACGCCTGGGCAGAGAGGGGGTCCTGGTTCAACAGAAGGCTTCCTGAAGGCGGTAACGATGGGTAAGGAAGCCTGAACCCCCGAGACCCCGCCATTGGCGGCTTTCAACTTCCCGGTTTTCCGGGCGAGGAGAACAAAATGATTATCGACATCGAGTGTGATATCCCCACCAAGGAAGTGACCAAGGCCAGCCTGGATTCCAACCTGAGGGGCGAAAGCAAGGGTTTGATCAATTACTTCAACCTCTTTGGCCCCCGGTGGGCAGCGGAAATCGGAATGAGCCTGGAGCAATTCGAGGAGGCCAAAAAGACCCTGGGGTTGGAGAAACTGGCCCGGGTGATTATCGAAAAATCCCTGGAAAAGGCCATGACCGATGAAGAATTCATCCGCATGCTGGATGATGCCGGGGTGACCAATGCCTGCATCGGTACCGGCCGGGCTGCTTCCATGGAGCACACCGCCGCCCTGGCCAGGCGATACCAAGGCCGCCTGATCCCCTGGGTCCGGATCAGCCCTTCCGAAGGAATGGCCGGCGTCCGAAAGCTGGAGTACGGGGTAAGAGAGTTGGGGATCAGAGGGTTCGTGGTCTCTCCTTTCCGGGAGAAGATCTACGTGAACGACAAAAAGTATTACCCTTACTTTGCCAAATGCGTGGAACTGGGCATTCCCATCAGATCCCACACCTCCATGAACTACGGGGCCGACCGGGCCATGGACCTGGGGCGGCCCATTTATCTCGACGAAGTGGCGCGGGATTTCCCGGAGCTGACCATCATCGCCGGACTGGGCGGCTGGCCCTGGGTGCCCGAGCTGGTCGGTCTGGTCCGGAGGCATCCGAATGTGTACATGGACCTGGCTGCCCACCGGCCCAAGCACATCCCGAAACCCGGCAGCGGCTTCGAGACGCTCCTCCATTTTGGCAATACGGTCCTTCAGGATAAAATCCTCTTTGCCAGTTCCCATATGACCCTCGGCCTGCCGCTGAAGCAAGTCATTCAAGAGATGGATGAGCTTCCGCTGAAAGATTCGGTAAGGCGCAAGTGGATGTATGACAACGCGGCCCGGCTCTTGAAACTGGGATCCTGAACCGGCTGACTGTCGATTTCCCCTCATCCCGGCTCTCTCCCCTCAAGGCGGAGAGAGTCTTTTTGATTTCTTACGATTTCATCCGTCTTCAGATCTGAGATTTTTTCCGCGTTTCGATATTCGGATTCCTGATCATCGATCAGGCTCCGGCTTTGACCGACCCGGACGGAAAAGCTGAAATGGCTGCCTACATCATCAGAAGAATTTTGATGCTGATCCCCACCCTGATCGCGATCACCATGATCTCCTTTTTTATCCTGCAAGTGGTTCCCGGGGACCCGGCCAGGGCCATGGCGGGGATTGATGCCGAAGAAAAGGACGTCCAGGCAATCCGGACCCAGCTGGGTCTGGACCGGCCCATCCATGTTCAATACGGGATTTTTCTAAAGAATGTGGTCCGGGGGAATTTTGGCGAATCCATCCGGTCCCGGGACGACGTGATCAAACAGATTTGGCCGAGGTTTTTGAACACCCTGAAGCTTGCCTTTGCTAGCATCACCCTGTCGGTCATCATCGGAATGATTGCCGGGGTGATGGCCGCCACCCGAAAGAACACGGGGGCGGATTACGCGACCATGGGCTTGATTCTCCTGGGCATCTCGGCCCCTACTTTCTGGACCGGCCTTCTCTTGATCCTGGTCTTCAGCGTCTATGCCGGCTGGTTTCCCGCAGGGGGGACCGGCGGATTTCTCAATCTCGTTCTGCCGGCCATTACCCTGGCAGCCCCTTCGGCCGCGGTCACCGCGCGAATGACCCGCTCCAGTATGCTGGAAGTTCTGCAGATGGAGTACATTAAGACCGCCCGGGCCAAAGGGCAGAAGGAGATCAAGGTTATCTTCAAACATGCCCTGAAGAACGCCCTGATACCCACGATCACCGTGGTGGGCATGCAGTTCGGGTATTTAATGGGCGGGGCGGTCCTGGTGGAGACCGTCTTTACCTGGCCGGGGCTGGGCTGGCTGCTCGTGGACGCCATTTTTGC
>Ga0316628_100003775_pt1 | contig 11719 bp, 9 predicted proteins | sample OWC_Aug_M2_C1_D5_FD_207648 | JGI IMG/M metagenome (GOLD analysis project Ga0316628, IMG submission 207648) | Wetland soil microbial communities from Old Woman Creek delta, Ohio, United States - OWC_Aug_M2_C1_D5_C | ecosystem: Environmental > Terrestrial > Soil > Wetlands | place: USA: Ohio... | reverse complement strand
GGATGACGCCCAGAGCCATCAGGTCGTTGCTCGCCACGATGGCCGTCGGCCGGCCGCGGCTCTTGAGCAGGTCCAGGGCGGCCGCCTGGGCTGTCCCGGCCTGGAAAGCGCCGGGGCGGATGAGGTCGGCTTCGGGGGAGAGGCCGATTTCCCGCAGCGCCTCGCGGTAGCCTCGCAGCCGCTCCGCCGCCGTGGAGATGTTGGGTAGTCCGCTCACGAAGCCGATGCGCCTGTGGCCGAGAGCAACGAGGTGGCGTGTGAGGTCGCGGCTGGCCCGCACGTTGTCGAGGACGATGAAGTTTCCGCGGCGACTCCGCAACCGGCGGTTGTACATCAGGCAGGGATAGTCGGCGCCGACGAGCGCCTCGACCACCGGATCATCCAGGAACACCGACCCAAAAATGATCCCGTCCACGCGCCGCTGCCGCAGGACCTCGACGTACTCCTCCTGCACGCGCGGCTGGTTGTCGGTGTTGCACAGGATGACGTGGTAGCCGTTCGCCTTGGCGGTTTCCAGGACGGCGCGCGCCGTTTCGGCGTAGAAGGGGTTGGTGATGTCGGCCACCACGAGGCCCAGCGTCCGGGTCTCGCGGCGGGCCAGGCTGCGCGCCACCGCGTCCGGGCGATAGCCCAGACCCTGCATGGCGCGCTGTACCCGCGCCCGCACCTCGGGCCGGACATGGGCGTACTGGTTGAGGACACGCGACACGGTCGCGCGGGACACCCGCGCGCGGCGCGCCACGTCGGCGACGGTGGGAGGACGGCTCTGCTGTGGGGGGTCAGCCACGGGTCCGGTTCCCGGCCAGCGTGTTGAAACCGGTTTCAAGAGTGGCGACACCCTAATCGAGATACGCGGGTTGTGTCAAGAGGAAAGCCGGTTGGGCGAACGGCGGCCGGAAGGAACCTCTTGCCAAACTCCGTCCGTTCCCCACAGACGCCTACGCCTAGGCATGGCTGATGGGCTCGGCACGCCGTGCGCAGACGTGCAAGGCGCGATGCGGGTCTTCGCTGGACGCAGGCTTGGTCCATCCGGGTGGAGTCCCCACTTGGGACGCCGAACGCGGAGATTCTGTCCTGCGCCGAGTCTGCCTCGGAAGGAAGAACCGCGCTGGAGTCCATCTCCCTGCCGGACTTCTCATATTTCACGCGCACCTGCGAGCGCATTCGCCCGCAGCACCCCCCGCAAGGGGCCCTGCGCCACGTTGGCTACGCCTTTCGGAGTCCGCGGCGCCTTCAACCAGTCAGATCATTGGATCACGGGAAGATGCCGCGCTCTTTGTACACGGTTTCCAGGTGGGAGAGAGCGACGATATACGCGGCTGTCCGCCAATCCACCTGTCGCTGGCGCGCCGTATCGCGCGTCCGGTCGTAGGCCGCGCTGATCTTAGCGTGCAGCTTCCGGTCCACCTCGTCCAGCTCCCAGTATTCGCTCTGCTTGTTCTGCAGCCACTCGAAATAACTCACGATCACGCCGCCTGCGTTGCAGACGACATCCGGGATAACATCGACGCCTTGGCGGCGGAGGATCTCGTCTCCGTCGGGATCGGTGGGACCGTTCGCCCCTTCGGCCACCAGGCGCACATCCAGCAGCGGGGCCGTGACGGCCGTGATCTGGTTCGCCAGGGCGGCGGGGATGAAAATGTCCACCGGCGTGGACAGGAACGTCTCGTGGTCGATGGCCTGGGCGAATCCGGCCACGCCGCCGTTCGCTCGGACGTGCAAGGCAAGCGCTTCGGTGTCCAGCCCCTGCGGGTTGGCGATGGCTCCGGTGGCGTCTTCCGCGGCCACGAGCTTCGCTCCGTGGCGCGCCAGCAGACGGGCAGCCCAGGAACCGACGTTGCCATAGCCCTGGACGCTGAAGGTTGCCCGCGAGAGGCCGGTCCGGCGCTCGTTGGCCCAGCGCTCGATGAGATACACGATGCCCTGCCCGGTGGCCTTGTCTCGCCCCAGGCTCCCCCCGCTGTCCACCGGTTTCCCCGTCACCACGTGCATATCGCGCTGCCGGTCGTGGGCCGGCCGCAGGGACTGGTAGGTGTCAAGGAACCAGGCCATGATCTGGGCGTTCGTGTTCACGTCGGGCGCGGGGATGTCGTACTCCGGCCCGATGTTGTCCCCGAGGGCATAGCAAAAGCGCCGGGTGATCCGCTCCAGCTCGGCGCGCGAGTAGCGGGCCGGATCGATCTGCACGCCACCCTTCGCGCCCCCGAATGGAAGGCGCGCAATGGCGCTCTTCCAGGTCATCCAGGAGGCCAAAGCCTTCACCTCGTCCAGCTCCAGCGCCGGGTGGAAGCGCAGCCCGCCCTTGAATGGACCTAAGGCGTCGTTGTGCTGCACACGGTAGCCCGTGAGCAACTCCACCCGCCCGTCATCCATCCGCACCGGGAAGTGCACGACGATCTCGTTCATCGGCGCGGAGAGGATCTTGCGGACGGCCGGGTCGAGGCGGATGAGGTTCGCGGCCTTGTCGAACTGCCGCTGGACCGCCTCGTACACAGGAACGCCCCCCGTAGCAGGACGCTTCGTCACCTCGGCGCGGGGGAGCGTGGTTTCCTTGGGCGGGGTCAGGGTCTGGACCATATCTTCTCTCCTGTTGTTTCCCCTCCGAGCGTCGCTTCCGTTTCGGACGCGATCGACTGACCGGGCGGGGAAGTTCAGGGCGCCAACGCATGCTCGTCAGGAACGAGAGACGTCTCGCTCACGCTAATTCATCGCAGTGCCAGACGCCGCCGGCCGGCTTCGGATAGACGCACGTATGGCGCCGCGCACACTGAACACATAGCCCCTTCGTCTCTGGTGTTCCCGTGTCGAGTCCGCCGCTCAGCGGGAAGACGGAGGGCACGACTGTCCGGGGGACGTGATCGAACCGCGGGGCCTCCGCCCCCTCGAACTCGTCGCACGACCGAACGGGGCGGGTGGGATCCCGAGGAAACGTGCACTCAGGGGCCTTGATACAGGTGCGGCACAGCCCAGCCCCAACATGGATCTGCCGGATAGGCGTGGGGGCGATTTCCTGGAGGTCTGCGGTGCTGGTAGGCATGAGTCTCTCGCTCCTCTCTGAACGCGTTGATCGTCGTCACGCGGATGTGGAGGGTTGATTCCGACGACACGCTCAGAGAGAGCAAGGACGGTGCCGGGCGTCGTGCGGGAAGGCTTTGGAACCCACACCCTGGCCTAAGAGTCTAAGAACACTGGCGGGAACTGGTAAGAGGGAGAAGCGTCGAGAATGCGCGAATGATGGGTTTGGACCTGAAGAGGCGAGGAACAACTCCCCGCCGGGGAATCTTTCCCCAATGGAGAATGCACCAAGCCGTTGTAGAAGAATAAGTTGACCAGAGAAATTCGGGAACGGCATAAGGAGCCGTAACGAAATTCCAAAAAATGGACAAGTCCTTTCGTAACGGCTCCTAAGGGTCGGAGACGCCGAGGTGCTTTAGCTTCTCGCGGAGGGTCTTGCGGTCGATGCCGAGAATCTTCGCGGCCTGCGTCTTGTTATCGTCGACGCTGGCCAGGACGGCGCGCACGTGCTCCGCCTCAACGTCCGCGAGGGAACGGTGAATGGCGGCGGGGCGAGGGGCGGAGAAGCGCATGGGCACCGGCAGGCTCGGGACGTCGATTTCTTCCCCCTCCGCCATGACCACCACCCGCTGGATGATGTTCTCCAATTCGCGCACGTTGCCCGGCCAGGGATAGGCCAAGAGGCTGGCCAGGAGTGCGTCGGAGAGTCGGGGGACGGGTCGCCCCAGCTCTCGGGAGAACTTCTCGACGAAGTGCCGGGCGAGGAGCAGAACGTCGTCGCCCCGCTCCCGCAGGGGCGGCACCTCGATGGGGATCACGTTCAGCCGGAAGAAGAGATCTTCCCGGAAGACCTGACGTTCTACCAGGGTTCGGAGATTCTTGTTGGTGGCCGCGACGATGCGGACATCCACGTGCCGGGGATGCGAAGCCCCCACCATGGTCACCGCCTTGTCCTGCAGGACGCGCAGGAACTTCACCTGGAGGGGCAGGCTCAGTTCGCTGATCTCGTCCAGGAAGATGGTCCCGCCATCGGCGGTCAGGAAGAATCCCGCCCGCGAGGTCACGGCTCCGGTGAACGCCCCCTTCATATGGCCGAAGAGTTCGCTCTCGATCAACCCTTCGGGGATGCCCCCGCAGTTGACGGCCACGAACGGGGCGGCGGAGCGGCGGCTGCTGTAGTGAATGGCGCGGGCCACCAGCTCTTTGCCCGTCCCGCTCTCGCCCGTGACGAGGACCGTGGCGGTGGTCTCGGCAGCTTTCCGAATGGCGGCATACACTTGCTGCATCGCCTCGGATTCTCCGATGAAACCAGGCAGAGGGCTCGCCGTCGCGGCCGCAGCGGAAGCGGCAATCCGGCGACGGCTGCGCTTCTCCAAGGCGCGCCGCACGGCCTCGAAGAGCTCTTCATCCGTGAACGGCTTGGACAAATACTCCTCGGCGCCGGTCTTGATCGCCTCGATGGCCCCTTCGATCGAGGCATAACCGGTGATCATGACCACCTCGGTGTCCTTGAGATTCTCCCGCACGTGGCGGACCAAGTCTAAGCCGCTCACCTGCGGCATCTTGTAATCGGTGATGACGAGATCGATGGGCGTCGCCTCGAGGACCGCGAGCGCCTCGGAGACGCCGGGGGCGGTGATCACGCGGTACCCCTCCGACTCCAGGTTGCGCCTGAGCACTTCCAGGGTCTCGGGGGCGTCGTCGACCACCAGTATGGTCTCCCTGGCCAACGCGGGTACACTCATGACGGACTCGCCTCGGGCGCATCCGGCAGCATGATCGGAAGTCGGACCTCGAATCGACTCCCCTGTCCGGGCTCGCTTTGCACTCGGATGGTGCCGCCGTGCGAGGTCATAATCCCGTGAACGACCGAGAGGCCCAGCCCCGTCCCTTCGCCTACGTCTTTGGTGGTGAAGAACGGCTCGAAGACTCGCCGGGCGGCCTCCGGAGTCATACCAACCCCCTGGTCTTCCACGGCGAGGACGACGCAGTCATCCTCCGCGTACGCCTCCACGGTCAGGGCGCCTCCGGTCGGCATCGCCTGTATGGCGTTGACCGCCAGGTTCACCAGGACCTGGACGAGTTGGTTCGGATCGCCGCATACCTCCGGAAGATTCGACTCAATCCGGCGCCGGATCTCGACGTCCGCCGTGGCGGCACGCGACTCCACGAAACCAAGCCCCTCGGTGATCACCCGCTCCAACTTGATCCTCTCCTGAACCGCCGGCCGCTCGCGGGCGAAGAGCATGAGCTTCTTGACGATCTCCCGTGCGTGCAGCGTGGCCGCAACGATCTTGTCGAGGTCCGCCATGGCTGGTGGCGGAAGTCCAGGGTGCTTGCGGCACAGCTGAGCGAATCCCAACATGGTGGCGAGCGGTTCGTTCAACTCGTGGGCCACTCCCGCCGAGAGCTCGCCGATGGTCGCCAGCCGATCGGCATGCCGTACCTGCTCCTGCAGACGAACCCGCTCTTCCTCGATCGTCCGCCGCCCGACAAGTGATCCCAACTCGTGGGCCACCGAATCGATGAGTGTTCGCTCCTCCTTCAAGAAGGGTCCCTCATCCGCGGGCGGCCGCGGCTCGGCGTAGACGACCGCAACCCGCCCCCGCTTTTGCCCACGCACGACGATCTCAGCACACTGCGAGGCGCTCACCTTCTCAAAGCCCGGTGTAGAGTAGAATCGTCCATCGAGCACAATCCAGGCGCGGGCGACCTCAGGGTACTGCCAGGCAGGCGGCAGGAGACCAGCCACCTCCTGGAGAATGGTCGGAAGATCCGCTTGGTGCTGTCCCACCGCGCGCGCGATGCCGTGGAGACATGTCAGCTCTTTGACACGCTCCACGAGTGCCGCTTGCGTTCGATGCGTCGCGAGCGTGATCCCCAGGAGAATCGCCACGCGTTCGAGCATTGCCCATCCGCTCCGCGGAGGCGCGCGAGTGTATCACTTGCGTATCCCCCGGGCCGGTCGCCCGCCCCCGCGAGGGTCCGACCGGGGCGACCACAATCCGAACCCCTTGGCCGTGTCCCCACAGCACAAACACGCTATCAACGCCCATAGTGGGTGTCAAGTTGCGTTTGCCCAGTGGCGCGTTCGCCCGGCGCTGCCGCGACCGCGGCGGAGGTGCCGCGGGGCTTGAGCGTATGCCGTCAGGGTTGGTCGGGAACCAGAATCGTCCGCAGGGTCGTCCGGTCGGCCACCATCTGGAGGGCGGTCTTGAGTTCCGACATTGGAAGGCGGGCCGTGATCAGGTGTTCGACGGGGACCTCGCCGGCGATGAGCTGCCGGACCGCCTCGGCGACGTCCACAGGAGTGTGGTGGTAGATGGGCTGGATGGTGATCTCCTGATAGTGGAGGTGGCCGATGTCCACGGGCAAGGTCTGCCCCGGCGCCACGCCGCCGAAGGAGATGAGCGTGCCGCCTCGACCCACCAGGCTCAGCGCTTCTCGATGCGTCTCCACGGCGCCGATCACCTCGATGACGACGTCCGCATCCGGCCGGCCGATGGCCGCCTGCAGGGCGTCGCGGGAGGAGACGTCGGTCGTGTTCAGTGCGTGGGTTGCACCCATGGCCTTCGCCACGTGGAGGCGACTGTCCAGCCGATCGAGGGAGACCGCGACGAGGTCGGGCCCGTGCCGGCGGCGCAGGGCGTTCAGCATGAAGAGGCCCATGGGGCCGGCTCCGAAGACCACGACGACGTCGCCCGGAAGCACCGGCATCCGCCGCACGGCCTGGACCGCGCAGGCGTACGGCTCGGTGAAGACGACCTGCTCCAGCGGGGTCCCGTCGGGCACGGGGTGCAGGTTGACGCTCGCCAGCCTCTTTGGAACCAGGATGTAGGGCGCGAACGCCCCGTTCACGTACTGGATCGTTTCGCACATGCTCGGCCGCCCGCGACGGCATTGGCGGCAGAGTCCGCCTTCCTCGGGGAGGCACGGGGCCGAGTTCGCAGCCGCCACCCGTTGCCCAGGTCGCCAGCGCCCTTCCGCGCCCGCGCCGACTTCCGCGATCGTCCCGGCCCACTCGTGGCCGAAGAGGCCCGGAATCTTGATCATGGGATGCTGGCCGCGGAGATATACCTTCCGATCGGTGAAGTCCACGGAGGCCACGTCCACCCGCGCCACCACCTCACCTGGCCCGGGACGGGGGATCGGCACGTCTTCCGTGCGGATGTCCTCCGCGCCGTACAGCAGGGCGGCGCGCATGCGACCGGACGGCGGCAGGTCCGGCGCTGCGGCGGCTGAGGAGACCGATGGCAGAGTCATGGTTGATAGATCACCTTGGTGGCCAGGCCTTCCCGCTGCAGGCGCACTCCCTCATCGAAGGCGTCGAGCGGCAGGCGATGGCTTATCAGCGGCGACACGCGCACGCGACGCTCGGCCAGCAGCGCATGCGCCTCGGCGAGGGTCGCCGGCGTCGACGAATAGGTGGACACGACGGTCAGTTCGCGATGGTAGAGGTCCACCAGGTCCATGGCGAGCCGCGCTCCTTCCACGGCACCCGCAAACACGTTGATCCGACCGCCCGCCCGAACCGCACGCTGCGCGTCTTCCAGAATACCCGCGTTCACGACGGTGAGCACGACCCCGTCCACGCCTGCGCCGTCGGTGAGGTCCGTCAGAGTTTTCCGTACCCCGGCGGCGGCGGGATTGGCAGCGGCCCGCACTCCCAGTTCGCGCGCCAGCGCCAACCGCTTCTCGGCGATGTCGAGCACGATGGCATCCGCCCCGCGAGCCAACAGAGCCTGCGCGATCAGGAGGCCCATCCCGCCGGCCCCCACCACGGCGATCCGGTCGCCGGGCAGCACCTGGGATCGCTCCACGGCCCGCACGGCGCAGGCCAGCGGCTCCGTGAAAGACGCCTCCTCGTACGTCATCGCATCCGGAAGACGAAACGCCACGCGCTCCACGTGCAGCCGCGGGATTCGGATCAGCTCGGCGAAACCGCACGGGTCGACGTTGGTGGCCTTGAACTGCGGGCACATGGACTCGCTGCCGTGGCGGCATGCCCAGCAGGAGCCGCAGGGAACATGGTGCGCAGCCGTGACGCGATCGCCGGGGGCGAAACGGATCACCTCGGGGCCCACTGCTCGCACGACTCCGGCAAATTCGTGTCCGAGCCGCACCCCCGCGGACGCCTGCGGCTGGAAAAGCTTGGCCAGGTCCGTTCCGCACAGGCCGCACGCCTTCATTTCCAGCAATACGTCGCCGGGCCCGATGACCGGTGGCGGAGCATCGGACACGCCGAAGCCGCCGGATGGAAGCGGAAGAATCGCTTTCATGAGGCAATGTGGTCTATGAGAGGCAACCGCTAGGGCACCACCGTACCAACGTCCAATCCGACCTCAACCCTCGTCCGCCGGATGTGCGGAATCCCCATTGGGTGCATCCGCGGTCCTCAACTCGTCAGGATCGAGAGTGCGCTTCCGCAATCCTTTGAACGGCAGAGAACGCGCCAGCACCTTCTCCTTGCAGTTGGCACAACGCCAACCGAGGCACAAGCCATATTTTTGCCAGATCCAATCTGCTGGGTACATGCGGCCCCCGCACTTCCGGCAGACCTTTGTACCCGACTCGCCGCTCCAGCGTGGGCTCGTCGGCTCGAGTTTCTGGCGCGGCCGCTCCGGTCGCCGCTCTCTGTGCCGGCGCGGACGCCCCCCATCTGCCCTCGGCCCCGCCGCCCTCCCGCCCCGCGGCTTGGGCTTTTCCGGACTCCCCCCTCCTGGCTGACTCATGGAACACCTCGTGCTCACGACTCGCGAGTGAGCGCGCGAAGCCATCGCCTCCGCAGTCGCAACCCGGCGTCACGCGCCGCCGTATCCTCGCAGGGCGGCTTCGACCGCACGCCGGAGATCGGCGTACGGCACGGCGCCGACGATGGGGAACCCACCCGGCGTCGCGACGGCTGGGACCCCCCGAATCCCCATATCCAGGGCCGCCTGATACTCCGCGAGCACGCGCTCGCGGCACCGCCCCTCGCGGATGACGTCGGCGAGCGTTACTCCGTCCAGCCCGCAACCATCGGCCAGTCGACCCAGAACGTCGAGATCGCTGATGTCCTCGGTCCGGCTGAAGAACGCTTCGAAGACGGCCAAGTCGAAAGCCGGGAATCGGTCCGGGAAGGTGTCCCGCACCCACATGCCGGCTTCCAGAGCCGGAAGGCTGCATCGCGGATACGGGTGCCCGGCGTCCGGAATGTTGAACCGAGGCGCGTCCTCGTCCTGCCTGGCCGCCGCTTGCCGGTGGGCACGATGATAGTCGCGGAACGTCCGATCGAGCCGATCCTCCGCCACCAGCACGAAGCTGCGATGCACGGTGCGGAGCCGGCCCGCGAACTCAGCCTCCAAGCGACGCAGCCGGACCGCCGCGTTGAAGCACCATGGTCAGAGGTAGTCCGAATAGATCACGAGATCGAGCATGGCACTCACCGAGACGCGGCCGCTCGGTCCTTCTGACACGATGGGCAAGGGCAGAGGGATCGCAGGTAGTCGAACGCATAGATCCCGCTGTCGTGCCGGTCACTCCAGACGAAATTGATGGCGTAACGCCCGACCGGTGACGCCTCTATGACCTGCACCTCGCCCGCCTTCAGGACCGGCCCGCTGAGGACCGTCAGGCTGGGTCCGGCGGGCGCGGACGCCTTGCTCCGCTGGTCATTGCACAGGGCACAGGGACACTCCCGGCGGAGCAGGTCGAACGGATACGCACTCTCGTGGCCGTCCTGCCAGCGGATGCGCATCTCGCGCCGGGCGGGGCTGACGGAGATGTCGACGGGATCGGTCGATGACGTCTGACTCACGTTGAACCCCACGGGCTGAATTTCCGATTGCCGATTGTCGATTGCAGATTGCGGATACGGTCCGAAGGGTCGTGTCGTTAGTCCTCATTCGTCAATCGACAATCGTCAATCCCGTTAATAGCCACGCTGCAATTGAAACGAGACCGCCATCTCCTCCTCGGCCTCCGGGATCATCCCCATATCGCGGAACACCGTGGAGAGACTCGTGTGGTACAGCGGTTCATCCGGATTGACCGCGATGGCCTTCTTGATGGCCTCCACGGCCTCGGGCAGCCGCTTCAACTTGTGGAGGGAGTGGCCCATCGCCAGATGTGCGTCGGCGAACGTGGGGTCCAACGCCACCGCCTTTCCCAGTTCGACCAAGGCGCCCTCGTAGTCGTTCTTCCCGTATAATCCCAGGCCATTCCCAAAGTGCTCGTCTTTCGTCGGCATGCAATATCTCCTTTGCGGCGCGCGGCCGTGCGTATCACGACTCTCCCATCGGCGGGAGCGGCGCGGCGGCGGCCGGTTTTCGCTTCCCGTGGCGGCGCCGCTTCTTCTTTCTTACCTCCCCCACCTGGCTGGTCGGTGGACTCGGGGCGGCGGGTCGGGCGAGCTGAGCAGGTCTGGCTGGCCGGTTCGGTCGGGTTGGTCGGGCCGTCCCGCCCCGGGCCGGGCGGCGGTGCTGGATCGAGGACGATGGCTCAGCCCAACGCGATGCGGGTGTGAGGAAGAGGTCATCGCCCGCCCACTCCACAGGGATCTTGTGGCCGATCAACTCTTCGATGGCCGGGAGGGCGAGCACGCACGCTTCGTCCGCCAGGCTGATGGCCTTGCCCGACGCGCCGGCCCGTGCCGTGCGACCGATCCGGTGCACGTAGTCCTCGGGATCCTGGGGCAGATCGTAGTTGACGACGTGGGTGACCGCCTCGATGTGGAGGCCTCGGGACGCCACGTCGGTCGCCACCAGGATGTGGAGCCCGCCCTCCTTGAAGGCTTGCATGATCTTCAGCCGCTTGCGCTGGTCCACGTCGCCGGTAATTGCCCGTGCGTGATACCCTTGCCGGACCAGTCGGTCCGCCAGCCGCTCGGCTTCGTGTTTCATGTTGGCGAACATGAGGATCCGCTTTCCCTGCTCCCGTGCCATCAGGCCGAGGAGCAGTGGAAACTTTTCCTCCCTTGACACATGGTAGAGGACCTCTTCCACGCCCTCCGCCGTCACGTGCTCCGGCGCTACCGCCACCATCGTCGGATTGTTCATGCACTCGTACGCCAGCTCCAGCACTTGCTGACTCAAGGTCGCGGAGAAGAGCGAGGATTGCCGCTTCTCCGGAGGCGGGAGATGCCGGACGAAATACCGGATGTCCTTGATGAACCCCATATCGAACATCCGGTCGGCCTCGTCGATGACCAACACCTCCACGGCGTCCAGCTCGTAAACCCCTTGCTTGAAATAGTCGATCAGGCGGCCGGGTGTCCCTATGAGAAGATCCACGCCGGCCCGCAGCGTCTCCCGTTGCTTCTGATAGTCAACCCCTCCGTACACGACCTGCATGTCGAGTCCCGTCTCCCCGCCGAGGAGGCAGGCGTCGCTGTGAATCTGGACGGCCAGCTCCCGCGTCGGGGCCACGACGAGGGCGCGGGGGGCGGCGACGCCCTTGCGGCGGTGGTCCGGCTCTCGCAGCAGCCGGGTGAAGATAGCAATCAGAAACGCCGCCGTCTTACCGGTCCCGGTCTGAGCTTGGCCCGCCACGTCCCGCCCCCGAAGGGCGATGGGCAGCGTCTCTTCCTGGATGGGAGTACAGGTGGTGAATCCGGCGGCCTGAATACCCCGCCTGACGGATTCAGGCAGATCGAGGGAGACAAAGTCCATGGTCATCGTGTGATCACGGGAGACAGGCCGCCTCTCTTCGAGGAAAATCCGGCGGG
>Ga0316628_100003774_pt1 | contig 11720 bp, 11 predicted proteins | sample OWC_Aug_M2_C1_D5_FD_207648 | JGI IMG/M metagenome (GOLD analysis project Ga0316628, IMG submission 207648) | Wetland soil microbial communities from Old Woman Creek delta, Ohio, United States - OWC_Aug_M2_C1_D5_C | ecosystem: Environmental > Terrestrial > Soil > Wetlands | place: USA: Ohio... | reverse complement strand
ATGCGCATGGGAAGATTCTGTATTGCTCATGTTCGCTCCTATTTGTTCAGGGCCTCGGTGGCGGTGATGATCTCCAGGAGTTCCTTGGTGATCGCCGCCTGCCGCATTTTATTCAGAAGCAGGGTCAAGGCCCGGATTATATCGTTGGCGTTGCGCGTGGCCATGTCCATGGCCACCATTCGCGCCACCTGCTCGGCGGCCATGGACTGCAGCAGGACCTGGTAGACGGCGGCCTGGACGAAGCGCGGCAGCAGCGCCTGGAAGATGGCGCCGGGGTCCGGCTCGAAGATGTATTCCTCCGCCTCCGGCTCCCCCACCGGCTCGCGCGCGGCGGGGGCAAGCTCGACCGGGAACAGCCGTCGGAGGGAGAACTGCTGCTTCGAGGCCGAGACGAATTCGCTGAAGGCGAACTCGACGCTGCGCAGACCGGCGTTGACGAAAAGATCCTGGAGCTCAGCGGCCAGGCGCACGGCATCGGCGAACTGCAGCCGGCCGAGCATGCCATTGTACGATTTTTTCGGCTCCATTCCCCTTTTGATGAAATAGCGGCTGGCCTTGGTGCCGATGGTGACGAGGAAGACTTCGCGGCCTTGGGCCGCCAGCTCGCGGTAGCGGGCTTCGCCCTGCTTCAAGACATGGGAGTTGAAGGCGCCGCACAAGCCCTTGTCGCTGGCCACGACCACCAGCAGCGTCGCGCCCTGCTCGTTTCCCGTGAGCAATGGCTGCCCGGCGAGCGCAGCGAGCGTCGCCTTGCCGCCAGCCTCGCGCAACAGGGAGGCGATTTTCTCGCGGTAGGCCCGTGAGCGCTTCAACTCGGTCGTGGCGCGGCGAAGCTTGGCCGCGGCGACGGTCTTCATGGCCTTGGTGAGCTTCTGGGTGTTCTTGACCGACTTGATGCGCCGGCGCAGGAAGATCAGGTTTCCGGCCATTAGGGGGTGGGGGCTTTCTTGAACTCGGCGGCGAACTCGGCGAGCACAACCTGCAGCTTCTGCTGCAACTCGGCGCCGAGGGCCTTCTTTTCCCGGATTTCCCGGAAAACCTCCGGCGCACGAGTGTCCAGGAAACGCAGCATCCCCTCCTCGAATGGCCGCACGCGGCTAACGGGAAACTCGTCCAGATAGCCGCGAGTGCCGGCGAAGATGGAGACGATCTGCTTCTCCACCGGCATGGGTCGGCCCTCGTCCTGCTTGAGCAGCTCGGAAAGCCTCTTGCCCCGTTCCAACTGGGCCACGGTGGTCTTGTCCAGGTCGGACCCGAACTGGGTGAAAGCCTCCAATTCCCGGTACTGGGCCAGGTCCATTTTCAATGAGCCGGCCACCTGCTTCATGGCCTTGATCTGGGCATTGCCGCCCACGCGCGATACCGAGATGCCGACGTCGATCGCCGGCCGCTGGCCGGCGTTGAACAGGTCGGGCAGCAGGTAGATCTGCCCGTCGGTGATGGAAATGACGTTGGTGGGGATGTACCCCGAAACGTCCGAGGCCTGGGTCTCGATGATGGGCAGCGCCGTCAGCGACCCGCCGCCCTTCTCGTCGTTCAGCTTGGCCGCCCGTTCCAGCAGCCGCGAGTGCAGGTAGAACACGTCACCGGGATAAGCCTCGCGGCCCGGGGGGCGGCGCAACAGCAGGGAGATCTCGCGGTAAGCGGCGGCGTGCTTGGACAGGTCGTCGTAGACCAGCAGCGCGTGACGGCCGTGATCGCGGAAATATTCGCCCATGGCGCAGCCGGCATAGGGGGCGATATACTGCCGGGCGGCAGGGTCTGAGGCCGACGCCGCTATCACCAGCGAATATTCCATGGCCCCAGCCTCGCTCAAGGTCTTGATCACCTGGGCAACGGTCGATTGCTTCTGGCCGATGGCCACGTAGATGCAAATCACGTCCTGGCCTTTCTGGTTGATGATCGTGTCAACGGCGATGGCGGTCTTCCCGGTCTGGCGGTCGCCGATAAGCAGCTCGCGCTGGCCGCGCCCGATGGGGATCATGGCGTCGATGGCTTTGATTCCCGTCTGCAGGGGCTCTTTGACTGGGCGGCGGTCGACCACGCCCGGCGCCAGGGCCTCGATTGGCATGAAGACCTCGGCCCGGACGGGATCCTTGTCGTCCAGAGGCTCGCCCAGGGGCGTTAGCACCCGGCCGATGACGCAGTCGCCGGCAGGCACCGAGATGATCCGCCCGGTGCGCTTGACGATGTCGCCCTCCTTGATGCTGTGGCTTTCGGCCAGCAAGATGGAGCCGACGTTGTCCTCCTCCAGGTTAAGGGCGATGCCGTAGATGCCGCCGGGGAACTCCAGCAGCTCGTTGTACATGACATTGTCCAGGCCGTAGATGCGGGCGATGCCGTCGCCGATCGATATCACCACCCCCGTTTCTTCCTTCTTGAAGTCAAAGGCGAAGCCCTCGATCTTCTGCCGGATCAAATCGCTGATCTCATCGACTTTGATTAGCATTTATCCTTCCCCCACAAGCGACTCGCGCAGCTTCCTCAGGCTGCCGGCCAGCGAAAAATCGTACTGCACCGAACCCCGACCGAGGCAGAGGCCGGCGATCAGCCCCGGATCCAGTCGGAATTCCAGCGCCACCGGCCTGGCCAGGGTCTTCTCCAGGTTCCCGCGCAGGCGCTCCCGCTGCTTGGCGGTGAGCTCGATGGCGGTGGAGACCGCGACCTTTTCGATGCCATGGGCGGCGTACCAGGCCTCGGGCAGCATCCGGACCATTTGCCCCAGGTAGACCATGCGGTTCTCGCGGGCCACTGTCAGCAGGAACTGGAAGGTCTTGGGATACAGGCCCATCTTGCCGTTGACGATATCCAGCGCCTGCGCCTTTTCGGCCTGGGAGATCAGGAACGTCTCCAACCCCACCTTCAGCCTGTCGTCGGAGGCGAGCAGGCCCAGAAAGCCGCCGAGTTCGCCCTGGACGCGCCGGAACTCGGACTCGTCGTCCATGGAGAGCACCAGTGCCTTGGCATAGCGCTTGACCAGGCTACTTTCCTTCATCCAGTCCCCCATGGGGATGGTCATTGTCGCCCGGTCCCACATGGGGACGGGCATTGTCGCCCGGTCCCACATGGGAACGGGTCGCTTCCTCGCGGGACAGGTCTGCGCAGGCGTCGATGTTGCGTTCGATGATCTTCTGGTGCGTGGCGGCGTCCAGGCCCTTCTCGAAGTCCCTGCGGAATTTCTCGATGGCCAGGTCGGCGATGCGCGCCCTGACGCCGCGCACGGCGGCGCCGATCCGCTGGCGGATCTCCTCCTCGCTCAGGGCGATGATGCGCTCGGCCTCCCGCCGCCCCGCCGCCTCCAGCCGGGCCAGCTCGTCCCTGCCGGCCGCCTCGGCGCCGCCCTTGATCCCCTCGACCTCGGACGCCACGCGGGCCAGGCGCCGGCGGATCTCCTCCAGGCGCACTTCGGTGGCGGCCAGGATCTTCTCGCGCTCGACGATGTCGCTCCGGATACCGGCGCTTTTCCGGGAAAGCATCTGGATCAGCGGCTTGCGCAGCAAGAGGATCAGGCCGCCGAACAACAGGACGGAATTGAGCACCTTGCCCAGCACGCTGAACCAGTCGATATGCGTCGACCCGCCCTCGGCGGAGGCCGCCAGCCCCGAGGCCAGGCCGAGGGAGAGGAAGGCGAGAAGGGCGCTTTTTTTCATAGATAGGCTTGCTTGATTCTTTCGCTGAACGTGGCGACCTGCTTTTCCAGGGCCTGCTCGGCCGAGGCGATGTCGCCCTCCAGCTGGGCGATCGTTTCGCCGAAGACGCGCGCCGACTTTTCCCTGGCCTCGGCCACGGTCCGGCTGCGGAGCTCTTCGCCGTTCTTCAGCCATTCTTCCTTGATGAGCTGGGCGTCCCTGCGGGCCTGGTCCAACTGGCTTTCCAGGGCCCGGGTCTGGCCTTCGATCTCGGCGACCAGGCTTTCCTGGCGGCCGGTATCGGCTGCGATCTTCGCTTCCCTTGAGGTGATGACATCGCCGACCGGCTTGAAAAAGATCCGGTTCAGGACGAAATAAAGGATCCAAACCAGGAAAAATATCCAGAGAAAGGAAGAATTGAGCTCTAACATAGAGGAAATGTAACACAACGGCGCTGAAAAATCAACCCGCTTCCCGCCTCCTTGACAGTTCCGCCGGCCTTCGGTAAAATCGAACTTTCAACCCGCGCCCCGGCGTAATTCCTCTGCGAATCAAATCCAGGAGACGGCATGGAGTTCATCGGCAACTTGATCGATTTTGTCATGCACTTGGACGTGCACCTCAACTCGCTTATCGCCACCTACCAGTTGTGGACCTACCTGATCCTCTTCCTGGTCATATTCTGCGAGACCGGCCTCGTGGTCACCCCGTTCCTTCCCGGCGACTCGCTGCTCTTCGCCACGGGAGCCCTGGCCGCCGCCCCGGGCAGCCCGCTCAGGGTCCACTGGCTCTTCCTGGCGCTGGCCGCGGCCGCCTTTCTCGGAGACACGGCCAACTACTGGATCGGCCACGTCGTCGGCCCGAAGATCTTCAGCCGGGAGAGGGTGCGCTTCCTGAAAAAGGAGCACCTGGAGAAGACCCACGCCTTCTACGAGAAATACGGCGGCATCACCATCATCCTGGCCCGTTTCATCCCCATCATCCGTACCTTTGCCCCCTTCGTCGCCGGCATCGGCCGCATGACCTACTGGCGCTTCATCAGCTATAACATCATCGGCGGCGTCGCCTGGGTGGCCATCTTCGTCTTCGGCGGCTACTTCTTCGGCAACTTGCCCCTCGTCAAGCGCAATTTCACCATCGTCATCATCGTCATCATCTTTATCTCCGTGCTGCCCGGAGTGATTGAATACTTGCGGCATAGGAAAAAGAAGTAAAGACAGAGGTTCGAAGTTCAAGGTTCGACGTTCGATGTTGGAGAGCCCCTGCCAGCATTATTTAGCTGAGCCAGCGGGCAAGCTTGCCCGCTGAAAATGTAACCGAGTACAGGCAAAAAACAAAAAAAAATTACTTGCCGTTCGCCGGTTCCGCTTCCTCGAGCTTTTTTATCTTCCGGCGCAGGCGCTTCAGCCGCTTCTCCATCTCCTGCTGCCGCGCCGGGGTAAGGCCGCCGCCGGATAGTGCCTTCTCAACATAAGTAAGGGCCACGGCGTAGTCGCGTTCGCGGTGTTCGTAATGCATCGAGATCTCGCGCTGGGCCTGCGGGTCGCTGGCGTCGGCCAGCTGCCGCCACAATTCCAGTGCCTCGCCGTAGAGCTTCTTTTTCTTCATGAGAGCGGAGAGGCGCCGCGCGGCCAGGGTGCCGACCTCGGAGCGCGAGGAGACCTCGCGGGCGACCTTGTAGAACTCCCCGGCTTTCTCCAGCAGCCCGGCGCGCTCGCAGAGCCGCCCCAGGCCGAAGATCTCGCCGGCGTCGCTGGTGAGCGAATAATCGTCGAGGTAGAGGACGCCCAGCATCACGACGGCCGCCAGCCCGACCAGGTCCATGGCGTTGTGCTCGACCACCGGTTCGATCAGCGAGAATGCCTGGCTGCGCAGGAAGCTGAAATAGAGCGCCGGGATGTCGCTGCCGTCTATATCGTCCTCGCGCGACAGCCCCAGCAGCATCTCGCCCAGGTAGCCGAGCTTGCGCGAGTCGAATGTATTGCGCCAGATGGTGCGGGCCGGGAAAAGGAAATCGAGGTGCGGCAGATCCTTGAGCGGGAAACGCCGGCGCTGCAGGATGTAGCGGGTCTCCAGCAGGGGAAAATCGAACGCCTTACCGTTGTAGGTCACAACAGCTGAAAAGTCGCTCTCCTCCAGGAAGCGGGCGACCGCCTCCAGGAATTCCCCCTCCCGGTCCAGGCTCAGCAGCACGAAGATCCTTACCTGGAAGGCCAGGTCGCTGAAAAAGCCGAACCCCAGCATGAACGGGACGGTGCCGGTGCCGCCGGCCAGTCCGGTGGTCTCGCTGTCGAAGAAGACGGCCCGGCGCGGATCGACGCCTGCGAACCCGCCGCTGCCGGCGATGACCTCGAGGGCGCCGGGCTGCAGTGAGAGCCAGTTGCCCAGGCGCACTTTGCCGTAACGGCCGTCGAGGGAGTAGGTGAAATCCTTGACCAGAAAGGGCTCGGCCGTAGCGGATGCTTCCCGGGAAGGAACGGCAGGCGCAACCGGCGCCTTCTCTTGCCGCTTCAGGTTCTGCCGCACGAGCTTGTCCAGCTTTTCACGCGTCGAGAGGCCGTCGTCGCCTTCCAGCTTTTGCCACTTTTCCCGGATGTCTTTGCGGTCTAAGTCGTGCAAGCGGTCTTTCAGTTTTCTCATTGGTGGGTTCCAGCCGTTACGATAGCACAAAAAAGGGGTGACGACAACGGAGCTTCAGACGGGCAAAAGCATCATTTTTCCCCAGTTTCCCCGCCGGGTGCGATGCTTCAGCCCGGCGCGCAACAGCTCCAGGTAGCGACGGCGCGGGATGGAGCGGGCGCCCCACGCGGCCAGGTGTGGGGACGGCACCTGGCAGTCAATGAAGGCGAAATCCATTTTATGCAACTCCGCGGCCAGCACGGCCAGGGCGGCCTTCGAGGCGTTGTTCTCGAAGCGGAACATCGACTCGGCGAAGAAGCAGCGGCCCAGGGAGATGCCGTAGAGGCCGCCGGCGAGCTCGTCCCTGCTCCAAGCCTCAAGGGAATGGGCATAACCCAGCCGGTGCAGCTCGATGTAAGCGGAGCGCATGTCGGCGGTGATCCATGTTCCCGGCTGGCCCGGTCGCGGCAGGGCGCACGCCTGGATGACCGCGGCGAACGCCCGGTCGAACGTGAAGCGGAAATCGCCCCGGTGCAGGACCTTTCTCAGGGTGGCGCTGCGGTGGAACTCCGAGGGAAACAGGACGAATCGCGGGGAGGGCGACCACCAAAGGATCGGCTGCCCCTCCTCGTACCAGGGGAAGATGCCCCGGCCGTAGGCGCGCAGCAGGCGCCGCGGCGACAGGTCGCCGCCGAAGGCGAGCAGCCCGTCGCGCCCGGCCCTGATTGCCCCCGGAAAATCGCAACGCCGTCCCAGCTTGAATAGCGGCATGGCTTCCGTTCTCCTAATGCCCTTCCCATGGTAGCAGAAAACGGGCCCTCCGTCAGTAATCAATTGACAACGCGTCCCCATGCGCATATAAAGGAATTTCAAATTTTCACGAGGAGGGATCCATCGATGAAGCCAAGGTCGCGATCATTCATTTTCATCCTGCTGGCCGTCGCCCTGCTGTCCGCGTCGCCGGCCGTCGGCAGGGAGGCGCAGAAAGGCAACCCGTTCTTCCAGGCGCGCACCACGCCGTTCCAGGTGCCGCCGTTCGATAAAATCGCCAAAGAGCATTACCTGCCCGCCTTCCGGGAAGGCATCCGCAGGCAGCAGGCCGAGATCGATGCCATCGTCGCCAGGAAGAAGGCGCCGACCTTCGCCAGCACCATCGCCGCCTTGGACCACAGCGGCATCTTTCTTGACGACGTCAGCTCCGTCTTCTACTCGCTTTTGGACGCCGAGACCAGCCCCGACCTGCAGGCCATCGCCCGCGAGGTCTCGCCGATGCTGTCGGCCCACCGGGACGACATCAGCCTGAACGAGAAGCTCTTCTCACGCGTCAGGACGGTTTACGACCAGCGGGAAAAGCTGAACCTCACCCCCGAGGAAAGCTATCTTCTGGAGAATACGTACAAGGGGTTCATCCGCAGCGGCGCGCTGTTGGGCAACGCCGGCAAGGCCCGCCTGCGCGAGCTCAACTCCGAACTGTCCCTGCTGGGGCTGAAGTTCGGGGAGAACGTGCTGGCCGAGACGAATTCTTCCTATATCGTCATCGACGGCAGGGACGACCTGGCCGGGCTGCCCGACGGCATCGTCGCCACTGCGGCCGAGACGGCCCGGTCCATGAACCAACCCGGGAAATGGGTATTCACCGCCCAGAAGCCCAGCTGGATCCCCTTCCTGCAGTACTCGCCGCTGCGCGGACTCCGCGAGCAGCTGTACCGCGCTTACCTCACGCGCGGCGACCGCGACAACGCCAACGACAACAAGGAGACCGTGAAAAAAATCGTCACGCTGCGCGCCGAAAGGGCCAAGCTGCTCGGCTACCCCACCTACGCCCACTTTGTCCTGGAGGAGCGGATGGCGAAGGACCCGGCCACGGTCATGGCCTTTTTGCAGAAATTGTGGACCCCGGCGCTGGCGCGGGCCGGGAGCGAAGCCGCTGAAATACAGGCCATCATCGACCGCGAAAAAGGCAGCTTCCGGTTGGCCTCGTGGGACTGGTGGTACTATGCCGAGAAACTGCGCCAGGAAAAATACGCCTTTGACGATTCGCTCCTGCGCCCCTATTTCTCTCTGGACAACGTCAAGAAGGGGATATTCACCCTGTGCGAAAAACTTTACGGGCTGCAGTTCGTCAAACTGGACGGGCTTCCCGTCTACAATCCCGAGGTCCAGGTCTACGAAGTCAAGGAGGCCGACGGCTCCCACATCGGCCTGCTCTACATGGACTTCCATCCCCGCCCCGGCAAGCGCGCCGGCGCCTGGTCGGGCGGGCTGAGGAATGAATACTACGAGAAGGGCAGGCGCGTGGCGCCGATCTCCTTCCTGGTCTGCAACTTCACGCGGCCGGCCGCCGGCGCCCCCTCGCTGCTGAGCATCGACGAGGTCACCACCTTCTTTCACGAGTTCGGCCACTCGCTGCGCACCCTTTTTTCCAACGGCATCTACCGCGATCGCACCACCCCCCGTGACGCCGGAGAGCTGCCCTCGCAGATCATGGAGAACTGGGCCCTGGAGCCCGAATTGCTCAAGCTCTATGCCCGGCACTACCGGACCGGCGAATTGATCCCGGCGGAGCTGGTGGGGAAGCTCAAGGCCGCCAGCCTGTTCAACCAGGGGTTCGAGACCGTCGAGTACCTGGCCGCCTCGTTCCTGGACATGGCCTGGCACACCCTGAGCGGGGGCGGAGCCGGCGACGTGCGCAGCTTCGAGACCGGAGCCATGGCCGCCCTGGGCCTGATCCCGTCCATCGAGCCGCGCTACCGCACTCCCTACTTCAGCCACATGATCTCCGGCTACGCCGCCGGCTATTACAGCTATATCTGGGCCGAGGTGCTGGACAAGGACGCCTACGAGGCATTCAGGGAAAAGGGCATCTTCGACAGGACCACGGCGAAGTCGTTCCGCGAGAACATCCTGGCGCGGATGGGGACCGAGGACACCATGACGCTGTACAAGAGGTTCCGCGGCGCCGAGCCGAGGATCGAGCCGCTGCTGAAAGGCAGAGGACTGCTGAAGGAGCAATGATCGAAAAGGGGACAGCGTTATTTTCTTCCGTTCACTTGCATGCGCCGCGCCCTTTTGCTTTATCCCATCTCAATCATTTCAACCGCCGCGGGATTTGACACCCGGTTCGCAATTCACTACAATAAGCCAGGACGAGGAGGGGGATATGAACGTTTTTGACTTGGCCATGCAGATGGAAAAGGACGGTGAGAAGTACTACCAGCACCTGGCCGAAAAAACGACCAACACCGGCATGCGGAACATCCTGGGCCTGCTGGCGGGGGACGAGGCCAAGCACTTCCAGGTTTTGCAGAAAATGAAGGAAGCGGTCAAGGCCGAGCTTGAATCCACCCCCATCCTGAGCAGGTCCAAGAACATCTTCCAGCTGCTCCGCGATGAAAAGAACTGGGATGACCTGCCGGTCACCCAGGTCGACCTGTACCGCAAAGCGAGGGATATCGAGACCCAGAGCTTCAAGTTCTATATCGACAAGGGCAGGGAGACCAGCGATCCCCGCGTCCAGAAAATGTTCTACTTGATCGCCGAGGAGGAAAAACGCCACGAGTTCCTGCTGGAGCACATCCTGCAGTTCGTATCCCGGCCGCAGACCTGGCTGGAGAACGCCGAGTTCAACCACCTCGACCAGTATTGACGGCGAGGGCCCCTTCCGGCCCCATTCAGCGCATGCACCGCAGCCAGCCGCTGATCCTCTGGGCCAGCGAGCTCGCGGCGGGAGGATCGTAGTTCCCCATGACCACCACCGTCCAGCCGGGGACCGGGTCCATGTCGAGCTCGGCGTTGATCCCGGGGGCGCCGCCGGCATAGGCCTGCGGACCGCTGAACCACTCCCGGCACAGGGAGGACCCGAGGAGCTTCCCGGCGCGCAGCGCCCTGGCGAACGAAAGCAGGTCCAGGGCGGTCGAGTAGCCGCCGCCGGCAGAGCTTCCCCGCGCCGGCCGCGTGTAGATGTTGCTGCGCCGGGGCTCATTTTCATGCTTGGCGTCGTCCCAATTCCGGGTATAGCCGCTGGCCACGTTCTCCGCGGGCACGTCGGCCTCGAGGTGCGCCGTCGCGGTCATGCCGGCGGGGGCGTAGATGTGCTCCCGGACATAGGTGAAATAGTCCTGGCCGGAGGCCTTTTCCACGATCAGCCCCAGGACAATATAACCTCCGTTGGAATAGCGCCTCTGGCTCCCCGGTTCAAATAGGAGGCGATCGGATCCGAACAAGGCCAGGTAGTCGCCGAGGGCGCGGATGCGGTCCTTCGGAGTATCCGTGTATTTTTCACCGAAGAAATCGCCGATGCCCGACGTCATCTCCAGCAGCTGGCGCACGGTCACCCGTTCCGCCACCTCGCGGTTCGGGTATTCGGGCAGGAACCTGCCGATCGTGTCGTCGAAGGAGAGTTTCCCCTTCTCGGCGAGCTGACCGATGGCCACGCGGGTGAACAGCTTGTTGATCGAGCCCAGATTGAACCGAGTGTCCAGGCGGTTCGCCGCCCCGTATTCGGCGCTGGCCAGACCCCGGGCCTCATGCAGGATGACCTGGTCGCCCTGGGCCAGCAGCACCACGCCGGAGAACTGGTCCTGGCGCGATCCATCGTCCAGCATGGAGCGGATGCGTGCCAGCACGTCATCGCGGCCCAGTGGCGGCCCCGCCAGGGCGGCGGCGACCTCGGGGTCGATCGGCGCGCCCAGGATCGCGACGATCCTGCCGTCCGCGCCCGCCTCGAACTGGAAGGTGAACTCCAGCGCCTCCCCTTGCCCGTCCCGCGCCAGGTAGTTGGTCTCGTCTCCCGCCTCACGGAGCAGCCTTTCGGGAGCAAGGCTCCGAGCTTCCTTCTTGAAGCCGCGATAGCGGGCCAGGCGCTCCTCCAGCGAGGCGCGCTGCAGGGACTCGGCGGAAAGGTTCTCCTTCAGGAATGCGGCCATGGCCTCCTCGCCGGGGGCGTTGAAGGCGGCGAAATACGCGGCGGCGCGCCTGCCGCGGGGCGTATCCGGGAAGATCCTGTCTTCCCCGGCCAGTGACATCGCGCCGGCGAGCATCACGGCAATGAAGGTCATTTTTTTCAATGGATTCATGGATGTCCTCCTGGACTACAAGACGCCGGAAAAGCGCCAAAGGATGCTCTCGGGTCTCCGCGCTTCACTCGCGGTCGTTGGTGAACAGCGTGAGCAAGCGCTCGCGCATGCGGATATAGAGCGGCGGCACCTGCTCCATCAGGCCGCGGCAATAGCCGGTCAGGAAGGCCCTGGCCCTCTTCGGGCTCGCCCCGTACAGGCGCAGCGCCTCCTTCTCGGTCTTCTCCTGGTCGGCGAAGATCCTGTCCTCGAAGGGCCGGCGCATGGCCTGGACCTCCCTGGCGGCATCCTGGAAGCGCAGATTGCACAGGTTATCGACGAAGTCGATGGTCCAGCGAGCCGAGCGGTCGCTGTAACTCTCCGGGTCGTAGAGCTGGTAGCAGGCGGCCGTTTCGGT
>Ga0316628_100003773_pt1 | contig 11722 bp, 15 predicted proteins | sample OWC_Aug_M2_C1_D5_FD_207648 | JGI IMG/M metagenome (GOLD analysis project Ga0316628, IMG submission 207648) | Wetland soil microbial communities from Old Woman Creek delta, Ohio, United States - OWC_Aug_M2_C1_D5_C | ecosystem: Environmental > Terrestrial > Soil > Wetlands | place: USA: Ohio... | reverse complement strand
TTCGGCGTCAGCCAGCACTCGTGCGGGAAGCCTGGTTGCGAGAGGCGCGCCGGCACGTAGGCGTCGAAGACATCATGCGGCACTTCCTCCGGCTGGTCGATGTGGAGCACAGCCAGCGTCAGGCCGCCCAGCTTGCCATACCGGGTGTTCTCGTCGGACGCTTTCAGCGCACGAAGGTAGACGCGCGAGCCGCAGCCGACGATCTCGTCGTACTCCTCGCGCGGGTTCCACCGGAGCCGCAATCCCATCTTGGCGGCGGTGTCTCGCCACAGCGGTTTCAGCTGCGCATCCAGCGCGTCCTGAGTCCACCGGCAGGCGGCCATGTGGATGCCGGGGTGTTCGACGGCGTAGGTTCCGACCTTCGCGACGGCAGGCGTGCTCTTGCCGGCGCGGACGGCGCCCTCAAGGTCGATGTACTCGATGACATCGCCAGGGACGGCACGTGTCTGCATGAACTGACTCTGCGGGCAGTTCCAGACCATCCGCACTTCTCGCACGCCGCGCCGCCGGGCGGACGTGATGCTCATCGCTCGGGCCTATCCGTGTACTGGTGAACGACGCGAACCGGCAGCGAGTCCCCGTCGCCGCCCTCAACCGCTAGCGTCTGCGGCGGCTTGCCGCTGTGGTACGCGAGCAGCAGCTCGGTGGCGTCCAGGGCGATCTTCGCGTTGCCCTTACCCTTCAGCGTGGACAGGGCTTCAAGTCGGTCGACGAGCTTCTTGCCGTCGTCGCCGTACTTGGCGAGCAGCGCGGCACGCAGGCCACGAGCCGCCTTCGGCCGCCCCTTGGGATTCCCGCTCTGGCCCTTCTGGAATCTCGCCATTTCTGTTCGTTCCTGATAAACAGCCCTATGCGAACCGCACCGGCCACCGCTCGAGCGCCAGCCATTTGCGAACCGCCGCAAGAAACCGGCGAGTGCGCTGACGGATACTCATCGCCTTGCCCCTCCGCTATTGCTGCCACGCCGCCCTGCACGCCTGGCTGAGCGCGTCCGCGATCCGTTGCGCCCACCGCCTGTCATCGTCGGTCACCGCCCGGTACTGCGCGAACCTGTGCACCTGAATCCGCAACCGCTGCAGTCGGCGCGTCAACACGTCGCGGTTGGGCACGCGCAAACCGGAGCGCAACCGCGGGGCGGGGAGCTCGACGTCGAACGTCACGCCGTCACCTCGCTGGGCGCCGCCTGGGGCTGCCAGGACGGGCGCCAAGCGTCCGACGCGATGTAGCGCGCGATGGCAATGAGTGCGGGCTTGTGCCGCCGGATGAGTGCCACGTCTGCATCGCTGAGTGCCGAGCCGGGACGCACCATGACGTGATCGTCGTCTACGGGGTCCACCGTGAAGCCCCGCCGCTCGAAGTCCCAAGCGACCAGCAGGGCGGCATACGGGACGGTGACACCACCCCGGAGCAGGACGTAGCGGTCAGAGCAGGCGGCCATTGCCACCACCTCCGTCGTCCTCGCGCGCGCGCGGGAAGGCACTTTTTTTTGCGTCTATGGCGTCTATGGGAGATTGGCTTGCGTCTATGGGCTTCATAGACGCCATAGGCGCAACGTCACAGGCATAGGCGCAAGCTGCGCCTTTGGTTGCGCCTATGGGCCGGTACCACAACCAGCGCCCTTTGCCTCCGAACCCCGTCCGGCGAATCTGGATCCGCATCCGGCCCGCCGCGTACTGCATGGTCCGCTCGGGGATGCCGTGCGCCCGCCCTGCCTCGAGGGCCACCCTCGCGTCAATCGGCCAGGATGCTTCATCCTCCAGAAGCTCGCTGATCACCCGTTCCGCGTCCGTCTGTTCCTCGCGGTCCGCTGGGGATGTCGAGCGCAGCAACGTCTCAGCTTCCATGCCGGTCGCCGGACCGTCCTCCCACACCAGCCGGTCCTCATCGAAGCGAAACGCGAGTGGGTCGGGGCGCCGGCAGAGGTTGGTCTTGAGCGCAGCCAAGACGCGCCGGCCGTCGTCCTGCGGGTCGGCCGCCAGCGCGAAGGCGAGACGCGCCGCCGCGACGAAAGCCACACTACCTCCCGGCCGGTGGAGCGCCGCCCGTGTCTGGTCTTTGTTGAGATGGGCGACAGCGAGCAGCGCCGCGTGGTGTTCGTCGAGCGCCGCCTGGAGTGGCGCCAGCAGGCCCCGCACTTCCGCGTCCCGGTGGGCGTCGGTCCGACCGAGATACGCGGTGATGGGGTCGATAATGACGAGCGCCGGGCGCAGCTCGCGAATGGTGGCAATCAGGATCGGCACGTCGCGCGCCAGGTCCAGCGGGCGCTTGCCGCCCTTGTCCCGCACGGCCTCCAGCACGGTGATCTGTTCCGGGTCACCACCGTAACGGTCGACGCGCGGGCGAATGGTGTCGGCTAGTCCGTCCTCGGCACTCAGCAGCAACGTCGTCCCGAGAGGAACGGTTCCGCCGTCCGGCCACGTCGAGCCCCGCGACAATCGGGACGCGCAGTCCAGCCCCAGTGAGGTCTTGCCGCCGCCGGGGTCGCCCGCGATCAGCGTGTATTTCCCGCGTGCCAGCCGCCCATGCCACAGCCATTCGACGGCGATCGGTTTGACGGTAGACAACCGAGTGAGTACCGCTGTTGCCGTATCGTCCCGCGCCGCGCTCCCCGGCGGCGGGCAGCTTGCGATGACACTATTCGTCCTGGTGTCCGATCGTGGCTCTGGCGCCCCCTGTGTTCGCGGCTGGCCGTATCCCTGTCCGCCCAGCGCCCGCGCAGCGGCGCCAAAGTCGCCGCCGTGATTCAGCACCGCATACGCCCCGAACTTCGTATAGGTGTGCCCCGCGTCGATGGTTTCAAAGGGCGTCGAGGTGGAGAAGACGCACAGCAGGTCAGACCCCGCATGATTCGTCGTCGCCGAAATACCTGGCCCCTGTTTTCCGGGGCGCCGCCAGAGCGTTACGTCGTCTCGGCGGGTGTAGGCGCGAGTCCAGCCGTGGGGCTCGATCACATCAGGCCACGTCACGCGCGCGTTGTAATCATCGCCGGGGCGCGTCCCGTCGCCGTTTGCCGGGGTGGGCTTCGGTTCCGCCGCCTGTCGGACCGGCATCCGGTCGAACGTGCGAATCAGGCGATGCAGGTCCGCACGCTCGTCCGACGTGATGGTGGCGATCTTCGAGAACTTCCCGCTACGCCGCACGTAGGGCTTGCCCGTTTCGTGTACACTCCCCTTGCTCGGGGCGACGATCGCGAAGCCGCCCCTGCCGCGGGTTTCCGCGAGCACGATGATCATTTTGTCGGGATTCCGCGCGAGCTCGTCGTCAGTGGCTGGCCGGCGAGCCAGTTTCAGATTGCCGTCACCCACCGGGCACCGATAGAGCCACCGCACGCCGCCGCGAGGGGTGTCGTCGCAGTAGCCGGCTTCGATGCGCTGAATCAGGGACGTGAGCCCCAGAGGTTCGGCGGCCTCGAGCGCCGCGTGGTACGTGTCGCGGCAATCGATGTCCATCGCCTCGATGGGCGGCGCGGCCGCCACGATGGGGTCTGGATCGTCTGACATCGCGCCGCAGAAGATGCCTATCCCGGTGTGCCCCCGCAGAACGCGTGATAGTTCGTCGCGCGACGCGCGCCTGGTCTGCAGGTGTGTCCACGTCTTCGTGTCGGGCACCTTGGAGCCGTCTTGCTTCGGCGGCCACACACTCAAGCCGGCGTCCCATGCGGCCAGCCCCGCGCGATAGGCATCGTTCGATGCCGAGGTCGTCGCACTCATCGCCGCCCCCGAGGGAGGGCGGGAAGCCGGCGGGATGGGCCGCCGGCTCGTAGGAGTCCGCGCAGCCCAGCTCGTTGATGTGGTATGCTGGTTTTGGAAAGCATCAGACTGCGCCCCTCGGTGAGACGGCCCGCTGCAACGGGCCGTTTTCTTCGTACAGCCCTCTCACGCAAGAGCTTCAATGACGCGCGGTAAATCGTCCGCACCGTCGTCGCCCTCATCCGGCCACAACCAAGCCTCCGGCAGTCCCAACAGGTCGGCGAGCACCGCTTTTTCGTCGGCGGTCGGTGCAACCAGGCCGCGCTCGAGCTTCCAGTAGCGGCCCGGCCCGACCCCCGCAGCCAGGGCGAGATTCAGCTGGCTAACGGGCAACCGAGCCCTTGCGATGCGAAGTCGGTTGGCATTCACAACGACCTCCGCGCGCGGCGTGAATATTGTTATCGCCGCGGTCTAAGGAGAGTTTTGCAGAAGGGCCGGGAGAAGCGAAGAGCCAAAACCGCTCTGGCTATTCGCAGGGCCGGGGAGTCGAGGTGAACCCGGAAAGAAGTTCGGGGCGGATTGAGGGTTCTTCGGTGTTGGACTTAAGGGCGGTCGATCGAAAGGCCCCCCGACTGCCTGCTGCGGTTCGCTTGAAAGAAACCTGAGAAACCGAGTGACGCCCGTGTCGTTCGCGGCCTGCGTCTCGGCATTCCTCACATACGGCGCAGGTGCCGGCTCCAACCCATGACCGCTATTTGTGATGCTTGCTCATGTACTCATGGTAGTCGCGGACCCTGATCGCGTACCCACGGTCCACAGCCCTCCGGAGCGCCCCGAGCCGACCCCATTCCCGCCGCCGCTCTTTCGGGATGCTCCTGAGCCAGCAGGCGCGACACGCGTACTTGCGTCGCGCCGGCACTGGTCTCCCGCATCCACAGGGGCACGTCATCGGCGTCGCCGCCATCCTGGGTCCTCCGTCGGCGTCAATGAGAAGGGACAATCGACCGTTTGTCCGGGCCGTCAACCCGCGATCGACGGCCCCCGCAAAATCGGCCCCGAATCAGGCGGCCGGCGTGCACGTTTGTCCCACCGGGATTTTACCCTCCGTGAGGCGTCGAGCGGCCGTCGATTTCGAGCAACCCCACAGGAGCGCCGCGGCTCGCACGGACAGGCCCGGCGGCAGAGGAACGGGCGGCCGGTGGATACGAGGCCGGCCGAGGCGTTTTCCTTGCGCCTTGGCCCGTGCCAGACCCGCCTTGACGCGTTCCGCGATTCGCGCCCTCTCGAACTCCGCGATCGCCCCTAGGATATGCATCTGGAGCCGCCCGGCGGGCGTCGTGGCATCGATCCCTTCCGCCAACGACACAAAGGCCACGCCGAGCGCCTGGAGGTCATCCAGCAGGCCGACAAGGTGTTTCAGGTTCCGACCGAGTCGATCGAGGCGCCAGCACACCAACACGTCGAAGCGGCGCCGGCGGGCGTCGGCCAAAAGTTGATCGAGCGCCGGGCGGCGGTCCTTCGCGCCGCTCACGCCACGGTCGGTGTACTCCTTCGCCGTCCACCCACGCGCTTCGACGTAGCGCCGGAGCTCGGCGAGCTGGTTTTCCGGCTCCTGGTCGAAGGTGGACACGCGCGCGTAGATCGCCGCCCGAGTCTGTGCGGTGTTCGGCATACGGCCTCCGAGAGAGGCCGGCGGGTCTACAATGTTGGCAGGCTCGCCGGCGGGGTATCTCCGCTGGTGGCTTAGGGCCGTTCGCGTGCTTCCTACACGCGGGCGGTCCGCCTCTACTTCTGGCGGGACGCTGCCCGCTTCGACCTCGCGCGATCATGCTCCCGGTTGACGGCGCCCATCAGCGTCGGCGCCTGCTCGTTCAACTCGAGCCACGTCTTGAGCGCCCGGCGAATCTGCTCCGAGAACGGCGTACCGTATCTCACGCGCAGCGCGTCCATCCTGCCGGCCAAATCCGCCTCAAGTCTCACAGTTACGGCGCGTTCCTTCGGTGCCATAGAATCAGCGTAATCTATGTCATACATCGATGCAAGTTAATTCTTCGCAACAATGCACGGGCGACCACTTCGATGACGTCGCACACTAACCCCGCCAGCAGCTAGACACCGTTGGCATGAATTTCGGCTCAGCACCGTGGTTCCACTAAGATACCGGTTGTAGCCCTTGTCGCTTGTTGGTGGTCTTGACGTTCGGTTGTCGTCCTGCATCAGAAGTATAGGGAGGCTTCCGTGAAACTGCCGCGCCGCAGATCGTTTGACTGGTTCGAGGTGGTCGCGATTTCGTTCTTCGTCGGGTTCTGCGGCTGGCTCATCGGTCGTGTGATGGCACCAGTACCGGTGCGTTACAGCGATGTGGTGACGCACCAGGAAGCGGAGCGGCTCAAGACGCTCTACGGTCCGGGTCGCTACTCCGAGAACGAGGAGGAGTGGATCATTCGCGACTTCTTCAAGGACCGGAGGGAGGGGTTCTTCGTTGACGTGGGAGCGAATCACTACCTGAGGAACAGCAACACCTACTTCCTCGAGAAGAACCTCAGATGGTCTGGCATCGCGGTTGAGCCTCAGAGGGCTTTTGGCGCCGATTATCAGAAGTATCGGCCTCGCACGCGCTTCTTCCCGATGTTCGTCTCGGACGTTAGCAACGAGACGGCGAAACTGTATATGGCCGGCAGGGCCACACTGAGCGTTTCGGAAAACCGAGCATTCGCGGAGATGTTCGGCCCCTTGAAGGAAAGCCGGGCACCGACGATCACCCTGAATGATCTGTTGTCCGAGGTGCATGCGACTTCCATCGATCTCCTGTCGATCGACGTTGAACTCGCTGAACCGAAAGTGCTGGCCGGTATCGACATCGACCGGTACCAGCCGGCCCTCGTCTGCATCGAAGCTCATCCCGCCGTCCGCCAGCAGACTCTCGACTACTTCGCGCGGCATCGCTATGTGGTCGTCGGCAAGTACCTACGCGTCGATAGTCAGAACCTGTATTTCGCGCCACTGCGGTGAGACCGGGGACGGCGAGGAGCGTTCTCCGTCGAGTTCAGTAGAGGAATGAGGGGCGATTGCTTGCGTGGTCGAAGCTGCCCTCTGGCCTCACAGACAACGATGACGCCGCGCGCGTTCCGGAGCGGCCGTCGGTCCGTGCTGTGGACGCCGCGCCGGGCGCGTCAGGAGCCTGCCGCTGCCGGGGACCACGCGATCAGTCCCGTGGGTCCAGCCCTTGGGGAGTCGCCAGGCAGCGCCGCACCACGGCTTGCTCCTGCAGGCGAGCCGTCCATGACCGTCCGCACGTCCGACAACGGAACGCCAGAGCGCCAAGCAACAGCCGCGTCTCAAGTTCCTTGGTGTCGAACTCGTACTGTTGGGTATGCCCCATCGGGCACGTCAAGGCAATCGTGGTCATGGTCATCCGCCCAAGTGTCGGCCCCACCCCTTCCGTTGGTGTAGCGTCTCCGCAATCGCTCGCGGTCGCAGCAGGGGGCCGTCCCCGGGTGACGCATCGCGTCAGGCGGCAGATCGCTCGGCGAGCAACTGTTCGATCGCGGCAAGCTCTCCCGCCTTCGGCTCCCGGAACTCATCACAGACGTCGCAGTACAGGGTTAGCGTGCCATCGGCCAGCAGGCGCCTCAGTTCGTCGCGCTCGAACGCCGTGAGCGACCAATGCCCCTTCGGGCAGGATGTTGGCACCTGGACGTTGAACGATCGGATCTGGTAGACGACTTCGTTACGCGCCTCGTCGGGCGGGAACATCCCGGGCGAGAGGGCCACCTGGCGCTTGGCCCGCGTGCGCTGATGCTCAATTGTTGCGAAGCACGTCAGACTGCCCGGTCTGCACCGGCATGAAACCACAAGGTAAGGCAACCCTGACTTGGTGATTGCCGTCTGAACGAGATCGGACCAGTCGTCGCTGTCCATCACCGCCTCCGCCGAGTCGTTGCTGACACAGCCCATTCCTGCTCACAAGAGACGGTCCAGGGGCTCAAATGTGACAGGCCCGAAAAATTTCCTGTGCAGGACCGTGAAGGGCCGTATGCCGGTGGAGGGCATTTGGCAAGACTCCGGCCAGGCCAGCCCCGCCAGAGCGAGTGAGAATGCGCGAGCACCGTTCGGAGTAGGCCTTCGGCGGGTGTGAGCCGGACACGTCGAATTACCGGCTGAAAGTGTCCGATCTGCGCCGAGACGGACACTCTACCGGGCCGCAGGGTCGCGCCCGTGTGTCCAGGCGTCCCCGTAGGTGAAGATTCTCGGCGCCGCCCCCGGCCTCCCCAGGCAGCCGCGCATCCCCCCGCGACGAGGGACGGCGCCGAATCCGCGCTTACTTCGCTGCTGGCGCTGGCTTGCAGCCTGAATAGCCCTCGACGACCCGGCCGTTTACGATTGTCTTCTGGTACCGTCGCTCAGCGAACGAACAGGGATGCGTGCGGTCGTGCCAGAGCGTCACGGCGATGGTCCCGATGACCAGGGCAATCACAAGCAACAGGCCACCGACGACCCAGCGCGACCGCATGTCGTCCTCCTCTAGTGCGTCTTCTTGACAGGGACAGGTTTCCTGGCACCGGCAGGACACGGATTTTCGGGGGTGTATTCAATCGGCGCGCCCGGCCCGCCGGCGTCGGAGCAGTCACAGAGCGCTCTGTTCATCTACCTCACAAACACGACGTCGTAGCACGACCGCACACGTAGGGCGTGCTCCGCTCCGTTCGCGGGCATGTTCTTCCCCGGCTTCGTGCGCGCTTCCACCCATCCGCGATAGCGATACTGGTTCCCGAAGCCGTCGCGCCGGTTGTGCAGGCTCCACCCCAGGCCGATCCGTGCGTACTGGGCCTCGAATGGGCTCAGCTCCTCCGGCTCCGACACCCCGTTATGGTTCACGTCGACCCAAAGCAGCAGCTGGTGGTACAGCGCGTCATCGGTATCGAGGAAGCCTTGAGTCGAGCCCGAGAGTGCAATCAGCGCCTCGAAGCCATTGTTCTTCCCTGCGACCGTCCGACCCCCGAAGAGTTCGGTTCCGTTGTCGATCGTGCCGTTGTTGTTGCGGTCGAACGCGAGAAACGCGAGTCTGTCGCCCGGAGCTGTCCACGCGGTCTGTTCAGCGCGACCATCGGCGTCGAGATCGAACCGCACACCTTCGGCCGCCGAGGTCAACTTGTAGGCCTGGCTTGGTCCGGTCGGGATCAGGATCGGGCTGCAAATCTCGGGATGCGCCCAGCAATCGACCGGTGTCCCGTCGTCGTAGAAGTAGAGCGGCGGATCGTCTCCTCCGCCTCCGCCGTTGTTGCTGCTGTACACGGTGAGCGTCGTGGCGCGCATCTGCTCGACATCAACCCAGGCAGAATCGTTCCCGATCACCCAATGGTTGCTCATCATCGTGTACTGGCCGATGACGGGGTACTCCTCTTCCGCTGCGCTGACCTGTGATACGCTTCCCGTTTCGACACAGGAGCCCAGTACGCTGGCATACTGGCCCTGCACGCAGGTGCGGGGACCGCCGCCATCGGGCAGGCCCATGATGTAAACCTCGACCCGCGCCCCGGCACAATCGCCGCCCGTCGTGTAAGTGGTGCCGAAGCCCTTCGCGTAGTTGGCCCCGCGCTGAGCGCTCTGATCCCCGGAGTTCGCCCCGCCGGTGCAGTCGGTCATTCCCGACGTCGCCACATCGGAGCGTCCTCGACTGCCGGCTGTCACCCACGCCGACGCCCAGATCACAAACGCCAACGCGATCAGTCCGCCGACCAGCATTCGTCGCATACCTTCCTCCGTGTTAGGTGCCATGCTACCGCATTCCCAATCAGTCGTCTCATACTACCCTCCACGTTTACGTGTTACCGTGTCCCGCCAGCTTCTTCCTCGCCTCCGAGGCGAGCCAGGCGACGATCTGCCGTGTCGCAACTTTTCTTTGGTTTCTTCGGACGCTTCTTTGACAATGAGTCGGCCCTGCGAGATTGTGCCGTGCCCGACGCCAGCGAGCTTGGCGAGCTCCTCGCGGGTGTTGATGGGCTTTTGTTCGGGCGATTTCGGCAAAACAGAATCGTAATCGCTAGGCTTACGAAGCTGCTGCGCCTTCGCCTTGTCCGCGATCAGGGACTCCAGCTTCAGCCGCCTCGCCGGGTAGCTCTTGCCGTCCTTGCCGGTCACGCGGGAGGGCAGGTTCAAACTACTTTGAACCTCGCGCCGGATCTGGCTGACCCACGGGTCGGTACAGCCGATCTGCTCGGCGATCTGCGTTGCGCTGCGCTCCGGCCATTCCTTCAGCGCCAGCAGGATCGCGGGGAAGGCAGGTTGCAAGTGGTTACAACCTCGTTTCGGATTACACGCGCGGAGCAGCGGCGACAACATCAAACCAGTTTGAAGTTGCCTCGGAGAATGCGGCTGTGCAGCGCGGCCTGGTGACGGGCGAGCCGGGCGAAAGGCGGCGGAAAATGGGCGTCAGGCGGAAGGTGTCCACCTTGCAACTGGTTCGGCGAGAGCTGTAATCTGTCGCGCAGTCTTGTCGCGCGTTCCTCTCAGGAGGCGTCGGCGCCCGCCGACGTCGGGGGACGCGCGGCATCCAACCAGTTGGCGCGCGCCGGGCCGCAGTAAACCGGCCGATCCCATCGGTCCAAGGAGGCATCCCGTGAGCCGGCACAGGTTCGTTTTCATGCTAGGTCTGTTGCTCCTCTTGGGCATCCACGTTCCTGCGCAACAGCCGCAGGCGACCGATCCGAATCTCATGGTCTACACTGTCGAGGGCAGCAACACCTTCCATCGCAAGTATTGCGACCTAATCGCCGACAAGAAGGCGGCCCCCGTCGCATTCAAAGATTTGCCGGCGGGTGCCGAGCCGTGCTTCTACTGCAAGCCGCTCTTGAACCCGGATCGATCGACGCCGCAAACCCCTGCACCGCCGCCACCGACTCTCGGAGCCATCTGTTACCTGATCGACGCTTCCGCGGCGTTTCACGCCGACGCGTCAACAAGCTCCCCGACGCTCGCAACGCTCGCACCATTGGATGTCGTCCAAGTGGTGAAGGCCGAGCCGGGCTGGCTGCAGATCGAAACGTTAGAGAACCCACCGCGCCGGGGATGGATTCGTGCCACCAAAGAGAACCTGATTCCGGACGACTGGTTCTCGACGCGGTTGCGCCTGGCGGCGGCGAAAAGGGCGGGCTGGCCGGCTGCGGTGCAGGCTGACGTCGCCCGCAAGAACGTCCGAATCGGGTTCACGCTTGAGCAGGTCACCGCGGCGCTTGGCGATCCGCTCCGACACACGTCCGAGGAGACCGCCGAGGGCATCACGGACGTCCTAGTCTTTCGCGGCCAGGTGATTACGCTCAAGGGGGGAAGCGTCGCGAAGATCGAGCGAGTCGAGAAATGAGATCGCGGGCGCTCAGCGGCGTCGGTGCAACCTGCAGGGTGTCCAGCAGCGGGTCGTCGCGGCGCGGCGCCACGAGGCTCGCGAGGCGGTGCCGGGCATCTCTTGCCGTCCTTGCCAGTCACAATGCCCCGGTGGCGCCGGGCAGGACGCAGTGTTCCACCGGAAGGAGCTGCACGGTCTCCGGCGGCAGAACGACCGCGGCGTAAGGATTGTGGTACATCCTCAAGGTCGCCGCAGATGACGGGGGGCCGTCGAGAATTGCCACTGCGCTGATCGCCGTATTCTGGCGCCGGGTGAGGCCCTTGTTCCCTCCGAAGAAAGGCTCGGAGACGATCGGTTCCGCGTCTGGCTTGTCGTTCGGGACCGTCACGGTCACGACGTAGGCCCCGAATAGCGCCTGGAGCACGTCGAAGTGAGCCGAGTACATCTTGAACGGTGTGTTGTCGTACACAACGAGTAACGTCGGCCGACCATCGCGGGATGCGGCCTTCAGTTGACGCGACGCGTTCCTCTTCAGTTTCGACCGAAGGCGATTTGGCACCCAACGACCGGCTGCTCCGACGGCTCTGATCTCTCGCAGTTCCGCCAGATCGTCGGCGTTCGGGTCGATCTGCTTCACCTCGCAGACCACCCGGACACCGTCAAGGAGTATTTCGTAGTCCGGGCTTTCGGA
>Ga0316628_100003772_pt1 | contig 11725 bp, 8 predicted proteins | sample OWC_Aug_M2_C1_D5_FD_207648 | JGI IMG/M metagenome (GOLD analysis project Ga0316628, IMG submission 207648) | Wetland soil microbial communities from Old Woman Creek delta, Ohio, United States - OWC_Aug_M2_C1_D5_C | ecosystem: Environmental > Terrestrial > Soil > Wetlands | place: USA: Ohio... | reverse complement strand
CAGTAGTCGACCGCGCACTGGCTGCCGGTGATGTGGCTCTGCTGCCAGATGTTGTACTTCGCGGCCCAGCGGTGCCAGTCCTGGTCGACGACGCCGTAGTTGCGGTTGTAGCCGAGGCGGTCCTCGGTGAACCAACCGAACGCGTTCATCTTGTTGCCATCCCAGTCCGTCGGCTCGAAGTCGGTGTCGACGACGCGCTTGAAGGACAGGCGGAGCGTGATCTCCGTCGGGTTGCAGTTGCCGACCGGGTAGCTGCCGCCCGCGATGTCCGCGGGGAAGAAGCAGGCCGGGAACGTGACGCCCCACTCCGGGATGCTGAGGATCTGCGGCGAGGCGAAGGCCTTCGTCGTGATGTCGAAGTAGCCGGTGTCCATGTCGAACGCCGGCGCGTTCGGGTCGTTCGGGTCGATGACCTGGTACTGCATCGGGTCGAACTTCACGCCGCCGAAGATGCCGATCTGCGACAGGGTGTCGACCTCGTAGCCGTCCGTCACGAGGTTCTTGGACCAGTCGACGCGCATGTACTCGCGCTGGTACCAGGGGCGGTCCGTCGTGTTCTCGACGATGACGTTGATCTCTTCGCCCGTCTGCGGGTTGTACCCGCGCCGGATGTCGAAGTGGCTCTGGATGGCGAACATGGCCACGACCTGGCCGTTGTTCGTCGTCTGCGACCCGTTGTGGTCGCTGTTCTGGATGTGCTCGTACGTCTGGCGAGCAATCAGCGCGTTCTCCTGGACCTCCCACTTGATGCGGGAGAGCGGCTGCGCGTAGGAGGCCGTGAAGAGGCCGTCCTGCGCCGCGCCGTAGGGAACGTCGACGACCGTGTTGCGCATGTAGAACTCGGGATCGTCCGAGGGGTCCGACAAGTCCGCGCCGACGAAGAAGTGCTTCGACATGGCGTTGGGCTGGACCTGGTTGATCGCCGGACGCTCTTGGGCGCACCCGACCGCTGTCCACATGATGGCGCCCACGAGACCAGCCAGTCCCAAGCGCCTTGTCCACTTCGGTTGCATCCGAACCTCCTTAAAAACCCTTCGGCCCCCCGCCTCGGGATGAGCCGCTGCCTCGCAAAGCAAGTTTCAATCCAGGTCTGTAACGTTAATGATTCCAGTAAGTTAGACTAAGTCGTGTCGGGGTTCGCACGGCTCTCGGAGGTACGTGCGTTAGCGTTGTGACGAGGCCCGTTTCAGCGAAGTCGCATTTCGACAGCCCGGGCGTGAGCCTCGAGGCCTTCCAGTCGCGCGAAGTCGGTGATGGCCGCGCGGTGCGCGGCGAGAGCTTCGGCCGAGTACATGATGAGCGAGGTGTGCGCGAAAAAGTCCAAGACCCCCAGAGGCGAGCCGAACCGTACGGTCCCGCCTGTCGGGAGCACATGAGATGGGCCGGCGACATAGTCACCAGCGGCCTCCGGCGTCAAGGGGCCAAGAAACACGGCCCCGGCGTGCGGGATCTGGGTGAGCATCTCCTCCGGATCGCGCACCTGCAGGCTCAGATGCTCGGGCGCGAGGGTGTTGGCGAGCGACGCCATGCGCGCGCGAGACCGCGCCACGAAGACGACCCCGTTCTGCGTGACCGACGCGCGGGCGATGGCCACCCGCGGGAGGGATTCGAGCTGCCGCGCCAGCTCTTCCGACACGGCGCTCGCCATCAGCTCCGACGCGCACACCAGCAGCGGGTAGGCGGCTTCGTCGTGCTCGGCCTGCGAGAGGAGATCGGCCGCCACCAGGCGCGGGTCCGCCTCGTCGTCGGCGACGACCAGGATCTCGCTCGGACCCGCGATGGAGTCGATGGCGACGGCGCCGAAGACGAAGCGCTTCGCGCAGGCGACGTAGAGGTTTCCGGGGCCGACGATCTTGTCGACCCGCGGGACCGACTCGGTGCCGTACGCGAGCGCGGCGATCGCCTGGGCGCCGCCGGAGTCGACGATGCGCGTGACGCCGGAGAGGTGTGCGGCGGCGAAGATCGCGTCGTCGGTGGCGTCGCCCTGCAGCGGCGTGGCGAGCACGATGTCCTTCACGCCGGCGACCTGCGCCGGGATCGCGCTCATCAAGACGCTCGACGGGTAGCGCGCCTTTCCGCCCGGCGCGTAGATGCCCGCGCGCTCGAGCGGACGGCACCGCACGCCCAGCGAGATGCCGTCCGCTTCGTAGCGGAATCCGAGCCAGGGCGCGTGGTGGCTCGGCGAGAGGAAATAGTCGAGCTGGCGCGCGTGGAAGGCGCGGATCCGGTCGGCGGCGAGGCGCATCGCGCTCGCGGCGTGGTCGGGGAGGCGCGCGAGGGCGGCCGCACCGGAGTCGCTGTCGCGGACGAGAGGGTCCGGCCGGCGCCGGTCGAAACGCTCGGCGTAGCGAAGGAGCGCCGCGTCGCCCTCCGCGCGCACGGCGGCGAGGATCTCGCGCACCGCGGGCTCGACGCGCTCGAAATCCGATTCGCCGCGTCGCTCCAGCCGCGCGAGCTCGGCGTCGAACGCGGGCGTGCCCTCGTGGACGATGCGCAACATGTGGGTGAGAGCGTCTAGCACGTAGCCTTGGCGACGTCAGTCGCCGAGCCGCCGTGATAGCGTCTGGCCATGCCCTCGCGCCCGCTCCGCGCCGCGCTCCTCGGCGCCGCGCTCCTCGGCGCGGGCACCCTCGTGGGCTGCCCTGGCGGCACGCGCTGCGCACAAGTCGGTGGGCCCACCGGCCGCTGCGTCGCCCTCGTCTGCCCGACGGGCGCGACGGCGCGCGACGGGGCGTGCGCCTGCGGCGAAGGATCGACCGTCGTGCTGGGGGCGTGTGTCGGCTACGATCTCGCCGACGCCTTCTGCGGCGCCGACGCCCGCATCCAGCCGGGCGGCGCGTGCGCTCCCAAGGAGTGCGAGGCCGGCTGCGCGCTCGACGTCGCGAGCGGACTGTGCCTCCCCGCGTCGCGCACGCTCGCCGCGATGAGCCCGGTGGAGGCCGCCGAGCCATCGCCCGAGCAGCGAGCACGATGCACCTACGGGACGCTCGTCGCTCGCGGCGGGCAAGCGATGTGTCTCGTCGGCGAGCTGTCGTGCGGGCGAGGGCAGGTCCTCGAGCGACCGAGCGATGGCGGGGCGCCCGGCGCGATGGGCGGGCGATGCACCGCCGCCAAGCCGTGCGGCGCCGGCGAGCTCTTCGACGAGGTCAGCGCGCAGTGCGTGCGGGTGGTGCGCGCGGGCGGAACCGATCACGTCGTGGACGTGGGAGCGTGGGCGCGCCTCGTGCTCGGCATCGACGGCGGCCAGGGCACTCGCTCGTTCTGCGCGCCCGTGCGCGCCGCGCTCGGCGCGGGGACGGCTCCGGTCGCGTTCGCGCTGCGCCTCTCCTTCCCCGACAACGACGTCACGCAGGTCAGCGGCCGCGTCGTCGGCCAGCAAGCGCCTACGGTCGTGCTGGACGCGGCGGCCCGGTCCCTCGACCAACTGCTCGAAACACTTCGACACTTGGGCGGAATGGCGACCGCCGGCGCGGTCAGCCTCAACGTCTCGTGCTCGCCTCCTCCGGTGGGGATTCCCAGCACGGAAACCGTGGCAAACGACGCGGGCTCGACGAACTGAGCAGAAATGGGCCGTAGAACCAGCACCTTGCGGCGGCGCCTGCGACGTGTACACTCCCGTTTCGCTGCCGTGCCCGAGGAGGGCGCACGAGGGCCAATAGGTGGATAGCGATCTCGCAGACGCCGTAGAGAGCCTGAAGGGCGTATTCAGCAGGCGAAAACTGGAAGCCACCTTTGGCAAGGCGCCACCCGCCGTGGTGGACTCGCTGAAGAAGCAGCTCCGTGTGCCGTCGCGGTACCGAGCGTTTCTCCTCGACGCCAACCCCATCAAGGTGGAGACGGTGACGCCCGTCGAGCGTGTGCGGCTCATCCCTGCCGAGGAGCTCGTGAAGACGCAGAGCGCCGTGACGGCGCCGAGCGAGGGCCACGTGCCCCTCGACTGGAAGAGCTCCTGGGTCGTCGTCGGCGAGAGCTCGCTGCTGGGCGATCCGTACTTCCTCGATCTCTCGAAGCTCGACCCCGAGGGTGACTGCCCCGTCTACACGGCGATGAGCGGCCAGGACCGCTGGGTGCCGACGCTGGCCGCGTCGAGCTTCGCTCAGTTCCTGCGCATCCTCGCGACGGCGATGGAGATCGCCGCGGGCTTCGGCGACGCGATCATGGACGACGAGGACGAGGACAGCTTCCGCGAGGCGCTCGGTCCGAAGGTGAAGGTCATCGACGCAGCCGCGCTGCGCGCCGGCCACTGGACGTAGCCGCTACTTCCACCGCGGGTTGTGGTCCCCCACGATCGCGAGATAGTCGGGCATCGTCGCGCCGAGCGTCCCCGCGCGGGAGCGGGCGAGCTCCGCGTACGCGGGCAGCTGCTCCACCATCCGCCGCAGATCGTCGGCGCTCGGCACGCGCTCGCGCTCGGCCCACGCCGCGAGCGCCTCGCCGAGCTCGCTCACGCCGCTGCCGCGCAGGTGACCGCGCTTGGCGAGGTCCAGATAGCTGCGCGCGAGCGCGTCGCCGTCGAAGCGGTGCATGACGACGAGCTCGACCGCGACCCGCAAGACCGCGTCCGGAGGCAGCCGCCCGTCCTCGTACAGGACGAACGCCGCCTGGAGGTAGTTGTAGAAGGGCACGAGCCGCGCCCCGTAGATGCGGAAATCGTCCGGCGGCGTCTGCCTTTCGAGGTGGATCAAGATGCGCTGCACCGCGTCCACGTGATCGATCCGAGCCGCGCAACCGAGCAACTCCTCGACGACGTCGTCGTAGACGCGACCGCGATGGCAGACCGCGATGAGCGTGCGCTCGTCCACGCGCCCCGCGACGACGTCGGCGTAGAGCGAGTAGACGAACGCGTCGGCCTCGGCGTCGTCGCCGAAGAGCGTCTCCTGAGGCGCCTTCGCCCCCGCCGGCACGCTCATCGCGGCGCGCAGCCGGAGCAGCGCGGGCAGCTTGTAGCCGAGCTGATCGCGCACCGCGCGGAACCGCAGCCGCAGCACGTTGCTCAGGTTCGGCTTGAGCGTGAAGCTCTCCCACGTGATGCCGTCGAGGCGCAGCTTGTCCTCGAGCCGCTTTCGCATCTGCTCGGGCGAGCCCGACAGGATGTGCACCGAGATCCCGGCGCGCATCATCTCCCGGAGCAGCGTCGACGCGCCCGGGTTGGTGCGCTTCTCGTCGGGGCGCTCGAGGGCCGTCCGCACGAGGTCGCGCAGCGTGTCGAACTCGGTCCGGAGGTAGGTCTTGTCGAGATCCCACCGCGCGATGTGCGACGGCAGCGCGGGCGCCTTCGCCTCGGCTCCTTCGGCGGCGCGCGGCTCCTTGGCGCGCGGCGGCCGGCTGCTGGGGCGCTTCTTCTTGTCGCTCGATTTCCTGGCGCTCACTCGACCACCTTAACGCCGGACGGCGCAGAGCGCCTCGCCACCGGCGCCGGCGCCGGGATCGCAGCCCGCGAAGCCGAGGTCTTTGCAGGATACATGCATTTGCCGGCCCGCCGCGCAGAAGGCCAGCGTGTCGCCGGCGCAGGTCGCGGCGCCGCCCGAGCAGCCCGCCCCGTCGCCCCCGACGCAGAACACGCGGCCGGAGCGCACCGCGCACCCCAGCCCGAAGGCGCTGCAATCCGCCGCGTGGAGCCCGCGGAATCGCCCGCTCTGCACGCACGAGTAGGCGACGTCGCCCTCGCAGAACGCGGCGCCGCCCAGGGTGCAGTCCCGGCCGCCCGAGGCGGAGCGGCAGCGCACGACGGGCGCTCCGCTCTCGTCACGCTCGGAGGAGCACCGCGAGCTCGGAGGACAGACGTTGCGCTCTGCGATGCCGAAGGCGCAGTCGACGACGGCGCCTTCTCCGTCGCACCGGTGCTCGGGCGCGCCGTCGGGGCAGAGGCGGGGCGAGAGACATCCGCGCAGGGCGACGCCGCCTTGCTTGGTCTCGCCGCACGTGCCGCCGAGCGCGGCGCAGTCGACGGCGAGGCTCTCGGAGCCGCCCTCGCCCTCGCAGCTGATGAAGCGGTTGCCGTCGCAGGCCGTGATCACGCCCGGGTGAGCCTTGCAGTACTCCTCGGCGGCGGCGTCGGCCCGCGCGCGGGTGCACGCCTCGAGCCCGGCGCAGTCCTTCGCCTTCATCATGCAGTCGGCGAGCGGCTCCTCGTCGCGAGCGTTCACGAGGTACCAGTCGACGCAGGCTTGCGGCGTCCGCAGGACGCTCGATTCCTGTTCGCGGGAGCAGCTCGCGACGAGCGCGCACTGCCGCGCGACTCGGGCGACGGGCGACGCGTCGACGGCGGGCGCCGTGGGGGCGGGCGGCGGCTTGGACGCGGCGCCCGCGCACGCCACGGCGGTCGCCGCGAGCACCGCTCCGATCTTCCGCGCGGTCATGAGGCTCAGACCGCGATGGACTTCTTGAGGTCCTGCAGCGAGTTGATCAGGTCGCTCGAGCCCGCACGCTTCGCGAGGTCGAGCGCCTCGCGGAGGTAGGCCTCGGCCTCCCGGTTGCGCGAGCGGCCGTGGGCGACGTGCGCGAGCGCGCCGAGGACGCGCGCGCGGTCCTGACCGCCAGGCCCGGCCATGTCGAGCGCCTCGCGCAGCACGCCCTCGGCGTCGAGGTAGTCACCCTGCTGGGCGAGGGCCTCGCCGAGCTTGCGGCCGAAGATGAGCATCGCGCGCTCGGGGTCGTCGAGCTCACCGCGGAACAGCTCGCGCCGGGCGAGGTCGAGGCCCCGGCGCAGCGCGAGCACGGTGCCGGCCATGTCGCCGCGCTGAGCGCAGAGCGAGCTGATGCGCTCGAGCATCAGCAGCGCATCGAAGGAGTTCTGCGCGTAGAACTGGTGCTGCGCGCGCACCTCGACGGGTGCGCCGAGCATCTCGCAGACCTCGGCGGCCTTGGCGTGCAGGTCCCGGCGAGCCGCGGCCGGGATGGTCGCGAGGACGATGTCGCGCAGCAGCGGGTGCGCGACGCACCAGCGCTCGTCCTCCTCTTCGACCATGCCCGCCTTGCGCAGCGTCGCGATGGCCCCGGGGACGTCCGTGTCCTCCGGCAGCAGCGGGCGCACGGTGTCCTCGCCCGCGTCGTCCCCCGTGACGGCGATGGCCTGCAGCACGCGGCGTGCGTCCGCGTGCAGGCGCTCGACGCGGAGGGCGAGCAGGTCGGCGAGCCGAGGGGGCGGCGCGGTGCCGTGCTCGCGCAAGAAGCGGATCATCTGCTCGAGGTAGAGCGGGACGACCCCGCGATGGCTGCTCATCGTCGGCAGGCCCGCCCCGGCCGTGGACACGATGCGGGCGACCGCGCTGCCCGAGAGCGCGCCGAGCGAGTGCACCGGCACGCCCTCCCAGTGCGGGTCGAAGTTCTGCTGGTGCGCGACGAGGAGCAGGATCGGCGCGAGCGGCGGCTCGTTGATGACGTCGGCGAGGGCGTTGCGGCTCGCTCCGTCCACGGCGTGGAGATCGTCGACCGCGAGCACGACCCTCCGCCCGCCGACCTCGCCGTTCGCGCGGAGGAGCGCCCAGCGCAGGGCTTCCGCGGCCATGAAGCGGCGCTGGTCCGGCGAAAGCGACCCCGAGCGGCTGTCCGTCTTGCCGAAGATCTGCGCGAGGCCGGACCGGGCCTCGACGCTGGCGGCCGACCAGTCGCCGAGCGCGCCGCCGTCGTCCGGCAGGCCGGCGAGGGCGACGATCGCGCGACGCAGGGTGTAGTAGCCGACCTCGGCCCACGCGGGGTCGGGGCCGACCTGGACGACGGAGTCGCCCCCGGCCGACGCGACGGCGAGAAACTCCTGGAGCAAGCGCGTCTTGCCGGCGCCGGCCTCGCCGGCGATGCACGCCACGGAGAGCGACCCCTTCGCGGCGGATCGTCGCTCCTCGAGCCACGCCATGTCCTCCTCACGGCCCCAGAACGGCAGCGTGAAGAGCTTGTCCGCCGCGAGCCGGCCGGTCCGCCGTTCGACCTGCGAGGGCGGGGGCGGCTCGGTGATGGCGAAGGGCCGGACCGCATCCACGGTGGCCTCGGTGGGCGTGAGCAGCAGAGGGGTGCCCAGCGAGGCGCCGCACTCGCCGCAAAACTTCTGTTGCGTCGCGTTGATGGTCCCGCACTTCGGGCAGCGGTTCTTGCCTGCCTCCCGCGCCGACGCCTCGATGCGCGCCATCGCCTCGCCGAGCGCGATCGCGAACTGCTCCGCGTTGTCGAAGCGCCCGTCGGTCTCCTTGGCCAGGGCCTTGAAGACGATGTCGACGATCGGCTTGGGGATCGCTCGGTCCGGCGCGACCTGGTTCGGATCGGGCGGCGCCTTCGACAGGTGCATCAGCACCACCTGCGTCGGCGTCTCGGCCTCGAAGGGAAGCTTCCCCGTGAGCAGCTGGAAGAGGATGACGCCTACCGCGTAAAGGTCGCTGCGCGGGTCGAGCGGATCGCCGCGGCCCTGCTCCGGGCTCATGTACTCGGGCGTGCCGCACACGATGCCGGGGCTCGTGATCGACGGCTGCGACTTCTCTTGCTGCATCTTGGCCAGGCCGAAGTCCACGACCTTGACGAAGTCGCCGCCTCCGCGGACGGGCTCGAGGATGATGTTCTCGGGCTTGAGATCGCGGTGGATGATGTCGAGGTGGTGGGCTTCGGCGAGGGCAGCCAGCGTCTGACGGAGGACGTCCACGACGCGCCGGAACGGCAGCGGCCCTTCCTCGTAGGCCACGCGCGCGAGGTCCTTGCCGCGCAGGTATTCCATGACCAGATAAAGCTGGCCGTCCTGCGTCTTGCCGAAGTCGATGACCGCGACCGAGTTGGGGTGGTTGAGGCGGCTCGCGGCGCGGGCCTCGGTGATGAAGCGGGCGACCGCGTTCTCCTCGCCGGCGAGGTGCGGGTGGACGATCTTCACCGCGACCGTGCGCCCGAGGTTGGTCTGCTCGGCGCGGTACACGCGGCCCATGCCGCCGACGCCGATGAGCTCGAGGATCACGAAGCCGCCGGGGAGCGTCCGGCCGATCAGCGGGTCTTCCTGGTTCTGCGCGACCTTGCCGATGGGAAAGCCGCACGAAGGGCAGAACTGATGCGACGTGTCGCAGGAGGTGCCGCACTGCGGACAGGATCGCATGCCCCAGAAGGCTAACACGTGCAGATTGGTGCGGAAACGGACCTCGGCCGCGGGCGGCCAAATGAACCCCAAACCAAGTGATTTAAGCCGGTGGCGCTGCCGTGGGGCTGCTCGGGAGCGCCGCGAAACTGCCACGTTGTTGGCAGCGGAGCGCAAGGACACATACGATCGCTCCCAAATCACCATGGGCACACGCATGCGCATCGGCGAGCTGCTCGTCGCCGCGAAAGCCATCACCGAGTCGCAGCTCGAAGGGGCGCTGCATCATCCACGCAAGGAGGGCGAACGGCTCGGCGACGTGCTGGTCGCGCTCGGCATGGTCAGCGAGACCCAGCTCACTCAGGCGCTGTCGCAGCAGCTCGCCATCCCCTGGGTGTCGCTCTACCACGTCGACTTCTCGCGACCGCTTCTCAACCTCGTGCCGAAGGAGCTCGCCGAGCGCTATTGCCTGGTGCCGGTGCTCGTTCGCAAGAGCAAGAAGCGTGGCGAGCAGCTCTTCGTCGCGATGGACGACCCGACCAACGACGCGGCGCTCGAGCAGGTGGCCCAGTACTGCGGCCTCACCGTCAAACCGATGCTCGCCAGCCGCAGCGACATCCGCGCGGCCATCCGCGTCTACTATGGCGGCGAAGCCGTCGAGGCCCAGGCGCAAGCGCCGGCGCAGGAACCCCCGCCGGCGCCGAGCAGCCCCAAGGCCGCCTCGATGCCCCCGCCCGCTCCGCCGCCCGCGAGGGCGCAGCCCGTCTCAGCCCCGGCGACGATCCCGCCGGAAGACGTCGAGGCCGAGGAAGTTGCGGAGGAGGAGGCCGAGCCAGAGGAAGCTCCGCCGTCCGGCGACAGCCCCGAGGCCCCGCCGGAGATCGAAGCGCGTGAGATCATCCCCAAGCCCAGGGGCGGCCCCGCGGTGCCGATGGTCGCGCTCACGCTGCTGGACGGAACGACCATCCAGCTGCCCGCCCGGCGGGGACGCACCCCGAGCTCGCCCGACCTCACCCCCGCCCAGACCGATCTCACCGCACGCGATCTCGTGGCCGCCCTGCGGGCCGTCGGTCACGGCGCCGACGCGTCCCAGATCCTCGGCGAGTCCACGCGGTGGGAGACGATCGTCGCCTCGCTGATCTCGGTGCTGCTCAGGAAGGGCCTGATCGCCGACTGGGAGTTCATCGAGGAGTATCGGAAGAAGAGCTGACGAGGGCCGTCAGCGGATCGCCCCGGCCGCGCGCAGCTTCGCGATGCCCTCGTCGTCGTAGCCGGCTTCGCGCAGGATCGCCTCGGTGTGCTCGCCCTGCTGGGGCGGCGGCATGCGGGCCGTCGCGTCCGCGATCGGCAGCTTGAGCTGGCGGAGCTTGCCCCACGGCGACTCGGCCTCGAAGAACACGCCGCGCGCGGCGAGGTGCGCGTCGCTCGCGAGCTCGCCGGGCTCGAGCACCGGCTCGAGGCAGCAGTCCCGCTCGCCCGCGAACGCCTCCCACTCGGCGCGCGTGCGCGACGCGAAGATCTCGGCGACCTTCTGTTTGAGCTCGGCCTGGTGCGGCCCCGGCACGATGCCGCTCATGTCGGCGGGCAGGCCGACGCCGGTGGCGAACGCGAGCCAGAACTTCGGCTCGAGCGCGCCGAGGGCCATGAACTTGCCGTCCTTCGTCGCGTACGTGTTGTAGGCCGCGATGCCGCCCGTGATCGGCTCGTCGCCGCGAGCGGGCGTGGTGCCGCCGAAGAGCATGCCGAGCGACGCGATGCCGAAGCCCATCGACGCTTCGGTCATCGACACGTCGACGACCTTGCCCTTGCCGGTGCGCGCGCGCTCGGCGAGCGCCGCGAGGATGCCGATCACGCTCCAGAGCCCGCCGCTCACGTCCGCGAGCTGGAAGCCGGGAGGCTGCGGCGGCGCGCCTGCGGGGCCATGAAAGCCGAGGATCCCTGCGCGCGCGAGGTAGTCGATGTCGTGGCCCGCGCGCAGAGCGAGCGGCCCCGTCTGCCCGTAGCCGGTCAGCGCGCACACCACGAGTCGCGGGTTCTTCTCGAGGAGCGCCTCGTGCGACAGGCCGAGCCTGTCCATCACCTTCGGCCGGAACTGCTCGAGCACGACGTCGTAGCGCGGCAAGAGGCGGAGCAGCGCCTCGCGCCCCTCGGGCTTCTTGAGGTCGACGCAAGCGCTGCGCTTGTTCCGGTTGAGCGCGAGGAAGATCGCGCTCGTCGCCTCGACGCCCGGTGTGGGCGAAGCGACCTGCGGCGGCATGTGCCGCAGGTAGTCGCCCGCCTCCGCGTCTTCGAGCTTGTCGACCTCGGCGCCGAGGTCGGCGAGCACGAGCGACGCGAACGGGCCGGGCAACAGCCGGCTCAGATCGAGGACGCGTATCCCTGCCAAGGCGGACTGCATCAGCCCGCTCCCCTCACATCACTTGTAGGAGAAGAGCTTCTGCAGCTTCATCGCGAGCGTCGGGTTGCCGCTCACCTTCAGCTTGCCGGCGAAGAACAGCTGCATGCCGTTGGCCTGCGGGTTCTCCATCAGCTTCTGGAAGTCCTCGGCGGCGATGGTGATCGTGCAGTCGGCCGGTTCGTTGCCGGCCTTGCAGACGGGACCGGTCGCGGAGACGTCGATGAACCACTCGCCCTCGCCCGTGATGTTCATCTGGTACTTGGCGCCGATGGTCTTCGCGTCTT
>Ga0316628_100003771_pt1 | contig 11728 bp, 8 predicted proteins | sample OWC_Aug_M2_C1_D5_FD_207648 | JGI IMG/M metagenome (GOLD analysis project Ga0316628, IMG submission 207648) | Wetland soil microbial communities from Old Woman Creek delta, Ohio, United States - OWC_Aug_M2_C1_D5_C | ecosystem: Environmental > Terrestrial > Soil > Wetlands | place: USA: Ohio... | reverse complement strand
GGTGAGCGTACCGTTCTACTTCAAGCTCGGCTCGGAATTCATGCCGCCCCTCAACGAGGGGACGATCCTCTACATGCCCAGCACCATCCAGCCCGGGATCTCGGTCCAGCAGGCCAAGGAACTGCTAGAGACGCAAGACCGAGTGCTCAAGTCGTTCCCCGAAGTCGTGCGGGTGTTCGGCAAGGCGGGACGGGCCGAGACCTCCACGGACCCGGCCCCGTTTTCGATGATGGAAACGACGGTCATCCTCAAGCCCGAGGACGAGTGGGAGACCAGGCCACGGTGGTACTCGTCGTGGGCACCGGGGTGGGTCAAGCTAATCCTTCGTCCGATCTGGTCGGACCACATCTCGTGGGACGATCTGGTGGACAAGATGCACAAGTCGCTGCAAATCCCGGGCGTGTCCAACGCCTGGACAATGCCGATCAAAGCGCGCATCGACATGCTCACCACCGGCGTCCGCACGCCCATCGGCATCAAGATCTTCGGCGCCAACCTCACGGAGATCCAGCGAATCGGCCAACAGCTCGAGGCGTTGATGCGCACCGTCCCCGGCACCCGTAGCGTCTACGCGGAGCGCGTCACGGGCGGCTACTTCGTCGATTTCGACCCGCGCCGCGAGGAACTCGCCCGCTACGGCCTCACGATCGGGCAGCTCCAGGACGTGATCATGTCGGCGATCGGCGGCGAGAACGTCACCACCACGATCGAGGGGCGCGAGCGCTTCCCAGTCAACGTCCGCTACCCGAGGGAGCTGCGGGACAACCTGGACCATCTGCGGCGCGTCCTGGTAGCAACGCCCGGCGGCGCGCAGGTCCCCCTCGAGCAGCTTGCGCGGATCGAGCTGATTCAAGGGCCCGCCATGCTGCGCGACGAGAACGGCTTCCTCGCCGGCTATGTGTACGTCGACATCACGGGCCGCGACGTCGGCGGCTACGTGGAGGAGGCCAAGAAGCTCGTCCGCGACAAGGTGGCGCTCCAGCCGGGCTACGTCCTGCAGTGGTCGGGCCAGTACGAGAACATGATCCGGGTTCGCGAGCGCCTCAAAGTGGTTGTTCCGATCACGCTGGTGCTCATCTTCGTGCTCCTTTATGCCAACACCCGCTCGGCGTTCAAGGCACTGGTCGTGATGCTCGCGGTCCCATTCTCCGCGATCGGCGCCATCTGGTTGTTCCACTTCTTGCACTACAACGTCTCGATCGCGGCATGGGTGGGCATGATCGCCCTTCTGGGCCTCGACGCGGAAACCGGCGTTTTCATGCTCCTCTTTCTAGATTTGTCGTACGAGGATGCACGTCGCCGCGGCCTGCTGCGCAACGTGGCCGAGCTCGACGAGGCGATCGTTCACGGCGCCGTCAAGCGCGTCCGCCCGAAGATGATGACCGTGGCGGCGGCTTTCATGGGCCTGCTCCCGATCATGTGGTCCACCTCGGCGGGCGCCGACGTGATGAAGCGCATCGCCGCCCCGATGATCGGTGGTCTAGTCACCTCCTTTCTGCTCGAGTTGCTCGTCTACCCGGCGATATACAAGCTGTGGAAGAGGCGCACCGAAGTGCCGGTGATCGCGGCTTGAGCGTCAGCCGCGCGCGGCCGATACCCGCGCCCGGCTGACCGGAACCGGGTTGAGCGATCCTCTCCGGTTTTGCCCGCGCACGGCCCTCGGCCCGTAGGCCGGGCTGTGACGGCGCGCACGTGGCGAGCGAGGCGCCTGCCGGTCAGCGTCCACTTGCGGAACATCCTTCCCTCAACAGCGGTTAGCCCGCATATGCGGCCTTCGGGCATCGCGGAGGTGAGGGTGTGAGGCAGAGCACCGTGGGCATGCTTGCAGTCGGCGTGGTTCTCGCCGGAGCCGTCATCTGGCAGGCGGTCGGCCAGACGGGGCCGAGGCGGCAGACCACCTGTCCGATCACCGGCCACGCCATCGATCCCGGAACGAGCCCGCACGTGGACTGGGAGGGGCAGCGGATCTACTTCGCCAGCGAGGCCACTGCGCAGGAGTTCCGTCACGACCCCGACGCGGTGTTCGAGACGTTCGAGAAGCAGAACGTGAGGCTCGAGAACGTCGAGACGACTTGCCCGGTGAGCGGTGAGGCGTTGACCGGGATCGCGGCGAACGGCCCGGTGATCAGCTACAAGGGAAGAACGATAAGGTTCTGCTGCCCGGACTGCCCGGGGAAGTTCGAGGTGGACCCCAGCAGGTACCTCGCCGGCATGCCGGGGGAGCAGGTCGCCTCGCGGTAGCGCGGCCGTTTCGCCGGATTCCATCCGCAGCGGGTGCCCTCGCCGCGGCCCCGCGTCAGGGAGCCGGCGTGGGTGCCGACAGGAGTGCCTCGAAGCGCGAATCGCTGCGCAGGCGGTCCCACCGGGGGTCGAGGCGCAGCAGGCCCACCGAAAGCGGACCGGGGATCGCGAGCAGTCGCCCGACGGCTGCGACCGCGTCGGTGCTCCGCCCGACGAGCGCGAAGACCTCGGCCCTCCCCAGGAGGCAGTAGGCGCCGTCGTCGGCATCCGCCGAGAGCGGGCACGCCTCCGCCGCCGCGTCGGCCTCTCGAACGGCATCGGCGTCTCGCCCGAGCAAGGCCTCCGAGAGAGCGATCCCGAGCCTCGACCAGGCATCGTTGGGACTCGTCGACGCCTCGCTCCGCAACGCCTGCAGCGCCGCCTCGCATGACCGCGCAGCGCCGGGGCGGTCGCCGCCGACCTCGAGGTACAGGCACCCAAGTACCTCCTTCGACCGAAGCCGGAAGGGCAAGGGCGGCAAATCGTCGCCGACCCGCCCGAGCGCGGCGGATGCTCCGCGATAGTCCCGTTTCAGGAAGGCGAGGTACGAGCGGCAGTAGAGAACCGCCGGATGTTCCTGGAGTGGTGCGTCCTCGAGCGCTCCTTCGGCACGGTCAGTTCTTCCGTCCCAGCGGAGGTAGTTCCAGAACCTTCGCAGGTACGGGTCGACACGGTCCGGTGAAACGCCGGTGGCGCGCTGGTACGCCTGGTCGGCGTTCGGGTACGCGCGCAAGCCTCCCAGGGTGTCACCGAGCGCAAGGAGCGTAACGTAGTTCGCCGGGTCGCGGTCCAAGGCGCTCTCGAGCTCGGCGCGCGCCTCCGACCATCTTCCCTGTCTCCGGTGGACGTCGGCGATCAGGACCGCAATCTCGCTGTCCCCGCCCAGGCCATGGAGGGCCGTGCGGTACTCCGCGAGTGCGCCCTCGAAGTCCCGCTTGAGGAGGTGGAGGACGGCACCGAGAGCCAGATGCGCCTCCGGCAGGTCCGGGCGGATGGAGAGTGCGCGGTCGGCAGCCTCTTGGGCGGCTGCCCCCTGCCGCCGGCTCGGGTCCAGCCCCAGGCTGTAGATCCTCGTGTGTGCGAGCGACAGCTCGGCGTACGCGAGTGCGAACGAGGGGTCGAGGCTGACGGCTCGCTGAAACATGGCAATGGCGAGCCCCAGCTGCTCCCGGCTCTCGAGGTCGCGGTACCTCATCCCGCAGAGGAACGCCTGGTAGGCATCCGAGTTGTTCGTCGGTCTTGCCGCCAGCCGGGTCTCTTCCGGTCCGCGGACGGTGACGCCGAGCTGCCGCACGACCTGGCCGGCGATGGTCGCCCCAACATCAACGACGCGGGCCAGCCGGACGCGATAGCTGTCGCCCCAGACGAGCGTGTCGTTGGCCGCTCGGATCAGCTGGGCGTTGACCCGCAGCTCGGTCCCCCCTGGAAGATCCGGATCCCACCGCACCGTCCCTTCAAGGATGTAATTGACACCCAGCTCCTTGGCGATCTGGGGCGCCGATCTCGCCGTCTTGGCGCAGTATGCCGCGGTCGTTCGCGAGATCACGCCCACGCCGGGGGCCCCGGCGAGACGCGTGGTGATGTCGTCGGTCATCCCCTGGGCCAGGTAGTCGCGCTCCGCCGGTCCGAGGTTCTGGAAAGGGAGGACCACGATCCGCCCGCCCGCACCCTCGGGCGCGGCGTTGCGTTTCGCGAGCCAGCGGAAGCCCGCGAACGCCGCGGTGAGCGCCGCCAGGACTGCGACCGCCACGACCGCCAGTCTCGGCCTGCGGGTCCGGGGGGACGCCACCGCTGGACGGGCGCGGCTCTCCGGCTCCGCAGGGAGCGGCGGCGAAGGTGCAGGTTGTGCATCCGGCTCCGGCGGCCCCACTGCCGCGATCAATCGGTAGCCCCTGACAGGTATGGTCTCGATGTACCGGGGGTTGCGGACGTCGTCGCCCAGGGTCTGGCGAATTACCGCGACCGCGTGGGTGAGCGTTCCCTCCGAGACGAACTCCTTCGCCCACACTGCCTCGAGGATCTCCTCCTTCGAAACGACCTTGCCGGGTCGTTGCGCGAGGTACGCCAGCAGGTCCATGAAGCGAGGCTGCAGCGCGGCGGTCTCCTCCCCCCGTGTCAATCGATTGAGGCTCGGGTGAGCGAGCCAATCGCCGACTCGAAAGGGCTCAGCTGGTGTCATGGCGCCTCAGGTCCCGTATACGCGTCGGGATTATAGCAACTCGTTGACCTCCCGTGAATTGTCGCAGTCGGGGGAAACCCCTCGCGTCCCCCGGGATACGGGGAAAGCCCGGACTTTCGCCGGGGGCCGTCAGGGAAACGCTCAGGACTTCGAGTGCTGACGGATCCACCTTGAGGGCAAGGAGTCCGGTGATGACACGAGTGGCCAGGGCGATCGGGGTGGGACGGTGGCGCGAGAGTCCGGCGCGGCACCCGGTCTTCACCCTTCCCGTCCTGGAGCGTTCTTCACGCCCCTGCGGGTACTCCGACCAGGGGCCTGACCGCGAAACCGGTGCGCACCCCTGCCGGTCGGCCGGGGCCGCACCACGACCCTAGAGAAAGGGATGGGGGAAAGGGAGGATGAGATGAGCGGAAACAACCGATCAACGCGTAACTGGATCATCGCGGGAGCCGTGGTCGTCATCGCGATCATCGCGGTGCTGGGGCTCTTTTACCCGCGGCCAAAGACCGGCGAGGTCGCCGGCACCATCGGCGGCGTCCAGAAGGCGGAGCGCTACCGGTCTCCGCAGATCGCGGAGAAGGACGTTCTCCTCGATCACCCGGAGGTCCAGGCTCTCCTGCAGAACGACCAGATCCAGAAGTTGATCAACAGCAAGGAATTCCAGAAGGCGCTCGCCAATGAGGCGTTCGCCAAGGCGCTCGTCGCCGAGGCCTTCCAGCAGGCGGCGCTGAACAAGTCGTTCGTGAAGGCGATGAGGGAGCCGGACACCGCGGCCTTCATCCGCTCCGACGCGCTTGCCAAGGCGCTGAGGGAGCCGGACACCGCGGCTTTCATCCGCTCCGACGCGCTCGCCAAGGCGCTGAGGGAGCCGGACACCGCGGCCTTCATCCGCTCCGACGCGCTTGCCAAGGCGCTGAGGGAGCCGGACACCGCGGCCTTCATCCGCTCCGACGCGCTCGCCAAGGCGCTGAGGGAGCCGGACACCGCGGCCTTCATCCGCTCCGACGCGCTCGCCAAGGCGCTGAGGGAGCCGGACACGGCGGCTGTCATCCGGAGCGATGCCCTTGCCCAGGAGATGAGGGACGACAACTTCGTTGCGGCAGTTCAGAGCGGTGCCCTGCAGCAGGCCCTCGCGAGCAGGGCGTTCTGTCAGGCGCTGGTGGCGGGAGCCCTCAACCGCGAGTGAAGCACGGGTCGTGTGGTCCTAGTGGCGCCCCGGGGCGGGATCAGTCGCCGCCCCGGGGCATTTATTGAAGTCGTGTGGCCACGGGCAGGCAAATTATCCCGTACGAGGTGGCCTGGCGTAGAATCCAGGCAACTGAGACGAGGGGGTTAGCAGGCCATGAAGACCCACCTGAGCGCTGCCGTGGTTTTGGCGGTTGCTGCGATTTCTTCTGCCCAGTTGAGGTCTCTCCAGACCGATGACCTGAACGTGGTCTACTTCCCCATCGAGGGCTACCTGGCGCCCCACGCCGCGCGCTCCTTCGAGAACGCCATTAAACTCGATCGTGCGCTGTTTGGATGGAGCCCGTCCGAAAAGGTCACCCTCTTGCTGCACGACCTCGGGGACACCGGCAATGCCAGTGCATCGGCCGTGCCCAACAACCACATCATGATCACCATCGCCCCGTTCCCGTACGTGTTCGAGGTGGTGCTGGGCAACGAGCGCATGAATTGGATGGCCAACCACGAGCTCATTCACATCCTCGCGGTGGATGAGGCCTCTCGCCGCGATCGCACGTACCGGAGGCTCTTCGGGGGTAAGGTCTTCCCAACATCGCAAGATCCGCTTTCAATCCTTTACTCCTACCTCGCTGCGCCAAGATTGTATGCACCCCGTTGGTACCACGAGGGGATCGCGGTCTTCATGGAGACTTGGAGAACGGGCGGCCTTGGACGCGCCATGGGCGCGTACGACGAGATGGTGTTCCGGACCAAGGTGGCGGACAACGCAGAGCTCTACGACCTGGTCGGGCTCGCGTCCGCTGCCACCAAACTGGACTTTCAGGTCGGGGTCAACGCCTACCTCTACGGCACCAGGTTCGTGAGCTACCTTGCGCTCACGTACGGCCCAGAGAAGGTGATCCGCTGGGTCGAGCGGACGGATGACAGCAAGCCGGGCATCGGCGCCCAGTTCGCGGCTGTGTTCGGTGAGTCGATGTCCGTCGTCTGGTCCCGCTGGATCGACTGGGAGCGTGCGTTCCAGGGGAAGAACCTGGAGCGCCTCAGACAGAACCCGATCACCTCCTACCGAAAGCTCACCGACCGGGGGCTCGGCTCCGTTTCCCGCGCCGTCCTCGATCGTGCCAACGACACAATCTACCTCGGGGTCGAGTTCCCCGGTCAGGTTTCCCATATCATTTCGATCAACCTCAAGACGCTGGCGACGAAGAAGTTGATCGAGGTCAAGGGGCCGACCCTCTTCGCCGTGACCTCCCTGGCGTTCGACCCACAGTCCCGGACCCTTTTCTACACGACGAACAACAACGACTGGCGCGACCTGCGGGGCATCAACGTCGACACCGGCCATTCGAAGACCTTCATCAAGATGGCCCGTACAGGCGACCTTGCGTTCAACCAGGCGGACAGGTCGTTGTGGGGGATTCGTAGCTACAACGGCATCTCCACGCTGGTTCGGATTCCCCCGCCTTACACCGAGTGGCAGCAGATCAAGTCGTTCGATTACGGCACGGACATCTACGACCTCGACATCTCGCCCGACGGGAAGCAGATGGTTGCAGCGCTCACGAAATCGAGCGGGAAGCAGTCTCTGGTCACCATTGACACCGGCGAACTGATCAGCGGCAACGCCGAGCCCCAGGTGTTGTCAGACTTCGAGGACTCTTCGCCGGCGAACTTCGTGTTCTCGCCCGACGGGCGTTACCTCTATGGCTCCTCCTTCTACTCAGGCGTCTCGAACCTTTACCGCGTGGACCTCGAGACCAAGGAAGTCCAGGTGATCACCAACGCCGACACCGGCTACTTTCGTCCTGTGCCGCTGTCCGCCAACGAGCTTTTCGCCTTCCGCTACACCGCCGAGGGCTTCCTTCCGGCCCTCATCACCCCACATCCGGTGGCGAAGGTCAACGCGATTACCTTCCTCGGGCAGGAGGTGATCGAGGCGCACCCGGTCCTCAAGGAGTGGAAAGCCCCGCCTCCTTCGACCGTTGACCTCGACGCGATGCACGAACACGAGAGCGCGTACAGCCCGTTCGCCACGTTCCGCGAGCGCTCGCTCTTCCCCATCATCGAGGGCTATAAGTCCTACCCTGGCCTTGGGCTTCGCCTAGCTCTGGCCGACTCCGTCGGCTATAATCGTCTGGCATTTTCGGCGTCGTACTCGCCCAGCACGACGCTGCCGAGCAGCGAGCGCCTCCACCTCAAAGCGACCTATAGCTACTTGCGTTGGAAGCTCACAGGAGCCTATAACTACGCGGACTTCTACGACCTCTTCGGCCCGACAAAGACGAGCTTCCGTGGCTACTGGATGAAGGCGGCCTACAAGCGCTTCCTCATCTACGACCAACCCAATCGCGCCCTCGACTGGGGTTTCGACGTCACCGGCTACGGCAACCTCGAGACGATCCCGGGCGAGCAGAACGTCGCGGCGACCGCGAAGACCCTCGGCGTGGTGAGTACGAATATCGGCTACAAGTACCAAAGAAGCTCCCTGGGCGCCGTCGAGCCAGAGAAAGGTCTGGCGTGGCGGGCGACCTTGACGGATGAATACGCCGCGCGCACGCACTTCCCGCGTTTGCAGCTCGATCTGGACCTGGGCACGCCGTTGCCGCTTCCCCACAGCTCGCTCTGGCTCCGGACATCGGCCGGCGCGGCCAGCGGCGACCGGGCTGAGCCCTTCGCCAACTTTTACTTTGGCGGGTTCCGGAACAACTGGGTGGATGATAAGCCCTACCGCAGATACGAGGAGCCCGCGGGCTTCCCGGGCGTGGATATTGACGCCCTCGGCGGCAAGACCTACGCCAAGGCGCTGCTGGAGCTCAACCTGCCGCCGGTCGTGTTCAGGCATGTCGGTGCGCCGTCGCTGTTCGCCAACTGGGCGAGCCTGGCTCTGTTCGCGGGCGGCATCGCGACAAACCCGGACGACTCGGCGCTGCGCAGGACGGTGACAGACGTCGGTGCGCAGTTCGACATAAGGGTCGTCGCGCTCTCGTTGCACCAGATCACGCTCTCCTTCGGCTACGCGGCGGCGTTCGAGAGCGGACACAAGCTCTCCGACGAGTTCATGGCGTCGCTTAAGATCCCGTTCTACGAATGAAAGCGCCGGCTCACCGGCTGACGGTAAACGTCACGATGTTGTGATCGCCTTCCCGTCGATACCGCACGTCCTCGAGCATGCGCTTGATGAGCAGCACGCCCAGGCCACCCAGCTGACGTTCGGCGAGCGGCAGGCTGACGTCGGGCGCCCGCATGGCGATCGGATCGAACGGACACCCGTCGTCCGCGATCTCGACCACGACCCGCCCGGGCTCGGCGCGCACCGAGACCTCGAGGGCTCCCCCTCCCTCCGGGTAGGCGTGGCGGCAAACGTTCGCCGCCCACTCCTCGACCGCCAGCTCGAGGCGCGCCGCCTTTTCCGCCGGGACGACCCGCCTCGCCCACCCGAGGACGAAGGACACCACGCGCGGAATCTCCTCCAGTCGCGCCGGAAACGCGCGCCTGGCAGGACGACGGGTCTCCCTATGCGTTTCGGATCGCGCTTTCAAGGTCGGGGTACGTCGGCAACACAGTCTCAAAACCGGAGATCGCGAAGACTTCCTTCACCAGTCCCTTGAGCCCTGCGACGACGAGCCGGCCGTTGCGCCCCTGAACCCGCTTCGCCGCACCGAGGATGCTGCTGAGGCCGGCGCTCGAGACGTAGTCCAGACCGGACAGGTCGAGGACCACGTTGCCGCTTCCCGCGTCAATCCAGGCGTAGCACTGCTCGGTGAACCGCGCGACGGTGACGCTGTCGAGCCGGCCCTGGATCGTCACCACCGACCACCCCTGCTCGCTGCGTTCGCTCAGTTGCAGAAGCCGTTCCGCTCGCGTCGCCATCGACCAGCCGTCCTCCTCCCTCACTGCAGCCGCCGCCGGCCATTATTCCAACTCCGCAGCCAGCCGGCAAGTGGGTGGCCGTCAGCCCGAAGCGCTCCTCCTCAGCATCTCGAGGCCCCACTCCTCGCGGCTGCTCCGCCGCAGGAACGGGGCGAGCGCCAGCCGGCCCGTCGCGCCGATGCTGTGCTCCAGGAACGACAGCTCGCGGAGGCGGTCCGCGACCACCGGATCCGGCCCCGCGGTGAACCCGGCCTCCTGCAGCAGCAGTCTGCCCTTGGCCTTGATTGAGAGCTCGACCCAGAGCTGCAGGTAGCACAGCATGTCGGCCAGGACCTCGCCCGGGAAGCGGTCGCGCAGGGTGCGGACGTACGCCCCCACCTTGGTGTCCTTAACCTCGCCGGAGCGCAGCATGCCCAGCAGGTCCACGTCGGAGCCGAAGCCGACCTCGAGCCACTCGCGGAGCAGAGTCTCGCTGCGAGCAAAGACCGCGAAGACCAGGAGCGGGAAAGAGGCCACGAGGATGAGCGTGAAGGTCACCGGCGGGAGCGCGAAGTGGTTGAACAGTGCGTGGGTCAGGACGGCAATCACGAGCCCGGGGGCGAAGACCGTGATGCCTTCGCTGGCGCGGGTGTCGGCCAGCAGCTTCGACACGATCGCGACGATGGCGGTGGTACCTCCGTGCATGACGGCGGTCCCGAACCCGCGGACGGCCCACACCAGAAGGTTGGCGTTGCCGATCGTCGAGAGGTAGTAGAGGTTCTCGGCGGCTGCGAAGCCGGCGCCCACGGCGAACCCGAGGATCGCCGCGTCCACCATGAACCCCACGCGACGAGCCCTCACCAGGAAGACGACGGGGATCGCCTTGCCGACCTCCTCGAGCAGGGGTGCCGCGTACCGCTGGTACGGCGTCGCCCCGAGGAGGCCCGCGCCGACGACGCGGTCCGCCAGCAGAAGGCAGAAGACCGCGATGGCGATGCCTGCCGCGATCGTCTGGGCCAGGTGCCGCGGACGCACGAGCTTGAACGAGTCCAGGGCGAAGAGGGCGACCAGAAACAGGAAAACCGGCACCAGGCCGAGGGCGATCTTGACGATCTCGCTCATTCCGCGGGAGTCTACCCGCAGTGGGCGGCCCGGGAAAGGCGCGTCGGGCAGCGCCAGGGACGGGACGACCGCGCCTGGATGCGAGCTGCGCTGGCCGGGGCCGCCTGTTACCATGTCGTCGCGGCCGGCAAAGCCGCACCGTCAGGAGGAGGTCCCGCATGACGAGAAGCCTCGCACTCACCGTTGGCGCGCTGGTACTGGTGGCCGGTGCCGCCGTCGCCGCCGCCGTCGAGACGCCGGCTCCGAAGCCCCAGACCACCTGCCCGGTGACCGGGAAGGCCGTCGATCCCAAGACCAGCCCGCACGTGGACTGGGAGGGGCAGCGCATCTACTTCGCCGACCAGTCCGCCGCGGACACGTTCCGCAAGGATCCCGAGAAGTACTTCGCCCAGTTCGAGAGCGAGGGGATCGCCCTGGAGAACATCCAGACGACCTGCCCGGTGAGCGGTGAGACGCTCGGGGGAGGCGACATGGGCGAGCCCGTGTCAATCCTCTACAAGGGCCGCACCATCCGCTTTTGCTGCGGCATGTGCCCGCCGCAGTTCCGTAAGGACCCCGCCAAGTACCTCGCGAAGCTCCCCGGCGAACAGCCAAAGGCCAAGTGACGCGGGAGGCTGGGGTCACCCCGTCCGTGTCGGCGTGATCCTTCCCGGCGACGGGGCCTTCTCGACCTGGATGGTCGAGTGGTCGATGCCGAAGCGCTCGTGAAGGGTCTGGCGAACCCGCCACAGCACGTCCTCGTCGCAGGCGGGCTCGACGACCACATGGGCGGAGAGCGACACGAAGCCGCTGGTGATGGTCCAGATGTGCATGTCGTGGACCGCGACCACGCCGGCCACGCCCGTCATCGCCTCCACCACGTCTTCGAGCGCAATATGGGTCGGAACTCCCTCCATCAGGATCGCCACCGACTCCTTCAGTAGGCTCCAGGCCGAGAAGATCACGAGGAGGGCGATGAGCACCGAGGCGAGCGGGTCGGCCCACGTCCACCCCAGCGCGCTGATGAGCACCGCGGCCACGATCGCCTGGACGCTGCCCAGGGTGTCGGTCAGGACGTGGAGCCACGCGCCCCGCACGTTGAGGCTCTCCCCCCGCACCCCGCCCAGGAGCAGG
>Ga0316628_100003770_pt1 | contig 11731 bp, 8 predicted proteins | sample OWC_Aug_M2_C1_D5_FD_207648 | JGI IMG/M metagenome (GOLD analysis project Ga0316628, IMG submission 207648) | Wetland soil microbial communities from Old Woman Creek delta, Ohio, United States - OWC_Aug_M2_C1_D5_C | ecosystem: Environmental > Terrestrial > Soil > Wetlands | place: USA: Ohio... | reverse complement strand
CCGTACCCTTGATGGATTCTCTTTGGTCGAGATGGCCATCGTGCTGGCCATCGTTGCCTTGCTCATGGCTGGATTGCTGCCCACTCTTTCCAGCCAAATCGAACAGCAGCGCAGAAACGAAACCCGAAAGCAACTTGACGAAATTCAACAAGCCTTGCTGGGGTTTGCCATCATCAATGGAAGACTGCCTTGCCCAATCGACCCCGCCATCACAAACCCTGCAAATGCTGGTTACGGCCAAGAAGCCGCCAACTGCCAAGGTAACGCCGTGGCAGAAGGTTATTTACCTTGGCAAACGCTGGGTGTTTCAGAAATCGATGCTTGGGGGACGAAGCGAGGCAACGCAGGAGACCCATGGAAAGGTTATTGGCGCTATCGCGTGGATCGCAACTTCGCCAATACGGCCAGCCAGATCACAATGACCACGCCATTTTCTCCAGACCAACTCACTATACGAGATAGCGCTGGCAACAATCTAACCTCTGGCAGCGAGCGACCGATCGCGATCGTATTTTCCGCTGGTCCGGATTTAATTGGAAATGGACAGAACGCGAATACCACCGAGCCAAGCCCTAGCTTCGAGCCAACTGGCGGAATCTACCAGAGCGATGTTCCGGGGACTGGTTTTGACGATATATTGGTCTGGATATCACGACCGCAACTGTTCAACCGCTTGGTCGCAGCGGGCAAGCTACCTTAAGCTCTGCGCCAGGTCGTGCCTTGCGGGGTGTCTTCCAGCACGATGCCGGCTTCCAGCAGATCCTTGCGGATGCGGTCGGCCTCGGCGAAGTTCTTCGCTTTCTTGGCGGCGATGCGAGCTTCGATCTGCGCGTTGATCGCGGCGTCATCCAGCCCGCCTGCAACTGCGCCACCTTGCAGAAAGGCTTGCGGGTCGCGCTGCAGCAACCCCAGCACACCGCCCAGCGCCTTGAGTTGAGTCGCCGCTTCCGCTGACTGGGTGCGGTTCACCTCGTTGGCGAGATCGAACAGCACCGCCACCGCTTCCGGCGTGTTGAAGTCGTCATCCATGGCGGACCTGAAGCGCTGGGCGTACGGTTCGTCCCAGTTAATCCGCTCCCCTTCGACAAGCTCAGGGCGAGCGGACAATAGCTTGAGTGCCGTGTACAGACGCGTCAACGCGCCCTTCGCATCGTCCAGATGCGCGTCGGAATAGTTCAGCGGGCTGCGGTAGTGGGCGCGCAGGATGAAGAAGCGCACCACTTCGGCATCGTACTTCTGCAGCACTTCGCGAATGGTAAAGAAGTTGCCGAGGCTCTTGGACATCTTCTCGTTGTCCACGCGAACGAAGCCGTTGTGCATCCAGTAGTTCACGTACTGGCACTGGTGCGCACCCTCGCTCTGCGCGATCTCGTTCTCGTGGTGCGGGAACTGCAGGTCCGCGCCGCCGCCGTGGATGTCGAAATGTTTGCCCAGCAATTCCGAGCCCATTGCAGAACACTCGATATGCCAGCCGGGGCGGCCCTTGCCCCACTTCGAGTCCCATTTGACTTCGTCAGATTCGCTGTCCTTGGCATGCTTCCACAGCACGAAGTCGAGCGGGTCGTTCTTATCGGAAGCCACCTCCACGCGCTCACCCGCGCGCAGGTCTTCCAGCGATTTGCCGGACAGCTTGCCGTAGCCGTCGAACTTGCGCACCGCGTAGTTCACGTCGCCGTCTGCTGCCTGATAGGCCAGGCCGTTCTTCTCCAGTTGCTCGATCATTTCCAGCATCTGCGGCACGTATTGTGTGGCGCGCGGCTCATGGTCCGGTCGCTGCACGCCCAGCGCATCGGCATCCTCGTGCATTGCGTCGATGAAGCGCTGCGTCAACGCATGGATCGATTCCTTGTTCTCCGCCGCGCGCTTGATGATCTTGTCGTCGATGTCGGTGATGTTGCGCACGTAGGTGACATCGTAACCGGAGGCCTTCAACCAGCGATACGCCATGTCGAACACGACCATCACGCGGGCATGCCCGAGGTGGCAATAGTCGTACACCGTCATGCCGCACACGTACATGCGCACCTTGTTTGCTTCGATAGGTTTGAAATCCTGCTTGTCGCGGGCGAGGGTGTTGTAGATTTTTAACATATCTTGGAAAACCTCTGACTCATTCCCTCTCCCTTGATGGGAGAGGGTTAGGGAGAGGGTGAAATCTCGGAGCCCCCTCTCCCCCGCCCCTCTCCCGCGAGGGGAGAGGGGATTAACTATCCTTGTTCTTTCGCCCAGGAATCCTTCAGCGTCACGGTGCGGTTGAACACCAGCTTGCCCGGCCGATGGTCACGGCGGTCGGTGCAGAAATAGCCCAATCGCTCGAACTGGTAGCGCGTTTCCGGCGCCGCTTCCTTCACGCAGCTCTCCACCCATCCCTGCACCACAGTGAGCGAGGCCGGATTCAGGTACGTACAGAAATCCACTTCCCTGTCTGCATCGGGCTCGGGCACGGTGAACAGCCGGTCGTACAGGCGGATCTCAGCAGGCAGAGCATGCTCGCGCGACAGGAAATGAATCACGCCCTTCACCTTGCGACCTTCCGGGTTTTTGCCCAGTGTGTTGTGGTCGATGCTGCACTTCAGCTCAATGACATTGCCGGCTGCGTCCTTCACGACTTCGTCGCAGCGCATCACGTAGCTGTGGCGCAGGCGCACTTCACCGCCGAGCGTGAGGCGCTTCCAGCCAGCCGGAGGCACTTCCGCGAAGTCGTCGCCTTCGATGAACAGTGAGTTGCTAAAAGGCACGACGCGCTTGCCGAACTCCGGATGGTTGGGGTGGAAATCCGCTTCTCGCGTCTGCGCGCCGTCAGCGTTCGTGATCGTCACCTTGAGCGGATCGATGATCGCCATCACGCGTGGCGCGCGGCCCTCCAGGTCCTCGCGAATGGCGCCCTCCAGCACCGCCATGTCAACGATGTTCTCGCTCTTGGAGACGCCGATGCGCTTGGCGAATTCGCGGATGCCTTCCGGCGTGTAGCCGCGACGGCGCATGCCGGAAATCGTGGGCATGCGCGGATCATCCCAGCCGCCCACCTTCTTCTCGTTCACCAGTTGCAGCAGCTTGCGCTTGCTGGTGATGGTGTAGTGCAGCTCGAGGCGCGAAAACTCGTACTGGCGCGGATGGCAGGGAATGGTGATGTTGTCCAGCACCCAGTCGTAGAGCGGACGGTGATCCTCGAACTCCAGCGTGCAGATGGAATGGGTGATGCCTTCCAGCGCGTCGGAGATGCAGTGGGTATAGTCGTACATCGGGTAGATACACCACTTGTCGCCGGTGCGGATGTGGTGCGCGCGGCGGATGCGGTAGATGACCGGGTCGCGCAGGTTGATGTTGGGCGAGCTCATGTCGATCTTGGCGCGCAGCACCATCGCGCCGTCGGCGAATTCGCCCTTCTTCATGCGCGTGAACAGGTCGAGGTTTTCCGCCACCGAGCGGTCACGGTTCGGGCTGTTCTTGCCGGGCTGCGTCAACGAGCCGCGATATTCGCGCATCTGCTCTGGCGTGAGGTCGTCCACGTAGGCCATGCCTTTGTTGATGAGTTCCACCGCGAAGCCGTACAGCGCGTCGAAATAGTCCGACGCCCAGCGCACCTCGCCATTCCACTGGAAGCCCAACCAGCGTACATCTTCCTGAATCGACAGTGCGTATTCTTCGCTCTCCTTCTCCGGATTAGTATCGTCGAAGCGCAAGTTGCACTTGCCGTTATAGTCCTGCGCCAGCCCGAAATTCAGACAGATCGACTTGGCATGGCCGACGTGCAGGTAGCCGTTCGGCTCCGGCGGGAAGCGGGTAACAATGCTCTTGTGCTTGCCGCTAGCGAGGTCGCCGTCAATGATCGTGCGGATGAAATTGGATACCGGCGCGGAAGGTACGGGGGGGTTGCTGCTCATTTTTGTTCGAATAGTGTCGGCGATGAAGGTGCAGAATTCTACCCGAAAACGGCCCCTGCACGCCGCGGCGCAATCCGTGTAAGGCCGCTGCTTCTTTGGTAGAATCGCCCGCTCCGGGAATTGGCAAAACCGTTGGCAGGTTTCTGGAATTAACCACACGATAAATATGCACAGACTGTTTAGCCGAGCTGCCGCGTTAGGCACCCTGTTAGCGATTGCCATGACCGCGCACGCGGACGATGTGCAGGACGCGAACAAACTGTTCAAGCAGGGACGTTACGCGCCAGCGATGGAAAAAGTGGACGCCTTCCTCGCGAACAATCCCAAGGATGCGCAGGCGCGGTTCCTCAAGGGGCTGATACTCACCGAACAGGGCAGCACAGCTGATGCCATCAAGGTTTTCACGAGCATCACCGAGGATTATCCGGAACTGCCCGAGCCATACAACAACGTGGCCGTGCTCTATGCCGGCCAAGGCGAATACGACAAAGCCACACGCGCGCTCGAAATGGCGATTCGCACCAACCCCAACTACGCCACTGCACACGAAAACCTTGGCGACCTCTATGCCCAGAAGGCGAACCAGTCCTATGAACATGCGCTGCAGCTGAACAAGGGCAACGCCGGCCTCAAGGCCAAACTGGCGCTCATTCGGGATCTGCTTGCCAGGAATAGCCGCGCGGCTACCAAACCCGTCGCGCCCGCTACAGCGGCAAGCGCCCCCGCCGCAGCTACGCCAGCCGCCGCAGTACCCGGCGCGCGTCCGGACAAGTAACTCATGCTCAATTGTCTCAACGTGGGCAGCTATTAATTGAACCAGACTATGAAGGAGGCGCATAAATGAAATTGATCCGTATCGCTCTCGCATTCGTGCTGGCCGGACTTTGCGTCCTGCCCGCACAAGCCGCATCCAAACCCGCAACCAAAGGAAACTTGAAAATGGTCAAACTCCACACCAACAAAGGCACCATCACCCTGCAACTCGATGCCGAGAAGGCGCCGCTCACCGTCAAGAATTTTCTCGACTATGTGAACAGCGGTTTTTACAGCAATACCATTTTCCATCGCGTGATCCCCAACTTCATGATCCAGGGCGGCGGTTTTGAACCGGGCATGAAGCAAAAGCCGACCAACGCCCCTGTGAAAAATGAGGCCGCGAACGGCTTGAAGAACGACGTCTACACCATCGCCATGGCGCGCACCAACGATCCGCATTCCGCCACCGCACAGTTCTTCATCAACGTGAAGAACAATAGCTTCCTCGACTATCCAGGGCAGGACGGCTGGGGCTACTGCGTATTTGGCAAAGTGGTGGAAGGCAAGGAAGTTGTCGATGCTATCGCCAAAGTGAGTACCGGCAGCAAGGGCTTCCATCAGGACGTGCCGAACGAGGACGTGATCATCACCAAGGCTGAAGAAGTGAAATAGCGGCAAACGGCGCTTCGGCGCCGTTTTGTTTTATGCCGACCAGGTTAAAAGATTACGTCGCAGTCGCTGTTGTCGCTGTCGCACTGGTCGGCGCACTTGTAATCGCCTTCGGGATTGTTCCGCGTTCAGTTCTTGGCTGGCTAGCGCTTCTCATCGTAGGCATCCCGGCTTGGTTGGTGCTCGAGTGGTCTGGCGAGGCGGCGTCGAGAGCGCCTTTCTTTCAACGCCTGTCCAGCCCAACGCGCATCCTCATCGGCATCCCTTTCGGGATTGCATTTATCGTGGTGGCACTGCTAGTTGCCTTGTTTCTACAGAATATAGTGCTTGCTCTATAAGATATGTCATACAGCCTGCTCATCTCCGACCTCCACTTAAGTCACGGGCATCCACACAGCACGGATCTGTTCCTGCGCTTCGCTGCCGAGGTCGCCCCAAAAGCGGAAGCGCTTTACATCTTGGGTGACCTGTTCGAGTATTGGGCAGGTGACGATGATCTAGGCGACTCGTTCCATCAGCGCATCACCCACAGCCTGCGCAGGCTGAACGCGCAAGGAACTCGCATCTTCATCATGCGCGGCAACCGCGACTTCCTGATGGACAAGGAACTCGCCTCGGCCTGCAGCGCCACGCTGCTGGATGACCCGACCATGCTTGATCTTTATGGCACGCAGACTCTCCTCAGTCACGGCGACACTCTGTGCACCGACGATGTCGACTATCTCCGCTTCCGCGAACTGGTGCGCAACAGCGATTGGCAAAAGCAGTTCCTCGCCCAGGCACTGACACAGCGCAAGACGCAGATCGAGCAAATGCGAAAGCAGAGTGAGTCGCACAAGCGCAGCAAGGAGACTGAATTGATGGACGTGAACGCCGACGCCGTGAACGATCTGCTGCGCCAGCACCGCTACCCCCGCCTCATCCACGGCCACACCCACCGTCCGGCCAGGCATCTGCATCATCTGGACGGGTACACCTGCGAACGCTGGGTGCTCGGAGACTGGGACAACAGGGCAAACGCGCTGCGTTGCGACAGCAGCGGCATTAGCTGGGAAAGCATTCCGGACTAACTGGCGGCCCGATATCCGCAAGTACGTTTTTGCGGTCCACACGCCGGCACCTGAACCAGTAGGGCCTGCTACATAGCCGGCAGGATGAGGTCCGAGCTCCCGGGGCACACCCAGCGCGGGTATTCGCGAGAGGTATCGATGCAGCCGCCCTCGGCATAGACTCCAGGCGGATCACGCAGCTGCATCATTCGATCGAGGACCCGCTCGACCTCGACCGGATCGCTCAGTGCGGCGCGCACCCGCTCCTCGACGATTGCCTCATCCATCTGCAGATTACCCTCTGCGTCCCGGCAGACTCCCGAGCGCCAGTGGTATATCTCGAGACATTTCCCGGCCAGGCTGTATGGCTGGTCGCACTTCCAGAAGTTGTTGAATAGTCCATTGCCAAGATAGAAGAGCCATGAGCCCTCGTAGCCCGTCACGTCCGACGACGTCCCGTCCGGATTGCGGAACCAGAGGCGATCGCCCGGCACGTAATATTTTGGCGGCAACGGTTCGCGCATGCTTCCGTATTCGCGCAGGAAGACGTCATGGAACTGCTGTGACTTGATCGCCCGCGTCTCCCACTGCTGCTGCAGCCGCTGCAACAACTCCGGATTGCAGTAGGCGAGTTCCTGTGCAATGCCGAGCAAAACCACGTATTCGCTTGCGCGGTAACACGAAAATGCATAGGGCTTGGCGGACGCCTCCGGCTGGGTCGCTTTGCGCAGGGCTTCGATCAGCGGCTTGCCCGGCCGCACGGTGAAGCCGCTTTCCTCCGCGTACGCCCAGTACTCTTCGGGCCTTTCGATCTTGGAGGTGTGAAATGTCGGTGCCGTGTGCCGCGCCGCCTCGACGATGTTTTGACGAATGCGTATTGCGGCGGCCAGTTCCGGATAGCTGGGGTACTCGAAGGTCACCGGCCCCAGTAGCATGGCCAGCAGGATTTCTTTCTCCGTGTCAGCCGCGCCGGACTGGGCGCCGAGATTGAACTTTTCACCGAGCCGGAGCGTGTCGAAATCAGGGAACCGTTCGCACAGATCGTAACGCAGCTGGAACCGGATGCCTTGTGCTTCATCGCGTGCCTCAATAAACCGATCGAGGCCGAGTTCAGTGGCACGGTCAAGGAAGCTAGCGCACGGGGTGGCAAGACTTCGGGAGCCTGCATGGCGAATCAGGATTCCGCCGAGACTTTGGGCAGCTTTCTGTTTAACCCCCATTTCAGTCCTGCGCACCAAGATGACGGCCTTCAGTTCACTTAAGCGTTACAGGAATCGATCCAGCAACTTTCGGCTGTGGTGGTCCATCGCGTCGACATTCGGGATCAGGAAAGATACACCGTGTCCGTCCGTGATCAGCAGCGTGGCGTGGTCAAGGCGGCGGATCTGGTCTTCCGCCTTCAGCAGCAGTTCGGTATCGCCGCGATTGGTCGAAACTTGCCACCGGCTCGGGGTGGCAAAGCTCGATACCCGCTTGATGCGGGTGATTTCCGGCATGAATTCACGTTGCGCCAATTCGGTGTCGATCATCGAGCGTGTTTCGGGGGACAGATCGTTCAATCGGTCTATCCAGCGCAATTCGTGCCCGTCCTCGCCGAGCAACGACACGCCCTCGTTTGGCGCACTGATCGGAAATGCGCGCACCGCCACGACGCCTTGGTGGCGCGCACCGTCTGCGCCGGTCAGGACGAGACGGCCGGCCGCATCGCGAGTGAGTTTGAAGTCTTCGGTGCTCATTCGGCTGCTTCCCCGATGGTCTCGGTCGTGTCGCTGGTCTGGTCATCCAGGTCGGTATCCACATTGCGCGCCTGCGCCTGATACAACCGGAAGTAGGCTCCCTCTTTCGCCATCAGCTCGTCGTGGCTGCCCGTCTCGACAATCTCTCCACGATCCAGCACCACCAGCCGGTTGGCTTTGTGCAGGGTTGAGAGCCGATGGGCGATTGCTATCGTGGTGCGGCCGCGCACCAGGTTATCAAGCGCCTCCTGGATCTCTTTCTCCGTCTTCGTGTCGACGGACGCAGTCGCTTCATCGAGGATCAGGATGCGCGGATCAATCAGCAACGCACGCGCGATGGAGATGCGCTGGCGCTCTCCGCCGGACAAGCCCTGGCCGCGCTCGCCCACCAGCGAGTCATAGCCGTGCGGAAGGCGCAGGATGAACTCATGGGCATGCGCAGCACGCGCCGCCGCGATGATCTCGGCGCGGCTGGCATGCGGCTTGCCGTAGGCAATGTTTTCGGCAATGGATCCGAAGAACAGGAACGGCTCCTGCAGCACCAGGCCGATGTTGCCGCGGTATTCCGCAATCGGGAGCGAGCGGATATTGATGCCGTCAATGCTGATGGATCCCTCGCTGACATCGTAAAAGCGGCACATCAGGTTGACCAGCGTGCTCTTTCCCGAGCCGCTGTGCCCGACGAGCCCTATCATTTCGCCGGGCATGATGGTCAAGTTCACGTTCTTGATGATGGCGCGGTTGCCATAGCGGAACCCGGCGTCGCGGATATCAATGCGTCCCTCGATATGACCCAGATGTTGCGGTTTGGCGGGTTCAGGCACGCTGGAGGCACGGTCCAGAATGTCGAAGATGCGCTTGGCGCCCGAGGCTGTCTTCTGCGTGACCGAGACGATGCGGCTCATCGAGTCCAGCCGGGTGTAGAAGCGGCCGATATAAGCGAGAAACGCGGTCAGCACACCCACGCTGATCTGGTTGCGCGAAACGAGCCAGATGCCGAACGCCCACACCACCAACAACCCCATTTCGGTGAGCAGCGTCACGCTCGGCGAAAACAATGACCAGATCTTGTTGATGCGGTCATTGACCGCCAGATTGTGCTGATTGGCCTGACGGAAACGAGCCGACTCGCGCTTTTCCTGGGCGAAGGCCTTGACCACGCGAATGCCCGGTATGGTATCTGCCAGGACGTTGCTGACTTGCGACCAGACGCGGTCAACCTTTTCGAATCCGGTGCTGAGTTTGTGCCTGACCAGGTGGATCAGCCAGACAATCAACGGCAGCGGAATCAGCGTCACCAGAGCCAGCCACGGGTTGATCGTGAACAGGATCACTGCGGTCATCACGATCATCAGCACGTCAGTGGTGAAATCCAGCAGATGCAACGACAGGAACAGGCAGATCCGGTCCGATTCCGAGCCAATGCGCGCCATCAGGTCGCCGGTACGCTTGCCGCCGAAATATTCCAGCGACAAATGCAGCAGATGGTCATAGGTAATCGTGCGCAGATCGGTCCCGATGCGCTCGCTGACCAGCGCAAGGATGTAGGTTTTTGCCCAGCCCAGCCCCCAGGCGAGCAGTGCGGAGCCGAGCAAACCGGCGAGCAGCAAAGTCACCATCCCCACATCAATCGGCGCGCCGTTTTGATAAGGTATCAATACCTTGTCCATCAACGGCATGGTCAGATACGGTGGGACCAAAGTGGCGGCAGTCGAAGCCAGCATGAGCAGGAAGCCCGCTAGCAACTGCCATCGGTAAGGCTTGGCGAAGCGCCACAGGCGCAACAGCATCCAACTCGAGGGCGGCGTTTCCGTCTCGACCGCGCAGTAGGGGCATTCTTCCTGATCCGGCACAAGCGGTGCCAAACACTTCGGGCAGACTCTCGGCGCGGGCTCGGCGGCCTTTTGCCCCACAGCCCATCTGCTTATCACCTGCTCAAACTGGCGGATAAAACGCGTGGCATCCGCGTCGAGCGCCATGGTGTAGCGCCAAACGGCCAACCGCGTCTCGCCGGCGAACAATTCGACGCTGCCGACTCCGGCGTGGTCCTGTTTGCGCAATGACAGTTTTTCGCCGAATGGATAATCGGAAAACTCCGCCGTCCTCGATCCAACGCAGACAAGTCGTTGGTCGGTAATCAGAATAAGTTGTCTGGCGAAGTTTAGTCGCTCGTCCAGGTTGGTGACCAGCACGGCGTGGATCCGCTCCTGTGCGGACAGGCGTGTTTGCAGCACCTTATGCCACGCATCGGAAACGGGTTTTTCGGAGGAAAATTGGGGGAGGTTCTGGGCGTTCACTACATTTGAGTTTACTACAGTCCTCAAGTAGGACAAACTGCCGACCCTTTGTAAACGAAAACGGCACCGAAAGCGTTACTCTCGGGCGTCTATCGTCGCGATTTCTCTCAAAATCTGAGTTGCATCTGGAATACTGATGGAGTTTCTTAAGATCCTGCCGCTGCGCGGCCCGAATATCTGGACATATCGTCCTGTCATGGAAGTCTGGCTGGATATCGGTATTCTGGAAGACTCCCCTTCCAACACCATCCCCGGTTTTTATGAACGTCTGAGCGCATGGCTGCCCACGCTGGTCGAACATCGTTGCGGCGTTGGTGAGCGCGGCGGTTTCCTGCAACGGCTGCGCGAGGGCACGTGGCCGGGCCACATCCTCGAGCATGTCACGCTCGAACTGCAAAACCTGGCCGGGATGCAGAGCGGCTTCGGCAAGGCACGCGAGACTCCGGTGCGCTGTGTCTACAAGGTCGTGGTGCGTTCGCGCAACGAAGAGGTGACCCGCGCAGCCCTGCATGCCGCCCGCGATCTGATCCTCGCCGCGATGCAGGACAAACCGTTCGACGTCGCAGGCACGGTAGCCGGTTTGCACGAGATGGTCGATGACTTGTGCCTGGGGCCGAGCACCGCGAGCATCGTGGACGCGGCCACCGAGCGCGGGATCCCCTCCATCCGCCTGACCGAAGGCAACCTGGTGCAGCTTGGCTATGGCGCCCACCAACGCAGGATATGGACCGCGGAGACCGACCAGACCGGTGCCATCGCGGAAAGCATCTCGCGGGATAAGGACCTGTCCAAGAGCCTGTTGAGCGCTTGCGGGGTGCCGGTTCCCGAAGGCCGTGTCGTCGACAGCCCTCAAGATGCTTGGCAGGCCGCCGAAGCCATTGGCGTGCCGGTCGTAGTCAAACCGAGCGACGCCAATCACGGGCGCGGCGTCTCCATCGACCTGATGACGCGGGAAGAAATCGAGGCAGCCTATCATCTCGCCGATGCCGAAGGCAGCGAAGTGATGGTCGAACGTTTCGTGCGCGGCGACGAGCATCGCCTGCTGGTGGTAGGCGGCCGCCTGGCGGCGGCAGCGCGCGGTGAATCAATCTGGCTCGTCGCAAACGGCAAGTCGACCATACGCCAGCTCGTCGATACCCAGATCAACAGCGATCCGCGCCGCGGCGCGGGCGAGGAATTCCCTCTCGACGTGCTGCTGCTGGATGAAAATCCGTCCGCCCGCTTCGAGCTCGAACGGCAGGGCTATACCGCGGATTCGATTCCGCCTGAAGGCACCAAGGTCCTGATCCAGCGCAACGGCAACATGGCGTTCGATGTGACCGATGAAGTGCACCCAGAAG
>Ga0316628_100003769_pt1 | contig 11731 bp, 9 predicted proteins | sample OWC_Aug_M2_C1_D5_FD_207648 | JGI IMG/M metagenome (GOLD analysis project Ga0316628, IMG submission 207648) | Wetland soil microbial communities from Old Woman Creek delta, Ohio, United States - OWC_Aug_M2_C1_D5_C | ecosystem: Environmental > Terrestrial > Soil > Wetlands | place: USA: Ohio... | reverse complement strand
TCCGCCACAACGTCAACGGCCTCCAGTTCCGCGCCGGCAGCGCCGAGAGCCTGGTCGACCGGCTGGTCGAGGCGCTGCGCAATCGCGGGCTGTGGGACCGGCTGCACAGCCGCATTCCGCGGCCGCTCAGCAACGTCGATGCGGCGCGCCAGCACCAGGCGCTCTATCGCGAGCTGCTGGCCGGCGGCGGCCGTGCCGTGAGCGCCGACGACCGCACGATGTCGGAGCTTCCGGGGCCTCGCCTGGTGGCGGTGGCCGAATGATCAGAACCAGGAAGGAGACGCGTATGGGTCAGTCCCTGCTCGTGACCGGCGGCGCCGGCTATGTCGGCAGCCACGTCGTCGCGGCGCTGGTGGCCGGGGGCCACGACGTCGTGGTGTTCGACAATCTGCAGCAGGGCCACGCCCAGGCCGTGGTCGACGGCGCCCGGCTGGTCGTCGGCGATCTCGCCGACCGCGCCGCGGTCAAGGCGCTGTTCCGCGACCATCGCTTCGCCGCCGTGCTGCACTTCGCCGCCAATTCGCTGGTCGGCGAATCGATGAAGCTGCCGTTCAAATATGTCGGCGACAACGTCGCCAATGCGCTGAACCTGATCGAGGCGTCGATCGGCCATGGCGTGCGCAAGTTCGTGCTGTCCTCGACCTGCGCCATCTTCGGCAAGCCCGAGCGCGTGCCGATCGACGAGGCGGTGACGGTCGATCCCGGCAGCCCCTACGGCGAATCCAAGTTCATGATCGAGCGCATCCTGCACTGGGCCGACGAGGTCTACGGCATGAAGTCGGCCGCGCTGCGCTATTTCAACGCCGCCGGCGCGCATCCCGACCTGCCGATCGGCGAGGACCACCATCCCGAGACGCATCTGATCCCGATCGCGCTCGAGGCGGTGCTCGGCCTGCGCAGCCATGTCGAGATCTTCGGCACCGACTATCCGACGACCGACGGCACCTGCGTCCGCGATTACGTCCATGTCTGCGACCTGGCGGACGCGCACGTGCGGGTGCTGGACGCGCTGGAGACGCGGAGCGTCCGCTACAATGTCGGCGTCGGCTACGGCTATTCGGTGCGCGAGGTGCTCGACGCCGTGCGCCGCGTGACCGGCGCCGAATTCCCCATCCGGCTCGGCCCGCGCCGGCCGGGCGACCCGCCGGTGCTGGTCGCCGATTCGGCGCTGATCCGCGCCGAGCTCGGCTGGACGCCGAAATTCGCCAGCCTGGAAGCCGTCGTGGCGACGGCGTGGCAGTGGCGGCGGCGCAACCCGCACGGCTTCGCGGCCGCGGCTGCGGCCGAATAGCGCGGTCGCAGGAAATCCGGCGAAGGAAGGCCCGGCGTCATGTCGAAGCCCAGCCACGGCATCTTGAAGGACACGCTCGGCGCGTGCGTCAGCGGCGTGCTGTGGGCCGCGTTCTTCGGGCTGTTCGTCAACGCCTTCCAGCTCGTCGTGCCGCTCTACATGCTGCAGGTCTACGACCGGGTGATCAACAGCCAGAGCATCGACACGCTGGTGATGCTGACCCTGCTGGCGCTGGCGTGCCTGCTGTTCCTCGCCTGCATCGACATCGTCCGGGCGCGCGTCTTCATCGTCATCGGCGAGATGCTGGCCCACCGGCTGAGCGTGCCGACGCTGCAGGCGGCGATGATCCGCGCGCTGAAGGAGTCCTCGACCCAGTCGAGCCAGTCGATGCGCGATCTGCACGAGCTGCGCCAGTTCGTCACCGGCGGGCCGATCGCGCTGCCGCTCGATGCGCTGTTCTCGCCGCTGTTCCTCGCCGTGCTGTTCGTCCTGCACCCGGCCTACGGCGCGGTTTCGACCGCCGCCGCGGTCCTGCTGATCGGGCTCAGCGTCGCGATGGAGATCGTCGTGCGCCGGCCCGCGCGCGACGCCAACGACGAGGCGCTGCGCGCCCATGCCTCGGTCGGCGCGGCGATCCGCCATGCCGAGATCATCGAATCGATGGGCATGCTCGGCCGGGTCGCGCGCCGCTGGCACGCCGACCAGAGCCGCGCGCTGCACAAGGTCGGCGCCCGCAATGCCGGGATGCGCGCCGTGGTGGCGACGTCTCGCGCCGTGCGCATGGGGGTGCAGATCCTGATGCTGGCGACCGGCGCGGTGCTGGTGATCAGGCACGAAGTGTCGCCGGGCACCATCGTCGCCGCGACCATCATCATGAGCCGGGTGCTGATGCCGTTCGAGCAGCTGGTCGACGGCTGGCGCCACTGGTCGCAGATGATCGAGGCCTGGCGCCGGCTGAAGCACCTGCTCGCCGAGGGCGAGTCCGCCCGCCAGGCGACGCCGATGGCGGTCAGCGAAGGGAGGCTCGTGGTCGACCGGCTCGGCTACGTCCCCGCCGGCACCGACAAGGCGGTGATCAAGGGCATCTCGTTCGCGCTCGATCCGGGCGAGGTGCTCGGCATCCTCGGGCCGTCGGGCGCGGGCAAGTCGACCCTGGCGCGGCTGCTGGTCGGCGTCTGTCCGCCGACCTCCGGCGGCGTGTTCGTCGACGGCCATAACGCCTACACCTGGGAGCGCGAGAGCTTCGGCAGCGCCATCGGCTATATGCCGCAATTCGGCGCCCTGCTCGACGGCACGGTGGGCGAGAACATCGCCCGGCTGCACGAGGGGGCATCCGAGGAAGCGATCGCCGCCGCGCGCCGTGTCGGTGCGCATGAGATGATCGGCCGGCTGCCGTTCGGCTACGAGACCCGCGTCGGTGAGGGCGGCTTCGCGCTCAGCGGCGGCCAGCGCCAGCGCGTCGCGCTGGCGCGCGCCTTCTTCGGCAATCCGCGGCTGATCGTGCTCGACGAGCCCAACAGCCATCTCGACGCCGAGGGTGAGAAGGCGATGCTCGCCGCCGTGCGCGAGGCCAAGGCGAACGGCGCCACGATCGTCATCATCGCCCACAAGCCGTCGCTGGTGGAATCGGCCGACAAGATCCTGGTGCTGCGCGACGGCGCCATCGACAGCTTCGGGCCGCGCGAGACGGCGATCGAGCCGGCCGCAGCCAAGCCCGGCCTGCCGGCGAAGACCGGCAGCAACGTCGCCCAGCTTCCGGTGCGGCGGGTGAACGCGCCATGACCGCCGGCGCCATCCGCCGTCGCGCGGTGGTCCCCGCAGCGCACCAGATCGAGGGCCACGCCGTCCATGTCCGCGAGCCGTCGCTGCGCGGCACGGTCGCGGCCGGGCTGGCGATGATCGGCCTGTTCTTCGGCGGCTTCCTCGGCTGGACGATGTTCGCCGACCTCGACAGCGCCGTGGTCTCCCAGGGCACGGTCGTGGTCGACAGCCACCGCAAGACCGTGCAGCACCTCGAGGGCGGCATCCTCAAGGAGCTGCTGGTCAAGGAAGGCGACCGCGTGCAGGCCGGCCAGACCATCGCCTATCTCGACACCACCCAGGCCGACGCCGCGCTCGGCCAGCTCGTCAGCCAGTCCTGGTCGGTCAAGGCGCGGCTCGCCCGCCTGCGGGCCGAGCAGGCCGGGCAGCGCGAGATCGTCTTTCCCGACGACCTGAAGGCGCGCATGACCGATCCCGCCGTCGCCGCCCTGGTCGCGTCGCAGCGCCAGTTGTTCGACGCCCGCTGGCGCGCCATCGACAGCCAGATCGCGGTGCTGCAACGGAAGACCGATCAGTTCCGCGAGACGATCGCGTCCGACCAGGCGCAGATCGCCGCGCTGAAGCAGCAGCAGGTCCTGACCCAGCAGGAGCTCGACAACGTGCAGCGGCTCTATTCGAAGGGCTACGAGAAGCTGCCGCGGCTGCTGGCGCTGCAGCGCTCGGCGGCCGACCTCCAGGGCAAGCAGAGCGAGCTGCGCGGCGATATCGGCAAGGCGAAGCAGGGCATGGCCGGCGCGGCGATGGAGATCAACGCCGCGCGCGACAACCGCCTCGCCGATATCGGCAAGGACATGCAGGACGCGCTGGCGCAGGAGGCCGACGTCACCGACAAGCTGCGCGCGGCGCGCGACGTGCGCCAGCGCCGCGCCATTCTCGCGCCGCAGGACGGCGTGGTGATGGACATCAAGGTGTTCACCAACGGCGGCGTCATCCAGCCCGGCCAGCCGATCATGGACATCGTGCCGACCGACGATTCGCTGGTCGTCGAGGCGAAGATCCGGCCGCAGGACATGGAATCGGTGCATGTCGGCATGAAGGCGCAGGTCCTGCTCACCGCCTACAAGCGGACCGAGGTCCCGCCGGTCGATGGCCATGTCGTCAACGTCTCGGCCGACAAGCTCACCGACCAGCGCACCGGCGATACCTATTTCACCTGCCGGGTCGCGGTGAACGCGAAGGAATTGTCGGTGCTGCGAAACGTGACCCTGCAGCCGGGCATGCCGGCCGAGGTGATGCTGGTGACCGGCGAACGGCGCGCGATCAGCTATTTCATCGATCCGATCACCGACCGCATGCGCGGCGCCTTCCGCGAGCGGTAGGCCCGGCAGGCGCGCCGCCTGACGACGGTCGTTTCGCGAAGCGACTGTCCGCTGCAGGATGCCGGGGCGCGCGCCATCGGCTACAATCCGTCGGCCTGACAAGCGGCGAGGCCGAATGCGCGACACCTCCTGGGTCGGTACGTGGACCACCAGCCCGGTTCCGGTCGAAGGCATCGCCCTCGCCGGCCAGACGCTGCGGATGATCGCGCGCACCAGCATCGGCGGCAAGACGCTGCGCGTGCGTCTGTCGAACGCCTGTGGCGAGGGCGAACTCGCGATCGGGGCCGCGCGCATCGCGCTGCGTGCAACCGGTGCCGGCATCGTGCCGGGTTCCGGCCGCGCGCTCGCCTTCGGCGGCGCGACCGCCGCCACCATCCCCGCCGGCGCACCGCTGGTCAGCGATCCGGTCGCGCTCGATGTCCCGCCGCTGACGGATCTGGCGATCAGTCTGTATCTGCCGGGCAGGGTGGGAACGGACTTCCGCGTCACCGGCCACGGCAACGCGCATCAGACCAACTACATCTCGCCGCCGGGCGACTTTACGGCCGCCGCGTCGCTGCCGGTGAGCCGCGAGACCGATTCCTGGCTGTTCGTGAGCGGGATCGATGTCGTTGCGCCGGATGGCGCGGCCGGCGTGGTCGCGTTCGGCGACTCGCTCACCGACGGCAATCTGACCACGCTCGATGCCAATGCGCGCTGGCCCGACCGGCTCGCCCGGCGGCTCTGCGCCCGGCGCGGCGGCCGGCCGGTCGCGGTGATGAACCACGGCATCGGCGGCAACCGCATCCTGCACGATCTGCGCGGCGACAGCGGCCTGCGCCGCTTCGACCGCGACGTGCTGGCGCAGACCGGCGTCACCCACGTCATCGTGCTGCTCGGCATCAACGACATCCGCAACCGCCGCGGCCTGGCGGAGGAGATCGTGACCGCCGACGAGATGATCGCCGGGCTCGCCCAGCTCGCGGCGCGGGCGCGGCTGCGCGGGCTCGAGGTCTTCGGCGGCACTTTGCTGCCGTTCGAGAAGGAAACGTTCTTCCCGGCAGCCTGGACGCCGGCCGGCGAGGCCAGGCGCCAGGCGGTCAATGAATGGATCCGCACCGGCAGGGCGTTCGACGCGGTGATCGACTTCGAGGCGGCATTGCGCGATCCGGCGCATCCGACGCGGCTGCTGCCGGACTACGATTGCGGCGACCACCTGCACCCGAGCGATCGCGGCTACGCGGCGATGGGCGACGCCATCGACCTCGCGCTGTTCGATTGAGGTCGGGCCTGCGTGTTCAGCGCAGCAGCGAGAATATCCCGATCAGCAGCGAGGTTCCCGACACCAGCGACAGCAGGAACACCATGCGGCGCAGCGTGTGGTCGATCGGCGGCAGGTCGGGCCGCTTGCGGTCGCGCTTCAGCTCCGACAGCGCGCCGTCGAACCGGCTGTGGAACACGTCGATCTCCGCCATCCGGCGGTCGAGCCCTTCCTGGGTCCGGCGCAGCTCGGCCAGCGCAGCGTTCAGCGCGCCCTCCTGCTGTTCGTCCGGCTTGTCGTCCCCGGGCCGCGGCTGTACCGCGGCGACCGCTTCGCGCATCCGCCGCATCTCGGCGGCGATCGCCATGAAGCGCTGGCCGAGCTGCTCGATCAGCTCGCGCTGCTCGGCCGGCCATTCGTCGATCGCGGTGCGGATCGCCTGCACGTCGTCGGGCTTCAGCACCGAATACTTGACCGCCTTCGCGGCCCGGTTGACCAGCGAGACGGGATCGCCGCCGTCGCCGGGCTGCACCACCGCGGTGATGCGATGGCAGCTCTCCTCGGTGATGTCCTTCGTGTGCACGGCTTCGAAGCCGTAGCAGCCGTCGCCGATGCCCGCGGTCGCGAGGTCGCCGCGATTGCGGTCGGCCTTCACGGTGGCGATCGGCGCATCGTCGAAGCGGATCTCGACGTCGAAGCGCCGGTCGGGCCGGTTCTTGTCCCAAACCCAGCCCGACACCCGGCGGCCCGCGGCCACATCGATGAACCCGGCGACATCCGGCGCCGCGTCGGCCTTGCCGCCGTCGACCGCGACCATCGTGCCGGAATGCTCGACCGAATCAGGCGACATGGCGAACCTGCGCGCGCGGCGCGGCTTCCGCCATGCGGTGCGGCAGGCCGTTCTCGTCGAGGAACAGCCGCATGTCGCGGTAGCGGTGGTAATAGTTGCGGTTGAAGCGCTCGAACAGCTCCTGGTTCCAGTACTCCTCGAGCACGAACTGCTTGCCGGCGTAGATGTCGAACGCCGGGATGCCGAAGGTCTCGACGAACTCGGCGGTGCGGCTGTCGTAGGTGAAGTAGACCGCGGGCACGCCGTTGGCGAGCGAGATCAGATTGCCGTGCAGCCGGTAGCCGAGCACGGCGTCCTGACGGCGCGCGACGGCATCGTAATCGGCCACGGTGTCGGAATAGAACAGCTTGTTCCGGTACAGCGCGAGCATCGGGTCGTCCGGCCCGGTGAACCACTTGGCGTCGGCCAGCGCCTGCAGCGCGGCCTCCTTCTGCTCGGCGGTGCCGAACACGATCTTCTTCTCCTCGATCTCGCCCTGCGCCATCACGGTGACGTCGAAGCGCTTGGCCATTTCCAGAATGGTCTCGCGCTGCAGCGACAGATAGCGATCCACGTCCGGCGAATAGGTGTGCGACACCTCGCGCCGCAGCGTGTAGCCGAGCCGCTTCACCGTCTCGAGCGGCGGCAGATCGATGCGCAGATCCGGATCGCGCCGGCGGAACAGCGTCGGGCAGCCGACGATGCGGGTGTTCTTGATGCCGATGTCCCACAGCACCTGCGCGGTGTAGCTGCCGCGCACGCCCATGGTGGTGCAGCGCTCGGCAATCAGGTGCATCACCCGCTTGGTCTGCTCCGACAGCACCAGCGGTCCTTTCGACGGCGCCTGCGCGCCGACGCCGAAGGCGATGACCGGGATCTTGAGCCGCTTGAGCACCTCGGGCGCGCTCTCCCAGTCCATCTCGTTGTGGACGTAATTGGAGCCGCGCAGGAAGCAGTAGTCGTACTCGGCGTTGCAGCGGTCGATGTCCTTCTCCGACACCTCCCGGATCTCCAGCACGTCGAGCTCGTCGAACGCCAGCAGCTTCAGCGACGAGTCGTAAACGAACGCATCACCGATATTGTGGTAACGATCGATCGAGCGCTGGATGTCATGCGCCCTGTACCACCGGACGCAGTCGTGGTCGTAGACCTCGCCCGACGGAATCATCACCAGGATACGGGTCATGTGCGCAATTCCCCCAGGCACCGGACGATCGCGGAAACGGGCGGACGGCATGGTCGCCGGCGGCTTCCGTCCGCACCCCCATTTGAGCGCCGCAGGCGTTTACGTTCGGTTTACGGCTGCCGGCCGAATGATTGCATTTATTATAATTTTCATAGGGTTAGCGGCCTGGTTTCCCGCCCGTGCCGCGGCCGCCCCGGCCGAGCTCGCGCTCACCGCCGCCGGCCCGGCCGAGACGGTGTTCCGCTGGCGGACCGACCGCTGCGCGCCCGACGACATCCCCGACGCGCCGGCCCGGGCGTTCCGCGATGCGACCGGCACGGTGCACCTGTTCGCGACCCACTTCGTGAACCGCGCGTTGGTCGGGCGGTCGCTCGACGAGGTGCGGCCCGATTGCGCGGTCGCGTTCATGGGCGACAAGGTGGACGATCCGGAACAGTTCGACGACCGCATCTGGCTGGCCGCCTTCCATACCGACGACGGGCACACGATCGCCGCGCTCGCCCATGCCGAATTCCACGGCCATCTGCGGCCGGCGCTGTGCCCGTCGCGGCAATACAGCGCCTGCTGGTGGAACGCGGTCCTCGGCCTCGTGTCGCATGACGGCGGCAGGCGGTTCGAGCGCGCGCCCGGCGCCGGCGCGGTGGTGGCGGCGCTGCCCTATGCCTACGATCCGTCCGCCGGCCGTCCGACCGGGTATTTCGGACCGAGCAACATCCTCACCTTCGACGGCGCGCAATACGCCTTCGTGTTCGCCGAAGCCTGGCGCGACCAGAAGCGCGGCGCCTGCCTGCTGCGCACCCGGACGCCGACCGACCCGTCGTCCTGGCGGGCGTGGGACGGCACGGATTTCGCGGCCGCGCTGACCGGCGCCGGCCGCTTCGCCGGCCCGCCGGCAAAGCATGTCTGTGCGCCGGTCCCGGGTCTCGCATCGACCATGGCCGCCATCGCCCGCTACGCGCCGACCGGCGCGGTTGTCGGCCTGTTCGCCGCGAAACGGCGCGATCCGGCGACGGGCACGGACGCGACCGGAATCTGGTACGCCACCTCGCGCGACCTGCTGCGCTGGTCCGAGCCGCGGCTGCTGCTCGAAGCGCCGCTGATGTTCGCCTTTTCGTGCGGCGCCAAGGCGGTCTACGCCTATCCGTCGCTGCTCGATCCGGCCAGCGCGTCGCGCAATTTCGACAGCGTCTCGGGCCGCGCGTATCTCTATCTCACGCGCTTCAACATGAACGGCTGCACCCTGCCGATGGACCGCGACCTGGTGCGCGTCCCGGTCCGCATCGCCCCGTCCTAGACGCCTGTCGCACGCCCGCCGCAGCCAGGCGCTGGCCGGCAACGTGGCGCGCTTGCCACAGCCGTGATGTCGGAAAATTTTACACTTTAGAGAAGCCGCCGCCGGGCCAGGCGGCGCGATGCTTCACAACCCGTTGAAATAGCTGGAATTTATAAAGATTAACCAAGCTGGCATGGATATTGCTTCCTGATAGGCGATGGTAAAAAAACTTGGTCGGGATCGGGTCGTTATGCGTCTTGTAGGATTTGCCGCGCTGGCCGGGTTGATCGCCTGCGCGGGCGTCGCGGCGCCGGCCGGCGCCGTCGTGATCGCCGACGGGACCCCGGATTCGAGCTACACCGCGCTCGGCAACAGCTTCGCCTACAGCAGCGTCGGCCAGATCTACGGCACCTCGGCGTCGGGCGCCTTCGCCGCCTCCGGAGTGATGATCGCGCCCGACTGGGTGCTGACCGCGGGCCACGTCACCGCCGAGGCCACGTCGCTGAAGTTCTTCACCGATGCCGGCGGCACCAACTTCTCGCGCGCCGGCGCCGTTGCCGCCGACGCCTGGTACACCAATCCCGGCTGGACCGGCAATCCGACCAGCGGCGCCGACATCGCCCTCATCCACCTGAGCGCCGACCCGTCCTGCATCGCCGCCGGCAGCTGCCAGACGGCCGCGATCTACACCGGTGCGAGCGAGCTGAACAAGATCGCCACCATGGTCGGCTACGGCAAGACCGGCACCGGCTCGACCGGGGCGACCACGTTCGACGGGCTGAAGCGCGCCGGCCACAACAAGATCGATTACGCCTATGGCGCCCACAGGGACATGCTGTTGGCCGATTTCGATTCCGGCAGCAGCGCCAACAACGCCACCGGCTCGCGCAAGCCGGTTTCGATGGAATCGATCATCGCGCCCGGCGACAGCGGCGGCGGGCTGTTCGAGCTCATCGGCGGCGTCCAGTATCTGACCGGCATCACCTCGTTCATCGCCGGCGCGCTCGACGGCAATCCCGACTCCGATTACGGCGACGTCGCCGGCTGGACCCGCGTCTCCGACTATGCGTCGTGGATCGACGGCATCGTCAGCCCGCACTCATCGAACAACGCGCCCGGCATGTTCCCGACAGGCACGGTGGTGGATGTCGCGGTCCCGGAACCGGCGACCCTCGCGCTCCTCGGCCTCGGCCTCGTCGTCCTGGGCCTGGCACGGCGCAGTCGGGGCAACTGACACCACACCCGGGCGCGGCCGCCCTTTGCGCGCGCGGCGTTCGGCCCACCGCCGCCGGCATTAACCGTCGGAGATTTTTACGCTCCGCCCTGCATGGCGCGGCCCGGTTGAATCTAACACATTGATCAAATTCATCTTAACGCGCTTGGCACGGCTTTTGCATCCGCTGGCGCGACCGGTCAGCCGGACCAGTGCATACGGGGATTGTCGATGAAATCGTTCGCCAAGCTGTTGATTGCCGCCTCGCTGGCGGTCGCATTTGCCGCGCCGGCCCGCGCCGACGCGATCTATTCGAATCCCGTGCATCTGCCGACGACCGACTGGTTCGGCTATAGCGCCAGCGCCGCCCAGGGGCAGTATCTCGCCTCGTCGTTCGTGCCAGCCGGCGGCGGCACCGTGACCGGCGCGACCTGGGTCGGCAGCGTCTGGCCGACCTGGCCGCAGAACACCAGCTTCACGCTCACCTTCCTCGACTCGGTGTCGGGCGCCGGCAACGTAATCGCCACCCGCAGCGTCACCGCCACGGCGACCGATCTCGGCGTCGTCAACAACTCGGGCTTCGAAGTGTTTTCCTACGCCGCCAGCTTCGCAGCGCTGTCGCTGGCGGCCAGCACGCAATATTTCCTCTCGATCGAGGGCACCGAGCACTGGCTGTGGGGCGACGGCAGCGACGCCGCCGCGATCACCTGGTTCAGCTACACGGGCGACCCGACCTGGCAGTACCCGTCCGCCCCGGGCCGCGCGTTCGAGCTGACCGGCACGGCCGACACAGTCTCGATATCGGTGCCGGTTCCCGAGCCGGGCGCGCTGGCGGTGTTCGGCTTGGCGCTCGCCGGGATCGGCGCGATGCGGCGCCGGCGGCCGGCCTGAAGCTGGGACGACGGCCGGCGGCTTCGGCCGCTATTGCGGCGCCAGCATCCGCAGGCCGCCCGGCGCGCCCGTCCCTGGCGTCGGCGGCACCAGGCTCAGCGACCCGTCGCGCTCGTAGGGCACCCGGCGCGCACCCGCGATGGCGCCGACATAGGCGAAACCGGAAATCCGGTAGCGGATGGTGTCGCTCTGCCCGAGCGTCAGGATCTGGCGCACCAGGTTCAGCGTGTCGACCGATCCCTTCACCGCCACCGCCACCTCGCTGAGGCGCGGCACGGTGACCCGCTCGTTCGACATCCCCTCGGCGAAGGGCTGGCCGTCGAGGTCGAGACGGAAGGTCAGCCCCTCGATCGGGATATCGACGTTGTTCGGATTGGCGATGCGCAGGTCGAGATTCAGGTCCTGCCGCAGCAGGCCCGGCTGGGCGAGCATGACGTTGGCGAGCGAGATCCGCGGCGGCAGGGTGTCGTCCATGGTCTCGCAGGCGGCCAGCGCCGTCAGCGCGAGGACGGCGGCGAGTCGAATGAGCCAGCGCTTCGCGATCATTGGCCAACCCCGGAAACGGTTGCGCTCCGCCACAAGTGTCCCACGCGCCCTCGGGCCGGGCAACCGCCGCGCCGCCGGTTTCAGCGCTGCCGCCGTGAGCGCAGCAGCGCCCGCGTCATCTC
>Ga0316628_100003767_pt1 | contig 11735 bp, 10 predicted proteins | sample OWC_Aug_M2_C1_D5_FD_207648 | JGI IMG/M metagenome (GOLD analysis project Ga0316628, IMG submission 207648) | Wetland soil microbial communities from Old Woman Creek delta, Ohio, United States - OWC_Aug_M2_C1_D5_C | ecosystem: Environmental > Terrestrial > Soil > Wetlands | place: USA: Ohio... | reverse complement strand
TAAATAACGCAACTACTATAAATAAATAAAAACGCCTTGCCCTTTCGAAAAATTTCGTGCAAAATAGATTCGTTCAAAAAAGGATGAGAGTCCTTCCTCTGAAAGATTAGTGGACTATGGTAAATAAAAGCAGACTTACCTATAAGAAGGCCGGAGTTGATATTGACGAGGGGGAGAGGTTCGTCCGGATAATTAAGCCCCTTGTCAGAAGGACTTTCAGGCCTGAAGTAATGGCAGACATAGGCTCTTTCGGTGCCTTTTTCAAACTCGACACCCGAAGATACAAGGACCCAATACTTGTGAGCGGGACGGACGGCGTCGGCACGAAACTGAAGATAGCCTTTATGACCGGCCGGCACGATACCGTAGGTATCGACCTTGTTGCCATGTGTGTCAATGATATACTCACCAGCGGCGCAGAGCCACTCTTCTTTCTCGACTATTTTGCCACAGGCAAGTTGAAGCCTGAAAGCGCGGCTGAAGTTCTAAGAGGCATAGCAAATGGTTGCCTTGAGGCGGGGTGTTCTCTTATCGGAGGTGAGACCGCAGAGATGCCGGGTTTTTACGCACGCGGAGAATATGACCTCTCCGGATTCGCAGTGGGTGTAGTCGAGAGAAGGAAAGTGATCGACGGCAGGCGTATTAAGGACGGAGACTCCTTAATCGGCATTCCTTCAAGCGGCCTGCACAGCAACGGATACTCACTGGCAAGGAAGGTCTTATTTGATTCGAAAAAAATGAGCACAAAGAAAGTCCTTCCCGAAATAGGCATTCCCCTGGGCGAAGAGTTATTGAAGCCGACAACTATCTATGTGAAGGCGTTCAATGCCCTCAAAGACAAAGTAGATGTAAAAGGAATGGCTCATATTACGGGGGGAGGTATCCCTGGGAATCTGCCGAGGATACTTCCTAATGGCCTCGGGGCGGTGCTGGCCAGAGGGAGCTGGCCCGAACCGGCCATTTTTTCAGTGATTCGCGAGGCAGGCAACGTACCGGAAGAGGACATGAGAAGGACGTTCAATATGGGGCTGGGGTTTATCCTGGTCGTTAGCGAGAAAGAAGGAGAGAGAGCCCTCAGCGTTTTAAGAAAGAAGGGTTTTGCTGCCTGCATGATAGGAAGTGTCAAAAAGGGAATAAGGAGGGTCAGATATGCATAAGATCAAAAAAATGCTGAAAAAGGCCTTTACCCCGGTGACTATTATGGTCGTACCCCACAGTGATTCAAAATCGTGGAGCATTAAACTGCCTTCTCTTGGTGTCATTGCTTCGATTGTTTTATGGGCGGGGGCTACTATATACCTTATTTCTATCGGAGTAAATGCGGTGGAATATAAAGAGATGAATCAGCGGCTTAAATATTATTCATCGCAGTTCATAGAAGTTAAGGCCACTATAGCCAGTTTGAAGAAGGCTGAAAGCGAGTTTAAACGGCTTTTTTCCTTCAGTTCCAGGGAAAAGATACTCGAGAACCTCGACACTTCGGACAGTGGCTCAGTGGATCTGGATAACTTAAAGAAAGAGATTAAGAAAACCATGGAAACTGTCGGTGAAATAAAAGATTATTTAAGCCAGCAAAGAGATATTTACGTGGCCACTCCCAAAGGCTGGCCGGTAGAAGGACACGTTACTTCTCCATTTGGGCTGCGGGAGCACCCCACGTCCGGCAATAGTGAATTTCATAGCGGTGTGGACATAGCAGCTGAACCCGGACGTCAGGTAAGGGCCACGGGAGAAGGTATTGTTAGTTTTTCCGGCTGGAGCGGAGCAAATGGAAATCTGGTTGTTATCGAGCACGGGGCTGGCTTTTCGACGTTTTATGCACACAACAAGATGGTTGCGGTAAGAACAGGCCAGAGGGTAAAGCGCGGGGACACCATCGGTTATATCGGTTCGACCGGCAACTCTACCGGACCCCACGTACATTACGAAGTGTGGCTCAAAGGTAAGTCGGTAAATCCGGATTCGTATCTTAAGGGGAGGTCATGATGTTCCACAGGAATACTGAAAAAGTGGAATCGCTTGTGGGTGCCGATTCGACGTTCACTGGGGATGTCAGCACGAAAGGCACGATCAGGATAGACGGGACAGTGGAGGGCAATATCCTGGCCGATTGGGTGGTACTAGGGGAGAAATCCCGGGTGAAGGGCGATATAACGGCACGCGGAGTTGTTGTCGGAGGGAGGGTCGAGGGCAATTTAAAAATAAGGGAGATATGCGAAATTAGAAATAAAGGCGAGATCGTCGGAGAATTATGTACAGCAAAACTCGTGATCGCCGAAGGTGGAATATTCGACGGAAGGTCAACGATGAGAAAAGAGGACCCCAAGGTCGTTGAATTATTTTCAAAAGAGGCCGGCCAGTAGTCTCCGACCGGCGTTGTCCTGCTTTCTACTCCTGCAGTGCTGCGGCCACCAATAACACCACCTCCCGCTTTATTATCGCCTTAACTATATCTCTATCTTTTTTTTCACTGGCAGGGGCATGATGCAACCTGGAGCGCTGCCTAATGTGAGACAGAGGTTAATTTATTACAATTCCTAATGAATTTATAAGAATTTACTTTGAGTTTGCATATTGAATTTTTTGGATTTGTAAGGTACCCTATAAGTCCTATAAATTTAATAGGAATTATGATTTTTAAACTGTTGGGAGGGGTATCCATGGCGAAGTCAGCAGCTAAAGTGGCTAAGAAGAGTGCAAAGAAAACTTTGAGAAAATATGTCTATTTTTTTGGGGCCGGTAAGGCCGACGGTAAGGCCGAAATGAAAAACCTTCTCGGCGGCAAAGGGGCCAATCTTGCGGAGATGACGAACCTTGCCATCCCCGTCCCGCCAGGTTTTACGATTACAACTGAGGTCTGTACACTCTATTACAAGAACAACCGGAAATATCCGCCTGAATTGAAAAAACAGGTCGAGTCGGCCGTGGCCAAGATCGAAAAGATAATGGGGAAAATATTCGGAGATCCCATGGATCCCCTCCTCGTCTCTGTTCGTTCAGGGGCGCGCAGTTCGATGCCGGGCATGATGGAAACGGTCCTCAATGTTGGTCTCACAACAAAGACGATCCCCGGACTTATAAAAAAGACCAGCAATGATCGTTTCGTATACGATGCGTACCGTCGCCTGCTCATGATGTATTCCGACGTTGTCATGGAAAAAGCTGCAGGAGTGGAGCCGGAAGAAGGCGGAGGGATCCGTCATAAGCTCGAACACTCCATGGAGATACTAAAAAAAGGAAAAGGATACAAAAGTGACACGGACCTGACCGTCGAAGACCTAAAGAGACTCTGCGATGTGTTCAAGATCATTATCAAAGAGACTCTCAAGAAGGATTTTCCTGACGATCCTTATGAACAGCTTTGGGGCGGTATAGGCGCAGTCTTTCAGTCATGGATGGGCAAGCGGGCAGTGTCATACCGCAAGATAGAGAAGATACCCGAGGATTGGGGGACGGCGGTTAGCGTCCAGTCGATGGTTTTCGGCAATACCGGCGATAATTCCGCAACAGGGGTCGCCTTTACCAGGAACCCTGCAACGGGTGAGAACATGTTCTTTGGCGAATGGCTTCCCAATGCCCAGGGCGAAGATGTTGTCGCGGGCATCAGAACTCCGAATCCTGTGAATGAGGCCGGTAAGACCGAGGACACTAAACACCTTCCTTCCCTTGAATCGGCGATGCCGAAGCTCTATAAGCAGCTTTACAGTATCCAGAAGAGGCTTGAAAAACATTACTCGGATATGCAGGACATAGAATTTACCATAGAAGAAGGACGGCTCTGGATGCTCCAGACAAGGGTCGGAAAGAGAAATGGTCAGGCGGCGATAAGGATGGCTGTAGAGATGGCAAAGGAGAAATTGATTTCTAAGCAGACTGCTGTCCTGCGTGTAAAGCCCGACCAACTCGATGAGCTTCTGCATCCGAGCGTCGATCCCGTTGCTGAGAAGAAGGCTGTTGAACTCGCCAAGGGACTGCCCGCAGGGCCGGGCGGCGCCATCGGCAAGATCGTATTTACTGCGGACGACGCGGAAGAAAAGGCAAATAAGGGAGAGAAAGTCATTCTCGTCAGAAACGAGACTTCTCCTGAAGATGTTCATGGTATGCATGCGGCGCAGGCTATACTTACGGCAAAAGGCGGAATGACAAGCCACGCTGCCCTCGTTGCAAGGGGATGGGGCAAATGCTGCATTGTGGGCTGTTCAGAGCTCAATATTGACGTTTATAAAAAGGAACTGCATGTGAACGGGATAGTTCTGAGAGAAGGTGACTGGATAACCCTGAACGGAACGAAAGGCCGTGTGTATGAGGGCCAACTAGACCTCCTGCCTGCCGATCCTGATCGCAACCTTTGGTATAAGGAAATGATGAAATGGGCTGACCAGTTCAGGGGTCTGGGGGTCAGGACGAATGCTGATACCCCTAATGATGCCACTGTTGCAAGAAACTTCGGGGCTGAAGGGATAGGACTCTGCAGGACCGAGCATATGTTTTTCGGTCCCGACAGGATAAAGGCTGTAAGGGAAATGATACTCTCTGAAACCATTGAAGGAAGAAAGAAGGCCCTTGCAAAACTGCTTCCGTTCCAGAAAGTCGATTTTATAGGAATATTCAGGGCTATGGCCGGCCTTCCGGTAACGATAAGGCTTCTTGATCCGCCGCTCCACGAATTCCTCCCGCATACAGATAACGAACTGCAAGAACTTGCTGATGAAATGGGGGTTCCGTTCGAGCAGTTGAACGCCAAGAACAAATCACTCCATGAGTTCAACCCCATGCTCGGACACCGCGGATGTCGTCTTGGGGTCACTTATCCGGAAATATATGAGATGCAGGTGCAGGCCATCATGGAGGCAGCTTGTGAACTGGCAAAGGAGAAGGTCAGGGTCATTCCTGAGATAATGATTCCCCTCGTCGGTCATGTGAACGAATTAGCGAACATGAGGGAACTTACTATCATGACGGCCGAACGGGTGAGAAAAGATTTTAGAGTCAAGGTTTCTTACACAGTGGGGACTATGATAGAACTGCCCAGGGCCTGTGTGACTTCTGACGAAATAGCTGCGGTGGCTGATTTTTATTCTTTCGGCACTAATGACCTTACCCAGACGGTATATGGTCTGTCGCGGGACGATGCGGGAAGGTTCCTTCCATTCTATGTTGAAAAAGGTATTTTGAAAGAAGACCCCTTTATCACGATCGACCAAAACGGCGTCGGCGCATTCATGAAGCTTGCCGTAGAAAAGGGCAGAAAGGTGAAGAAAGACCTTAAGATGGGGATATGCGGAGAGCATGGGGGCGAGCCCAAGTCCGTGGAGTTCTGTCATGCTATCGGACTGAATTACGTAAGTTGCTCGCCTTACAGGGTGCCGATCGCGCGGTTCTCGGCGGCGCAGGCTTCACTGAAGGAAAAGACTGCCAAGAAGAAATAATATACAATAAGGCCTTAAAGGCCGTCAGTTGATACGCGGGGGGCAGAATTCTGCCCCCTTTTTTATGACGCGGTCGACTGCGCGATTACCTTATAATTACAACTTAAAGTTGACATTCCGAACTGAAATACTGTAATTATAAAAGAGAATTCAAGTACATGAGCGTGTTAACAGGTGTTAACGGAGAGGGGGACTTAGATGGGAATAACAGAGGCGAAGAAGTATATTCAGGATCTCCATAAAAGACAGGAAAACCCTTACCTGTGGCCGGATTTTTTGACTGGCCTGCCCGATAAGGCTGCGATCATAAGGAAGCTGGAAGAGATCTATCCCGACATAGGGAGATACTCGGTCGCCTATGTAAGGATCGCCAATATCCATCCCTATCTGATAAAGTACGGTCCTGACAGGCATGCCGAGATAATACAGTGGGCCGCTGCCATTCTTAAGACTACGTGTGAAAAGTGCAGTAAGTGTTTCGTTGGTACTATGAGTACTCACGACTTTGTGATTATGTGCGAGACGAAAAACATGATCAAGCATTTCAGGGAAGCGGCAAAGACCTTCAAGAAGAAGGTGGAGGCATACTATACGAGGGAAGATCTGGCGAGTAAGACGACGCTATCGTTTAACAGAAACGGAGAGAAGATAAATATCGGCCTTATGGCGCTAAAGGCGGTAATTGCGGACAGAAAACTTAGTATAAAGAAGAGTCATCTCCTGCAGGATATGGGAAGAACCTGTGAGAGTTTGGAACGGACGGAAGAGGACATTGTGGTAATGAGCGGCCTTGAACACGGGAGCGTCTGAAATCCTGAGCTGCCTATTACTCATTATAGCAGGACGAGCCTAGAGGCCTTTGAACCTATACCCGCCTGCCGGGATTAAATTGCATAATTACATTTTCTACGAATATCCAACGAGTGAAATTATATCGTTCCTATGAGTAAGACCGATCCGCGGCCTCTGATAGCGATTACCTGCGGAACCGACGCCGGATTTCCTACTGGACGCGAACGGTATAAGACTGCCATAGAGAGTGCGGGGGGAGAGGCGGTCTTTGTGGCTCCACAAAAAGGCGTGAGTGATCTTGCAGACCGTTATGACGGACTGATAATCCCCGGGGGCAAAGACCTCCCGCCATCATTATATGGAGAAGGCCCTATATGTCATATTGTGCCTGAAGAGCCTTTGAGAATTGATTTTGAATTTTCCCTTCTGCGTGAGATAATGGGATGGAAGAAGCCTGTTTTTGGCATATGTTATGGAATGCAACTCATTAATGTTTTCTTCCAAGGAAGTCTTTATCAGGATATAGGCCGGCAGATACCGGAATCTCTTGATCATTCGAAAGGCGGGCATAGCATCAAGATAGATGATAATCCTGTCATAGGAGCATGTGAGGTTGAAGTCAACAGCAGCCATCACCAGGCTGTAAAACAGACGGGAAGGGGGCTGAAACCTTTTGCACGAGCCCGTGACGGCATAATTGAGGCATTTTTTGCGGAAGAACATCGCTTTGTTGTCGGTGTCCAGTGGCACCCTGAGAGGATGCAGAACTCTTCATCAAAGGCGTTATTCGAACACTTCGTGGAGTCCTGCCGTGCTTAAGGACAGGTTCTATGTCGTTACCCTGCTATTTCTTCTCGGAACTCTGGGATATCTTACCTTTGAGATCATGAGCCCTTTCTTTACCGCCATTGCATGGTCCGTCGTAATTTCGATTATCTTCTACCCTGTTTTTGCTTTTCTTTCGCGCCATGTAAAGATTAGAGCGATAGCCGCTGCTATAACGATAATCCTAATGCTTATTGTCCTCATCGGTCCGATTACTTATCTAACGGTGATGCTTATCGATGAAGTCCAGATCGTTGCCGCAAGGATCAATGATGCTAATGTCGGGTCTCTCAGGGTTATAGTTCAGAAACTGTATTCCTCGGACCTATTTGAAAAGATGCGGGCTTATAGCGGCACAGATGACCTTATCTCGGAGGAGGAGGTCCTTGAAAGCGTAAAAAAAATAGGGAAGGGCCTGCTTGGAGAAGTCTCTATGAGGATACCGAATATATTGGCGGCGGTTATAGATTTCATCTTCGTCGTCTTTACCACTTTCTTTCTCCTCAAAGACGGTCCAGGCTTCCTCTCGAAAGCAAAGGATTATATGCCCTTCAACGAAGGGCAGAAAGAGAGGCTTGCGGGGCAGATTAAAGACATGATCGTCTCTACCGTTTACGGTGGAGTCGTGGTTGCGATCATTCAGGGCGTTCTAGGGGGGTTAGCCTATGCGTTCGTCGGCATTGAGGCCCCCGTAATGTGGGGGATGGCCATGTCCGTAATGTCTTTTGTTCCGCTGCTCGGCACTTTTGCGATCTGGGGTCCGACTGCCCTATATCTAATCATCGAGCATAATTACGCCCAGGGTATCGGCCTTCTCCTCTTCGGTGTCTTCGTTATCAGTATGGTCGACAATGTTCTTAAGCCTTTGATAATCGGGGGCAGGACCAAGATGCCGACGATCATAATATTGTTCAGCGTACTCGGCGGGATAAAGCTGTTTGGTGTAATCGGCCTCATTATGGGGCCGCTTATAACCGCTGTCTTCATCTCTGTCTTTGAAATCTTCCGGCATACAGAAGACGTTATCGCCGCGCAGTGAATGCCTGGATAGCAACGAATGTATTATAATTATTCGTGCAAAATATCTTTAGTAAGATTTGTAAAAGGATCCTAAGCGTTTTTTGTCTTTTGTGCCTCTTTTTGTATTTCCCCGCCTGTTCGTCCCGGAATAGGACCGACGGCTTTATCCACTACAGGCTGAATTACAATCCAACGACCCTCGACCCCGCACTTATCGTAGACGTGACGGGCGGCGTAATCTCCGCCAAGCTCTTCAATGGTCTTGTGAGGCTTGACGAGAGCCTGAACGTGATTCCTGATCTGGCCGAAAAATGGAAGATCAGTGACGAAGGCACTGCTTACATTTTTTTTCTCAGGCATGGCGCCAGATTTGCCAACGAACGAGAAGTTACCGCATATGACGTGAAATATTCCTTCGAGAGGATACTAGATCCCCATGGGAAGTCTCCGAACTCCTGGGTTTTGGACAAGATACTTGGCGCGAAGGAGTATATGAGCGGCAAGGCTTCCGACGTGGAGGGAATCGAAGTGAAGGATAGATATACCATAAAGATAAGACTGGCGAATGCTTTTTCGCCTTTCCTCAACCTCCTTACGATGACTGCCGCCTATATAGTGCCCGAAGAGGAAGTGAAAAAATGGGGTGCGGATTTTGCCACGCATCCGGTCGGAAGCGGCCCTTTTACCTTGAGGAAATGGGAACACAATAATCAGCTTGTTCTCGAAAGGAATGAGGGATATTTTAACAGCAGGGCCCGCATTGGAGGGATAATATACAGGGTTATTCCCGAAGACCTCACCGCAGTGACAGAGTTTGAACTCGGGAATCTAGATGTAATAGCGATCCCTGCGTATGAATACGCAAGGTACAGGAGGTCTCCAAAATGGAGAGATCTGATCTCTTCCGTCAAGGGTCTGAATACATACTATCTGGGTTTCAATTGTTCTAGACCTCCATTCAACAATATCAATCTCAGAAAGGCCGTTTCCTATTCGATAGACAGAAGGAAAATCTTAGAAACTTTTTACGAGGGAAGGGGTAGGCTCTCGGAAGGACCTGTACCTGATCTGCTCAGGAAATGGAACTTGTGTGCCACCGGCGATTATGACCCTGCAAGGGCAAGGAAGGTTGTTGAGAGAGAAGGGGCCTTGAACAGAGTTGTGGATTTCTACATCACTCCCGATCAAGAGATGGTGGACATCGCAGAGATAATCCAGTCCTTCCTAAAAAAAGCGGGGCTTGACGTGCGGATCAAGCAGTTTGAATGGAGCGCATATAAAGCCGCAATAAACAGGGGCGACGCCGATCTTTTTTGGATAAGCTGGTGGGCGGATTATCCTGACCCCGAGAATTTCCTTTTTCCGCTCTTTCACTCAGCCAACCATGGCGCAAGCGGCAATAGGGCGAGATATACAAACAAGGAAGTGGACAGGCTCATTGAGGCAGGACAGGGTTCGATTTCCCCCTCTGAAGGAAACCGCTATTATGGTATCGCAGAGAATATTATTGCTGAGGAATCTCCCTGGGTTTTTTTCTGGCATAAAACGGACTTCACCCTTCGGCAGCCATACGTGAAGAATTACAGGATATACCCTATCTACAGCATGGATAAGGGGTTGGAGGTCTCTCTTTGAGTCCCTACATCATAAAAAGGATAGCGCTTCTCATACCCTTGCTGCTGGGGATTACAATGATCACTTTTGCTTTGACAAAGGCACTCCCGGGAGACCCTGTCTATACCCTGGTAGGGGAAAGGAGCAGCCCGGAGATCATAGAAAAGGTAAGAAAAGAAATAGGCGCCGATAAAGGGACTGTTAGACAGTACATAGGATATGTCTCGCTCTTGATAAAAGGAGATATGGGGAGGTCCTATTATACAAACAGAAAGGTGTTTGATGACATAAAGTCCAAATTCCCCAACACGCTAGCGCTGGCCGCAGGGGCGATGGCCATTGCCGTGCCTTCAGGCATATTGCTGGGTCTTCTCTCGGCGCTCAAGAAGGGTGGTATATCCGACCGGGTTATCTCGACCGTAAGTATTCTGTTTCTCAGCGTACCTGTTTTTTGGAGCGGGCTCATGATTATGCTTTTTTTTAGTCTCAGACTTAAAATCCTCCCTCCATCCGGCACAGGTGGACTGCAATATATGTTGCTTCCTTCCCTGACGCTTGCGCTCCCTGCTTTTGCCACCATAGCGAGGGTGACGCGTGTGTCGGTGCTGGATGTCGTGACCATGCCGTTCATCAGGACCGCGAGGGCGAAGGGGATAAAAGAGAGCAGTATCAATGCCCTTCACATTATGAAGAACGCCCTGATACCTGTCGTAACGGTGATAGGTCTGGATTTCGGCAGTTACCTTAACGGGGCTGTGCTTACCGAGACAATTTTCGGTTGGGATGGGGTTGGAAGATTTACGATGGAAGGCATTGTAAAGAGGGATTATCCGGTGATAATGGGGTGCATTATAGTGGGGACCATGCTCTTCGTTATGATAAATCTCCTTGTCGACGTCATTTATCACTACGTTGACCCCCGTGTGAGGATACATGGTGCCAAGCGGTAGGATATCTGCCTGCATCCTTCTGTGCATAACTATTCTATCGGTGATTTCACCCGCTCTTACACGATATTCTCCTGATGCCATAGATCTCGACAGTCTCCGCCTGCCTCCTTCTCTTCAACACCCGCTGGGGACGGACAACAAAGGAAGGGATATCCTTACAAGGGTAATGTACGGCGGGCGGATTTCGATTGCTGTTTCTGTTGTTGCTGCACTCTTATCGATGGGCATAGGGCTCTTCGTAGGCCTGATGTCCGGTTATATCGGCGGTAAGGTAGATACGATTTTTATGGCGCTTGTGGATCTGATACTTGCCTTCCCTTCGCTTCTTCTTGCAATCGGCGTCTCTGTATTATTCCCTCCCGGTATATATACAGTCATGATAGCGTTGTCTTCTGTAGGATGGGCATCCTTTGCCAGACTCATGAGAGGACAGGTGCTGTCTCTTAAGGAATCTCCCTTCGTGGAGGCGGCAAAGGCCGTCGGCTGCGGCGACTTGAGGATCGTGCTTGTCCACTTGCTCCCGCAATGCATCCCTCTAGCACTCGTTATGACCGGAATGAAACTTGGAGGCTATATCCTGACTGAATCGGCCCTGAGCTTTCTCGGCCTCGGGGCTCAGCCACCCACCGCGACCTGGGGCTCCATGATAAGTTCGAACCGCGCCTATATAAACTCGGCTCCGTGGATGGTTCTCTCTCCCGGTGTAATGATAGCGCTAACCGCTCTCTGTTTCAATCTCTTAGGGGATGACCTGAGGGATAAATTCGATATCGGGAATAATAGAGACGTCAAATGACGTATCTGACAGGTTCGTGCATTACGATGGCGCAAAGGGTTTATGATAGAGCGATTATCGCAGCCTGAGGCGACTAAGTATAAGACCGACGTATCTATTCAGAAAATTGTTCCGTGGCAGAAAGGGGAAAACAGGCTTCCTGCGGAGGCCTAGGGCATCCAAGAGTGCCTTTATATCGTGGTTATCGCCGAAAGACAGGCCCCTTCTCAACTCTGCTATAGCCTCGTCCTTTTTTTTTGCCTTCAGGTAAACCCTTCCGAGGTTTAGATAATGTTCGGGGGTGTGAGGATCTACTTCGATTGCGGCCCG
>Ga0316628_100003765_pt1 | contig 11736 bp, 11 predicted proteins | sample OWC_Aug_M2_C1_D5_FD_207648 | JGI IMG/M metagenome (GOLD analysis project Ga0316628, IMG submission 207648) | Wetland soil microbial communities from Old Woman Creek delta, Ohio, United States - OWC_Aug_M2_C1_D5_C | ecosystem: Environmental > Terrestrial > Soil > Wetlands | place: USA: Ohio... | reverse complement strand
TTCGACCTGTTCCCAGCCGATCTCAGGCCCGATCCGAACACGCCTCGGAAGGGTGCGGCGAAAAACTGATCGTGGTCCGTCCGGGGAGGATTGAATTCCGGGCAGGCCGCCGCAACGCGGGTATCCTTGAAATTTATAAATTAACGCTTAATGGGGATCAGTTATCCAGTACATGAAACTCATTCACCGTGGCACCCGGCGCGATGACCTGCTTGGGGTATTTTTTCCTTTTCATCTGGAAGACGGCCTCATGTTCGACCGGATCAGTGACGAAGGATAGGACCCGGTCGTACACATTGTCTCCGATCTTTATGCGCACATGGGGATCGCGGGCCACGTTGGTGTTCCAGCTTCTGCCGTTGGGATACACAACTCCCGCGGGATACACGGAGGTGAGATACAGCTGGCCGTTATAGGCGACGCAATAGGTGGTGACCGAGTGAGGAATCATGTACCAGGTGTTGGTCTGGACCTTCACGGTTTCATATTTGTCCGTGAACGACCAGTCGGTGACCGGAGTGGTGACCAGATTCCCTTTGAGCCACAAACCGGGGATTCTGTCATGGGGGGATAGGCCGGTGAAGCGCAGCACGATCAGCGCTACGACCAGGCAAGCCACAATTGTTCCCGCAATCTTCCCTAATATTTTCAAGTTTGTCTCCAGGTTAGCCGGTGATTCGGCTGACCTTTTCCCATCTCGCTTTTGGAAACTATTTCGGAAACTATTTCGAAAACTCTGCTGATCGAAATCTCCATTTCGATTTGCCGGTCTTTCGATACCATACACCCGCCCCTCACGCGGATGCAAAGCGCCAGCCAAATTTTTCGAGTGCCGGGCTCTTGCGGCGGCGTTGCAGCAAACTGGCGTTCCGAGCGAAGCGAGGAATCCCTCCGTATCCCGGCGATTCAAAACAAAGAGGGATTCCTCGCTTTGCTCGGAATGACGAACAAAAAAATGCTTGCAGAACAACGCTGATCAAAAAACACCGCTATCCAACGGCATCTGTAGCGACACCGCAGCGGCGCTTCTGATATGATCGATTTCAAATCTAGAATGTCGGAGGGTTTATGCGTACACGGTTTATGCGTACCAGGATACTGCTTGGTATTGTCCCGATTCTGGCCATTTGGCCGGTTGGCGCCGCTGAAGCGCAGATTACCAAGAACCCGATTCCGGAACCAATAGTGAAGCGCGGCCTCGCCGTCGAGGTCAAGGATCTGGTGCGCTTGCCCGACACGCGCGAACTGCGTCCCGCCGATCAGGACGTTGACCCGAATAGCTGGGCGCGAGTGAGTTATGTGCGCGATCTGCCCGATGGCCGGCGCTTCGCCAACGACTCGCGCGGATTTCTGTATCTGATCGACGCGAACAATCAGCCCCATGTGTACCTGGACGTCGCCGCCGCATTCCCTCTCGCGTTTTATAAGCGGCTGGAAAGCGGCTTCATCGGCTTTGTCTTTCACCCCGATTTCGCGACCAACGGCCTGTTCTACACGGTGCATAGCGAAGTGGGCCCGGGAAATCCGAAAACGCCGGACTTCATTCCCATCGGATACGGATTGAAAGACGTCACCTACCACAACGTGATCACGGAGTGGCACGCCACAAACCCGGTGGCCAATACGTTCGAGGGCTCGCGCCGCGAGATACTTCGCGAGGCCCACGTCACCGCCAACCTTACTCATCCGATGGGCGCGGTGGAATTCAATCCGACGGCAAAGCGCGGCGACGCGGATTACGGATTGCTCTACACGAGCGGCAGCGATCACGGCTTCAGCAATGGCGGCGGGCCCAATGCCAGCAATCCCGCGCAGACACAGCGGCTCGATTCCATTATGACCGCCATTCTGCGCATCGATCCGCGCAGCCCGTCCGTGACGCACGGCCAGAAGGGGCTCGGCGATTATACGATTCCCATGGCCAACAAATTTGCCGCCGATGGCGACCCGAATACGCTCGGCGAAATTTACGCTTACGGGTTCCGCAACGCGCACCGGCTTTCGTGGGACACCGACGGAACGATGTTCGCCTCCGACATCGGCATGAGCCAGATCGAAGAGATCAACATCGTGCACAACGGCGCGAACTACGGCTGGATGAAGCGCGAGGGCTACTTCGAGAACGCCAGGGTCCGAGGCGGCGCGCTGGATGAGCTGTACCCTCTTCCGGCGGAGATCCTGTCCGGGAAAGTGAAGGATGGATTTACGTACCCCGTAGTGGTTTACGATCACGACGAGGGCCGCTCGGTGACCGATGGCTTCGCCTATGACGGGCGCATCGCCGCGCTGAGAGGCAAGTTCGTGTTTGGCGACATCCAGAGCGGGCGCGTGTTTGCCTCCGATCTTGCCGCAATGAAAAAAGCCGACGATGGCATTCCCCAGACCGTCGCGCCGGTAGAGGAAATCCAGCTCTACGTGCGCGACGCAAGCGGCGAACGCGTGAATGTATCGTTTCGCGATCTAATCGAGAAAGCCATGGGTAGAGCCGTGACTCGAAGCGACCTGCACATCAGCCACAGCCGCGACGGCGAATTGTTCCTCACCTCCAGACAGGACGGAATGATCCGCATGCTCGTGCCCGACGACGGCAAGTGAACCAGCCCGCAACCCGGCGTCAATTCCTTGGCTGAAAAGCCGAGACGCCTTAAGTGAAAAGTCCTGAAGCCATTGCCGTCGAGCGCCCAGGCTTGATTGCGGTGCTGCTTGCTAGTAGACTCCCGTCACCGGCCGTCACTGGTAGGGACGAATCCAAACATCTCGAGGTATCGTGATCATGAACGCAAATGGAAAACTGCGAACTTTTTGTAGGTTGCAACCCTTGTGGATGCTTCTCGCTCTGCCCGTAATGGCCAGCACAACGCGGATCTACGTTACCAATAGCGCCGGGGATACCATCGACGTTGTGGATACCTCCAGCAACAAAGTCGTGCAGGTCATCAAAGGCATCGAAGTCCCTCATGGAGTGAACTTCTCGCCGGACGGAAAATGGGTTTACATCAGCAACGAATCCGCTCAGGAACTGGATATCGTCGATGAGAAGGGCGGCGCGATCGTCAGCAGAATTGCTTTGAGCGGCCATCCGAACAATATTGCCGTGACCAAGGGCGGGCTCGTGGTCGTGTCTATCGCTTCCGCGCCGGGCGCTCTCGACATTGTCGATCCCAAGGCGCTGAAGGTGGTGAAGACGATTCCCACCAGGGGCGGCCTGCACAACGTTTATGTGACGCCCGACCAGAAGTACGCGGTTGCCGGATCGGTTGCAGCGAAGCGCCTGACTGTCTTCGATTTGCAAAAACAAGCCGTGGCCTGGGAATTGGACCTCGATGGCGGAGTCCGCCCGATGGCCATCGAGAAAAATCCCGACGGCTCGACCAGTAGGATTTTCGTGCAGTTGTCGGATCTTCATGGCTTCGCGGTGATCGATTTTGCAAAGCACAAGGAAGTGGCCAGAATCAAGCTGCCCGATGGACCGTACGGCAAGGCGGAATGGCGCATGGGCACTCCGTCGCACGGCATTGGAATTTCGCCGGACGGCAAGACGCTCTGGGTCAACAGCATCGTGGCGAACGCGATCTTCGAATACTCTCTTCCCGATCTCAAATTGATGGGCCATGCCACGCTGCCGCAAGTGAAGAATCTGGGGGGCGCGTCCTCTGGAGCCGTGCCGGAGTGGATTACGTTCACGCCGGATGGAAGAACAGTTTATGTTTCAAACTCCGCAGACCGGTCTGTTTCGGCGATCGATACGGAGACGCTGAAACAGGTGGCGCGCATCACGGTCGGAGAAGTTCCGAAGCGGATCAATACTTTGGCGCTGCCTTAACGGGCTGCGGTAAAACTAACAAAGTTGTCGTTCCACTTGCACCAGCCTGCGCAGGCCGCTCATTCGGCAAGACCTATTGCAAGAGATACTTAATTTAGTTTCTGCCCGCGGACCCAATCTGCGAGTGTCTGCCAGTCCGGATCGCTTTGGGATTCAAATTGCCTGCCGCCGGAATGGAACGCGTCGCCACCGGCTTCGGGCGCCAGCGGATGGTGCAAGAGAATGCTGCCAAGCGGATCGCCCGGAGTGACGAGCCTGGAAACCGTATTGAAGTTGCGGCGCGATTCTTCCTCGGTCCAGGTCGTGTTACCTGGCGACAGCTTGGATAATTTGAGCGCATGATTCGCTTCCTCGTGACATACGTAGCAGCGGGCATGCGTCGGCCGCTTTTTCAGGAAGATTGGTTCGACGCGAGCCTTGAAAAATTCGTAGTCCAGAGCCGGCTCGTCGGAGGAAGGAGACATCGAAGCGGATCCCGGCGCGCCGGCAGAGTTCGCCGACTGCGCTTTCGTGCGGGGACTTGAATATTGAACTATCAAAACCAGCACGACGGCCAGAAGCAGCGCAATTCCCTTCTTCATTTGTCTCTCCTCGGCACGTCTACGTGAGTCCCCGGCCATCGGGCGAAACGGTCTGGCTTCTTGTCCTGGAAATTCAAAATAATCTCGGTTCCATCTATCATTACCCTCGCAACCGTGTCAAGCGCGGCGCATCTGTTGTAGCCCGCCTCTTTAGAGGCGGGGGGTTGGCCGCCAATGGTGAAGAAAACCCCCGCCTCTGAAGAGGCGGGCTACAACAGTCCGTGCCATTATTGAAGACGTCGCCAGAGCCAGGCCACCGAGAATTACCCGACGCCCATTGGGTTGGATCAGGTCAAACGAACGCCATTTGCATCCATTCAGAAACCTTCCCTTACTGCGCGACCCATTTATCGATGCGCGAGGCGTACAAGTTGGCGAGATAGACAGCCTTCTCATCCGGGCAGGCGATGCCGTGAACGGAGTCAATGGTGCCCTCCATGCGGCCGGGCCGGCCGAAAGCGCCCAGTATCTTGCCGCTGAGATCCATCTTGTAGACGTGGCCCACGCTGCCCACGAACATCACTTGATTCGGTCCCTTGGTGAGGCAGAGCGCCCAGGGCGCGGTCGGCAACTTCCACACCGCTTTCAGATTGCCTTCGGTGTCAAACACCTGGATGCGGCTGTTGCCGCGGTCGGCCACATAAATGATGTCGTTATTGTCCACGACCAGACTGTGAGGGGTGTTGAAGTCGCCCGGTTGATTGCCGCGCTCCCCCCAGGACTTCACGAAGATGCCGTCCTTATTGAATTTGGCAACGCGCGAATTGCCGTATCCGTCCGAGACGAACATGTTGCCATCCTTGGTCCAGCCGATATCCGTCTCCTGATAAAAGGCAGTCTTGCTGCGCGCGGCCTGCTCAATCACGTGCGTCAGCCACGTCCACGGCTCCGGATTTGTTCCCAACGTGCCCACGGTGCGGCCTTCGGAGTCGAAGCGGTAAATGATGTCGTCGGCGGCGTCCACATACCAGAGATTGCCTTGCGGATCGTAGCGCAAGGCATGCGCGCCTGTGAACATCGTGGAGCCCTCGCCCCAGGAGCGGACGAAGGAGCCGTCCGATTTAAACTCCAGCACGGGATGATAGCCGCGATTGAGCGCGATGATATTTCCCGTTGGACCGACCGCGATTCCGCTCATGCGACCGATCACGGAGTTGGCGGGATAATGGAAAAAGTTCTCCACCAGATGAAATGGCAGTTGCGGTATTGACGCCGCGCCCGCGCCGCCGTCCTGCGCGTTCGTTGGCGCAACAACGCAAAGCGAAACCGCTGCGGCGAAAATCACGGACATCCAGAAGTGTTTCTTCATTAGAGCCTCCTCAAAGCGATTAATATGGGCGCCATGTTAGGCCCGGTTCCGGGATATGGCAAGCGCGGAGAAATAGCCTTAACGTAAAGTAGCAGTGAGTTAACACAGTATGAACTAAACGGAGGGTGCATCCTGATGGCAGGTCTCGTCGGAATATGGACCGAGCCAAGATGAGGCAAGAATCATTATCGTAATGAACCTAAGAGGAGTTCTCCGCGACGTGAAGTGCCGGATCGATATTTTACTGTCCGGTCTTTTGGTTCGGCGCACAGAAGTGTTAGAACGAATTTTTCGCGGGCCGCGGGCCGCTGGTGTAGCATCGCTTCTATCCAACTTCGCTAAACAGGAAGCGGAAATATGAAAATATTAAAAATAAGCCTGCTGATCATCGTAGCGATCCTGGCCGTGACGCTCTTGACGCTCCGCATAACGGGCCTTGAACCGGAATACCTCGATCTGGACCAGCTTCGCGCGCACCACATGATCGCGCGGCCCGGCCTGTGGCTGAAAGGCGAAGTCGTCACCACGCCGGTCACGGATTGGTCCTTCGTCGACAAAGTGGAACACCCTGGACGAAGCATCAACACCATCCTGGTGGAGACACGCACGCCCTATTTCATTCCGCACTCGGTCCGCACGATGCCTTCGGTGCGCGACGGCCGGCTCTACATTCGTTCGCACCAGGATCGAATGGACCTGCAGTTTCCGAATGACAAGTCCTGGACGGCTAACGTGGCCCGCGATCCCCGCGTGCGCATAAAGATCGGCGACAAAATATACGAAGCGACCATGGTATTGGTCGCGGACCGCGCCCAAGCCTCCGCACTGTTGGGTAGAAACCCCGAAACCATCCAGAAAGGTCCCGACGGGCAGGAGCATGTCGTCGGGTATGACCATGTTTTCCGCGTTTTCCAACGGGACATCCCGGAGTACGGCGGCGGTCAGACGTCGCCGAGTTCGGCGGGACTAGTTCCCGAGAATAAACCTTAGACATCAGGCGGATTGCCGGAGGCTGCCTCCGTCGCGTCACTTCGCGTATGGATAATCCGAGAGCCTCGCAGGGCCGGGGGGATTCGTCCATTGCAGGAGCGGGCGCAGTTCGTGAATGTCCTTGATCTTCTCAAGATCGAGCAGACGATCAATGAGACGCGACGTGGCTGCGTCTCCGATGACCGTGGTCATGAGGTCGCGCGCTTTTGCGATCACCTGCTCTCGCGTCAAGGGGTTCTGAACGTAGGTGGGGACGTCTTCCTGAACCAGGCGTGTGCCATCCATGAGGGTAATCTGAATGAGCGGGTCTCGCCTGCCCGGAAAGCCCGGCTCGAGGCGCACTTTCTGGCGCAGAGCGACGATGGCCGGATCCTGCATGCGCGCCTTGTCATGAATGGTCCGGAACGTGGCCTTCTTGTCGATAAGCATCAGTGCCAGCAAGTATTGAATGTTCAGATCGGGCCAACCGCCGTTGTCGGTGTTGTTGTCATGGCCGCGCACGGCTCGAAGAATAACTTCGCGGATATTATTCGGATCGATAGGCTGGCGCTTCAGCATCGCCTCCATGGCGTACAACGGCGCCTGGCTGGGTCCGCCCGAGGTCCAGCGCTTGATATCCGCGTCCATCATGTAGAAATGTTCGCCGAGATGATCGGCGAGCAGCGCGGGATTGGCCGCCGGGTAGTTGGCCAGGATGAAATTGTCTGGTCCGGACATGATATCGTTCACGCCGTTCCAGCCGGAATGAACCAGTTCCACCGCGGTCACGCCGCTGCGCGCGGGCATGCCGGCAAAATCGAAGGCCTTTTCAATATGGTCCAGGTCGCGAGGGAAAGTGCCGGAAAGGCCGGAACACTGCTGTGCGGCGTAGGACAGCGCCCAGCGCATCTGCTCGTCCGTCAGGCTTGCCGAACAGGCGGCGGCAGCCGTGGCGCCGAAAACACCGCCGAGTGCGAAGGACGATTTGTGTTCGTCCAGCCCAGGCTGGACGGTGTGCAGGACGCGCGCGCCAACGTCGTAGCCGAGCACGACGGCGCGCAGGAAGTGCATGCCACTGATGCTGAATTGCTCTCCGACGGCCAGTGCCGAGGGCACGGCGCTGTTACCCGGATGGTAACCGATCCCCATCATATGATCGTCGCTCTCATCGGCGTGCGCCATCACGGCGTTTGCCAGAGCCGCCTCAATCGGGCCGCAAAGGACTGTGTCCGCAACGACCGTCGATACTTCCTTGCCGCCATAGGCGCGCACGAAACGCTTTGCCGCCTGCCCCGCGGGCAGCTCCGAACCCGACACAATCGCCCCGAAAGTGTCGAGAATGTGCAGCTTCGCCCGCTCCAGCACCTCGTCGGGCAAAGCCAGATCGCTCGCCTGGCTCATGTAGGTACTGAGGCGTTTCATCACGTCGCTGATTGGATAGTCGGCGCGCGTTTGTGGCAGAGCCGCCGCCGGGATTCCGAAGAGCGGGCGAGTGGCCGCCCCGCTCACGCCAGGGAAAGCGGCCGCGGCGAGAACCCAGCCCGCCCGCTGCAACACGCCGCGGCGCGACAGCAATAGGGCCTTTTCATGTTCCGAGTCCTTCTTCTTACGCACTGCCCTCTTACTCGCCATAGGATCACCTCGAGGCTTGCCAACGTCGTGCGCATCCGGGTCCCATCCGCGACACGGGGCGCTGGCAAGCGTACGTATACAGGTTTTAAATATCCGCCCGTTGGCCACGGTTTGCTGTGTCGAGAGACACAGGGTCTGGTGCTCCACGTCACATCGGAGTTCGTGCAAACCCCGTTTGCCTGGGTCAATTCTATGTTCGGCATTTTGCGCGTGATTTGTGGAGGCCCGGCTAAAGTCGGCGGCGCTTGTTGCCGATAGAGTGGATGTGGACATCTCAGCGATAGCCCGGCAAGGTCTGGAACAGGCGCAAATTCAACTGGAGAACGTTGCGTCAAGGGTGGCCAGCGCGGGAGCCTCATCGGACAGTTTTATCTCGGACAGTGTGGATCTGACATCCGCGAATATTAATTTTGCGATGAACATCAAGGTTATGAAAACGATCGACGAAATACAGAAGTCCGTGCTCGATTTGCTAGCCTAATCTCTACACACGGCCGCTGATATCGGATTTCTTGCCCTGGTTACAATTCGCTTGGACACAATTTTGGCCGATAGCAAGTTAAGTATCGAAGAATGGATTTGCCGGCAACGCGCGTTTCACCGCTTCGAAGCCCCTCAGCCGAGCAGAAGACATGCAATTCCGGACCAGGAGTCCGACCACGATGAGTTCCCTATCGATGTGGCTACTAAGACTGATCTGCCAGCACCCACATACGATTATGCGATGGCGTGATGGCCGTATGGGACTTGAGTGCACCGCCTGCTTTCATTGGATACCGATCCTGTGCGCAGCAAGCACGGAAAGTCCTTCCTCGGAAGTCGTGGAGCACTCCAACCTCCACGCGCACTGAAAGACGTTGCTTGCATCGGAATCCTAGAATGGAGGAAAGCCAATATGCCTTCCGCGCCGTATTTGCAAGCACTCAATTCGTGGGCGCCGAATTGTCAGGCGGGTGAGAGTGCGCGACTAAACCTTCACCACATGGCCGGGAATGGAAGCCAAGCCGGCAATATGCGTTCTTAACCGTGTTTTCGACTTGGCGGAGACTTTCGTGAATTGAATCCCCATGCCTTCGCCGTCCACTGCCTGCCGGACAATCCCCTCAAGCGAGATGTCCTGATCGCCGGTTTGCAGCGCGAAGATAATTTCCGACCCGACCGGAAGAGGATCCGAGTCGAGGACAAAAACACCGCCCATGCCCAGGTTCCGGATGGACGCGGAGGTTACCGCATAAGTGATGCGAGCCTCTGGTTTGGGTTGATACCGCGGGGTGGAGCGTCTATCCCTTGATGACATCGTCGTAGGCCGCCTCCTGCGCCGGGGAAACCGGAGATCATCGTCGAAAAGACAGTCCTTGCAGGGTAAAGGAGTTTGTCCAATCAAGAATGGGGAGGGAAACATATCTCATCGTCCCTGAAACCCAAGCAGAGGATTTATCGGCAGTCATCGATGAAAACATTAGCCGCATTCCGGTGATTTCGTCCGGCGCATGATTCGCAAATGATTTTGCGGGGCCATAAGCATTTTCATTGCAGGAACTCATCGGATGATTCCTTACAAGTCACCTTGTCGGAAGCCTGACGCAAGTTTCGTCTTTACGAGAATTCCGTTTCCCGGGAGTTGTCTAAAAGGGTGGGCGCCTTCAACAGATTTTTCATGGCAACGACGTGGTGTGGTATTAATCCAAATGGCGGCACTGCGGGTTTGCAACCATGGAAAACATTTCTAATCCGGCGGCTGGATTGCCCGGCTCGTACAGCAGTCAGCGCATGGTGCCGCGTTATTCCGTGCTGGCCATCGCCGAACTCGTCGAAACCGCAGGCACCGTGTGCATCGTGGGAAGAATGACGGAAGTCAGCAGCAAGGGATGCTACGTGAACACCCCGAGCACGCTTCCCCTGAATAGTCTCCTTAAGGTTGTCATCTCCCGCGAGGACCAATCTTTCCTGACGAACGGCAAGGTCATCTACGTCCACGAGGGAATCGGCATGGGCGTCGTCTTCGTGGATACGGCCGCGGACCAACTGGAAATACTCACCTCCTGGCTCGTGGATGCTCCTCCATTAGAAACGCTGTAGCGAATGACACTGCTTTGCGGGGCCACATTCCGATAAGGCCGTTTCTCAGGCCCCATCCGGCCAAGGTCAGAAATACCCTTATGTAACCCTTTATTGTTGCATCGGCTTAGATGCAGAATGCAAACTCACCTTACGACTCATTTTGGTGTCTAAGATTGTATGAAGATACGACGCGGAATCTCCCGAGGCCTTGCACATTTTGGCAGGAGTTCAGCATCTATCCTGCTTTTCTTCTTCCTCATCTCTCTGCCTAGTCCGCCTCTAGCAGCACAGGATTTAAGCAAAACGCTGTACACAAATATTTGTGCCATTGCTTCACATCCAGAACGGTTTGATGGAAGGATTGTTCGATTGAAGGCTCGCGTCGGCTTAGGGCTTGAGGTCTTTAGGATTACAGACCCGCGCAGTGAGTGCAAGAATAGTTTTTGGCTCACATACCCGGATGAGGCTGACGCCATTCGCCCCGAACCGCGTATCACGCGCATTCCCGTTGAACTTCGGAAGGATGAGCAATTTGAACTTTTTGAAAAATACCTAGATGCGAAAATGTATCCCCGTTTTCAGGAAACGCACTGCTTTTGCAAGAGATATGAAGTCGTCGCTACGCTTACGGGCAGAGTAGACGTCGCTAGTGTAGTTCAGCGGGGTTTTGGTCACCTGAGCGGCTGGAAGGTCCAATTTGTTCTCCAATCAGTATCTAACGTCACGCCAATAGACCTCTCAGTTCAATACGATCCAACAGAATATTCGACAGAGCCAGTGGAACTACAACCCAAACAATGGCGAAAACCCACTGCCAAGTCTCGATAAGCCGTCTTAATCGTCATGTGAATTTATTGCAGAGAACCGACTGTCTGGATTTTGTTCTGGACTGTATCTGGCATCTGCGGTCTAATCCGCCCGTGCAGACTCTTGACCTGTCCGGCTCTGAATCGCGCAGCGAGGGACGCCTGAAAAGTCTTTTCTGGCCCTCCATTCGTACGGGGAGCGATCTTGATTACCTTGGAGTGCAGGGCTTCTGGGTATGCGCAGTTGTGGCTGTCATCTCGCTCGGTGTGCTCGCCATAGCTGGCACACCAGTAACCGGAGTGTTCATCTTCCTATTTTTCTTCTTAGGCGGTGTTGGGGTGCGGGAACGCAGCCAATACGCTGCAGCAGTAGTCTTCCTCATGTATGTTGTAGATGGGATTTCTACGATTACCACCACTGGACCAAGCGTCGTAAGAATTCTGATTGCAGCCCTCCTGCTTTCTAACCTGCGAGCGACTTGGATTGCAGCGCACTGGAGGCCGGACTCGGATGATGCCATTCTGCCCCCTCGGTTTTCCGAGACATGGGGGGAT
>Ga0316628_100003764_pt1 | contig 11737 bp, 9 predicted proteins | sample OWC_Aug_M2_C1_D5_FD_207648 | JGI IMG/M metagenome (GOLD analysis project Ga0316628, IMG submission 207648) | Wetland soil microbial communities from Old Woman Creek delta, Ohio, United States - OWC_Aug_M2_C1_D5_C | ecosystem: Environmental > Terrestrial > Soil > Wetlands | place: USA: Ohio... | reverse complement strand
GGATTGCAGGAACTTTTCTACGGGCCGTATTTTTGCGCGGAACAGGAACAGAAGTGGTACCGCCTGACCGAGCCGGTGCCTGGCGGCCCGACCACCACGCGGATGCAAAAGCTGGCCAGGAAATACGGCATGGTGATGGTCGTGCCGGTGTATGAAGTCGAAATGGCGGGCGTGTATTTCAACACCGCGGCTGTGTTTGACGCCGACGGAAAATATCTGGGGAAATACCGCAAACATCACATTCCCCATTGCCATCCGGGATTCTGGGAAAAGTTTTATTTCACTCCGGGAAACGCGGGATATCCGGTATTTGATACGCGATATGGCCGCGTGGGTGTTTACATCTGCTATGACCGGCATTTTCCCGAAGGCGCCAGAATCCTTGGGTTGAACGGCGCCGAAATTGTTTTTAATCCTTCCGCGACAGTCTCCGGGCTTTCGGAATATCTCTGGGAACTCGAACAGCCGGCGCACGCCGCGGCCAACGGCTATTTCGTGGCCGCATCGAATCGCGTGGGCATCGAAAAGCCTTGGCAGATCGGCGAATTTTACGGGAAGAGCTATTTCTGCAATCCGCGCGGCAAAATCATCGCGCAGGCTAGCCGGGATAAGGACGAATTGCTGGTCGCCGATCTGAATCTCGATGAGATTCAGGAGGTGCGCGAAACCTGGCAGTTCTACCGCGACCGCCGCCCGGAAACCTACGGCGAAATCACGCGCACGCATGCCGCAGGCAGCGCGCAAGCCGCGGACTAAAAATGTGATTCGTGACTCGTGATTTGTGATTCGTGAGGAAATCACGAATTACGATTCACGCATCACGAATCACGGTTCCTGAAAAGGACTTTTTCATGACGACGCATCCCAAGGAAACGACGCGCAGCGAAGAAGTGATGCGCAAGCACAAGGAATATCTGTGGCCGGCGGTCACGAATTTCTACAAGCAGCCGCTGGTGGCCGACCATGCGTCCATGCAGTACGTCTGGGACGTCGAAGGCCGCAAGTACCTGGACTTCTTCGGCGGCATCCTGACCATTTCCGTGGGCCACGCGAATCCGAAAATCACCAACCCGGTGAAAGCGCAGATCGACCGCCTGCAGCATCTTTCGACGCTTTATCCGAACGAGCAGATCGTCGCGCTGGCCGAAAAAGTCGCGCAGATCACTCCCGGCGCGCTGCATTCCAGCTTTTTTACGAGTTCCGGAACCGAGGCGAATGAAGCCGCCATCCTGCTGGCGCGAATGGCCACCGGTTCCTACGATATCGTCGCGTTGCGCCACGCCTATTCGGGCGGATCGGCGCTGGCGAAAAGCGTCACGGCGCAAGCGCCGTGGCGAAAATCCGCGGTGATTAGCGTGGGCGTCGCGCACGCCATCAATCCGTATTGCTACCGCTGCCCGCTGGGCCTGAAATATCCTGACTGCGAAGTGGCCTGCGCCAAGGACGTTGAAAACCTGATTCAAACGGGCACCAGCGGCCAGATTGCCGCCTTCATCGCCGAACCAATTCAGGGCGTGGGCGGGTTTATCACGCCGCCACCGGAATATTTTAAAATCGTATTTAATGCCGTGAAAAAATACGGCGGCCTGTTCATCTCCGATGAAGTACAGACCGGATTCGGGCGCACCGGAAAAAAATGGTTCGGCATCGAGCATTGGGAAGTCACGCCGGACATCATGACTTGCGCCAAGGGCATGGCCAACGGAGCGCCCATCGGCGCAACCATCACCACCAAGGAACTTGCCGCTTCCTTCCAGGGGCTGACCATTTCCACCTTTGGCGGAAATCCGGTGACCAGCGTCGCGGCCAAGGCCACCATTGAATTCATCGAGGAAGAAATGCTTCTTGAAAATGCGCACACCGTGGGCGCTTATTTTCGCGGCAAGCTGGAAGAGCTGCAGCAGAAATATCCCGTCATCGGCGACGTTCGCGGCAAGGGACTCATGCTGGGCCTCGAACTGGTGAAGGACCGCCAGACGAGGGAGCCCGCTCCCGAGGCGACCAACCAATTGCTCGAGCGCACGCGCGACCACGGCCTGTTGATCGGCAAGGGCGGCCTCTACGGCAACGTCATCCGCCTTTCGCCCATGCTGAATATCGGTAAAGCGGACGTGGACGAGGCCGCGCGGATTCTGGATCAGTCTTTCGCGGAAATCACAGTCTAACGTATTGACCTGGCTTGATCTCCTGTCGCGCTGTCCCAAGAAAAGGTAATAAGTACTGCGTATTCAATCCACTGCGTGCCCACGTTCCTTTTTGGCACTATCCTCTCTTTATCAGCGTTCCAGTTTGGTTCCCACGTTGGTATCCTACACTTGGAAGCGTTTTTCTTTAATGGTTTGCTATTGTCGAGGGCGTTATGAAAAGGAAGAAACTCGGAGAGGTCCTCCGCGACCGCGGAAAAATTTCGTCGGCGGACCTGTTGACAGTCATTTCCGACCAGCAAGGAAGGACGATACATCTTGGCGAATTGATGATGGAACGCGGCCTTGTGTCCAAGGAAGACTTGGGAGCGGCTCTGGAAGAAGTTTTGCGAATCCCGTATATTGACTGCTCCACGGTCATCCCGGAGCGCCGCGCCCTAAGCATGGTGCCCCGCGCCACGGCGGAACGCCTCTCCATCATTCCTATTCGCAGCGAACCCGGTGGCCTGGTTGTGGCCATGGCTGCGCCGCAAAATCTGACGGCGCTGGACGAATTGCGCTTTTTGACGAGCTGCGAAATCTCCCCGCGACTTTCCTTTCAATCGGAATTGCAGCAGGCCATCGACCGGCACTATGCCACCTCGGGCGGCCAGACGTCTTCCTACGGGACGCTCCACCGATCCGAAAGAATCAAGTTTGAAGAAGTGGAATTCATCTCCGCCAGTTCGCGGCAAGCCAACCAGGAAGCTTTCCGGGAAATGCAAGCCGACGTATCGAAGCGAAGAACTCCCGCCGTGCGCCTGGTTTCCGAGATGCTGCAAGTGGCCATGGCGCGCCGCGCCAGCGACATCCATATCGAACCGCGAGCCACCGACACGGCCGTGCGCATGCGCGTCGACGGCGTCTTGCGCGATCACCAATTGATTCCGCGAGTCCTGCAAACTTCGCTGATTTCGCGTGTCAAGATTCTGGCGGACATGGATATATCCGAGCGCCGCGCGCCCCAGGATGGACGTTTCATGGTTGCCATAAGCGACAGGAAAATCGATCTGCGAGTCTCGACCTTGCCGACCCAGTACGGGGAAAAGGTCGTGATCCGGTTGCTGGAGACGAGCGCGCCGCTGACTTCGTACCTCGACTTGGGGATGCCGGATAGCGTTTCCGCGAGGCTCTCGGACCTGCTGGCAGCGCCGCAGGGCATGATTCTGGTAACCGGCCCGACGGGCTCGGGCAAGAGCACCACTCTCTACTCTTCACTCGACAAACTGCGCCAGCCATCGGTCAATATCGTCACGGTCGAGGACCCCGTCGAATATGTGCTCCCGGGGATCAACCAGGCGCACGTGAATACAAAAGCGGGTATGACCTTTGCCAGTTGCCTGCGCTCGATCCTCCGCCAGGACCCAAACATCATCATGGTGGGCGAGATTCGCGACAAAGAGACCGCGGAAATCGCCATGCGGGCTGCGCAAACCGGCCACCTGGTTCTCTCGACCATGCATACCAACGACAGCGTTTCGGCGATTGTCCGGCTGCTCGACCTTGGCATTCCCGGTTATTTGATCAGTTCCTCCCTGACCGGTATTTTGGCCCAGCGTCTGGTCCGAAAACTCTGTTCCTGCCGTTCTCTGGAAAAGTCGACACATGATTTCCGGGCGCGGCTCATTCAATTGGGCGTCTCGAATCCCCCAATGAAAATGGCCGTTTCGGCCGGCTGCGACAAGTGCGACCAAACGGGCTACGTGGGCCGAATCGGAATCTATGAATTGCTGCACGTGGATGATTCCATTCGCGACGTCGTTCGCACCAACGGGAACATCGATCAGATACGCGACACCTCCCGGGCCAACGGGATGTCCCTGATGCAGGAAGATGCGCTGGAAAAGCTTCTGGCCGGCGTAACCACGTTGGAAGAGATTCTCCGGGTGATCCCGATGGAATCCCTCAAGGACGCCGAATGCGCGAGGTGCAGCCGCGCCGTTCTTCCAACCTTCAATTTTTGCCCGTCGTGCGGCACGCCTTGCGGGCACAGCGGTTCGGCCCAACGCGCGCAAAAACGGGAATTGATTCCGGAAGGAGTCATCTAACCATGGCCGTACGGGAAGACAAATCGAATCTGACAGCCAGAAAAGATGCCCGCTACCAGCAACTGAGCGAGCTTCGCGTGGCCTATGAGGGATATACGGAGGAAATTGTGCTTCGGCCGCCGGACCTCAGCCCTCACGGCATGTTCATTAATACGCCGAGAGAGTTTCCCGAGGGCGCCATCCTGAACGTGAGCTTTCGATTGGCCCGCAGCGGCACATTGGTTCAAACTCGCTGCGAAGTCCGCTACTGCCTGAAAGGCGTTGGGATCGGCGTCGAGTTCTATCGTATTTCGGCGGACGCGGTGCGAGCCATCGAAGAGGAAATGGGACTGCAAACCGCCCAAGAGTAATCGGATTCGGATCTTGGGATGACCGCAACGTCGCGCCGCATTTGCGGCATCTGCCGCATTTTCCCGATGTTCCGTGAGCACTGTTCAGTGAGCACTTGACGTTTCCCTCCGCAGGATTCAACATTCGTGCTGCATCGACGGGGATAAAAGAACTGGCGCCGAATGCGGTGTCCGGAAACATGAGTCACATACAAAACAGATGACAAACACACCCAGCCTTTTCCCGGACCTTACCAGAGAGATTTTTTTCGACATCGAAACACTGCGCCTTTCGCACGAAGTGGAAGGCGGCTGGTCCAACATCGCGCGATTTGGCCTCGCCGTAGCCGTCACTTGGGATTCGCAAAACGGATTTCGGCGCTGGTTCGAGCCGGACGCCAAGGCGCTGATCTCCGAGATGGCGCAATTTGACCGCATCGTTTCCTTCAATGGCGACCGTTTCGATTTTGAGGTGCTTCGCGCCTATCACCCCGTGGATCAGCTGATGAAAAAATCCTTCGATCTGCTGGTGGATTTGCATCGCCGGCTGGGGCATCGCATCAAGCTGGACGATCTGGCGCGGGAAACCCTCGGGCACCGGAAGACCGGCGACGGACTGGAAATCGTGCAGTGGTGGCGCGAGGGCCGCAAGGAAGACGTGTGCAAATATTGCGAGAATGACGTGCAATTGCTGGTGGACCTGATGGAGTTCGCGCGGAAGAAAAAATATGTGGTCGTGAAATCGCGCCAGTTGCCCGTGGATTGGCCGTGAGCGGCTTGCTGTAGCCCGCCTGTTCAGAGGCGGGGTTTTGCGGGTCCATTGGGAAAACCCCCGCCTCTGAAGAGGCGGGCTACAGCAGATGCGTTACCCGGCAGACGGGAACGCCACGTGTCTTGAGGATGATTTTCCAATGTTGAATGTGGCGTCGAAATGCGGAGGAATCGTCGTTGGACTGCTTCTTGTCCTGGCGGCGTCCGCCTATTGCGCCGACAAAATCGTCTGGAAACCGATCCCCGATGCCATCCTGCAAATCGATACTCGCCCGGTGAAGCTATGGAATCTTTTTCAGGCCGGGAAGAAGATCGACCCACTGCTCCTGCAACTCGGCGCGCGCTCGCTTGTCATTTATGTGCACAATCAGCAAATCTACGAAATCAAAACGGAGCACCTCGAGCACAAAGGCGAGGACCTCGTGTGGCGTGAAACGGACAAGCCCGCAAAACCTCTGGCGACCTCCGACTGGAGCACGCGCGATATCGGCTCGGCCATCCGCGTTCTTGTGAAGCTGGCCGATGAAGGCCGAGTGATCGATATCCAAATTCCTCAGATGCCAGACTTGCGCGGGATCTATTGAGAGATGCCCCAGACCCCACATTCCGGCGATACCGGGATTCATTCCGGCGCACTCGACTTCGAAACCATTCGCTCGAGCTCACTCTATAACGAAGATCTCGCGCCGATTCCCGCCTCTGCCCGCAGTTGGGGCACGTACAACTACGCGGCGCTGTGGATCGCCATGAGCGTCAACATTCCCACGTACATGCTGGCCAGCGGAATGATTGCCGGAGGAATGAGCTGGCGCCAGGCGATCCTCACCGTGTTCCTCGGAAACGTTTTGGTGCTCGCGCCGATGCTGCTCAACGCGCACGCTGGCGCGAAATACGGAATTCCCTTTCCGGTTTTTGCGCGGGCCTCGTTCGGCGTGCTGGGCGCGAATGTTCCCGCGGTGCTGCGCGCGCTGGTGGCCTGCGGATGGTTCGGCATCAATACCTGGATCGGCGGCGGGGCGATCAACGCCATGCTTGTGGCGCTGATTCCATCCTGGCGGAATTATGCGGCGGGAGTATGGATTTGCTTTGGCGCTTTTTGGCTGCTGCATGTGATTGTGATCATGCTGGGGATTCGCACCATTCAATTTCTGCAAGGGGTCACCGCGCCGTTTTTATTGGTCATCGGATTGGTGTTGCTCGCCTGGGCGGGGGTGAAGGCCGGCGGATTTGGAACGATGCTCTCCGCCCCGTCAAAATTTCAAACTTTTGGCGAATTCTTTCATTTTTTTGTGCCTTCGCTGACGGGCGTGGTGGGCTTCTGGGCCACGGTGGCGCTGAATATTCCCGATTTCACTCGCTACGCGCGCAGCCAGCGCGCGCAAATGCTCGGCCAGGCCCTGGGATTGCCCGCGACGATGACGCTGTATTCCTTCATCGGCGTGGCCGTCACTTCGGCGACCGCAATTATTTTCGGGCAAGCCATCTGGGACCCCGTGCAAGTGCTCGCGCGGCTGGGAAATCCGATCGCCGTGGTGGTGGCCATGCTCGCGTTGCTGCTGGCCACGCTGAACGTCAACGTTGCGGCGAATCTGGTCTCGCCATCGAATGATTTTTCCAATCTCTCGCCCAGGTTGATCAGTTTCCGCACGGGCGGACTGATTACCTGCGTCGTGGGCGTCGTGGTGTTTCAGCCGTGGAGGCTGCTGGCCAATTACAGCAGCTACATTTTCGGCTGGCTGGTGGGTTATTCCGGATTTCTCGGCCCCATCGCGGGCGTGATGATCTGCGACTACTTTGTGGTGCGTAAGAAAATTATTCTTGTGGAAGATTTGTACCAGCGCCGCGGTTTTTATGAATTTTCCAGCGGGATCAACTGGCGCGCCATGGCCGCGCTGGCGGCCGGAGCAGGGGTTGCGTTTGTCGGCCTGGTCGTGCCGTCCCTGCGCGGACTCTACGATTACGCCTGGTTCGTGGGATTTGCCGCGAGCTTTTTCGTGTACTGGGGGCTCATGGGAAAAGCAGGCCGGTAGAACAGGCTTCAGCCTGTTGGTTTTGATTTTTCTTGCGGGAGCGAAAAATCAACAGGCTGAAGCCTGTTCTACTGCCTCGCTGCGCGCATTCTCCAGCTCTCGAACGATTTTCCTTCGTCAATCTCTTTCATCGAAATGCATTGGTCCACCGGGCAAACCAGCGCGCAGAGGTTGCATCCGACGCATTCCTCCTCGATGATGCGTGGAACGTGCACGCCCATTCCGTTGGGATTCTTCTTGCCGTTGCCGGCAATCGTGTAGGGCTCGATGCACTGATGCGCGCCGTCTTCGCAGGCCACGTAGCAAAGTTGGCAGCCGATGCAGAGATCCTGGCGAATATCCGCAATCACTTTGTAATTCAGGTCCAGGTCTCCCCAATCCTTCATGTTGGGCACGGCGCGGCCGCGAAAATCCTCGGTGCTGCGGAATCCGTGATCGTCCATGTACGTGGAGAGGCCGTCGATCATGTCTTCCACGATGCGAAATCCGTAGTGCATCGCCGCCGTGCAGACTTGCACCACGGACGCGCCCAGCGCGATGTGCTCCGCGGCGTCGTTCCAGTATCCAACGCCGCCAATTCCGGCGATTGGAATCTTTACCGCTTTTGTCACGCTCGACACCATGTGCAGGGCAATCGGTTTTATGGCCGGGCCGCAGTAGCCTCCGTGCGCCGACTTCCCTCCCACATTCGGCCGCCCCGAAAACGTTTCCAGGTCCACGCCCATCAGCGAATTGACGGTGTTGATCAGGCTGATGGCGTCCGCGCCTCCCTTTTCCGCCGCCAGCGCCACGCGCGTGATGTCCGTAACGTTCGGAGTTAGCTTCACGATCACCGGAGTCTTCGCCGCTTCTTTCGCCCACGACGTAATCATCTCTGTGTACTCGGGCACTTGCCCCACCGACGAGCCCATGCCGCGCTCGCTCATGCCGTGCGGACATCCGAAATTCAGTTCCAGCGCGTCCGCGCCGGCATCCTCCGAGCGGCGCACAAATTCGTGCCAGGTTTCGCGCTTGGATTCCACCATCAATGAGGCAATCACCAGATTCTTCGGATAGCGTTTCTTCACTTCCGCGATTTCCCGGAAATTATCTTCGGATGAACGGTCACTGATCAGCTCGATATTATTGAAGCCTATCATCTTCGCGCCGTTGTAATCGATCGCGCCGTACCGAGACGACGTGTTGGTGATCGGCTCGCCAATCGTCTTCCAGACCGCGCCGCCCCACCCGGCGTCAAAGGCGCGCATCACCTGCCCCGCGGTGTTCGTCGGCGGCCCCGAGGCCAGCCAGAACGGATTAGGCGATTCGATGCCGCAGAATTTCACGCGTAGGTCGGACATGATGCACCTCCAGTGCCGTGACTGGTGACTAGTGACTGGTGACTAGTGATTCGCAATTCGTAACGTCGATCCTTCATTTGTGACTTCACGATTTCTGCCATGATCGCCAAGAGAACCATCCCACGACAGCCAGCATGCCGATCCAGCCTAGAATACGAAACGTGGCGCCAATCTGAGTGTCATGGTTCAGCAACCCTGTGCGCGAAAAAAGATAAAACCAGTCATGGATTACATCTTCGGAATCGCCGACCGTCAGCAACGGAAGCGACTGGCTCCGTGCGTCGGCCATGTAGATTCCGATCGGGAGAAACTGCTCGAAGAAAAAGAATGCGCAAAATGCCGTGCCAGGAATTTGCCGCTGAAACGAAAAATGGACCGCCAGAGCGAACGGGACAAACAGCTGAAGAAACGTTCCACCGGCGACCATGAGCCATTCGCCGAAAATTCGGAACAGCAGGTGCCCGCCTTCGTGAATCGGAACAAAGACCAGGTCGAACCACTGAAACAAATGGCCGCCCATGGCCGCATTTCCGATCAGCAGCACATAAAAAACGAGCCAGCTCCAAAACACGGGGCGGGAAACCGGATGCCAGCCTTCCTCGAGCGCATCGAGAAATGGAAACCGTTCGCTGAGCGATTCCGGAATCTCCATGGGAGTTCAATTCTCCCCGCGCGGGACGATCAAAGTTTCCCCCAGCCACGCATCGATGCCTCGCGCGGCAGCCATGCCTTCGGCGACCGCGTCCACTACTTCACTGCCGCCATTTACGCAATCGCCGCCGGCAAAATATTTTCGATTCCCGGTTTGCTGCCTGTGGTCGACAGCCACCGTGCCGTTCTTTCGCAATTCGATTCCCCTTACCTGGCGCAGAAAATCGGTGACGGGTTTCTGTCCCACAGCGCGCACCACCATATCCACTTCGATTTCGAACCGGCTGTCCGGGATGGGCTCGGGCGCGCGCCGGCCTCGCGCGTCGGGCGCGCCAAGCACCGTGCGGATGCATTCCAGGCCGGTCACCGCGCCGCTATCGCCGAGGATGCGCACCGGCTGCGTCTGCCAAAGAAAAATGACTTCGTCATTTTTCGCCAGCTCATGTTCGTACGGGAACGCCGACATTTCCTTCTCGCTTCGCCGGTAAATCAGATACACCGTCTCCGCGCCCAGGCGCCGCGCGGCGGTGACCACGTCGATGGCCGTATTGCCCGCGCCAATGCACGCAATGCGCTTTCCGATCGAGACCTGCGCAAACGGCAATACTTTTGTGCGCTCGATGAATTCCATCGCGCCGCAAACGCCTTCCAGATCTTCGCCGGGAATATCCATGGCCCAGGTTTCCCCGAGACCCACGCCGATAAAAATCGCGTCATACTCTTTTTCCAGCTGTTCAAAACTCATGTCGCGCCCGATTTCCACTTGCTGCCGGAATTTCACGCCCAATGACTTCACCATTTCCACTTCCCGCAGCGAATCAGCGACTCGCGTCTTGTAGGCCGCGATTCCGTAGGTGCTCAATCCGCCGGGAAGCGCGGCGCGATCGAAAATCGTCACCGCATATCCTTTTCTCGCCATCGTCGCCGCGCACGCCAGCGACGCGGGACCCGAGCCGATGCAGGCCACGCGCCGTCCGTTCGGCGCCCCTGCGTGGAACAGGGAAATGTTGCGGTCGAGCACGTGATCGACGGCGTAGCGCTGCAGGCGTCCGATTTCGATAGCCTCCTCGCCCTTCTCCACCATCACGCACGCGCCTTCGCAGAGCGCTTCGGTGGGACACACGCGCCCGCAAGTCTCGCCCAGAATATTCGCGTCGAGAATTACGCGAGCCGCCCCGCGCGTGTTCCCCGTCATGATCCGTTTGATGAAGCCGGGAACGTCGATGCGCGTGGGGCAGGCCATCGTGCAGGGCGCGTCGAAGCAGTACAGGCAGCGCGCCGCCTCGATGGCGGCCTGGCGCGCATTCATGCGCGGCGCAATGTCCGCAAAACTCTCTTCGTATTGCTGTGGCGCCAGTTTCGGCGCGGTCTCGCGAAGGGGCATTTGCTCACCTCATCGGCAGCTGCACCCCTGAAACACACAACCCGGTGGATTATTTTCCACCGGGCGTCAGAGCCAGCTTCCAGGCGACATTCTAGCATCGCGGCGCGGGCGCAAATGCAAACGAATTCACCGGCGTGCCGCAAAAACCGCATCATTGCTGGATCGCGCGTCAGATAGCGGAATGATTGTTTTAGCTTGTCCTCCCGAGCGAAGCCAGAGATCTCTCTGAGGTCTGAGGCCGGTAATCGACGGATTCCCCGCGGAGTTTATCCCGGCCCTTGCCGGGACCCGAAATGACGGCATTTTTAATTTTTACCCGGCCTGCTAAGATGCCAGCTTGCTGGGAATCCTGCGCCGCCGGGGGAACCATGGCCTTTGACACCATCATTCGCAACGGCACAATCGTCACGGCGACCGACACCTATGCCGCCGACATCGCCATCACCAGCGGTCAAATCGTGGCCATCGGTAAGGACCTTCCCTTGGAGAACGCCGGCAAGATTCTCGACGCCAAGGACTCCATCGTCATTCCCGGCGGTATAGATGTGCACACGCATCTGGACATGCCGTTCGGCGGCACTACCAGCGCCGACGATTTTGAAACTGGCACGCGCGCCGCTGCCTTCGGCGGCACCACGACGTTGATCGACTTCGCCATCCAGTACAAGGGCCAAACCTTGCGCCATGCCTTCGATACCTGGATGAAAAAAGCCGAAGGAAAAGCCGTCGCCGATTATGCGTTCCACTGCATCATCACGGAACTTGGCGACACGCAGCTCGAGGAGATGGGCGCGCTGGTGCGCGAAGGCGTATCGTCCTTCAAACTGTTCATGGCCTACCCCGGCGTCTTCATGATGGATGACGCCTCGATTTTTCGCGCTATGCTGCAGGCCGCCAAGCACGGCGGCATGATCTGCATGCACGCGGAAAATGGCGGCGCCATCGACGTGCTCGTGCAGCGCGCCCTGGCCGAGGGAAAAACCGGCCCGAAATATCACGCG
>Ga0316628_100003763_pt1 | contig 11739 bp, 10 predicted proteins | sample OWC_Aug_M2_C1_D5_FD_207648 | JGI IMG/M metagenome (GOLD analysis project Ga0316628, IMG submission 207648) | Wetland soil microbial communities from Old Woman Creek delta, Ohio, United States - OWC_Aug_M2_C1_D5_C | ecosystem: Environmental > Terrestrial > Soil > Wetlands | place: USA: Ohio... | reverse complement strand
TGCCCGGCATGGAGTGCGAATACTATCTTATCGCAAGTCGATAGTGCGGCGCTACTGTTGGAATCCTGTGAAAAAGAGAAGGTTTCTGTGGAAAGCTCCCCCGCTGCGGTGGAAAACTCAAGCGGCGGGGGGATGACGAGCGTAAGAGGAGCGGCGGGCGATTTACCCGGCCGCTGGCGCTTCCGTCTCGCTCTCGACCTTGACCTTGATGGTGGCTGTCACATCGCGGTGCAGCTTGATGTGGACGTCGTACTCGCCCACCAGCTTGATGGGCGGGTCGATCAGGATCTTGCGCCGGTCGATGTTGAAGCCCTTGGCGGTGAGGCCCTCGGCCACGTCCATGGCGGTCACGGATCCGAACAACGTGCCCTGCTCGCCCGCTTTGCGCGTGTAACTGAGGGTGACTTCCGCCAGCAGCTTGGCCAACTCCTCCGCCTCCGATTGCTCCTTGGCGCTCTGTTTGAGGAATTGGACGCGCTGCTGGTCAACCCACTTGCGGTTCTGGGAGGTGGCTTTGACCGCCAGCTTCTTGGGCAGCAGAAAGTTGCGCCCGTAGCCGTCGGCGACAATTACGATCTGGCCGCGATTTCCCAGCTTTTCGACGTCATGCAAAAGAATGACTTCCATTTGAAGACTCCATGAAAGCAAATTTCACTCACTCCCTCACCCGGCCCTCCGGGCCACCCTCTCCTCCTGGGAGAGGGGCAGGGGGTGAGGGGAACCTTGGAACGTTTGCACTACTTCGACCCGGTAAAGGGCAGCAGCGCGATGTTGCGAGCCCGCTTGATGGCCACACTTACCGCGCGCTGATGTCGGGAACAGGTGCCGGTGAGCCGCCGGGGCAGAATCTTGCCCCGTTCGGACACGAACTGGCCGACCAGCTTTACGTCCTTGAAATCGATCACGTCAATCTTCTCGGTGCAGAACTTGCACACCTTGCGGCGGCGGAAATATTGCTTCCTTCCTCCCGGCCCGCCGCCTTCTCTGCGAGCCGGGCGTTCGCCTGATCCGCCGCTTGACCTTTGCTCAGCCATACGATTCACTCCTTATTTCCGAATACTTCCTCGAAAACTCGATCAGTCCCTCACCCGGCCCTTCCGGGCCACCCTCTCCCTGAGGGAGAGGGGCGGGGGTAAGGGGAATGCCAGTGTCCTGCACCCTAAGCCGGCTCCGCGGGGGGCGGTTGCGCCGGGGGAGGAGGCGGAGGGGGAGGAGCCGCCGCCGCAGGAGGAGCCGCGGGCTTGGACCGTGGCCGGCGCGCTTCCTGCTTGGCGCGCATGGCCTTGAACTTTTCCGCGCGTTTCAGTTCCTCGTCCACCCGCACGCTGAGGTACTTGATCACCGAATCGGTGACCTTCAGACGGCGCTCGAATTCCTTGACCGTGTCGCCGCTTCCCTCCAGCGCGAAGAACACATAGAAGGCTTCGCGTTGTCCCGCGACGCGGTACGCCAGCCGGCGGCGGCCCATCTTCTCCGCCTTTTCCACTTTCCCTCCGGCCCCGGTCACCACCCCTTCAAACTGGGTGATGAGTTTGCCCAGGTCCTCTTCGGAAACGTCCGGCCTGACCAGAAAAATTATCTCGTATTTACGCATTGAACCTCATGACTGGGGCAATGCCACTTTCCGGTTGAAGCGGTTCATCGCCCGCGGAATTCCTTCCTTCAAAATCACCTTCACGGCTTCGTTCGCCTGCTCCAGCAAGTCGGCTACGACCTCGAGATCCGCCTTGCGAAAAGGGCGGAGGACATACGAAACGAGGTCCTCGATCGGCCTGGCGGGCCCCGCACCCATCCGCACCCGCCCGAATTCATCCGCCTGCAGCGCGCCGATCACGGACTTCATGCCGTTGTGCGTCCCGGCGCTGCCGTGCGGCCGGATGCGCAGGCTCCCCAGCGGGAGGTCCACGTCATCGACCAGAACAATCAGATCGCCGACGGGCAGGTCGAGCTTCTCGAGCAACCGCGCGACGGCCATTCCGCTCAGGTTCATGTAGGTCTGCGGCTTGGCCAGAACCACCTGCTCGCCCTCGAGTTCGGTGCTGGCAATCAGGGCCTGTCCTTCGCGACGCGCGATTTCCACGCCGCAGGTTTCGGCCAGGCGATCCACCGCCATGAACCCCAGGTTGTGCGGCGTCAGATGGTATTCGTACCCAGGGTTGCCGAGACCCACAATGAGTTTCACGCCGCACCTTTCCCATTACCGGCGTACTGCCAGGCGCCCAACTACTCTTTCTTTTCTTTCCCTTTCTCTTTCCCTTTCTCTTTCTCTTTCTCTTTTTTGCCCTCGGGCGCCTCTTCTCCGGCTTCTTCTTCCTCGCCCTTGCCCTTGCGAATCAGTTCGGGCTCGGCGGGCGCGGCCTCGACGACTTCCGCGGCCGGCTTCTCCTCTTCCGCCTTCAGCGCCACCACATGGGCCACCACACGGTTGGCGTCCGTGAGGACTTCCACTCTCTCTCCCAGCGGTAGTTCGGCCACGCGCAGGTTGCGCCCGATGGTCAATTCCGTCACGTCAATCGTGATGTGGTCCGGAATGTCGTCAGGCAGGCACTCGACTTCCACCTCGCGGAGAACGAACTCGAATACGCCGCCCTGCACTTTGACCCCTTTCGCCTCACCGGTAACGTGGATGGGGACTTTCACCTTCAGTTTGGCGTCGCGGGCGATGCGAACCATATCCACGTGCAGCAAGCCACCGTGAATCGGGTCCACCTGCCATTCCCGGAGCATCACACGCGCCGGCGCCTTGCCTCGAATGTCCAGCGTGAACAGGGCATTGTGCCCGGACTCGGAGTGGAGGATTTCGATGATCTTCTTGGGATCAATCGTCACCGGGATCGCCGGGCCTCCGCCGCCGTACACGACTCCCGGGACGCGGCCCGCGTACCGCAGCCGCCGGGCGGCATTCTTGCCGAAATCCTCGCGGGGATCGGCTTCGACGTTCAAAACTTGAGCCATACTCGTTACTCCTTCAGACCTTCGTCGCTGGCTTTTTCAGGGCTCGTGCCCCGGGATCAGATGAAGAGCCTGCTCACGGAGGTTTCATCGTGGATCGAGCGGATGGCCTCTGCCAGCAGCCTGGCCACGCTCAGGACTTTGATCTTGGAACACTTCCCGCCCTCGGGTGTCAGCGGAATCGAGTTCGTGGTGACCACCTGCTCGAGCCGCGAAGCGTTGATCTTGTTGATGGCATCGCCGGCAAATACCCCGTGCGTGCAGCAGGCAAAAACCTTCTCCGCGCCTTTATCGAGCAGCGCCTGGGCGCCCCGCACCAGCGTTCCGCCCGTATCGATCATGTCATCCACAATCAGGCAGGTCTTCCCCACGACGTCGCCGATCACGTTGAACATCTCGACCACGTGGGCGTCTTCCCGCCGCTTGTCGATGATCGCCAGGGGAGCCTTCATCTTTTTCGCGAACGACCGGGCGCGCTCCACGCCCCCCGGGTCGGGAGATACGATCACCAGGTTCTTGAGTTTCAGTTTGCGGAAGTAGTTCACCGTGACGGGCGTCGCGTAGAGGTGATCCACCGGTATATTGAAAAACCCCTGAATCTGCCCGGCGTGCAGGTCGAGCGCCAGGACGCGGTCGGCGCCGGCGGAGGTCAGCAGGTCCGCCACAACCTTGGACGATATCGGAACCCGTGGCCGGTCTTTTCTGTCCTGCCGCGCGTAACCGTAGTAGGGAATCACGGCGGTAATCCGCTGCGCCGAAGCGCGGCGAAAGGCGTCCATCAGGATGAGCAGCTCCATCAGGTTGTCGTTTACCTGGCGGCACGTCGGCTGGATGACAAAGACATCCGCGCCGCGCACGTTCTCCAGGATCTGAAGCCGCACCTCGCCATCGGGGAAACGCCCCACGTACGCCTGGCCCAGGGGCACGTTCAGTTGCTCGCAAATCTCACGGGCCAGTGCCGGGTGGGCATTGCCGGAGAAAACTTTGATCGCGTGCCGATTCTTCTCCGCCATGGTTGGGTCCTTACGAGCCAGAGTCTCGTTCTCCATCCCAAGGTGCTGGCTGGGAGGCCTGGATTCGAACCAGGGTTCCATGCTCCAAAGGCATGTGTCCTACCACTGGACGACCTCCCAGAAACAGTGACAAGTGACGAGTGACAAGCAAAACGCCAGCTTCGCTTTCCCCTTGTCACTCGTCACTCTTCACTCGTCACTGAAATAGCCGCCGTTGATATTCGGCTCGAGAGAGAGTGCGCGAGCGAAATCTTCTCCACCCCCGAGGGATTACCTCGGAAGCCTGAGCCATTTCCTGGGCTGATTGAAAAAGGGCGTAGACAGCTGAACCGCTACCCGTAAGGGAGGCTGTTTCGGCTCCGGCCCGGATGAGCTGACGTTTCAGCTTTGCCAGCTCTGGCCACTTCGCGAAAACGACTCGTTCAAAATCGTTTTCGGCCGGTCCCCATTCTTGCAGGGGAAAAAGTGGCCGCGCGCCCAAAAGATGAATTTTAGACACTTCACGGCCCTTTGTCAATCGTCGTGGCAGATGACGGCCGGCCTCGCCATAGGCCCAGGCGGTGGATATGCTGAAGCCGGGGAAAACGATCAGGCAGGAGCGGCGTGGCAAATCGTCGAGAGGGGTTATCTCTTCACCCCGGCCGCCCGCCAGCACGCGGCCGCCAAAGAGAAAAAACGGCACATCCGAACCGAGTTCGGCGGCGATCCGTGTGAGTTTCGCCGCCTCCATCCGTTCGCCGGTCAGGCGTTCCAGAGCGAGGAGCGTTGCCGCCGCATCGCTGCTGGCGCCTCCCAGTCCGGACCCCGCGGGGATGCGCTTCGAGAGCTTCACGCGAATTTCGCCGCGATGCTTCCTGGCGCGTTTCCAAACCTCGCAAGCCCGGTAGACGAGGTTGCCGCGTCCGGCGGGAATCGAGGGATCGTCGCACTCCAGCGTAATTCCCGTCCCGCGCTTCGAGAGCGCGACCTCGAGGCGGTCGTGCAAGGCCACCGATTGGAATACCGTGAGGATATCGTGGTAGCCGTCGGCCCGTTTGCCAACGATCTTCAAACCGACGTTGATCTTGGCGAAAGCGCGGAGTCGAATGCTCGGTCTCAAGGCGGGTTATGAGGAGTCGAAGAATCCCGTTGCAGCCGCCGGTTTCAGCGCTGGGCGGATTTTTCTTTACTCATGTGACTTTTAAGCTCTTCGAGTTGTTTTTGCAGCTTGGCAGCCTGGTCTGCGTCGAAGTCGCTGCTGGAGGATTCCGGCCAGTCCTTGAGGGCGCGTTCCCAGGCTTCCTGAGCCTCGCGCCTCTTCCCCATCTGCAGGTAGAGGTGCCCCAGGTGTTCCTGGATGGTCGGGTCGCCCGAGATCTTCCGCGCGGCCTTCACAAGATGCGGCTCCGCCAGGTCCAACCGGTTCATTTTATAGTAGGCCCAGCCCAGGCTGTCCATGTAGGCGGCGTTGTTGGGCTCGAGTTCGAGGGCCTTCTGGATATATTTCACCGATTCTTCCAGGCGCACGCCCCGGTCCGCCAACATGTACCCCAGATAATTCGCAGCACCCGCGTTCTGCGGGTTCTCCACCAGGACTTGCTGGAACTGTTCCTCCGCCAGGTCGTATTTCTTCTGCCGCTCATAAATCGAGCCCAGGATGTAGTGCGGATACTCCTGGTCATCGGGTTTCTTGCTCAAGTCGAGAGCCTGGCGCGCCGACGCTTCCGCCTCGGAAAAATGCTTGGCCTGGGAATATACCTGGGCGATGGCGAGGTGGACCTCGCGGTCGGCAGGCGTATTGTTGAGGAGCGTGCGAAGTTGCTGGATCGCCTCGTCGAGGCGTCCGCGCTCGCCCAGCATCGTCGCCCGGAGGATGACGAGCGAGCGGTCCTGGGGATACTTCTGGACCGCCGCATCGGCGGCCTCGAGCGCCTTCTGCGGCTGCCGGTTCAGGCGCAGGGTTTCGACGACGAGCGCCTCGGCGCGCGGAGCGTTCTCTTTGCCGAGATTTCCAATTTCCCGGAAGGCGTCGAGCGCCTGGTCATATTTCTCCTGCGAGCGATACACCTGTCCGAGCCGCTCCAGGAAGATCGCATGGTTGCTTGCCTCTCCGGGCGTGTACTGCCCCGCGGGGCGCTCCGTCTGTTTGACCAACCCCTGCAGAAGCTGGACGGCTTTGTCTTCGTTGCCCACGGCGTCTTCAAGAAGCGCCAGATGGTAGGGGACTTCGAGACTCTCGGGCATCAGGGTCTTGGCGCGCTCGAACTCCTGCCGGGCCACGTCAAACCGGCCAACTTGCCGTTCGAGTTGTCCCAGGCGAAGGTGCGTGGGGCCATCGTCAGGCTCATCCTTGAGAATCTTCTGGAACTCGGTCCGGGCCGCAGCCAGTCGCCCGGCGCCCATCAGGGCCTCGGCATAAGCCCGGCGGAGTTCCTGATTTTCAGCATCCGCCGCGACCGCCTTCTCATAGACGTCGATGGCGCTATCGTAATCGTGAGTCTGCGTATAAGCGTAGCCCAGCATCGACAAGAACTGCGTGTCCATCTCGCTTTCGGGGATCTTCTTGAGGGCCTCAACTGCCTGGTCGTAATCACCGTGCTCAAAATAGAGCTTCGCCAAACTGGCCAACGCGTTGCGGGATTCAGGATTAGCGTTCAGAACTTTGCGAAGCACTTCCTCGGCTCTGGAAGGCTGATTATTCATCCGGTAGAGCTGGCCGAGAACCAGGTAGTTGTCATTGTCGGCAGGGTTAATGCGGCTGAGCGCCTCAAAGTGCTCGATGGCTTTGCGTAGGCTTTCCTTGACCACCTTGTCAGGTTGGGAATCACCCAGGTTCCGCCAGTAGATATTAGCCAGAAGCCGGTGGGCGTCCGCCTGGTCGGGATTGATGGCGAGGACCGCTTCGCAGTCTTTGACCGCATCCGCGATCCGTCCGACGCGCCAATAAAGCTCGGCCAGTTCGACCCGCAGGAAAAGTGATTCGGGGTCGGCCTCCATGGCCTTCTTGTATTCGCCGATGGCGCGCTCGACAAAGTCGCCGCGGTTGTTGATTCCCGCCAGCTCGCGGAAACGCCGGGCCAGCATGTAGTGATAGTAGGCCGTCGAGTGGTCTACTGTCGCCGCCGCGCTCGCAGCTTTCTCCGGCGTGCCCGTGGGCGCTGCCTCCTGGGCAGCCACTGGCCCCGTCAAAGCCAACAAAAAAAGGCTGGTTCCAGCCACTATTACCCTGACCGTTCTTTGCATAGATTGTCTCGTCCCGCTTGAACTCCTGAAGGAATTATGTCACAGGCACCAAAGCCTGTCAAAAGGCGCTTCGCCTACACGCATTCTTAGATGCATTGATTTGCCCTCGGGCTGTAGCGCCCGAAGGTATCTGGTAAACAGCCCCGAGTCGCGAGTCCCGACTCCCGAATCACGCGCACTTCACGGCGGCCTTGCCGAGGAACTCCGCCGAGTCGCCAAGTTCTTCCTCGATGCGCAGCAACTGGTTGTACTTGGCGATGCGGTCGGTACGGCTGGCCGAGCCGGTTTTGATCTGACCGGTAAAGAGCCCGACAGTGAAGTCGGCAATGAAGGCATCTTCGGTTTCGCCGGAGCGGTGCGAGACCACGGCCGTGTAGCCGTTGCGCCGCGCCAGTTCGATGGCGGCAATGGTCTCGGTTACCGTGCCGATCTGATTCAGTTTAATCAGGATGGAATTGCCCACGCCGTCTCCGATGCCGCGTTCCAGCCGCTCCGTGTTGGTGACGAACAGGTCGTCGCCGACCAGCTGGATTTTTCCGCCCAGCTCCTCGGTCAGGAGCTTCCAGCCATCCCAGTCGTCCTGCGCCAGGCCGTCCTCGATGGAGATGATGGGATATTGCCTCACCCAGTCGGCGTAGAGCTTCACCATCTCCTCGGAGGATTTCTTCGACTTGTCGGATTTGAAGAAGACGTACTTGCCGTCCTGGAACATTTCGCTCGAGGCGGGGTCGAGGGTCAGGCAGATGTCGTGGCCGGGCGAGTAGCCGGCTTTCTCAATGGCTTCCAGAATCAGCTCGACGGCTTCGACGTTCGATTTGAGGGCCGGCGCAAACCCGCCCTCATCGCCGACGGCCGTGCTGTAACCTTTGTCCTTAAGAACCTTTTTCAGCGTGTGAAATGTCTCGACGCCCATGCGGAGCGCCTGGGAGAAGCTCTCCGCCCCCACCGGCATGATCATGAATTCCTGGAAGTCCACGGTGTTGTCCGCATGCACGCCGCCATTGAGAATGTTCATCATCGGCACGGGCAGGCGTCGCGCCTGCAAGCCACCGAGATATCGATAAAGCGGCATATGCGCGGAGCGCGCCGCGGCTCGGCAGGCGGCCATCGAGACTGCCAGGATGGCGTTGGCCCCGAGTTTGCCCTTGTTCGGCGTGCCGTCGAGCGCAATCATTCGACCGTCGATCTGCGACTGCTCGCTGGCGTCATGCCCGCCCAGTTCGCGCGCAATGATAGCGTTGATGTTCTCGACGGCCTGCAAGACGCCCTTGCCCATGTAGCGGCGCTTATCTCCGTCGCGCAATTCCAGGGCTTCGTGTTCGCCCGTCGAAGCGCCCGAGGGCACGGCGGCGCGGCCGAATGCTCCGTCGCGCAGGTGGACGTCCGCCTCCACCGTGGGGTTTCCCCGCGAGTCCAGAACTTCCCGTCCTACGATGAGATCGATTTCTGCCATAAGAATGACTCCGCAATGAGAATTTGAAACCGCAAATTCTATCACATCGTTTCACGCGCGCAGGCCGAAAGAAGTGGCGACGGACGCTTTGTCCTCAAGCCTGGGATTTGCTTTCCGCCACAGCGTAGGGATAATGAAGCTGTCAGTGATGGGCCCGGCGCGATCGACGGACTTGAGGATAGCGCGCCAACGAGATCTGTTTGCTGAGGCCGGAAAGCTGACAGCTTGATCGGAGGTCACAATGAGGACTCTCGGGAAGATTTTTCTTGTGCTGATTGCCCTGGTGATGCTGCTGACCGTCGTCTTGATCGTGATCGGGCACCTCGCCAATCGAATTCAGCCCAAAACCGTGCTGACGCTGCGGGTCGAAGGGGAGGTTGAATCGCGCCCGCCGCGCGACGAGCTGACGCAGCTTTTTGCCGGCACACGCGCCACCGTTCCCGACATCATCGAGGCGCTCGACCGGGCAAGCAATGATTCCCGTATCACCGGCCTCGAGCTGCGCGTGGGCGAATCCTCGATGGGCATCGCAGACATCCAGGAAGTGCGGCAAAAGATCCGGGAGTTCAACCGCAAAGGAAAGTTTTCCGTGGCCTACCTGGAATTCGGCACCAACCGTTCTTACTACCTCGCCTCGGCCTGCCAAACCGTAACCCTGCTTCCTACCTCGCTCCTCCACGTGCGCGGGCTGATGACGTCCGCCACCTTTCTGCGTGGGACTTTCGATAAGCTCGCTGTTTACCCCGATTTCCTCCACATCGGCGATTACAAGAACGCCACTAACATCTACACCGAAAAGAAATACACGGCAGCGCACCGCGAGGCCGACCAGATGTTGCTGGAAGACATCGCGCACCAGTATTTCCAGGGCATCGCTGAAGCGCGTGGGTTGAAGCTCGAAGAGATGGAGAAGGTCATCGCCCGGGGACCCTTCACGGCCCAGGAAGCGCTGGCCGCGAAGCTGGTGGATCGCACTGCCTACGACGACGAGTTTCGCGACATGATCAAGCAGCGGAACGGAGGGAGCGAGACCCGCCTCAGCCTGGCGGAATACCTGCGCCGCACCGAGCGCGCGGGCCAGACCAAGCTCGCCGTCATCTACGCCACGGGCTCGATCCTTCCCGGCCGGAGCGGCGACAGCCCGCTGGGCGGCGAGGTGATGGGATCGGAGACAATCGCCGAGCAGTTCCGCCGCGCCCGCGAGGATAGTTCCATCAAAGCCGTGATCCTGCGCGTGGATTCTCCCGGCGGCGTCAGCTTCGCCTCCGAAGCCATCCGCCGAGAGCTCTTGCTGACCAAACGGCAGAAACCCGTCGTGGTCTCGATGTCGGACGTCGCGGCGTCGGGGGGCTACTGGATCGCGATGTCGGCCAACCGCATTGTGGCTCAGCCGGGGACCATCACCGGCTCAATCGGCATTTTCGCGGGGAAGTTCAACGTTCTGGGACTCTATGAGAAGCTGGGCCTGACGAAGGACGCCATCACCACGACCGATAATTCCACCATTGACTGGCCGTTCCAGAACTTCACGCCCGGACAACGCGAGTCGATCATGAAATACATGCGCGACGTTTACGGGGAATTTCTCAAGGGAGTCGCGGAAGGCCGCCACATGCAGGTCGAGGCCGTGGATAAAATCGGTCAGGGGCACGTCTGGACCGGCGAACGCGCCAAGCAACTGGGGCTCGTGGACGATCTGGGTGGGCTCGATACGGCCATCGGCGCGGCGAAGACTTTGGCCAAGATTCCCGCCGGTGAAGCGGTTACCCTGGTCAACCTCCCTTCTCCCAAGCCGCTCGTTGAAGCGGTTCGCGATTTGTTCGGGAACGCCAGCGTCATGGCGCGTGGCGCGGCGCTTGAGCGCTGGACGCGCAGCGTCGAATCGCTCGCCCGGATTCCTGTCTGGACTCTGCTGCCGGCCGTGCCGGAAGTGCAGTGACGAGTGGCGAGTGACGAGTAACGAACCAAACCGAGCGTGCCCATGTTGACCCGCAGAGAGAACTTCGTCGTCATCGCGGCTGGGATCATCAGCACTGCCCTGGTGGCTGGGCTTGGTATCCTCTTAGTAAATCTGTTTCCGAATGCTGACTTGGAATACTGGGGTCCTCGAGTTAGGATGGTCGGGACAATCGCTATTGTATTCGGGGGCATTGCGCTGCTCACAAGGCGATACCTCAAACAGCCGCGAGTCTTGGCAATGTTCGTCGTTCTCCTTGCAGTCCATGGGGCAATATTCAGCCATTTCATGCACTTCTGGTCTTCAAGCCCTTACTTCCTTCGACTGATCCTCACCTTGTGTGACTTCATGTTCGTTGGCGTCCTCTTAAGCACTACTATCGCCAGCCCGAAACGAACAGGGACCCGGGCTCGTCACCAGGGGGGACAAGATACAAATCCGGGCAGTCGTGCGTCTTAGGCTCGTAACTCGTCACCCGTCACTTGCTTGTAGCCCGGGCATGTTCTTAATGCCGTGGGCTTGAATTGTCCTGTCTCTGAAAGAACCCACGGCACAAAACCGGTGCCGTGGCTACGTCCTCGCGATCAAAGTCGTCGCCGAACATAAAGGTGTAAGGAAAACTGGTGGACCTGGGGAGGCTCGAACTCCCGACCCCCTGGTTGCAAACCAGGTGCTCTCCCAGCTGAGCTACAGGCCCAAGGCAACGCCTTCGACCATACTGACGAGGAAACATTAAATCGTCAAGAGGCGCGGTAGTGACGCATTTTGATGTAGCGCCGCCCTTCAGGGCGGCATTTGCCGGGCTGAAGCCCGCCTCTACAAAACCAAAACGCATCAGCGGAACGAAACCGAGGTTGACGCGTGGCGACGCGTAACGTGGATCCCACAAAGGCAATGGGGGCAGGATTCTTACCGGGCTCGGAGAGTGGAGATGCCGGGGACGCACCGGCGAAGAATCCCTTAGTCTCGTTCGCGAAGAAACTCGATACGGCCCAATTCTGTGAGGATTAAATCGAGTTCGCGGGAGACCTCGGCCGCGGGGAGTTGCTGCATATCCACGCGCGCCTTCAGCCACTTCAGGCGTCCTTCGAGCTTCGTCATGCGGCGGCTATTCCCGGTGGACAGCGCCTCCATCCTTTGAG
>Ga0316628_100003762_pt1 | contig 11739 bp, 9 predicted proteins | sample OWC_Aug_M2_C1_D5_FD_207648 | JGI IMG/M metagenome (GOLD analysis project Ga0316628, IMG submission 207648) | Wetland soil microbial communities from Old Woman Creek delta, Ohio, United States - OWC_Aug_M2_C1_D5_C | ecosystem: Environmental > Terrestrial > Soil > Wetlands | place: USA: Ohio... | reverse complement strand
CCCGGCAAGGAAGTTTTTCATTTTCTTTTCTTCCATCCAATCACCCCTTTCCAATTCAACTCCCAGACGCTTTCCCGCCCCGAACTGGGAAAAGCTATGCCCCACCCGGACAGGCAGGCTTTTATTATTATCTTCCGGAAGGGAACCTCCAGAAAAATGGGGTGAATACCCTATTCAGGGGAGGAAAGGGCTGTATTTCGATTGGCGATTGCCTTTCCTGCCAAAAAGCACGCTCGAGGCCCGGAAGCATGGCCGGGCAGCGTCCGAACCGCAATTGAACTAACAACTACTTGCCAGGGGGGGCGGGTCAATAAAACTCCTTGATCTCTTTGTTCAATTTTTATAAGATTTGGAAATTCCGGCTTTATTGAATGGGGTTAAGAAAAGAAAGGAGGAAAAAAATGGAAAAGGGAAAAGGTCGCGCAGAACGGTTCGCCGAATCGGTGGAAAAATACATCCCCGATGCGATTACCTCCGCCGTTATTATGGTAGTTATCCTTTTCATTTTTACCACCCTGATCGGGATCCCCGTTTCCAAGACGGTCGATGCCTACTACCGCGGGCTCTGGCTGCTCTTGGCATTTACCATGCAGATGACTTTGATCATCACCCTGAGCGCGGTTTTCGGATCCTCCCCCGTCTTTAGAAAACTGATCATTGCCCTGGCCAAAATTCCCTCCTCCCCCTTCCAGGTCATGGCGGTGGCGGCTTTGCTGACCGCAGTGCTGGGTTACTTCTACTGGGGGTTGGCCATCACCCTGGGCCCGGTGATCGCCGTGTATTTTTGCGGGGAGGCAGAGCGCAAGGGAATCAAAGTCGATTTCATGCTGTGCCTGGCGGTGGTCTTCGCGGCCCATTCCGTGTGGATGTATGGACTGTCCTCCAGCCCGGCTCTGCTGGTGGCCACACCCGGTCATTTCCTGGAAAAACTGACCGGAAGGATGCCTTTAAGCACCACCATCTGGACCCCGGCAGCAATCGCTCAAATTGTTGTCTTTTTGATCGCCTCATTGGCCATCAGCCGCTATCTGATGCCCAGGGTTCCCAAAACCATCGCGGAGTATCCAGAGGCTGCTAAACTGATCGCCACCGATCATGCCGAAACAGTTCCAGCCGAAGAGCGCCAGGCCTTTACTTTTTCCCAGCGCCTGGAAAGAAGTTCTCTCATAGCCGTCCTGCTTTTGGTTGGGCTGCTGGTCTGGCTATACCATCACTTTTTCACCAAAAACCTGGGGTTGGATTTTAATTCTCTAAACGCCATCTTCCTCCTGCTCTGCTTCTTGCTCCACAAAAACGTGTATAACTTTACCAAAGCTCTTCAGGAAGGGATTAAATCTTCCTGGTCCGTGGTGGTGATCTACCACCTTTATGCCACGGCAGCGGGCATCCTGCAATTTACCCCTGCTGGAGAGGTCATCGCCAAATTCCTGGCTGGAATTTCCACCACGTACACCTTTCCTCTGCTGATCGCTCTCTCCGGAACGATCATAGCTGTTTTTGTCCCCTCCAGCGGCGGCCAATGGGCCATTCAGGGCTTTGTGACTTCCAAGGCCGCGGAGACGATGGGGATTTCTTTCCAAAGGGGACTCCTATCCCTGGGGGTGGGAGATCAAATGGGTAATCTTTGCTCTCCGTTCTGGTATGTGATCGTTGCCGGGATTGCACGCATCGATTTCCGAAAGTTCTTCGGCTACGGGATAATTTTCGCCGCCCTTTGGTTTATCCTTGGGGTGATCGTCTTCACCTTGCTGCCGTGTTGATCAGGAGCCTTTAGCCTCCCGGTAGGGGCGACCGGCGTCTCGACTGGGTTTTCGCCCCGAGACTAGGCCCCTACCGGGGCAAAAGAAGAGGATATTGCCATGCCCGCCTGAGGCGGGCTGGCAACGATTGTGTTGAAAAAAAACTTAACCGCAGAGATCGCGGAGAACGCAGAGAAAAAAAAGGAAAAATGGAATCGTGGAACAATGGAATAATGGGTAGAAACCAAAATACTAAAACCCAACATTCCAGTATTCCACCATTCCAGCATTCCAGTTTGTTTGTTCTGCGGTTGATTTTTTCTTCATCCTTGGAGGGCGCAGAGGCTTTTATAATTTCCTAAGCAACAAGAAATTTCGTAGAGGGAAAAAATATGAAACTTTCTGGAAAAGTCGCAATCATTACCGGGGCCAGCAAAGGGATCGGGAAAGGCATCGCGGTCCGGTACGCCCGGGAAGGGGCTTCGGTGGTCCTGGCCAGCCGGTCCATGGATCTGCTCGCCTCAATTGCCGGGCAGATCCAGCAAGAGAGAGGGAAGGCGCTGGCCCTGGAAGTGGATGTGCGGCGCCATGAGAGCGTTGAAGCCATGGTGGACAAAACGGTCAAACAGTTTGGCCGCCTGGATATCATGGTGAACAACGCCGGAATTTCCATGGCCCACCCGTCCGAGGATTTGTCCCCCCAGGACTGGCAACGCGCCCTGGATACGGACCTCTCCGGCGTATTTTTCGGATGCCAGTGTGCCGCCCGGAGGATGATTCCCCAGGGGGGAGGGTGCATCATCAACATCACCTCCGTCTATGGGCTGGTGGCCGCGCCGGGCAGGGCTGCCTATTGCGCCAGTAAAGCGGCGGGCAACATGTTAACCAAAGTGCTGGCCGTCGAGTGGGCAAAGAAAAACATCCGGGTAAACGCCATCGCCCCCGGTTACTTCCGCACCGAGCTGGTTCAGGGGGTCATCGATAAGGGCATGCTCCCCCTGGGGGCCATCGAAAAAAGGACCCCCCTCGGGCGGATCGGGGAGGTGCAGGATCTTCTCGGCCTGGCGGTTTACCTGGCCAGCGACGAGTCCAGCTTCATGACCGGTTCGGTGATCAACATCGACGGAGGCTGGGAAGCGTACGGATACCTTTAAAGCGGTGAGTCGTAAGGCTTGAGGCGCGAGGGGCAAAGACCTTCTCTAGGAAATTTTTCTGGCCTTTACCCCTTGCGCCTTGCACCTTGCGATCCTTCCGGTTGGTGAGGTCTTTCTTTGAATCGGTTGATTTGTACCAAGTGCCGTCAGAATTATTCCCTGGAAGAAAAAATCTGGAAATGCGCCTGCGGCGGGTTGCTGGACCTGCAGTTTGACTCGGGCTTCCCCATCGAAAAAATCAGGTCCCGAAAACCCACGCTATGGAGATACCGGGAAGCCCTCCCGATTTCGAGGGATCAGAATATCCTTTCCTTCGACGAGGGCTTCACCCCGCTCGTTCCGGTCGAATTTGGCGGCCGGAGGGTCTGGATCAAGCAGGATCACCTCTTTCCCACCGGCTCCTACAAAGACCGGGGCGCGTCGGTCCTCATGAGCAAGGTGCAAGAACTGGGGATCCCCCGGGTCGTCGAAGATTCTTCGGGAAACGCCGGGTGCGCCATCGCCGCTTACAGCGCCAGGGGGGGGATCCAGAGCGAAATCTACGTCCCCCAGAATACCTCCGCCGGAAAACTGGCCCAGATCGAAGCTTACGGGGCGGTTTTGAAAAAGATACCGGGATCCCGGGAGGAGACAGCCCGCTCTGTCTGGGCTGCCGCGCAGAGGGATTATTACGCCAGTCACTCCTGGAATCCCTTCTTCTTTCACGGAACCAAGACCTTTGCCTTCGAGGTGTGGGAGCAGCTCGACTGGAAAGCCCCGGATTCGGTTATCCTTCCGGTGGGGAATGGAACGCTTCTTCTGGGGGCTTCCATCGGGTTCGGGGAGTTGCTGGAAGCGGGAATGATCCGGGAAATCCCCAGGATCATCGGGGTTCAATCGGCTCACTGCGCCCCGCTGGCCAAGGCCTTCGCAGAGGGCCTGAAGGAGATCCCGAAGATTCAACCTCAGGAAACCGTGGCCGAGGGGATCGCCATCGCCGAACCCGTGCGGGGAAAACAGATTGTCGAGGCGGTTAGAAAGAGCACGGGTTTTTTTATCTCGGTTCATGACCGGGAGGTGAAGACTGCCCTGCAGCGGGTCAGCCGGAAGGGTTTCTACATCGAGCCCACTGCCGCGGCCACTATGGCCGGAGTTCTCCGGTATTTGAAGGACTCGGACCCGGAGGAGATCATCGTCTCCGTTTTCACCGGCCACGGGCTCAAGGCTACGGAAAAAATAATAAAGATCCTCGAGGAACCCGGGACTGCCTAGCTCCATCTGTCTTTTTTCTCTTGGCCGTGAGAACCCGGTGACCTCCGGGGCAAAATCTTTTTGATATTTTAGTCCTTTTTGGGTTAACCTGTATCCAGAGTCCGGGTAGAAACGAGGCATCCCATGCGTTTCGGCAGCGTCGACCTTTTCATGGATTTGGGAGACTGGAAGTTCCGCATGGGGCGTTCCCTGGGCGACGAAGGATTTCTAAAAGCCCTGCTGACTTACGGGAGCTTTGATACCTACCACTTCTTCTGCCCCGACCTGAACCATTTGGAAAAATTCCGGGACCGCCTGCCCAAACTGATCCCCGATCCCAAGCTCCAGGAACGCGTTCAAACCAGCCTCCAGGTGGCTCTGGCAGAAACCCTGCGCGACCAGGAATTCCAGGTGTTTCACCAGGGGGACTTCACCACCGGCATGCCTTATCTCATCGGACTGCGGAACCGGCTGGCCCGGGCTCCCTTTCCCGTCACCGGGGCGACTCATTCCATTGACTCCATTTACATGAATTCCCGTTACCTGGAACTGCTCCTGGCCGGCCTCGCTCCTTATGACGGGATCATCTGCACCAGCCCCAGCGCGCTGCGGGCCGTGGAGAAGGGGATCACCTGGGTGGGCAGGCAGCTCCGGGAGAGGACGGGGGTGACGTTTCACACCCATGTGCGCCTCGAGCAAATCCCCCTCGGGATCGACGAAGCCTTCTTCCAGGAAGAGGACCGCAAAGATGCCCGGACCTTCTTCCGTATACCCTCCGATTCCATCGTGGCCCTTTCAGTCGGGCGGATCTCCCTGCGGCACAAGGCCGATTGGGCTCCCCAGCTGGAACTGATTGCCCAGATGGAGTCCCGCAAGGAGCTGCGGAATATTCTTTTCGTTATCGCCGGGGGGGGGCAGGCCTCGGACGTGGCCCTGCTGGAGTCGTTGATCACCCAGATGGGCCTGGAGAAGAGGATCCTGATCTTCCCGAACTTCCAGCCCGAGGTAAAGAGAAAGCTGTATCAGGCTTCCGATTTCTACCTCTCCATCATCGACAACTTTCAGGAGACCTTCGGGCTGACCATCCTGGAAGCCATGGGGGCGGGACTTCCGGTCATCCTCTCCGATTTCAGCGGGTACCGGGATTTTATCTCCGATGGCCGGGAAGGTTTTTATATCCCCACGATCTGGACCGAGGGGCTGCCGGATTTCCTCCGGGACAATCTGGGAATTCTGGACCCCTCCATGGCGCGGCTTTACCTCTCCCAGATGGTGGCGGTGGACCTGGAGAAATTGAGGGTCGCCATTCTTCAATTGGGCCGGGATGAAAATCTTCGTTTCCGCATGGGAGGAGCGGCGAAATCGCGGGCCTATTCCTACCGCTGGTCGAATATCATTCGTCTTTACGAGAATTTCTGGGCGAAAGTGAAAGATGAGTCCCGGCACTATGGGCAGAAACCCCTCGAGCCGCCCGATATTCTGGTCGGAGACTTCTCCGCAACGTTTTCCCATTATCCTTCCCGGCGTCTGTCGGCCTCGCATGAGGTCAGCCTGACCGATTACGGACGCCATGTCCTCGGGTCCCCGGCAACCCTGGTACGATACGAAGACGTGCAGGTCTGTATCTTCCCCGATCTGGAAAACTTTCTCCTGGACAGCCTGGGCCAGCAGCCTCGCACCGTGGCGAATCTGCGGGAGCTGGGGTGGAAGGCTCTCGAGGCCTCGCGGGGCCAGGTGGACTTTCACCTGATCTGGCTTCTGAAACACGGGGTGTTGAAGATCGAATAGACTTGGGGGGACTCAAAAACAGTTCGGAGTTTGGAGTAATTTAGTTCGGAGAAAGAACAAAATATGCTTTATTTCCTATGCTTCTTGCTCCGAACTCCGAACTAAATTTCTCCGAACTTACTTCCCGGACGCCTCCTCCATCGCCCCGAGGACCGCGGCGATGAAGTCCTCCGGTTTTGTGCTGGAGATTTCCACCCCGCTTCGTTGAAAAATCTCCCGGATTCTCCCCCCGATCGCCTCTCCCCGGGCCTCGGCTCCCCTTAAAGAGTTTTCCATGTCGGTCAGGATGGTGATGGGGCGGGGATGAAAATCGCCTGTGAGAATGAGGTCATGGATCCGGCCGTCTTTTTCCATGACGACCGCGCGGATGAGCCCGGCCGGAGCCTTCACCCGTTTTTCTCCCCTCCGGGTTCCGGGGGGAATGTTCTTGAACCGGAAAGATTCGGAATTCGCCAAGAACCAGTCCTCGCTCAAATATTTCCTCTTGAAATCCTGACAGAACCCCTTTTCCGCCTCGTTCATCCCTCCGGGGATCACCGGGATGTCCCCGAAGGACAGCCGGACCACCCGGCGGATATACTGATCCAGGTCCTGAGCGGTGATCTCCCGTCCCGCCTCCCGTTCCAGATAGGTGAACCGGGCTTCCATGGTCTTCAAGGCCTTGTCCTGGACTTTCTCCGGAGGCATGAGGATGGCCCCGGAGGTAACATCCGCGTCTTGCGGTTTCACGTTGAGAATCACCCGCAGGACCAGCGTCTCCCGTTCGATCTTGCAGGAGGTGGGCATGAGTTTCCGTCCTTCCACCTCTACATCGTTCAGGGGGCGGTATTTGGCCGGAAACCCGAAGAGCTCCCTGGCTCCTTGGGCAAAATCCCCCAGGAGCTTGGGGAAAGCTTCCCCGATGGTTTGCGGGACCCCCGGCTCGGACAGTCTCAGGTAGTAGCAGATCATGCCCGACCCCCTGCCGGCGTAAATCGTCCCTCCGGTCGTGTTCCGGCGGAGGACCACGATCCCTTTTTGGCGGCAGAAATCCAGGTCGATCGACTTTTCCGGGTCATCCAGGACTCCCACGGTGAAACTGTCTTCGGGGAATACATCCAGGAGAACCGTGTTGGGAGAAATCCCCTCCATCACCGCCCGCTCCAATGCGGGAGAGGTGCTGATCGAGCAATCCGCGTAGGTTTCATTTATCTTTAAGAAACGCCATTCCCGAGCCATATTTTCTCCTTGTTCTTTGACCCCCGGTCCTCCAACCCCCCCCGGCTTTTTCCTTTCTTTTGCTTTTTCCCTCGAACCTCGCTCCTCGATCCTCGTGCTTGTCTTTTTCTTTCTTTTATCCTTTGCCTCGAACCTCGAACCTCGTGCCTCGTACCTGTTTGTTATATCCACCCCATCATCTGGAAATAAATCATTCCCGCATACTCGTGGACCAGCCTGCGGAAGAGGAGCAGACGCCCCAGAGGGTCATCGGTGTATTTTTCGTAGGGATCGGCGAACCCGGGATAGACCTTGAAGCCGAGCTTTTCAAAGGCCATAAGCGCCCTCTTCATGTGGCTGAAGGAGGTGACCAGGAGGATGCTTTTCGCCCTGAGAGGTTCGGCGATCTTCTTGACCTCCACGGCCTGGTCGTGGGTGTTTTTGGATTTTTTTTCCAGGAGGATGTCCTCCGGCGGAACCTTCAGCCGCCTGGCCTCCTGACCCAGGACCGATGCTTCGGAAACGGTTGTTTTCCCCGGCATCCCGCCGGAAAAGAGGATCCTTTTCGCTCTCCCCTCGAAGTAAAGCTGGACTCCCTTCACCATCCGTTGGGAGGATACCAGGGTCAGGAAACGTCCCTGATCGACCCCTGCCCCGAGGACGACGATCAGGTCCGCATCCTTCAGATCTTCCGAAACGGTCAGGGGCTTCAGCAGGTAGCGGGTTACGGGCGTGAAGGCGATCAGCAAAGCCAGGGCCAGGGCTATCCAGAGGATCCGATTCAGGAAATAAAAAGCATTTTGCCACCGGAGCCGGATTTGGACCACTCCCTTCTCCCTTTAAAAAAATTTCCGCAGCGGGCTTATTATAGGAAAGCGATTTCTTAAAAGCAACAAACATGTTGCTGGTTACTGGTTGCTCGTTACTGGTTACTGGTTACTCGTTGCTCGTCGCCCGTTCCCAGTTTTTGTGGGCTCGTTGGGGTTTAGGCTGAAGGAATTCGGATCATCAGGCTCGGCGGGATCATCGTTTTCCAATCACCTGCCCGCCTGTCCTCCGCAAAGGGAGGCCTGCGAGGAAATGCTCCAGTGGCGAGACTGAGCCAAAACCTCTCCCCTTGCGAATCTCCCCGGGACAGGCCCGACCCAATGAAAGGATAACCGCCTTAGGATGATGATCCGAATTCCTTCAGCCTGAATCCATGGGCTAGCCTCTCTCTTCGGGTCTTTTCTCGGGCTGGGTTCTTTCCACAAAAACTGGGGGTGAGCAAGGGCAAATCTTTCCTTGACAGCCTCCTGCCATTCCCTTATAAAAAACTAAGCTATTTGATGAATCTTCAAAAGGAGGAGACCCATGCCCGTTATTTTTGAAAAAAAGGAAAAGATTGCCATCATTACCATCAACCGCCCGGAGGCGATGAATGCCATCGACCCCGAGACCAGCGAACAGCTGGGTAAAGCCTGGCTGGAGTTCCGGGACAACCCGGACCTCTGGGTGGCCATCCTCACCGGGGCGGGGGAAAAGGCCTTTTCCGCCGGGGCGGACCTGAAAAAGATGATTCCTTTCCTGGCTACGCTGGGCCCCTTCGACAGAAAGGAGAGGGAAGACAAGTTCCCGGGCTTCGGCGGGATCACCCGGAACCTCAATATCTGGAAGCCCATCATCGCCGCCATCAACGGCTTCTGTCTGGCGGGCGGGCTGGAGATGGCCCTGGCCTGTGACCTCCGCGTGGCCGCCGAGCACGCCACCTTCGGGCTGCTGGAAGTGAGCCGGGGCATCATCCCCGGAGCCGGGGGAACCCAGCGGCTGCCCCGGATGATTCCCGTGGCCAAGGCCACAGAGATCATCCTGATGGCCCAGCGCATCGACGCCCAGGAAGCCCTGCGGCTGGGGCTGGTGAATCGCGTGGTTCCCGCGGCGGAAGTCATGCCCACGGCCCTGAAGATGGCTGAGCAGATCCAGCAAAACGGACCCCTCGCGGTGCGCGCCGCCAAAGAGGCCATTGTCCGGGGGATGTCCCTCCCCCTGGAAGAAGGACTCCGTCTGGAATCGGTCCTCCAGTCCTATCTCCTCCGGACCGAAGACGCCGTGGAAGGGCCCAAGGCGTTTGCCGAAAAGCGGAAGCCGAACTTTAAAGCCAAGTAAAACAGGTTCGGGGTACGAGGACCGAGGTACGAGGAACAGAAGGGAACGATTTTTTAGGCTTTTCCTCGAACCTCGGGCCTCGATCCTCGTTCCTCGACTGCCGGGAGGGAAAATTGCTGAAACCCGAGGATTTTTACCAGGCCCTGCGTGAGGTGGACGGTGCCCCGATTGAAGGGCTGGTCAAGAAGGCCCTGGCGGAGGGCCAGTCGGCCGCAGACGTCCTCAATCACGGGCTGATCGGCGGGATGTCGATCATCGGGAAAGAGTTCAAAGCCCGGGACCTATGGGTCCCGGATGTCCTGCTGGCCGCCCGCAATATGAAGCGGGGGGTCGAAATCCTTCGCCCCCTCTTCTCGCAGGAAGGCCAGCAGGCCAAAGGAAAGATTATCCTGGGGACGGTAAAAGGGGACATTCACGACATCGGGAAAAACCTGGTGGCCATCATGATGTCGGGCTCCGGCCTGGAGGTTATCGACCTGGGGATCGATATCCCCGCGGAAAAATTCCTGGCCGCCGTTGGGGAGCACAAACCTCAGATCCTCGGCCTGTCCGCTCTCTTAACGACCACCATGCTGGAAATGCAGAGAGTGATCGAGGCGGTAAGAAAAAGCCCTCTCCCCCAAAAGCCGTATGTCATCATCGGGGGGGCCCCGGTGACCGAGTCCTTTGCCCGGGAGATCGGGGCGGACGGGTACGGGGCGGACGCGGTGGCGGCGGTGGAAGTGGCGACGAAACTACTGGGAAAAGGTTAAGGCTGAGGTTAAGGTCAAGTCCGAAGTAGGTATGGTGGGTGTTGGGTGATGGGTTTTTGAATGTAGGAGGAGTGGTTCTTATGGCTGAAAAAAGAGGTCAAAAAAATTCTCCCAAGAGGCGGTTCCTCTCCGCTTTGTTCGGCGGGCGGAAAGGGGATCGGCCCCCGGTTGGAAACCCAACTTCCATCATCACCCTTGAATTGATGGAGAAGACCGGGATTTTCTTCCCGCAAGCGCACTTGGACCCCCGACAGATGGCCGAGCTGGCGGCAGCCGGCCACGAAATTCTCGGCTTTGACGCGATCATGCCCGAGTTCAGCGTTCAACAGGAAGCCGCCGCCCTGGGCTGCGAGATGGACTGGGGAAGCCCGTCCATGATGCCCGACGCTAAAACCCATCCCTTCCAAAAAGTCGAAGACCTGAAAATCCCCGAGAACCTCCTGGAAAAGCCTTCCCTGAAGGTGGTCCTGGAAGCCCTTAGCATCCTCCGTCGCCAATACGGGGATGATGTGGCCATCATCGGCAAGGTCATGGGCCCCTGGACTATCTCCTACCACATGGCCGGAACCGAAAATTTTCTCCTCTGGTCGGCCATAGAGCCCGACAAGGTGAGGCGCTTCCTGGACGCCTTGAAGGAGGTTACCGTCCTCTTTGCCAAAGCCCAGTTTCAGGCGGGAGCCGATGTGGTAGTGCTCGCCGATCATGCCACGGGCGATCTGGTCAGCCCCAAGACCTACCAGAACTTCCTCCTCCCGGTCCATCAAGAGATGGTCCAGCGCATAGGCGGGCCTCTCATCCTGCATATCTGCGGGAATTGCGCCGACCGCCTTCGGCTGTTTGTGGAGGCCGGTTTCGACGGCTACCATTTTGAATGGCAGGTGGACGCGAAGGAAGCCGTGAAAGTGGTGAACCGCGAGATGGCCCTGGTGGGCAATATCAACAATCCCACGGCCCTTTACCGCGGAACCCCCGCGGACGTCCGCAAACAGGTCCGCTACAGTGTTGAAGCCGGTGTGGACATCATCGCCCCGGAATGCGCCGTCCCCCTTCAAACCTCCATCCGGAACTTGAGGGCCATCGTGGAAGCGGCGCAGGAAGGGTACTGACTCATGACCTCCGGCAGAGCCGGAGGTATGAGAAACAGTGAACCGCTCAAAGCGGATTGAAATGGGCGCCGCCCCGAAAGGTGGCCTTCGGTCGCGTGCCAGGCCCGGGGGCAAGGACCTTCCGGACAAAAATCATGAGGCAGCTCCCGCTTCATGGTCCAGGCGGGCCAACCTTTTGAACCTCTGATGAAGGGGTTCTCTCCGGGTAGGGGCAACCGGCCGGTCGCCCGATCAGCCCGCCCCATTCTGCGGAAGCCGGTCGAAGCCTCCAGGATGAGGGCCCACCCGGCCGATGCTTTTTGCCCGGAAGCTCCTTGCCCCCAGGCCACAACCCAAGCAGCCCGGAAATGTCAATCCCGTAATGGATACGGGGCCCCCGGCAGAGCCGGGGGCTTACCTTAATGAAATTACTCCCGATTGGATGGGAATATAAGAAGAAAGGAGGTTCGTATATATGCCGGATCTTTCTATCCAATTCTTGATGGGGATGAAAGTGGCCTCCCTGGAAAAAGAAGGGCCCGTCGGAGAAGTAGGAAAGGCCCTGGAGCAGCTTTCCCAATTTCTTAAGGAAAAAAATGTCAAGGTTACTGGCACCGCCATGGGTCTGTTTTATGACGACCCCAAATCA
>Ga0316628_100003760_pt1 | contig 11743 bp, 7 predicted proteins | sample OWC_Aug_M2_C1_D5_FD_207648 | JGI IMG/M metagenome (GOLD analysis project Ga0316628, IMG submission 207648) | Wetland soil microbial communities from Old Woman Creek delta, Ohio, United States - OWC_Aug_M2_C1_D5_C | ecosystem: Environmental > Terrestrial > Soil > Wetlands | place: USA: Ohio... | reverse complement strand
AAGGCGGGTGACAGCCCGATCGTGCCGGTGATGCTGTACAACGCCAAGCTCGCCCAGGACGTGGCCCGCGACCTGTTCTACGAGGGAATCTACGTGGTGGGGTTCTTCTTCCCGGTGGTGGCGAAGGGCCAGGCGCGCATCCGCACGCAGCTCTCCGCCGCGCACGACAAGCACCACCTCGACACGGCGATCGCGGCGTTCAAGAAGGTCGGCGCCAAGCATGGCATCCTGGGGTTGAAGAAGCAGCAGATCATCGAGAAGTTCGGGATGTAGGGGCGCCTCACCCGCCTCGCGCAGGTGCGCCGTAGGAGCGGGCTTCTGCCCGCGATCGCACGGCGGCCCTGCACGCAGTGGTGGCGGCCAAAGCGGTCGCGAGCGGAAGCTCGTCTACGCGTTCTCATGACGAGCCTTCCTTCCTCGGCAGGGGGAATGCGCACGACACCATTGCCGTGCAGGGGAGACGGCCGACCGGGGTCGGCCGGCGTGCCTCCCGGCTCGGGCAAATCCAGCTCGCAGGCGCCCGCGCTGATGGCGGGGTGATCGGCGCCCGGAAGGACCCTGGCGGGCAGGTGCGGCAACGCCGGGACCCCTGCGAAGCGCGTGGACGCCTGGTGGTATCCTACCGGCGTCATGCCCCCACAGTGCTTTGTCCGCGTCGAGTGAGCGGCACCGTGAGAGCAGAAGCAGCGCTTGCGGCTCTCGCGGTGATCCTGCCGGCCTTCTCCACCGGTCAACCCGGCGCAGAACGGCAGGGCCTCGGGCTCGTGCAGGTTGCCGAGGCTGCCCTCCGCGCCAACCCCGACCTCCTAGTCAGCCGCCAGAGGCTGGCGGCGGCCCGGGGCGTGCTGCGCAGTGCCGGCGGTCCGTTTGACCCGGTGCTTTCGATCGAGCTCGCGGGGAGCGACGCCGACCAGCCGCTCGGGACAGCGCAGCAGAGCCAGCTAGGGCTGCGCATCAACGACACCCACTCTTTCGGCTACAGCTTGGGCGCCACAAGCTCGCTGCGCACCGGCGCCTCGCTCGAGGCCGAGCTCTCGGCCAGCAGGGTTGCCGACTCGCTCACCTACCTGACGCCGGAGCACCAAGCAACCCTCGATCTAACCCTGCGCCAGCCGCTCCTCGAGGGCCGCGGCCGGCAGGTTGCGACCGCCGAGGAGAACGCCGCTCGCCAGCAGGTGCTGGCCGAAGAGGCTCTCGTCTCGGCGCAGGCGCGCAGCACCACCCTCGCTGCCGTGAGCCGGTACTGGGAGTACGTGGGCGCCGTCCGCTCCTCGCTCGCCACGGAGCGGGCGGCGGACGACGCCGACCGCCTGCTCGAGAACACCCGCGCGCTCGCCGCCGCCGACGCGATCCCCCGGCAGGAGGTGCGCCAGGCCGAGGCCAAGGTCGCGACGCGCGCCGCCGAGCTCGCGGCGGCCAGGCAGAAGGTTGTGGCCGCGCGCCACGCGCTCGGCCTGGCGATGGGTGCTCGGGCCGGCGAGATCCACTCCCTGCCGCTTCCAGCCGATGACTTCCCCGCGATTCCGCAGGAGGCGCTCCCCGAGCTGGACCGCCTTGTCGGGGCGGCGCTCGCCCGGCGCGACGACCTGCGTGCCGCCCGCCAGGAGCTGCAGGCGGCGCGATTGCTCGAGCACCGTGCTGCAAACCGCATGCTTCCTCGCCTCGACCTCCTGCTCGGGGCCGGCTATGCGTCACTCCTGGATGCCCCGGGCAGAAGTGCCTTTCTCGAAGTCTACTCGGCCAACCGCGGCTCGCACGTGCAAACGTCCCTTCGCCTCGAGCTGCCGGTGAACCGCTCGGCCGAGATCGGCTCGCTCGAGCAGGCCAGGTCGGCTGAGCGCGAGGCGGCGCTCGGCGTGGAGTCGCTCGAGCGTGCCGTCGCCTCTGCGGTCGACGTTGCCGCCAGCGCAGTCGAGGCCACCCGCGACCGAGCCACGAGCACTCGGGCGGCGCGCGAGGCGTACGAGGCGGCGGTCGACAACGAGGGGCAGAAGTACTCGGCCGGTCTGGCGACTCTCATCGATGTCCTCATTACCGGCGACCAGCTCGTCGCCGCGCGGCTGGCGGAGATCCAGGCGCAGGTTGACCTCGCCACGGCAATCGCGCGGCTTCGTTTCGAGACGGCGTGTCTCCCCGACAGCGAGGACACGGTGACGCTCGCGGCACTGACGAGCTTCCCGCGGGCCGGCGAGCTTGAGGAGTGACCATGAACGACGGAGCGTCGCAGCGCGAGGCCCAGCCACCAAAGGCCCTGGAGCTGCTTGACGAGCTTCTCGAGGTGGTCTCGCCCCGCGCCTGGCTCGCTCTCGCTGCCGCCTGCCTGATCTGCGCCGCCGCGCTGGCCTGGGCGGTGATCGGATCGGTGCCGACGAGCGTCACTGGCACGGGCCTGCTGGTCCGGACCGGGGGGGTGCACGAGGTCATCGCGACCGGCGCCGGGCGAGTCACGCGCCTCCTTGTCAAGGCCGGCGACGAGGTCACCGCCGGCCAGACCCTGGTCATCATGGAGCGCCAGGACTTGCTGCAGCTCGTCGAGGACCGCCGCGACCGGTACGCGGACCTCCAACGCGAGGCGGACACCCGAGCCGTGCTGCTGGACAAAGAGCTTCAGGCTACGCGGCACGCACGTGACCGCGACATCGCCGCGGCCAGGACCGAGGCCGTATCCGCGGCGAAGCGGCTCGAGTGGATGACTAGCCGCGTCGAGGCCCTGAGGCCGCTCGTCGAGCGCGGGCTCGTGACGTCCGGCAGCATCGCGGACCTCGAGCACGAGCGCGACGAGCTGCGCCTCGCGCTCGAGCGTGCGAACGCCACGATCGAGCGGACCCAGGCCGAGGAGCTCGAGCTCGAAGGTGCGCGGCGGCGCGTCGTCGAGCGCGACCGGGTCGAGCTCGACGATGCCGCGCGCGACCTCGCCGAGGCGGAGCAGCGGCTGCGCGAGGCGACCGAGGTGCGCACTGCGGTGGCCGGCCGGGTGATCGAGGTCACCACGGACATCGGCCGAGTCCTGGCAGAGGGGACGAAAGTCCTGGCCGTCGAGTCTACCTCGGAGGCTCTTGAGGCCGTCGTCTTCGTCGCCGCCGTGGAGGGCAAGCGCGTCGCACCGGGGATGGAGCTGCAACTGACGCCGAGCACGGTGACGCGAGAGGAGTACGGCTTCATCCGCTGCCGGGTCCTCACGGTGAGCCCCTACCCAGTCACGACGCAGGGGATGGCTGCCCTCCTCGGTAACCCCAGCCTGGCCGAGGCGCTGCTCGCCCACGGCCCCCTCATCACGGTCACTGCCGACCCCCTCCCTGACCCGTCGGCCCGCAGTGGACTCCGCTGGTCGTCGGCGAAGGGCAGGACAGTCCAGCTCTCGACCGGAACCATGTGCGTCGCGGAGATCGTTGTCGAGAGACGGGCGCCTATCCAGCTCGTGGCTCCCGCCCTTCGCAGGCTGCTCGGGGCATGAAGGTGGCCGACAGCCCCCCCGCCCGCGACGAGGCCGGCGCCAGGCCCAGGCGGCTACGCCGCCGCACGCCGACCGTCATCCAGATGGAGGCAGTCGAGTGCGGCGCCGCCAGCCTGGCCATGATCCTCGCCTCCCACGGCCGCTGGGTGCCACTCGAAGAGCTGCGCGCGGCCTGTGGCGTCTCCCGGGACGGCTCCAAGGCGAGCAACATCCTCAAGGCCGCCCGTGGCTACGGGCTCACGGCCCGTGGCATGCGCTGCCCGGCTGCGGAGCTCGGCGACCTCCACTTCCCGCTGATCGGCTTCTGGCGATACTGCCACTGGCTGGTCATCGAGGGCTACGGGAAGGGCGTGTGGCACCTGAACGACCCGGCAACCGGGCCGCGTGAGGTGAGCGACGAGGAGTTTCACCGCTCCTACAGCGGCGTGGCTCTCGAGCTCGAGGCCGGGCCCGCCTTCGTCCCCGGTGGTCGGTCGCCGAGCCTGTTGCGGGCGCTCCGGCACCGCGCCCATGGCCTGGGCGCCGGGCTCGCCTACGCGGTCGCGGCCGGCGTCTGCCTCGCACTCCTCGGGATCGTGCTTCCGGCGTTCACGCGGATCTTCGTCGACGACGTGCTGATCGCGGGGCGGCACTCGATGGTCGTCCCCCTCCTCTGGGCGATGGGGCTCACGGCTGTCCTTTACGGCGGGCTGACATGGCTCCAGCAGCACGTGCTTGTGCGCCTCCAGCTCCGCCTCGCGGTGACGACGTCCGCGCGCTTCCTGCGCCACCTGCTCGGTCTCCCGATCGCGTTTTACGCGCAGCGGTACGCGGGCGAGGTTGGCTCCCGGCTCGGGTTTAACGATCGGGTCGCGCAGCTCCTTTCGGGGCAGCTCGCGACCAACCTGCTCGCCGTGCTGGTCAGCCTTTTCTACATTGCCGTCATGCTGCAGTACGATACCGCGCTCGCCGCGCTCGCCATCCTCCTCGCGGCGGCGAACCTTGTGGCTCTCGCCGCGATGTCGGCCCGCCGCAAGACCCTCAACAGTCGGTTGCAGCAGGAGCGGGGCAAGCTCCTCGCCACGACGATGGAGGGGCTGCTCACGATCGAGACGCTGAAGGCGAGCGGCGGGGAGGAGGACTTCTTCGCCCAGTGGGCGGGCAGGCAGGCGCGCTCATTCCGGTCGGAGCAGGCCCTCGGGGTCGCGACGCAGGTCCTCAATGCCGTCCCGCTGCTGCTTACCATGCTCAATACGACCGCCGTGCTCGGCCTCGGCGGGGTGCGGGTCATGGAAGGCCACCTCTCCGCGGGCGAGCTGGTCGCCTTCCAGGGCCTCGTCACCGCCTTCATGACGCCGGTCAACAACCTCGTCGCCCTCGGCTCGGAGCTGCAGGAGCTCGATGCCCAGGTCACACGGCTCGATGATGTGCTGGCGAACCCGGCCGAGGACCCGCTCGCCCCTTCCGCGACGCCGCCCACATGGCCGCCCGGGAAGGCCAAGCTCTCCGGCGGCATCGAGCTGCGCGGGGTAACCTTCGGCTACAGCCGGTTGGCCGAACCGCTGATCCGGGACCTCGATCTCTCGGTCGCCCCCGGAGGGCGCGTCGCCCTCGTGGGTGGGTCCGGCAGCGGCAAGTCGACAATCTCGAAGCTCATCGCCGGGCTCTACGAGCCGTGGTCGGGGGAGATCCGCTTCGACGGCGTCTCGGCCTCGGTAGTCCCGTGCGATGTGCTGCGTGCCTCGCTCGCCCTCGTGGACCAGGACATCCTCCTCTTCGAGGGGAGCGTGCGCGACAATCTCACCCTCTGGGACACAACGGCGCCCGACGAGTCCGTCGTGCGCGCCGCCCAGGACGCCTGTGTTCATGACGTGATCGCCGGCAGGGCGGGGGGCTACCAGGCGGTGGTCGCCGAGCGGGCGTCGAACTTCTCGGGAGGGCAGCGCCAGCGCCTTGAGATTGCCCGCGCGCTGCAGCCGGACCCATCGATCGTCATCCTCGATGAAGCCACCAGCGCGCTCGACCCGCTCACCGAGAAGGAAATCGACGATAACCTCAGGCGTCGCGGCTGCACCTGCATCATCGTCGCCCACCGTCTGAGCACGATCCGTGACTGCGACGAGATCATCGTGCTCGAGCGCGGACAGGTCGTGGAGCGCGGCACGCACGACGAGATGATCGCCACCGGCGGCCCGTATGCCCGGCTGATCGCGGAGGCCTGATGGCGGGCACCCCAGCCCGGCGCGCGGCAGGGTTGGGCGATGCGCGGCGCCTGGACGCCCGCCGGCCACTCGTCCTCGGGCGGGGCAGCGTGCTCGTCGTCGAGGAAGGCGAAGTCGACCTCTTCTGGGTGCACAGCGAGGCGGGTTCACCGGCTGGCTCGCGTTTGCCGTTGCTCCGCCTGAACGCCGGCGAGGTGGCGTTTGGCCTGGAGGGGGATGAGCGGGTCCTCCTCGCGGTCGGCCTCACCGGCAGCCGCGCGCGCCTCGCCGTCCTCGACCAGCTGGTGGCCGAGGCAAAAGCGCCCGAGACACGAGCCGGCGTCGCAGCGCTTCTCGAGGTGTGGGTCGAGCGCCTCGCTGCCTGTCTCGCCCGCGGCCGGCTCGCGCCGGGTGTCGCGACCCCGGCTGCTGCCCGCGAACTCGAGCTGGACGGCGGCACGCACCTTCTGCTCGAGGCGTTCCGGTGGGCAACTGTCAGGGATGGCGCCGTCCGCTGGCTGTCGCGACCCGAGTGTGAGGTCGCGGGCCCGGGCTCGCCCGTGCCGGTCTGCCGCACCGCCTGGCTCACGGCGGTCGAGCCCGCCCGCCTGGCGCTCGAGAGCACGGCGGAGTTCCTCGCCTCGACCGGCTTCTGGCCATGCTTCGAGACGCTCATGGCCGCGTGCGCGCGGGTGCTCGACGCACACACGGAGGAACGGCGTGCGGCCGACCGCGAGCGGCTCGCCGCCGGAGCCGAGCGGCGAGAGCGACTCATTGTCTCCGCCATCGGCACGCTCGGCACCGTCCTGCAGCGTGAGGGTCCCGTCGCCGGCGCGGTGGATGATCTGCTCTTGGCGGCGTGCCGCCTGGTCGGCCGAAGTCTCGGCCTCGAGGTGCGCGCGCCGGCCCCGGGCACGGGTGGCGGCGACCCGTTGCGCGCGATCGCCCGCGCCTCGGGATTCCGCATGCGGAGCGTGCTTCTCGAAGGGGAGTGGTGGCGGCGGGACGCCGGGCCGCTGCTTGCGTTCCTCGCCGAGAGCGGGCGGCCGGTCGCCCTCCTGCGCGAGCGGGGCCGCTACGTCGTGCGCGACCCCGGATCACCGGCGCGCCCAAGGGCCGACACGGCGCTCACCGCACTGCGCTCGGGCGCGGTGATGCTCTACCGGCCGTTCCCCGACACGCCCTTGAACGCAATGGACCTGCTCCGATTCGGTCTCGCCGGCGCCCGCCCCGATCTCATGCGCATGGCGCTCATGGCGACGCTGGCCGGCCTGCTCTCCATCGCGGTCCCCTACGCGACCGGTCTGCTCTTCGACGCCGTCATCCCGGGCGGTATTCCTTCGAGTCTTGCCCTGCTCGTGGCTGGGTTACTCGTCGCCGCGCTCGCGAGCACCGCGTTCCAGCTCGTCCGCGCCTTCTCGCAGCTCCGCCTCGACGGCCGCGTCGCCGTGGTGACGCAGGCTGCACTGTGGGACCGCATGCTCTGCCTGCCAACGAGTTTCTTCCGCCGCTACACGGCAGGCGATCTGGCCAGTCGCGCCCTGGGCATCAGCACGATCCAGCAGCTCGTCTCGGCGAGCGCGACCGCGGTCTCGACCGCCGCGATAGTGTGTGCGTTCAACCTCGCGTTCCTGTTCTTCTATAGCCTGTACCTGGCGCTTGCCGCCCTGGCGATCGTCGCGCTCGGCGCTGCCGTCGCCTTTGCCCTGCTGCGCGCCCAGCTCGCCGTGCAGCGACCGCTCCTGGCCCGGGCCGGCTCCCTGCAGGGCTTCATCCTGCAAGCCCTGTCGGCGATCGGGAAGCTCAGGGTCGCGGGAGCGGAGCCGCGCGCCTTCGCCCTCTGGGCAGGCGCCTTTGCCGAGCAGAAGCGGCTCGACGCCCGCGCCCGCAACCTGACGGCTGGCGCCGGGGTCCTCGTCGGCACCTTCCCGGTGGTCTGCTCGGGCGTCATCTTCGCGCTCGTCGCGCTTGCCGACATCCCGTCGATCGCGGCGCTCTCCCCTGGTCGGTTTCTCGGCTTCCTGTCGGCCCTCACCTCGATCGTGACCGCGATCTCGACGACCGTGACGTTCCTCTTCCCGCTCCTTCAGGTCGTGCCGATCTTCGAGCGGATCTCCCCGATGCTCGAGACGCTCCCGGAGCGCCAGGCCAGTCGGCCTGACGCCGGCGAGCTCTCGGGGGCGCTCGAGGTGAGCCACGTCTGCTTCCGCTATGTCGCCGACGGCCCGCTCACCCTCGACGACGTCTCCTTCACCGCCCGTCGCGGCGAGTTCGTCGCGCTCGTCGGCCCCTCGGGCTCGGGCAAGTCAACGATCTGCAGGCTCCTGCTCGGCTTCGACACGCCGGAGAGCGGGACCGTCTCGTACGACGGGCGCGACCTCGCGACGTTGGACCTCGCCTCCGTCCGCCGCCAGATGGGGGTCGTGCTCCAGGGCGGCAAGCTTCTCGCCGGCAGCATTCTCGACAACATCGTGGGAGCCACGGGGCTCACCGAGGAGGACGCATGGGAGGCCGCTCGACTGGCCGGTGTGGACGAGGACATCGCCCTCATGCCGATGAGCTTGCACACAATCGTCGGGCACGACGGCGTGGGGCTCTCGGGCGGGCAGATCCAGCGCCTCCTGATCGCCCGCGCGCTCGTGCGCCGCCCGCGGATCCTGCTCTTCGACGAGGCGACGAGCGCCCTCGACAACCGCACCCAGGCGATCGTGAGCGCGAGCCTGGAACGGCTGCGTGCCACGCGCATCGCGATCGCCCACCGCCTGAGCACGATCCGCAACGCCGACAAGGTCTTGGTCGTTGTCGCGGGCCGCGTCGTCGAGTCCGGGAGCTTCGACGAGGTCATGGGGCGGGGGGGGGTGTTCACGCAGCTCGCGCGGCGCCAGCTCGCGTGAGCCAGCGACACGCAGGAGCTGGCAAGGTGGCGTGCACGGCGCGGAGGGTGTCTGTTGGCGCCCGCAACCACGGGCGTGCACGACCGATCGGGATCGGAAGGAGAGGAGTATGGCCGGGAAGCTCGAAGAAGTGATGGCCAAGATCAAGGGCGACCCGAAGCTCGCCGCCCGCTTCAAGGCAGACCCCAAGGGTGTCCTCGCTGAGCTCGGAGTCGATGTCAGCAAAGTGAAGTTCAGCAAGGAGATCAGCGAGGAGGAGCTGGACCAGGTGGCGGGCGGCGCCGTTTGCGTCAGCGTCGGCTGCATCGTCTGCGTCTCGATAGGCTAGTCTGCCGCTGCTCGCGGCTGTCCGAGGGTCGCAGCGAAAGGGGCGTGGCCAGTCGGCGCCGACCGGCTGCCGGCACGTCCCAGGGCGGACACGGGAACCGTTGCCGCCGCCCGGAAGGGCCTTTTCCGGGCGGCGGCACGCTCCCTGTGTGTGCGAGGAGACCATGGCAGAGACGATCGAGGCATTCGGAGACCGCTTTCTCGCCTGGGACGCGACGACCGGCGCTCTCAGCGTCCTGACCGCCGAGGAGCTCGTCGCCTTCAGGCTCCTCCGCGACGGGGCGGGCGAGGCGGCCCCGGCCGAGCACTTCTATCGCCAGCTCGGCTACACGCCGGAGGAGTCCGGGCGGCGGTGCCGCCGGCTCGCTGCCCGCCTCGAGCGCGAGGGCTGGGGCCGGCAGGTCCCGCCCGATCCCCCCGCGCCGCCGCTCCGCGGCGTGTACCTAGCCGTCACCAGGATCTGCAACCTCTCCTGCCCCTACTGCTACCAGGGCGCCCCCGAGGCCGGAACCCTCATGACCCTGCCCGCTGCCGAGGCGTGCATCTCCCGCATCAGGGCGGCCAACCCGCGCTGCCATGTTGTCGTCTCCGGCGGGGAGCCGCTGTGCCACCCGCTGCTCTTCGACATCCTCGATCGCCTCGCCGCGGCCGGCCTGCGGTTCTCCCTGATCACGAACGGCGTCCTGCTCGACGATGCGGCTATCGAGCGGCTCGCCGGATACGACGGGCTCGTCGGCGTCCAGGTGAGCATCGACGGACTCACCGAGCCGGTCCACGCCCTCACACGCGGCCACGGCTTCGCCCAGACGGTCGCCGCGATCCGGCGCCTCGCGTCGCGACGCGTTTCTTTCGTGCTCGCCCCGACGATCCACGAGGGCAACCTCCATGAGATCGCGGCGCTAGCCGCCTTCGCCACGGAGCTCGGCGGCGGCTTGAAGCCCAATGGCCTGCGCGACCTCTTCGGCCGCAGGGAGGTGCGGCTGCGCCCCGAGAAGCTCCTCGAGGCCATCGAACTGCTCGACTCGCTACCCCGCGGAAGCGTGAACGCGAACCTGCTGAGTGACGAGCCGCACGAGGACCCGCGGGACCGCTCCTCGCTTGCCGCCACCCGGTCACAGGTGTGCTGCGGTATCGCGCGCGCGACCGCTAACATCGACTGGGACGGCTCCGTGTACCCCTGCCACCTGCTTCGCGTCGCCGCCCTTCGGCTTGGGAGCCTGCTCGAGGAGTCGTTCGCGACGATCCTGGCGCGGGCCGACGAGCGCGGCCTGCGGGTCCCCTCGTACCGAATCCCGCGTTGCTCCGCCTGCCGGTTCGTGGCCACCTGTGGTGGTGGCTGCCGCGCCCATGCCTATCACGCCTACGGCGACCCCGGACGCGAGGACCCCTTTTGCGAGGTCTTGTACTACCTCGAGACCGCGAGGCTCCGCGCGAGCCATGGGATGCGAGCGTGAGCTCCGGTCTGTTCATCCCGCTGCCCGACCCCACGAGCCTCGACGCCGACGCGGCGCTCGCACACCGGCGGTTTCTGCGCCGCCAACTCCGCCCGGCGATCATCGCCACCCTCGCGGTCCTTTACCGCTCCGAGCGGGAGGAGGACGTCATCGAGCGGCTCTGCCTCGAGATCTGGCTGCGCCAGCTCGATGACCACATCGCCGCAGTGAACCAGAAGCGCTGGGCCGAGCACCCCGAGGAGCGCTCGCACCGGGATGCCGCAAGGCTGGTCGACGTGCGACGCGAGGCGGCGGACCGGGCGAGCGCGGTGGCCCCACTCGCCTGGTCGGCGGCCAACTGCGACTGTGTGCACGGCCCGCTCGCCGTCATGTCCGCCGTCGCGCTCGCCGAGACCCTGCTTGGCCCCGGCGAGAGCCTCACGGCCCTCGAGTCCGTCACTTGGGCGCGACCGATTCGCACCGCCGTGCGCGTCACGGCCGACGCCGGAGGCGAGATCCGGACGGCCGGCTGCGCCAGCTTTGGCACGCTGTCGACCTCGGACGCCCGGCGCATCAGCTTCACGCTCGAGGAGATCGCCGCCGCCCCCGTCGAGGAGGACGTGGACGTCGACGGCGACGCGGTCCAGCTCCTCCTCACCTCCCGGATCGTCCGGCGCAGCGACCGACTCGGCTACACCTTCCACTTCGACCCTGCCCTCACGGCATGCATCGCCGCGGCTCGCACCGGCGCGGCACCATCGGCCGGCCTCTCCCTCGACCTCGCCACGACGGCAATGACGAACGTCCGGCTCTGGCTCAACCCGAGGCTCACCGCGATGGCGATGGTGGACGTCGGCGTGCGCTCCCTGCCGCTCGCGAACCCCACAGAACTCCTCGCCACCGGCGCCACGCTCGAGGTCGTCGTCGACGAGGACGGCATCCACGCCTCGCGCCGAAGTGGCCTGCGGGTCGTGCCGATGCGCTTCCGCTTCCTCCCCCGCCAGGTCGGTTTCTCATCGGCGACGTACGCCGAGGCCGACTCGGTGCAGGAGCTTATGGCCGTCCTGCACTCGGCAGAGTGAGCGTCCGGCCATTCCAGGCGGGGCGCGAGCCAGGGAGCTGACTGAGCCTGAGGTGGGTGTTCCCGCCCGAGTGGTGGCGCGCGCCACCGTGGCGAGCACGGTGTTCACGCGACCCGTGGCAGCGGTGGCAGACCGCATCGCCTGACCCCGGAACCCCCGGGGTGGTTTCGTCGCGAGAGAGCGGATGTGCCGATGATGGCGGGCGCACGCGGGAGCGAGGAGGAGAGCCGTGCGTGTACCGGAGAAGCTCACTGTCCTGCTCGGCACCGAGGATACCCTGCTCTTCCCCTCCTGCATGGACGCCAACGCCGGCGTGTTCGAGGCCGTGCTGACCGAGCAGGACGTGATGATCTCCGACCGCTTGGTGCACGCC
>Ga0316628_100003759_pt1 | contig 11746 bp, 10 predicted proteins | sample OWC_Aug_M2_C1_D5_FD_207648 | JGI IMG/M metagenome (GOLD analysis project Ga0316628, IMG submission 207648) | Wetland soil microbial communities from Old Woman Creek delta, Ohio, United States - OWC_Aug_M2_C1_D5_C | ecosystem: Environmental > Terrestrial > Soil > Wetlands | place: USA: Ohio... | reverse complement strand
CCAGCGGGGCATGGGCGGCGCTCAGGCCGGCGCGGGGATTTACAAAGTGACATTGAACGTGGACGGGAAGGACATTGAAACCAAAAAGCTGAATCTCCTGCCCGATCCTTTGTTCAAGTGACGACCTTATTGTCGCTCGCAACGGAATGAGGAGGATCGCAGAGCTTGTCTCGTTGAGAATATATAAATTTCATCTTTGGCCTTCTCCCCCCTTATAAAAGGGGAGAGGCGAATCGGATGTCTGTCATCCTGAGCGAAGCGAAGGATCCCATTGACGAAGAACGCTGATTCGTTTCAGGATCGAAAAAAAGGAGGACGGATGAGTCGCAAAATTCTTGCGGGCGCGACCGCGGCCATTATTGCCGGCCTGGCCTTCTTCGGGCTCGGCGCGACGGCCGAGGCCCAGGATTTCGCTAAGTATCACAACTACGCCGAGTTGTCGGCCATGCTCAAGAATCTGGCCGACGCCCATAAGACATTGGTCAAGTTGGAATCCATCGGCAAGACGCTCGGAAAATGGGACATGTGGGCCCTCCAAATCGCCGCCCCCGGCGGAGCTCCGGCTGCGGAGCGGCCGGGCTTGTTGATCGCGGCGAATTTCGAGGCGGATCATCTGATCGGCTCCGAGCTGGCGATGTTCATCGCCGACACTCTGGCCAAGAACTACGCCTCGAACGCCGAGGTCAAAAGGTGCTTGGACAATTTCGTCGTCTATATCCTGCCGCGCGTCAATCCCGACGGTGCGGAGTTCATGTGGGCTCCCTTGAAATGGGCGCGCCGGACGAACACCCGGCCGGTCGACGACGAAAATGACGGCCGGATCGACGAGGACGGGCCGGTAGACCTCAACAAGGACGGCCTCGTCAGCGTCATGCGGGTCAAGGACCCCAACGGCGAATATATCATCGATCCCGAAGAGCCCCGCTTGATGAGAAAAGCCGACGCCAAGAAAGGGGAGAGGGGCGAATACGCGATCTATCGGGAAGGGATCGACCAGGATCAAGACGGCTTCATCGCTGAAGACGGACCGGGCGGAGTCAATATCAACCGCAACTTCATGCACGAATACCCCTACTTCAAGACGGAAGCCGGCCGCTTTATGGTCAGCGAGATCGAAACGCGGGCGGTCTTGGAATGGATTTTAGCCCATCGGAATATCGCCGCGATCCTGACCTTCGGCGAAAGCGATAACCTGATCGTGCCGCCCAATACCGGCGGAAGGCTTTCGACGTCCAAACAGCTCGACCTCGTCGAGTTCGCCGACGCCACGGTCGCCGGCGCCGGCCGCGTCGGCATTTTCCCCTCTGCCGGCGGATTCGGTTTCCGGTTCGGCCAGCGCGGCGGAGGCGGCGGCGAAATGGTGATCACCGAGGAAATGTTGAGCCAGCTCATGGCCGCCGGAGGGCCGTTCATGTTTGGGGGGCCGGGCGGAGGCGGAGCGCGGGGAGGGCAGGCGGCGACTCAGCAAACGACCGGCGCCCGCGCTCAGCGGCCGACGCGGACCGCGGCGACGACGGTCAATGCGGCCGACATCGATTATTTCCGGATGATCGGGGCGAAATACTCCGAACTGACGGGAATCCGGCAGCAGCCGTTCGTCGTCAATCCCGAAGGGGCTTTCTTTCAGTACGGCTATTATCAATTCGGCGTCCCGTCATTTTCGACGCCGGGCTGGGGCCTCGCCGGAGCTGCCCGCGGCCAGGGCATGCCCTCCGGATTGCCGGGGATGCAGGGCGGACCGCCCGGCGCCGGCGGACAATCTCAGGGCGCGATGATGACGGCCCAACGCGGAGCGGGAACCGGAACCGGCCAGCGAGCCGGGGGACTCGGCGCGGGAGCCGCGCCGTTCGGAACGGGCGGAGCGGAACAAGCCCAGTCCTATGACCGGCAGCTCCTGCAGTGGATGGACAAAGAGAAGGTCGACGGATTCGTCGCTTGGACCAAGGTCAAACACCCCGACTTCGGCGAAGTCGAAGTGGGCGGATTCAAGCCCTATGCCGCGATCAATCCCCCGGCGGCCAAAATCGCCGAGCTGGGCAAATCCCACGCGGGGTTCGCCCTGTACCTGACGTCGCTATTCGCCAAAGTCGGCATCGCCAAGCTCGAGGCGACGAACCACGGAGGCGGCATCTTCCGGATCAAGGCCGAAGTCGAGAATTCCGGCTTTCTGCCCACCGCCCTGGCCCAAGGACTGACGGCCGGGACGGTCAAAGCGACCAAGGTTCAGCTCCAGGTCGCTCCGGAATCGATCATTTCCGGCAGCTCAAAAACCAGCACCGTCCAGGCCTTGGCCGGCTCGGGCGGCCGGATCAAATTCGAATGGCTGATCAAAGCCAAGCCCGGCGATGCCGTCGGGCTCGTCGTCACGTCCCAAAAAGCGGGCGCCGATAAACGATCGGTGGTCCTGAAGTGAGGAGGCGAGCGATGAACAATCCATTAGGGCGCAATTCGAGAACAGCCGTCCGGTTGGCCAAGGGCCTCCTCGCCGTACTTGTCGTCCTGGCCGTTATCCCTCAAGGCGGCTTGACCCAGAAGTTCGTTTCGGATCCGCCGTTCAAGGTCAAAATCGATTTCAACCGCTGGCACGATACGGCCGAGCTGTACGCCGATATGCGGCGCATGGAGCAGGCCTGGCCCAAGTTCGTCAAGGTCAATGTGATCGGCAAGAGCTATGAAGGCCGGGACATCATCGCCGTGACGATCAACAATCCCGAAACGGGGCCCGAGGCGGGCAAAGCGGCCATGCTGATCGAGGCCAACGTCCACGGCAATGAGATCCAGGGGGGCGAGATCTGCCTCTATACCGTCTGGTATCTGATGGAAAATTACGGGCGGCTCGAGGCCGTGACGCGCCTCGTCAATGAACGCGTCTTTTATATCATTCCGACGATCAATCCCGACGGCCGCCAATATTTCTTCGAAAGCCCCGCGGGCAACACGCGCTCCGGACACATGCCGACCGACGACGACAGCGACTACCAGTTCGACGAGGACATGCCGGACGACCTCAACGGCAACGGCGTCGTCGAGCAGATGAGAAAATACGCGCCCGGCAAGGGCAACTACCGGCTGAGCGCGACCGTTCCGCGGATGTTGGAGCCGGTCCCGTTCGGAGAGAAGGGCGATTATCTCATGCTGGGCACGGAAGGCCTCGATAACGATCACGACGGCCGCGTCAACGAGGACGACGCGGGCGGCTACGACGGCAACCGCAACTATCCCTTCGACTGGCAGCCGAATTATATCCAGAGAGGGGCCATGGATTACCCGACCCAGCTCCCCGAATCCAAGGCCGAGGTCGATTTCATCTTTGCTCACCCCAACATCGCCGGGGTCCAGTCCTATCATAACAACGGCGGCATGATCCTGCGCGGCCCGGGCGCGGAGGCCGTGGGGGACTATCCCGCGACCGATATCCGGGCTTATGACGAGCTCGGAAAGACGGGCGAACGGATCCTGCCTTTTTACAACTACATTGTCATTTGGAGCGGCCTCTATACCGTGCACGGAGGATTCATCGACTGGACCAACGACGGTATGGGGATCCTCTCCTTCTCCAACGAGCTGTGGAGCGGAGAACAGTATTTCACCAGCCCCGAGCTCAAGGAGCAGCAGAAAGATCCCAACAGCCCCATAGCGCCCCAGAAGTCGCGTGCTTTCTTCGACGACAAGGTCGAGCTCGGCGCCGAGTTCATGGAGTGGAAGACATTCAACCATCCCCAGTTCGGAGAGGTCGAGATCGGCGGCACGTGGAGAAAATTCACGAGCCGCGTTCCGCCCCGGTTCATGAACGAGGAGCTTTGCCACCGCAACATGGCCTTCACGCTGTACCAGGCCAGCGAGATGCCCATGGTCAAAATGGGCGACGCTTCGGCGGAGAAGATCGGCGACGGGGTTTATCGCCTCTTCGTGGACATTTCCAATCCCAAAGTGGCGCCGACCATTCTGGAGCGGGTCGCTCCCAACGGCGTCGTCCGGCCCGACCTCTTGACTCTCGACGGCAAGAATGTCGAGGTCATCTCGGCGAGCTGGATCGGCAACGCGGAGACGTACAAGATCAATCCCACCATCACCCAGTTCATCGACCAGAAAAACCTGCGCCGGATCATGCTCCGCAACGGATTGGCCGGCAAGACGAGCCGGACGATCATGTACCTCGTCAAGGGAGCGGGCGAAGTGACGGTCAAATACGACTCTGTCAAGGGAGGCACGGTCAGCAAGACCATCAAGCTCCAGTAAGATGAATAGGGTACATATACCGAATTTTCTTGAATTCGGTATGTGTACCCGATTTCCCGAGATTGACAAGATCGGCGTTTCCGTTTAAATTCTAACTCCCGCGATCCGGAGATCCGTTTCCCTCGGGGAGAAAGAGCGGGCATAGCTCAATGGTAGAGTACGGGCTTCCCAAGCCCGGAGTTGTGGGTTCGAGTCCCATTGCCCGCTCTATCTCCCCGGGAAAAATTCGCAGACACATACCGAATTCGGGAGAATTCGGTATGTGTCTGCGAATTCCCCTGATGGCCGAGGGGCGCCCAAGGAGCGCTTTTCAATGAACGTTTGGCATCTCCTCATCGAGCCGGCGCCTTTCAAGGGCTCCTTGAACATGGCCGTCGATGAGTTTCTGTTCCAATCCGCGGAAACGACGGGCCGGACGTTCCTTCGGTTTTATCAATGGGAGCGGCCGACGGCGTCTCTCGGGGCGACCCAAAATATCGAGAAGGTCATCGACCTCGATTTCTGCCGGGAGCGAGGGATCGATGTCGTCCGCCGGATCACAGGGGGGAAGCTCGTCCTTCACCACGATGAGATCACGTATTCCCTGTGTTCCTCGGACACGGCGGCGCTCACTTCGACCCTGGCCGGCTCATACAAACTCATCTCCAGGGCGCTCCTCATCGGTCTGGAAAAAATGGGGGTCCGGCCGGCGGCCTCCCATCAAGCGCCCCCGTTTTATGCGAAGAGCGATCTCCCTTGTTTTTCCCATCCCGCCCGCGACGAAATCGAAGTCGAGGGGAAGAAGATCATCGGCAGCGCGCAAAAGAGGATGGGAATCCGATTCCTCCAGCACGGTTCGATTCCCTTGGCCCATGATGAGCGCCTCTTGAAAGCCGTCTCGCTCCGGGCGTCGGATCCGGCGGAGATCCGGATGACCTCGCTTTCTCAGGTTCTCGGCCGACCGGTCGAATTCGGCTGGGCCGTCGATCGGCTCGCCGCCGGATTCGGGGAATTCTTCCAGGCGCGCCTCGAGCCTTTGATCATCGGAGAAGATGATCTCGCCCGCATCCGAGCCCTTCAGCGGGACAAATACGAGAACGACGAGTGGACGCTCCGCGGCCGTTCGGATCGGCCTTGATTCTTGTTTCGAGCGGTGCTACCATGAACGGGACGGAAAACGAGGATGCGCATGAACGAAGTCGACGAGCTCCTCAAGCTCGACGTCAAAGACCTTCCGGCTCTTAAACCGCTGGCTTACGACGACCTCCATCAGAAAGCCCTGAAGAACCTCTATTTGGAGATGGGCGCGGGCGCCGTGAACTTCCTTCTTTCGCCGTCCTATTCCGTGCTCCACCCGACGCCCAACGAGAAGGTCAGCGAGCTCGTCACCCGCAAGGAGGACCTCCTCGATTACCTCAAGGAATGCATCATTCAGAATCTGGCGGCCTATTCCGTTCTCATCGAGGTCAACAGCTATTTCATCGAGCAGAACAATTATCTCCTCCTGGCCCGGCTTCGGGAAAAGGATTCGGGCGGCCGGCGCTACGAGATCAAGTTCTATACCCACGCGCCGATGGAGATCCTGACCCATTACGAGGACAAGATCTATATCGGCCGCGACTTCGTCGACATTTACAGCTTCAAGCGGAAATATTTCGGCATTCGGGAGCTCATCGCTTCGCTCAAGGACCAGTCCGAGAAACTCGAAGGGAGAGCATCGGAAAAGCTGCCCAAACCGCTCGACTACAAGTCATTTTTCCAGGAGATCAAGGAGTCCGTCGCGGAGCTGAACACGGAATGCCTGGCCATCCTCGAGCCGCTGCCGCCCTATCTCGATTTCGCCAAGCTCGGCGAACAGGACCTGATCGACATCAACGCCCAATACCGGTCCATCAACCACTATCTCATCGAACTTCACGACGAGGTCGGAGAGTTCGAAAATCTGCTTCGGTTCAAAATGGAGATCGATTTCGTCCGCTACGTGACGAAGTACAAGAAGGATCTGACCAATCTGATCTCGTATTTCAACATCAAGATCAACGGGTGCCTCTCCCAGCGCATCCTTCATTTCCGGCACAAATAGCCGGATCGCCTTTCATCCCGGATTACCGTGCGGCCCGCTTCTCTACGACGCGGATGTCGGCGTAGGACGTGGACAGGGCGATCGAAGGCTTTCCCGTCTCTTCCAAAAAGGCTTTGGTCACGGAAACGCCGTTCGTTTCTTCGAGAGAGGGCCGTTCAGCGAGATTCCACAAAACGCGGGCCGATTTGGTCCGGCCTTCGAACGGAAATCTTCCGCCCTCCGGCCAGCCGAAGCGGATCGCGGCGTACTCGGCTTGGACGTCGATCGGGCCGGTCACCGCCTCCGGCTCGAGAACGAGGTCGCCGTGGCTCATGCGGATGGTGGTCCTGCCGGTGAATCCCAGGACCTCGACGTTCTCGTAGGAGGTGGCGATGTCGATCGTTTCAGCCGCGACGGACTCGGCCCGGATCTCCATATTGGCGCCCTCGATTTTGAGATCGCCTTTGATGCCGCCCAGGACGAGACGGGCGTAGTTATCGGTGATCGAGAGAGGCCCGAGGATCCCGGAGGCCTCGATAGGACTGTGGTGTCCGCGGATCGTCGCGGGGCCCGTGTCGACGAGAACGACCGGCTCATAGGAGGTCTCGATTTCAACCTCCGCTTTGAGGCTTTTTCCCTTCACCGCGGAATGGGAGCCCCGAACAATAGCTTTTTTGGCGATATTCTCGATCTCCACGTTTCCGTAGGAGTGGTCGAGGACGAATTCCCCCTGAACCCCGTTGGCGGTGACATTGGAGTGGGGACTCGTCACCCGGCAATCGGCTCCGGCCCCGAGGATGGACACATCCTCATAGCTGTTGTCGATGACCAGCCGGCCGGAGATGTCCGCCGCCTCGACCTGTCCGTGGGGATTGGCGATCTCCGTCGCTCCCGTCCCGACGGCTTTGACCAATCCATAGGAATTCTTGATTTTGACCTCGGTGCCTGTGGGAGCGGAAATCTCGAAGTGAGTTTCGAAGTTCTTCCGTTTGAACTCGTTCCGGTTCGTCGACAGAATGAGCCTGGCGTCGTTCCGATCGACGGTCATTTTCAGCTGGTTCGCCGCCGTCTCGGCCGCGTCCCGGGTTCGGCGAAAAATCGTTTTCGTAAAAACGATCGTTATCTTGTCGGTTTCCGCACCGCGGACCACGACGCCGCCATGAGCGTTGTTCACTTGAAGCTGGAGAGGCAGGGGAGGGGAGATTTCTTGGGACTCCTGAAATACGAACTCCTCTCCCCGGCCGAGCATAAAAAATCCTTCGTCGTGCCACTCGACGTCGAGCCTCCCCGTTTTGGCGTAATAGGCGAATACGCCGAGCCCGATGATCAACAAAAGGAGGACGACTTCCCTGGCTTTCATGGCTTGGCCTGCGGCGCCGGGCCGGTTCCCCCGTTGTCCGGGCCGGCCTTCTTTTCCCGCAGCCCGTTATAGACTTTGAGCCCGCCCCAGACGATGAGGATCACGGGCCAGAGCCTCCAGAGCGTATCCCAGGCGCCGATGTCGAACCTTTCGAGAAGGAACAGCGCCCCGATAACGATCAGAATCAGTCCCCAAACGAGCGGATCTTTGCGGTGATGATTTGACATGGGTCCTCCCTCAGACTTTCTTTTTGGTGTAATAGTCGGCGATCATCTTGAGCCCGATGACGATCACGATCACGGGCCAGAAGTCGAAAATCCGGTCGTAGTCGAAGACCTCGAAATTGCTCAAGAGAAAGATCGCGCCCAGGGCCATGAGGATGAAGCCCCAAAAGACCGAGCCGGACCGAGGGGCCGTTTCGGCAACGGCCGCCGTTGCGGGCGTCGCGAGCGGGGCAGGCTCAGTTTGGAGAAGAGCTTTCTGGTTGATCGCCTTGGCCGTCTGCACGGCGTCGATGATTTGGTAGAAATAGAACGCGGCGAAGACGAGGGGCAGGAACGGCTGCGGTCCGTGCGGCATCATGGAAATGGTTCCGGCGAAGATGATGAAGAAGAGGAGGGCCTTCGTGGGCTCCCCGTTGTAGAGCTGGCCGGCTCCGGGGAAGAATCCGGAGAGGATTCCGGCGGCCGCGGGCGACTTGGGCGGCCGTTTCTGGATGATGATTTGGTCGGTCATGTCATACCTCCATAGTGAGTTTCATTCGTCGCTCTTGCCCAGAGGATTGACCTTCTTGAGCGAGACGAGAACATTGTCGGCAAAACCGCCGAGGCTGTCGGTGAGCGATCCCGCCTTGGCGTAGAGTTTTTCGATTCGACTGTATCCCTGGTGGAATTGGCGGCTGACGGCCTTGTTGATCTCTCCTTTGGCCGGGCTGAAAAAATAAAAAGTGAAGAGGGTCAGCATAACGGCCGCCGCCGCGAGGACGGGCTGGAGCGCGGGACGGAGGAGGACGTCCAGACCGAAACGGAATTTCCGGAGGGCCGGGATGGCATAGAGCTTCTCGCGGAGGGCCGCAGGCGGCTCGACCTCGGGAAACCGGGCCAGTGCCGAATCCGCGGCTCTCAGAGAGTCCAGGAGACCGGCGCAGGCCGGGCAGGCGCGGATGTGCCGTTCAACCGCAACCCGCTCCTCGGGGCGGAGCTCGCCGTCCGCGTACGCCGTTAAGAGGTCCTCGATCCGGTCACAGGTCATGGGTTCTCTCCTTGCGGTTCCGGAGGATCTTGGCCAGCTGCAGCCGGCCGCGATTGATGCGGGACTTCACCGTTCCGACGGGAACACCGAGGATCTCGGCGACTTCTTCATACGTCTTGCCCTGGATCTCCTTGAGGATGATGGCCATCCGCATGTCGTTGGCCAGGACGTTCAGTCCCGCCCACAGCATCTTCCGGTTCTCCTCCTCGGCCAGACCGTGCTCCGGATCGTCGTCGGCCGCCGCCGTCCGGACGTGCTCGTCGAAATCGTCCCGCTGTTTCTTCTCCCATTTTGTCCTGCGGTATTCATCGATGAGGTGGTTTTTGGCCAGGGTGAGGAACCAGGCCGTAAAATTCTTGCCGAAATCGTATTTGGTCAAGGTATGGTGGAGCTTGACGAAGATGTCCTGGGTCAGATCTTCGGCCTCCTGGAAGCTGCCGGCGAACTGATAGGACATATTGAATATTTTCTTAGAATAAAGGTCGACAAGCATTCTCCAAGCTCCTTCGCTGCCTTGCAGGCAATCTTGGATGATCTCTTCCAAATTCATTCACGACAATCCGATAGACGAAGTTTCGAGCCGGAGAGTTCCCTATTTATCACATGAGTGCCTTGTTCTCCTCTTCCCCTTTGAAAGGGAAGGGGAGATTATTTCTTTTTTGGCGTTAGGTTCAGAGATTCCAGGGTATTCCCTTTGATATCAATGACTTTAAGCTCGATTGAGGCGGCCGTCACGTCGGCCCGGATGAACGCATCCTGGGGGGCGCCGATGACGGGGAAGGCATTTTGGCCGGGCTCCGGGGAAAACTTGAAGAGCCGATGGTAATGTCCGCAGACGGCCAGGTCGATGCCGCCCTCGTTCAAGAGCGGTCCCCAGAGCTTGGTCAGATGGCCGATGCCGTGAGCGAGAGTCCCTTTTCCGCCGCCGTAGGGGGGCATATGGACGACGGCGATCCTGAACGCGGCCTGCTTGAAGGCATCGGTCCGGATTTCCTGCTTCAGCCATTCGGCTTGGACCTCGCGGTAGCGGTCGAAGTCGGCCAAGCCGGCGTAGACGGGGGAATCGTCAGGCTTGTCTTCTCCCGAATCCAGGATGATGAAATGAACCGGGCCGTGATCGAAGGAGTAATAATACCGGCCGTCCCGGGGCGGGAAGAACTCGCCCAACCGCCGGGCCAGGGCGCCGCGGGTATCGTGATTGCCCCGGACGTAAATGAAGGGGAGGCCGGCGGCGAACCGGCCGACGGCGAAGTCCAGGAATCCGTTGAAGATCGTTTCCTCGCTGTCCAGGGCGCTGAGCGTGTCGCCGTTGAAGAAAATGAGATCCGAGATTTCCCATCCCGGCTGCCGGAACAAGCCATTGAGCCGGAGCGCATCCCCGTGGATGTCTTGGAAAACCTGGAAGCGGAATCCGCTCTTCTTTGGTTCGAGGATCCTGAAGGAGTGGATGTCGCCGACGACGGTGTCTCCGTAAACGACCTCATAAGGGGCGAACTGCAGGATTTCTTTGGAGACGACGCGGTAGCGGTAGGATTTTCCGGGAACGAGGCCGCCGAGCGTCACTTCATGACGCGTCGTGTTCGCCTCGATGAGGCCGTGACGCCCGCTCTTGGCGATGCTGACGAGGCTTCCGAACTTCGGAAACGTCGCCAAGCTTTCTCCCGTGCCGTATTCCACCCAGGAGGTGCAGGCTTTGTCGGTGAACCAGATGACCGTCACCGAATGGTCCGTGGGATTTTGAAGATACGGGCCGTGGATGAGGACCGGCTTCTCTGGTGCCGGGAAACGGGCGAGAAGAGGAACCGCCAGGAAGGCGATGAAAAGGGCTCGGGTGAGAAATTTCCGATGATCCGGCATGGCGGCCGCCTTTCGAGGAGAACGTTCGAAGTCTTCGAAAAACTTTAACAAAAGCGGAGGGCCCGGTCAATTCTTATGGATTAGGTACGCATACGGTATGTGTGCCTAATCGATGATTCGGACGGCGGCCGGCGGGACTTCGGCATTCAGCTTGACGTTCGCCCTGGCTTGACGAACGTCATTCCCGCGGAAAACGATATCGCGCGTCTTCGGTCCCGAGAGACGGAAAAACTCGCCCGTTCCTGCGGCGGCGCGGCAATCCCGGATCAGCGCATCTTCGACCTGATTCAAGAGCACGGCCGGCGCCGTCGAGGCTTGACCCAGATGAGCCTGGCGTCCGGTAAGACCGTCCAGCTCGAGGCCACGAACCTCGTCGAGAAAGAGAGCGCTTTCCCACTTCGCATATTCCGGGCCGTCCCAGACGATCTCGACGTCCCTCAGCTTGAGGTCCTTCGCCCATTTGAACGTCAGGGCGTGGACGGCCTTGTCGTACGGCGCCTTCGGATCGTGGGCGATGAACAGCTTGACATTATCCATCGTGATCCCCTCCAGCCAGCTGTCGGGGTGGCCGTTGCAGACGCTCGCGCCCTGGCCGCGGGCGATGACATTGACGATTTTCACGTTGCGGATCCGGCCGGCCGGATGGTCGTCCTCCTTTTTCCAGTTCTTGTGAACCTCGCTCCGCTTCTTGATGTTGAAATGGAACGGCTCTCCGTCGCCCCACCAGAACCAGTCGTAGCGGACGCAATCGATCGTCAGATTGGACAGGACGACGTTCTCCACCGTTCCGCCGTCGAAATTCATGAAGGCGATGCCGCGGTTGGAGTCGGTGATGACGCAATTGTCGATGGTGACGTTCCGGACGGCGTTCATGTTGCCGTCGCAGAACTTGACGGCGCTCGAAGCGGACGAAAAACGGCAGTTGGTCACGGTGATGTTCTCGCAGGGAAGCGCGGGGCCGAACCAGTTCATCGAATAAAAAACGAGAGCATCATCGC
>Ga0316628_100003758_pt1 | contig 11748 bp, 10 predicted proteins | sample OWC_Aug_M2_C1_D5_FD_207648 | JGI IMG/M metagenome (GOLD analysis project Ga0316628, IMG submission 207648) | Wetland soil microbial communities from Old Woman Creek delta, Ohio, United States - OWC_Aug_M2_C1_D5_C | ecosystem: Environmental > Terrestrial > Soil > Wetlands | place: USA: Ohio... | reverse complement strand
GCCGACCATGTCACATAACGTGCTCCAGTCCGTCACGATTCTGACCAACATGCTCCAGGTCTTCACGGAAAAGTGCATCAAGGGCCTCACCGCCAACGAGAAACGCAACGCCTTCTACGCGCAGAGCACGGTTTCGCTGGCTACGGCGTTGAATCCGTACATCGGCTATCAGAAAGCCGCGGAGATTGTGAAAGAGTCGGTGGCGACGGGAAGGTCGATCATCGACATTGCGCGCGAAAAGAAGCTGCTGAGCGAGCAGGAAATCGCCGAAATCCTTGATCCCGTGGCCATGACTGAACCGCAGGTGCCGAAAGAGGCGGCGAAGAAGCGGGAGGAGATCAAGAAGAAGTAGGCTTTTTTCTGAAATCCCGAACCCGCGTTTTTTGCGGGTGAGGGAACCCTATAGCTGCGACGCTCTTAGGACGAAATGATTTGGCCGCGAATGAACGCGAAAAAGCGCGAATCACAATTTTGATTTGTGTTGATTCGCGTAATTCGCGGCCCAAAGTTCTTCGTGCGGAGTAGGGATCCCTCGCTCGGCTCGGGATTGCAGAAAAAGACCCGCGAAGTGCGCGGGTTCGGGATTGCAGAAAAAAGCGGTGAGAAGCTAGCACGCCCAGCGCAACAACGCCGCTCCCACCGTGAAGCCCGCGCCAACTGACGTGATCAACACCAGGTCGCCTTTCTTCAACCGTCCCTGCTGCCGCGCGGATTCAAGCGCCAGCGGAATGGTTCCCGCCGTTGTATTGCCGAACTCATCGATGTTGATGATCACCCGGTCCGCGCTCAATCCCAGCCGGTCCGACGCGGACATGATGATGCGGCGGTTGGCCTGGTGCGGCACGAACAGTGCCACGTCACTGCCTTTGAACCCGTTGCGCCGGAGGACCGTCTCAGAGACGTCCGCCATCTTGCGCACCGCATATTTGAAGACGGCCTGGCCGTCCTGGTGAACGTAATGCATCTTCTTGTCCACGGTTTCATGCGTGGATGGATGAAGGCTGCCGCCACCGGGCATGTACAGCGAGCAGGCGCCGGAGCCATCCACTTCATGCAGGAAGTCGATGCAGTAATTGTCGTCGGTAGCCGGCTCAATCACCACCGCGCCTGCGCCATCGCCGAAGATCACGCAGGTGGCGCGATCAGTGTAATCGATGATGGAGGACATCACGTCCGCGCCGATCACCAGCACGCGCTTGTGCGCTCCTGACTCCACGAACTTCACGCCTGTTTGCAGCGCGTAGACGAATCCCGAACAGGCTGCGGAAATGTCAAAGCCCCACGCGCCTTTGGCGCCCAGACGGTCTTGCACGATGCAGGCCGTGGCGGGGAACGCCATGTCCGGCGTGACCGTTCCCAGAAAAATCGCTTCCACCTCGCTGCCCTGCATGCCCCGCTCATTGAGCGCGCGGCAGGCCGCCTGCACCGCCAGCTCTGACGTGGGCACGCCTTTCTCCACGATGTGCCGCTGCCGGATGCCCGTGCGTTCCATGATCCACTCGTTTGAGGTTTCCACCATCTTTTCCAGATCAGCGTTGGTCAGCAGACGAGGAGGTGTATAGGTTCCAAGAGCGGAGATTTTAGCCCGCACAAGATTCGCCAAATCAGTTCTCCAGATCGACGGGAATAAACCTTTTATTGTATGCGGTTTTTCGCCTGGGCTGAAGGAAAAGGTCAGAGTGGAATAGCGCAGTCTCAACTGCACCCGCAGGACTCATTTCATGAATTGTTTTGGGGGATCATCGCCCTTAACCGCTGTCATCCTGAGCGCCCCCGAAGGAGCTTTGCGACTGAGGGGGAGTCGAAGGATCCCGAGGATATTTCGTCTGCCAAATGCAGCTTCAGGGAGTTTCAACCAGGAAGCGTTCCCATCGTCGTCTTCCACCAGCGCTCGTTGATCGCACAAAATTCACGCTGAGATTCGCCATCCGGCGCTTGAATTCTACATGCTTCAGCCTCTGCGGATTTTCATCTGAGCTGGCTTCTAGTATCCGGCTGTCAAGACAGCGGCTGCCCAACAAACCGAAGGCCGCCAGATCCTTCTGGCGGCCTTCTTACTCTGCGCAAGTTTCCCGGGGGAGGAGAGATTACCGGCTCGGGTTGGGAGCGGTACTCTGCGCAGAAGCGGGAGCTTCCTGCGTGCTGTTGGTCATCAATCGCACGTCCACGCGGCGGTTCTGGGCCCGGCCTTCTGACGTCTTGTTGTCCGCCACGAATTTATCTTTGCCCAGGCCGATGATGTACATCTTGTGGGCGGGCACGTTCTTGCTGGAGAGATACTGGACTACGGAATCAGCCCGGCGCTCGCTCAACTTGTAGTTGTAAGAGTCGGAGCCAACGGAGTCCGTGTCGCCTTCCACCACCACCAGATATCCTTTGGTGTTGGGGATTTCGGCGATGAGTTGGTCCAGCGCTTCCTTGGCTTTCGGCGTCAGGTCGGCCTTGTTGAACGCGAAGTGCACGCTGGTCTCAAGCACAGGGTGGTAATTGTCCAGGTTCGCCACCGCGTTTGCCAGCGTGGTGATGCGCTGGTTCGCCTGCGACGCCAGGGTACCGGCCTGGTCAGCCCGCTGGCCGGCAGCGATGGCCTTCTGGTCAGCTTCGGCGGCCTTCGAGTTCACTCCCTGGATCCCTTGCTGCGCCCGCGTATCCACATCGTGGATATCTCGGTTGTTCTTCGCGGTCAGGTCGTCCAACTGGTTGGTTTTATCGATAATCGGCTGGGTCTGCTGACGAACATATTTCTTGCTCGAGCAGCCGGAGCTGAACATCATGCTTGCACCGGCCAGCAGAACCACAAGACTTGATTTCACGTTCATGGGAAGACGCTCCTTCAAAGACCCACGCGGCGCAGGGTTTAGCCGCTTAGATTAACTCACCGATTAAGTAAAGCAACTGAGATGCCATAGCCGGAAGCTGGGCAAATGATATTTAAATCGCTGAAAAATAAGCACTTAATCGCTATCTCTGTGGTCTTTTTGCACCCTGTCTGCCACTCCGGCCATAGAAATTTTACCCAGTAGCTTACCTGCTAACATTGAGGATACCCCCGTCCCATGGACTTGCTGGCGAAAATTCGCACTCTGCCCACCCAGCCCGGCGTCTACCTTTACAAAAACGCCGAGGGCGAGGTCATCTACGTGGGCAAAGCCAAGAACCTGCGCGCCCGCGTGCGATCTTACTTCCAGGAGGGCGTAGGCGAAGCCAACGCCAAAACCGGGTCCCTGCTGCGCGAGGCAGTCGACGTGGAATACATCGTCGTCGACAACAACAAAGAAGCCCTCGCGCTCGAAAACAACCTGATCAAGCAGAAGAAGCCGCGCTTCAACATCCTTCTGCGCGATGACAAGACTTATCCTTACATCAAGCTCACGCTGGCCGAACGCTATCCGCGCGTTTACGTCACGCGCCGCCTCAAGAAAGACGGCAGCGAATATTACGGGCCGTACTTCCCCGGCAACCTGGCCTATCGCATCGTCGATCTCATCCATCGCGATTTCCTCGTTCCTTCCTGCAAGGTCGATCTCACGCGCTATCACCCGCGGCCGTGCTTGCAGTATTACATCAAGCGCTGCCTCGGCCCCTGCGTGCAAGGCCTGACCACGGCTGAGGCCTATCGCGAAGCCGTGCATGACGTTCAACTCCTGCTCCAGGGCCGCCAGACCGATCTCTCGCGATCCTTGCGCGCGCGCATGGAACAGGCCGCGGAAGCCCAGGAGTACGAGCGCGCGGCCAAGCTGCGCGACCTGATCTCCACCGTGGAGCAACTCCACGAAAAGCAGCGCATCGCCGCCGCCGAAGGCGACGACCAGGACGTTTTCGGCTACCACTTTGAAAACCAGATGCTCGCCGTTTACGTCTTCCACATGCGCGGCGGCAAAATCCTCGACCGCCGCGAGTTCTTCTGGGAAGAACTGCCGGAAACGGCTATCGCGGAGCCCGAAGCTGAGTCTGCGGAAACAGCGGAAGCACTAACTCAAAACGCTGGAGCACAGGCGACCTCGCCTGTGCCGGCCGCTGGGATGGAGCGCAGCCGCCCTCGGCTGCGAACCTCCACTCCATCTCCCGCCTTCTCGCCCGCCGCCTTTTTCTCCGCCCTCCTCAAGCAGGTCTATATCGACCAGCAATACGTTCCGCGCCACATCCTTGTCCCTGTGGACTTTGAAGATCGCGCCGAACTGGAAGAGCTGCTGGAAGAAAAGCGCGGCAGCCGCGTGGAAATCGTCGTACCCCAGCGCGGCGACAAGCGCTCTCTTATCGACCTGGCCGCGCAGAACGCCAAGCAGTCCTTTGACCAGCGCTTTCGCGTCATGAAGCCCGCCGCCCGCGCCGTGCAGGAAGCCCTGCAGGACGCGCTGACCTTGCCCGAGCTGCCCAAGCGCATCGAGTGCTTTGACATCTCCCACATCCAGGGCGCGGAGACCGTCGCCTCCATGGTGGTCTGGGAAGAGGGCAAGATGAACAAACAGGAATACCGCAAGTTCATCGTGCGCACCGTGCAGGGCGTGGACGACTTTGCTTCCATGCGCGAAGTGGTTGCCCGCCGCTACAAGCGTCTGCGCGACGAAAACAAGCCCATGCCCAGCCTGGTCCTGGTCGATGGCGGTCTCGGCCAGCTCCACGCCGCCGCGGAAGCCCTTGAATCATTGGAGATCACCAACCAGCCGCTGGCCTCCATCGCCAAGAAAGAGGAGATCATCTACGTTTACGGCCAGGAGGACGAGCCGGTCATCCTCGATCGCCACTCACCCGTGCTGCACTTGGTGCAAATGGTGCGTGACGAATCGCACCGCTTCGCCGTCACCTTCCATCGCAAGCGCCGCCAGATGCGCGACCGCGCCTCAGAACTTCTCGAGATTCCCGGCATCGGCGAGCGCACCCGCCAGCGGCTTCTTCAGCACTTCGGCAGCGTGCGCGCCGTCCAGCAAGCCAATGCCGCCGCCCTCAGCTCCATCCTCAACAAGGCCCAGACGGAAGCTGTGCTCAGGCACTTCCAGAAAAGTCTTACCGCTGATCAACACTGATCGAACGGATCAGGAGTTTGCTTGCCTGCCGCTTGATTCGCGTCTATCCGTGTAATGCGCGGTAAGATTTTGCTTTCCCACCGCTCCCGGGATGCGAATGCAATGCGCCTACGCTGTCTTTTGCTTTTGCGCCATGCTGGCCATGAAGTCTTCCATCCGCTTTTTCATCTGTTCTGCGGTCAGGTCTTCCTTGTGTGTTGCTACGCCCCAGGCAAACCCGAATGGATCTACAAAAGTCCCATAGCGGTCGCCCCAGAACTGGTCCGCAACAGGCATGGTCTCTTTGCCGCCGGCCGAGATGGCCTGCTTGAATACCTGGTCCACGTCATTCACGTACAGGTTCAGCGTGCCGCTGCAGCCGCCCAGTGTCTGTGGCGATTTGCTCACGCCCATACCGGGAAATTCATCGGCGAGAAAGATGACAGAGTCGCCGATCTTCAACTCGGCATGCATGATCTTGCCCTCCGGACCGGGCATGCGCACGAGTTCCTGGGCGCCGAGCGCCTTCTTGTAAAAGTCGATTGCCTGTGCAGCGCCGCGCACTGTCAGGCTTGGTGTAACTGTATGAAAGCCTTCGGGGATTGGTGTTGGGGTTGGCATTCTGCTTGTCTCCTTCATGATGGCCGATAGAGGTGGCCAGAATAAAAGTTGCCGGCAGGGAAACAACGCCCTATTCTACTCTTGCTCGCCCGCACAAATTTTGTGCGACACTCGATTTTGAGGCGAACAGTGTGGCCACAAGCAAGTTTTAGCCTCTGAAAGTATTTCCCGTTCGGCAATTCCGGCGGTTTTTGCAATCGAGGCAATTGCCTGAACAACCGTCCGCACCTCTCCTGCATCCCACAGCTCACTTTCCGCTTTTTCAGAGGAGGCTCTCTATGCGCACGCGAATCGGGGTGTCTCTGGTAGTCCTGTTCCTGGCGATCTCCGGTCTGGTCTTCCCTGCCGTCGTTCTTGCCCAGCAGGATGCAAAAGATCCGCAAGGCGGCGTCTATCGCAAGAACGTTGACTTGGTTTCCGTCTACTTCACGGTCCGCGACAACAAGAAGCAGCTTGCCAGCGAGCTGGACCAGAGCAAGTTTCGCGTCCTGGAAGACGGCCGCGAGCAGCCTATCAAGTTCTTCGCCCACCATAGTGATGTGGTGCTCAACGTCGGCGTGCTGCTTGATACCGGCACCAACATGGCCTGGATCCTCAACGAAGAAGCCCAGGCGTCCTCGCTCTTCATGAAGCATGTGGTCCGGCCTACCGATCTCGGCTTCATCCTCAGCTATGCCGCGCGCGTGGAGACCGTTCAGGTGCCCACGTCTGACACCGCGCTGCTGCAGAAGAAGGTGGATGAGATTCGCGTTTCCGGAGCCGCTGTGGGCTCGCCCAACCAGGGTCCGCCTCCTTCTCCCGGCCCCATTCCCGGCATTGGCGGCATGCCCACCGGCCCGGGCATCGGTGGCCCGGGCGCCACTGGAAAGCCTTACAACCTGCAGCGCGAAGCCCACCTCTACGATGCGCTTCGCGTCTCCACCATGCGCTACCTCTCACACGAAGTAGGACGCAAGGCCGTGGTAGTAGTCGCCCTCTCCGGCGACTCCAGGAGCGAATCCACGCTGGAAAACGCCCTGGAGGTCCTCCTGCAAAATGACGTGATCGCTTACGTGTTGCAGATCTACGATCCCCCGCATGAGCGCTCGCGCTTTGATCACTGCGACGTGATCCATACCTATGAAAAAGACGATCACGGTGAGTACCTGCTGAGGAAGCTGGCGGAAGCCACCGGCGGGCGCATGCTGGAAGTCAAAGGCATGGACAAGCTGGAGGGGGCGCTGGACGAAATTTCCAACGAGCTGCACCACCAGTACAGCCTGGGCTACTACCCTGCCAACCAGAATTGGGACGGCAAGTTCCGCAAGATCCAGATTGAAGCCCAGGAGCACGGCTACAAGGTGTTCGCCCGCAAAGGCTATTATGCGACCCCGCGGGAATCGCATTAGGCCAGGCTCTTCAACTTACGAACTTGGCAACCCCGGCAATGGATGTAACCTTCTCCTTACCAGACACTCTGATTAACTCTTACGGGGCAGTACCCGCCGAGTGAACAAGAGAACCCGGATCGCCTCGATGTATCGTTGTACGATACGCAATTTGCCAACTATAATACGCACACTTCCGGACAGGAGCCTGCGTCAGGAGGAAAGATGCAAGTCTGCAAGACCGTTGTGGGGCCCTTCCTGTTGTTCTTTCTCATTTCCGGCGCCTGCATTCTTCAGGCGCAAACCAAGCCAGCCGCACAGAAGCCGAAGCCGGCGCCCGGCTTCAACCAGGTCATCCAGAAAAATGCGCAACAGATGCTGGACGAAGGAAGAAAGGCCTTCCGCTATGACACCTTCGGCGATGAAGCCTTCTGGGGCGACACGCTGAAGCTGCACCAGGCCATTGCCGGCGAAAAAAATGGCGGAGTTGGTCCGGGCGTCAGTCCCAAGACTGCGCTCAGTGTCGGCCTTAAGGTCGATGCTGACGCCATCCCTGCGGCTTTGGCGGCCAAGATCAAGGCCGGCCAGGTCAACCTTGACGATCCTGCCACCACTCTGGCCCTGCTCAAACTGAATGCGGTTGTGGGGGTGACCGGATTCTTCGATGCACAGGGCAAGCTGAAGTCCATGGGGATCCAGTGCGCGTTCTGCCACTCTACGGTGAATGACTCCTTTGCTCCGGGCATCGGCCAGCGGCTGGACGGCTGGGCCAACCGCGACCTCAACGTCGGCGCCATTGTTTCTCTGGCGCCCAATCTGCAACCGTTTTCCGATCTGCTCGGAGTCGATGTGGCCACTGTCAAGAAGGTCTTGAACAGTTGGGGCCCCGGCCGCTTCGACGCTGAACTCGATAAAGACGGAAAGGCTTTCCGTCCCGATGGCAAGCAGGCAGGCACCTTGATTCCCCCGGCCTTTGGCCTGGCCGGCGTGAACCTGCATACCTGGACCGGCTTCGGGTCCGTGCCTTATTGGAACGCGTACGTGGGCGCGACTGAAATGCACGGTTCCGGGACTTTCTTTGACGCGCGCCTGGGCGAGAAAACCCAGTACCCGGTTTCTGCCAAGAGCGGCGCAAGCAACATGCACGGCTCACCCGACCGCATCACCGCCAGGTTGCCGGCCCTTCATTTCTACCAACTGGCAATCCCGGCTCCCAAGGCGCCCGCGGGAAGCTATGACAAAACAGCGGCGGCTGCAGGTAAAGCCGTGTTTGACGGCAAGGCCAAGTGCGCCACCTGCCACACTCCGCCGCTCTTTACCGAGCCAGGCAACAACCTGCATGCGCCAAGTGAAGTCGGCGTCGATTCTTTCCAGGCGGACCGGTCACCAACCCACATGTATCGCACGGCGCCGCTTGCCGGGCTGTGGAGCCACCAGAAGGGCGGGTTCTACCATGACGGGCGATTCGCGACGCTGGGCGACGTCATCGACCACTACGACGGCTTTCTGAAGCTCAGTTTGACCGAACAGGAAAAGAAGCAACTCGTCGAGTATTTGAAGTCGCTGTAGTTCGCGAAGGGAAGGCCGATGCTTGCTGGAAGAGAGCTGGCATCGTCCTTCCCGCCTTCCCGCCCTGCCTCCCCGCGCCACCCGCTATTCCGCGGCGCGAGCAATCGCCCGATCACCAGATCACGCCCGATCGCCCGATCTCCTCTGTAACTTTCCCCTCTCTCAACGCTCTATCTGATCAGTGTTCGCAAAAGCACAGTTAAGGGGGAACAATACATGACATTTACGCCGACGTTCGCAGGCATTCGCCGCGCCGTCCTTGCCGGCCTGATCGTAACGATCGCCCTGGCCATGGGCGCGCCCGCGGCCTTCGCTGCCTCAAAACCGGAGACCAAACTCTCGCAGGTTGAGTTCAACAAAGCGATGCGCAAGCTTTGGGAAGACCACATCACCTGGACGCGCCTTTACATCATCAGCGCGGCCGGCAACCTGCCCGATAAAGACGCCACTGCGCAACGCCTGCTGCAAAACCAGGCTGACATCGGCAATGCCATCGCGCCGTTTTACGGCGACGCTGCCGGCGCCAAGCTGACCGCGCTGTTGAAGGACCACATCCTGGGCGCCGCAAGTCTTATTGAAGCCGCCAAGTCCGGCGACAAAACCAAAATCGGCGATGCCAGCGCCAAGTGGTACGCCAACGCCGACGACATCGCCGCCTTCCTCAGCGGCGCCAATCCCAAACAATGGCCGCTGGCTGACATGAAGGCCGGGATGAAAATGCACCTGGACCTCACTCTGGCTGAAGCCACAGACCGGCTGCAAGGCAACTACCCGGCCGGCATCAAGGAGTATGACAAGATCCACGCGCACATCCTGGGCCTGGCCGACCTGCTCAGCAATGGCATCATCCAGCAGTTCCCCGGTAAGTTCGAAAAAGGCAAGTAGAGGATCCCCGGCGCCCTCGTTTTTTTTTGACTGTATGCAGGTCAGAAGAAGCCTGGGCGCTTTTCTTTACGTACGCTGGCGCGGCAGGCGCCTCCACGGGTTAGACGAAGTCGCGGCAGGTTGAAGCGCCGCATTGGCATGCCAGCTTGCCGTCATGCTGTGACGGGCTGTAGTCGCAAGTCAGCTCCTCGCCGGCTTTGATGTACCGCAACGCGTAGAACTCCATGCGCCCGTAGGCGGTGCGTGTGAACACGTTGGGCTGGCAAGAGTGGTTGATGAAGCGGAACGGGCCGCCGTTGACGTCGCCGTCAATGGCCACGCGGTTGCTCACCTCCACAATGGCGATCCGGCGCTGCCCCTTCGCCCGCCGCCTGCCTTCGGCCACAGAGATGCGTTCGCCCGTGTACTCCCCGATCTTCTGCCGGGACCGGAGCGGCCGGTCACTGAACAACCCGACTCCCTGAATGCGGCTCTTCTTGGTGTACAGCATTTCTGTGCTCCACATACTCGCCAATAAGCTCAGGAAACTCACAGGAGAGTTTAATGCCTTGTCGCGAACAAGCATTCTGCTTGTGATATTTTCTGCTTCTCTCGACAATGCGACCGGTAGGTACGAAGAACTTTCACCTGCGACGATGCAGCGCCGTCAGGCGCGGCAGGTGGTAGCCCAGTCCGTTCCCGAGTCCCGCGTAGCGGGATGAGGGATAAGGGCTGGGTAGGCGTGGCGACGCCTCACGTCCTTACTGCCGTAGGCCGGAGCGGAGCCGCAGGCGAAGCGACATTAAAAAAGCCTTCGTGCTGGATGGATCATCGCCTGCGCGGGTAATAGATAGGTCTTGGAACTTCAAATCGTGGTTATTCGCGTTTTCGCGTTCATTCACGGCCGTCTCAAGTTGCCCTGAGAGCATCGCGGCTATAGGGCTCCCTCACCCGCAAAAAACGCGGGTTCGGGATTTCAGAATCATCCGTCTCCGTGTCTCCGTGCCTCCGTGGTGGGTGTTACCGCTATTTCTCTACATACAGCTCCGGAAACTGCTTCTTCAGATGAGCAACCTTGGGCGCGTCATTGAAGTAGATGTAAGGATCGCTGGGATGATGCGCCGCGTAGTCCTGATGGTAGGCCTCGGCCGGATAAAACGCCTTCAGCGCTGCCACCTGCGTGGCAATGGGCCGGGAAAATATCCTGGCATGGTTGAGCTGGGCGATGTACGCCTCCGCAATGCGCTTCTGCTCGGCATTCGCGTAAGAGATCATGGAACGATACTGCTCGCCTTCGTCCGGCCCCTGGCGATTTACCTCGGTGGGATCGTGGGCCACGGAGAAGAACACCTTCAGCAACTGCCCGTATGAAATCCGCGACGGATCATAGGTGACGCTCACCGACTCGGCGTGCCCGGTGGACCCGCTGCTGACCATTTCGTAGTGGGCGGTCGCGGCCGCCCCACCCGTATATCCTGCGACGGCGGAGGTAACGCCCTTCACGTGTTCAAATACCGCTTGCACTCCCCAGAAGCATCCTGCGGAGAAAACCGCAGTTTCCTGTCCTTTACTCTTTGCCAGTGGTGTGTCCACGGCGGGATCCGGGAACACGGCCGCGCTTCCGGCCTTTGCCTGATTGCAGGCGATGGCCAAGCTCAAAGCTGACAGCGTCAACAACGCTAGAAATCTGCCTGGCAGTTGCAGGATCATTGCTCCTCCGAGAGCCGCGAAAAAGTGCTTGTTAGCCCTTCACAAAGCGTAATGAAGCTGAGTTCATGCAGTAGCGCTGGCCCGCAGGCCTGGGGCCGTCAGGAAAAACGTGGCCCAGGTGCGCATCACAGCGCCGGCAGGAGACCGCAATGCGGCGCATGCCGAAACTCCGGTCGTCGATGGTCGTGATGTTTTCTTCGGCAATCGGCGCAGAGAAGCTCGGCCAGCCGGTACCCGACTCGAACTTTGTCTCCGAGTTGAACAGCGCTGTCCCGCAACAGACGCAACGGTAGATTCCCTGGTCATGCAGGTCCCAGTATTGCCCGGTGAAGGCCCGTTCCGTCCCTTCGTGGCGCGTGACTTCAAACTCTTCCGGCGAAAGCTGCTGACGCCATTCGCTTTCGCTCTTGACCACTTTGGGCACGGCCGCGTCACCCTGCCGCTCGCCCGCGTTGGAAAATTCCACGATGGTCACGTTCCCGGCAGGTTCGTTGCCCGCCTGTGTCCCTGCAATCTGCGTGTTCTTCATAAGAAAAGTATAGGCCTCCCGAGAAGCAATCAGCACTCAGCAATCAGCACTCAGCCCCTTACCTGCCTCCACGCCCCAGAAAACT
>Ga0316628_100003757_pt1 | contig 11751 bp, 10 predicted proteins | sample OWC_Aug_M2_C1_D5_FD_207648 | JGI IMG/M metagenome (GOLD analysis project Ga0316628, IMG submission 207648) | Wetland soil microbial communities from Old Woman Creek delta, Ohio, United States - OWC_Aug_M2_C1_D5_C | ecosystem: Environmental > Terrestrial > Soil > Wetlands | place: USA: Ohio... | reverse complement strand
TAGTTCGAGCCGGGCCGCTTTCGGTGCCTGCGTCTTCACGATCAGTTTGTCGCCCTCGATGCGGCCGCCGGTCTTCTGAACCAGCTTCAGCGTCCGCTGGTAGGTACTGTCGACGATGGTGCGATAGGTGAAGTCCGTGTAGCTGAACTTGCGGCCGGCGATGGCGGGGATGCCGCTCTTCCACTCGTCGGGGATGCGGTTGTAGCCGAGCATGACGCCGAGGATGCCGCCGGCGCTGGCCGGGTTGCAGTCCGAGTCCTGGCGGGCGCGGGTGGAGATCTCGAGCGTCTTCGTCATGCTCCCGTCGCCGAAGAGCAGGCCGAAGGCGATGTAGGCGCCGTTGAGCTTGGCGTCGATGTTGAACGGCTTCAGAGCGCCGTCCGGGCAGGGCTCGCGCTTGTCCCACTTCTTCTCGACCTTGTTCCACACGGCTTCCCAGTCGTTGGGGGTCTCCTTGTGCCAGGCCATCAGGTCGGAGATGAGCATGGCGTAGGGGCTCTTCGGCGGCAGACAGGCGAGGCCGGCCTGGACCACCTTGTGCGGATCGGTCTCGAAGAACGCCGCCGAGTACATGCAGGAGACGAAGATACCGCCGTAGATGCCGTCGCCGTAGTTCATGACGCGTCCGGCGCGCCACGCGATGTCGGATGCGGACTGGTAGAGCCCCGGCGCCATAAGGCCGATGAAGTCCGCTTCGATCTGGAAGTCGATGTCGTTGGCGTGGGCGTTGTACTTCGGCGTGCCGGATAACTCGGGCGGCACGCCGCGCTTCAGCGCCCGGCGTGCGGCGAGGTTGGCGTGCCAGAGACGGTACTTGGCGTCGCGGAACATGGCGCCGAAGTCGGCCGTGGTGGCCTCGAGTCCCTTGTCGTCGAGCACCTTGGCGAAGGTCATGTCGACGTACAGGTCGTCCTGGTCGAGCGAGTTGTCCACCTTCTCCGGCTTCCAGACCGGCAGCTTGTCCTTGGGGATGATCTGTTCCTTGTAGCGGAACTCGGTGGGCGCGCCGTAGCTGACGCCGATCATCTGCCCGGCCCAGCCGCCGGCGATCTTGTCTTTCAGCGCGTTAAGCGGGATGGTTTGCGTCTTCTGGGCAAACGCGAGGGGGAAGAACAGGAGAATGGCGGCTGCAAGTCGCATAGGTGGCTCCAGTCGAAACCTATCACACCGCGTGACGGGGGTCACAGACCGGACGGCGTGCGCTGGATACGCTGGGAGCATGAGCATCGCCACCGAGAACCTGACCATTGGGCAGTGGGCGGAGAAGTCGCTGCGAGCCGTGCTGGTGCTGGAGCAGTACGGGATCGACCATCACGCCGACGAAGCGGCCAGCCTGGAGGAAGCCTGCCAGCGCCGCGGCGCGGACGCCGCAAAGGTGCTGGAGGAGCTGAATCGAGTGACCGCGCCGCGGGCGGCTTCGGAACGCGACTGGAACACGGTCCCGGTGGATGAGCTGATCCGGCACATTGTCGCCCGGCACCATGAGTATCTGAAGCTGGAGCTGCCCAGGCTATCCGCCCGGCTGCGCAAGATGTCCACCCGGCACGGCGAGCGGGACGGCGGGTTGCTGAACAAGCTGAATACGGTGTTCAACGACCTGCAGGAAGACCTCGATCTGCACCTTCACAAGGAAGAAGCGATCCTGTTCCCGTTCATCGAGCGCTACGCACGCGCCGCAGCGGGCGTGGAACTGCCGGCGCCGCCACCGTTCGGCACCATCGCCAACCCGATCGCCGTGATGGAGCACGACCACGACAACGTCGTCAAACTGTTGACCCGCATCCGGGAGATCACCCGCGAGTTCGCGATCCCGGACTATGCCTGCCCCAACTTCAAAGGCGTCTGGCAATCGCTCCAGGAACTCGAGGCAGACCTGCATGAGCACATCCGCCTGGAGAACGAGTTCCTGCATCCGCGCGCCCGGCAGTTGGAGCAGGCGCTCATCGGGTGAGGGGCTCAGATGGGGCGGCACTCGACGATGAAGCGGCCGGAGGATTGGCGCGCCGCCGCATGAACCTCCAGGCCGGCTTCGCGGGCCAGATCCCGGAATTCCTCGAGCGTACGGTCTTTGCCGCCGACGAGAACCATCATTAGCAGTTCGGGCGACGCACGCTCTTGCGGCGACACGCCACCGAGGATCATGACGCGGCCGGACGGGCGCGCCGCGTCGGCGCAACGTCGTAGAAGCGTCCTGGCTTCGGCGTCCGGCCAGTCGGCGAGGACATTCTTCACCAGGTACACGTCGCATCCGTCGGGCAGCGGATCGAAGAAGCTCTGACCGACCGTTGTCACGCGGTCGGCCACGCCCGCCGCCTGAAAGACGTCGCCTGACCGTGCTACGGTCCGCGGCAGGTCGACGAGGATGCCGCGAATGCCAGGGTGGGCGCGCAGCACCTCGGCCAGCAGCGCCCCCGTACCGCCGCCGACATCGGCCACGGTTCGTACGGACTCCCAACCGGCGGGATCGAGAAGCACCTCGGCGTCGGGGACGCCGTGGCCGGCCGGGCCCATGAGGGCGTCGAATTGGGCCGCGATATCCGGGTGAGCGGCGAGGTCGTCCCAATATGCCTGGCCAAAGGCCTCATGATAGGCGGGCCTGCCCGTCCGGACCGCCGCGAGCAGCGTTCCCCACGCGTGCGCCATTCGTCCGCCGAATCCGTCGAGGTCGAGGCCAAGACGGGCCCCTTCGCCCAGCAGGGCGCGGGCTGGTTCGTTGAGGATGAAGCGGCCGGCTTCGGGCTCTTCGAAGAGCCCCTTGCTTACGAGGTGGCGCAGGACCCGCTGCAACGATGCGGCATCTGCGCCCGCGGCGTCGGCGAGTTCTTCGATCGAGGTTATTCCGGCTGCGATGTGATCCGCAATCCGGAGAGTTACGGCAACGTGAACGCACCAGGGGGTGCAGAGGTCAGTGAGGAACCACAGATCCATGCGGGTCTCACAGACCGCCCTCGATGGGCATGGACACGGGCGGTTCCACGAGATAGGTCAAGGCGGACAACTCCGCCAGCGCCTTCCTCACCTGGGCCTCGGGCGTGGATTCCACGGTGATGACGAAGGGCAGGTTTTGCTTATCGCTGCTGGGCAGTTGGAGCACGGCATCCACGCTGATGCCATGGCGCGCGAGGATGCCGGCCATCTCCGCAATGATGCCGGGACGGTCTTTTACGCAGAACCGGAGGTACCAAGGCCGCTGCTGCCGCTCGAGCGGCAGCACTTCCGCGACTCCGGGCTCGGAATAGCCGAAGGGCGAAACCCGGTTGGGATTTCCGTATCGGATCTCCCGCGCCAGACGCATCAGATCGCTCACCACGGCGACCCCGGTGGGCAGGGGGCCGGCGCCGCGTCCGTAGTAAAAGGTGTCCTGTCCGAACCGTCCCTTTACCCAAACGGCGTTGTATGAGCCGCGCACTCCCGCGAGGATGGTGCTGAGCGGGATGAGAGCCGGCCGGACCGAGAGGAACAAACCGCCGTCGCCTCTTCGGGCCGAGCCGAGCAGGCGGATGGTGCAGTCCATCTGCCGCGCGTAGGCGAAGTCCACCGGACCGATGCGGCGGATCCCGTCGGTGTGGATCGACGGAGGGGTGACCGTGACTCCAAAGGCCAGGCTGGCCAGGAGCGCAAGTTTCGACCGCGCGTCGTAGCCATCGATGTCGGCGCTCGGATCGGCCTCGGCGTAGCCAAGCCGCTGCGCCTCGCCGAGCACGACGGCGAAATCCGTTCCGTGCGCTTCGATCTCCGTGAGGATGTAATTGCTGGTCCCGTTCAGGATGCCGAACAGGGTGTCCACGGAGTCGCCGGCGATGCCTTCGCGCAGCACGGCGTGGATGGGAATGCCGCCGCAAACGCTGGCCTCCATCGCGAGCGAGACGCCGCGAGCCTGCGCCGACCGCCAGAGGCCCACGCCGGCGAGCCCCATCAGTTCCTTGTTGGCGGTCACGACGGACTTGCCGCCGGCGATGGCGCCCTCGATCACCTCGCGCGCCACCGACGTACCGCCGATCAACTCCACGACAATGTCGACCTCCGGGTCGGCCGTGACTTCACGCCAATCCGTCGTGCGGCGCAGCTCCCCGAGTCCGTCCGGCAGAGTTTTCGACTCCAGGATGCGGTCGCACACCGCCCGCACCATCAGCCGGAACCCCAGCTTGCGGGAGATTTCCTCCGCGGACTTGGCCAGAATCTCCAGCGTGCCGCCGCCAATGTTCCCCAGTCCGACAATCCCAACCGTCACGTCGCGCATGGAATGTCCATGATATCAATACGAGTAGGATGACCCGCCGACGCTTCGCGCCTCTGCTCTGCGCGGCAACGCAGTTGCCGGAGCCGCCCCCGGCGGAGGACCGCATGCCGAACGGCCGCCGGCGCAGCGAGGAGATCCGAAGGGCCGACTTCAACGACAACCTTCGCGATCTCGACGACATCAAGAAACTGGTCGAGGAAGTGCGGGCCGAACTGGAGAAAACCGACGGCCACGTTCTCTCCCTCGGCAACCTCAAAAAACTGGAAGAGGTTGAGAAACGCAGCCGGCGAATTCGCGCGCGGATGAAGCGCTTCTGACGATGTGACTACATTGGTCTCATGATCCGATCGCTCCGGGACAGCAAGGCCCACCTCTCCGAGCTGGTGGAGCGCGCCAGCCAGGGGGAGGATGTGCTCATCACGGTTCGCGGGAAAGTGCGCGCCCGGCTCACACGGCCTCTGCCGGCCAGGCCATCCGTCGATGCGGACGCATGGCAAAGGAGAATATCCCAAGTCAACGCAAAGTACCGGACCAAGAAGCGAGGCCGCCCGATAGATCAAGTCCTTGATGAGATGCGGGAAGACAGGGAGTAACCTCGCTGGACTACTGGGACTCGTCCGCCGTTCTCAAATTGTATTTCTCCGAGCCTGACTCCGCCAAGTTTCGAACGATCTTCCGGGCCGGCGGCCAAATTCTCCAGACTTCGGTGATCACTCGATCCGAGATTCTGAGCGTGCTCACCAAGAAAGAGAGCCAACGCGAGTTGGCTGTTGGAGGCGCGGCCGCCGTATGCTCCTGCTTCAAGCCGGACCTCGAAGACGGCCTAGTCGTCTTGTGCCCTCTTTCCGAGGAGGTCCATCGGCAGGCCGAGCGGTTGTCGGACATTCTGGTGGGTCGGAAGCCGCCTATGCTTCTGGGAAGCCTGGATCTCATCCATCTAGCCTCGGCGTTTGCCATGAGGTCGCCCGCGATCGTGGCGACTGACCTGAGGCTTCGCACGTTTGCGGTTGCATCCGGAATGCCTGTGATTCCATCGGCTCAGGAGTGATACGCTAGCCGTTCGGACCAGGTCATGATTCCCATTCGCGAAAAAGCGCAATTGATGAGCGCGTCGGAGATCGACCGCACTCTGGTGCGGCTGGCGCATGAAATCCTCGAGAAGACCGAGCACCTCGACAAGCTCGCGTTCATCGGCATACGCCGCCGGGGCGTCCCCCTGGCGCAGCGGCTCGCCCGAAAGATCGAATCGCTCGAAGGTCTGAGTATTCCCACGGGCATCCTCGACATCAACCTGTACCGCGACGATCTGTCGACGGTCGGCGACAAACCGGTGGTGAACAACACGAACATCGATTTCCCGGTCACTGGGAAGGACGTCATCCTGATGGACGATGTTCTCTACACGGGCCGCACCATCCGCGCCGCGCTGGATGCGCTCTTCGAACTGGGGCGTCCAGCGCGCGTGCAACTGCTGGTGCTGATCGACCGCGGCTGGCGCGAGTTGCCCATCGAAGCCCGCTACATCGGGCGAAAAGTCCAAACCACGGCCAACGAGATCATTGAAGTGAAGTTCCAGGAAGTGGACGGAGCCGAGAAGGTCCTGATGGTCGAGAAAGTGCAGTAACGGCGATGGCCAAAGGGCTGCTGGGTATCGAAACTCTGGAGCGGCCGGAAATCGAGGCGATCCTCGAACGCGCCCGCCACTTTCAGCCGGCTCCGGGACAGGCATTCCAGAAATCGGACACGCTGCGCGGGCGGATGATCGTCAACCTGTTTTACGAAGCCTCCACGCGCACCCGCACCAGTTTCGAGATTGCCGCGAAGTGCCTCGGGGCCGACTCGGTTTCCATCACGGCATCCGGCTCGAGCGTCAGCAAGGGGGAGTCGCTGGTGGACACCCTCAACACTTTGGCGGCCATGCACCCGTCGGCCATTGTGATGCGTCACGCCGCTTCCGGGGCGCCGCATTTTCTGGCCCGCTATCTGCCGACGCCCATCATCAACGCCGGCGACGGCACGCATGAGCATCCGACGCAGGCTCTCCTTGACGCGCGCACGATTCTGGACCGCTGCGGCCGCCTGGAAGGCCTCAAGGCCGCCATCATCGGAGACCTGGCTCACTCCCGTGTCGCGCGTTCCAATATTTACCTGCTGGCCAAATTCGGCGTGCGCATCGTCCTCTGCGGACCGCCCTCGCTGCTGCCTCGCGAAATGGCCAGCATGGCGCCGGGCGTGGAACTGGAATACGACATTCGCAAGGCGATTGCCGGCGCCGACGTCATCATGATGCTCCGCGTGCAACTGGAGCGGCTGCACGAAAAGACGATGCCGGCGGGAGAGTATTTCAGTTTCTATGGACTGCGGCTGGAGCACCTCGCTCTGGCGGCTCCGGACGTGATCGTGATGCACCCGGGGCCAATTAACCGCGGCCGCGAGCTTTCCAGCGAGGTCGCCGATTCGCAGAGGTCGATGATTCTGAACCAGGTGGAGAACGGCATTGCCGTTCGCATGGCCGTGCTGGAAAGGGTATTGCAGCCATGAAACTTGTCATCCGCAACGGGCGCGTGATCTGCCCGGCGTCGGGCCACGATGCAGTGGCCGACGTGGCCATCGAGGACGGGCGCATCGCCGCGGTCGGCGCGGCGCTGGACGCCGCGGGAGCCGAGGTCATCGACGCCTCCGGCCTGGTGGTCGCCCCGGGCTTCATTGACATTCACGTCCACTTCCGCGAGCCGGGCTTCGAGCACGCCGAAACCATCGAGACGGGCGCGCGCGCCGCGGCTGCGGGCGGTTTCACCACCGTCTGCTGCATGCCGAACACCAACCCGGTGAACGATTCGGCCACGGTGACCAGTTACATCATCGAGCGCGCGCGCCGTCACGCCGTGGTCAACGTATTCCCGATCGGCGCCATCACCAACGGCAGCGCGGGCGAGGAACTGGCGGCCATCGGCTCGATGGTGCGGGCGGGAGCGGTTGCCATTTCCGACGATGGCCGGCCGGTGATGAACTCGCTCGTCATGCGGCGAGCCATGGAAAACGCCTCCGCGCTCGGCGTGCCGGTGATCGACCACTGTGAAGACCTGGCCCTGACGGCGGGCGGCGACATGCACGAAGGCCTGGACAGCGTGCGGTGGGGGCTGCGTGGCATTCCCGGCTGCGCCGAGGACATCATGGTTGCCCGGGATATCCTGCTTGCCGAAGTTACGGGCGCACGGTATCACGTGGCTCACAGTTCCACGCGGAATTCTGTCGAAATGGTCGCCTTCGCGAAGTCCCGCGGGCTCCGGGTGACCAGTGAAGTGACGCCGCATCACCTGGCGCTGCACACCGGCGACATGGCGGCGTACGATTCGAACTTCAAGATGAAGCCGCCGTTGCGCTGCGCTCACGACATCGAGGCGGCGATCGGCGGCGTCGTTTCCGGCGCCATCGATTGCATCGCCACCGATCACGCGCCGCATGCCGGAGACGACAAGATGCAGGAATTCGAGAAGTGCCCCTTCGGCATCACCGGCCTGGAAACCGCGCTCGGCGTTTGCCTCGAGGTCCTTGTCCATTCGGGCCGTATCAGCCTCCCGCGGCTGGTCGCGCTGCTCACATCCGAACCGGCGCGGGTGATCGGGTGGCGCGGCGACCAGGCGCGTGGCGCGCTGCGCCCCGGTTTCGCGGGCGACGTCGCCATCTTCGATCCGGCACGCGAATGGATCTACGACGTCAACCAGTCGCAGTCCAAGAGCAAGAACTCGCCGTTCCACGGCCGGAAATTCCACGGCGGCCCGGTGGCCACGATCGTCGGCGGGCAGAAGATTTGGGTTGCCGACGGCATCTAGCCTCTGCCTGCGGCTACACTAGGGCTGGAGGTTTTCCGTGAGCCGCCCCCTCCTCATCGTTCTCGTACTGCTCCTTCTCATCGGTGCACGGTCCGTCGCTTCCTTCACCATCGACTACCAATGGTGGCGTGAAGTCGGACAGTTGGACACCTGGGTCAACATGCTGCTGTATGGGCTGGTCCCCCGCCTCGCCGTGGCGCTGGTCCTCTTCACCTCGCTCTGGGTAGCCCATGCCCGGGCAATGAAACGCGCCGGAACGGGGCTGTCCCAGTACCCTTCCTACGCCCGGTTATCGACCCTGGTCCTGGGCGTGTTCTCATTCCTCGTCTCCTGGGCCATGGTGGACTCCTGGACCATTGTTCGCTACTTTGGCGGACGCGGCGGCGCTTCGGGAGCCGTTTGGCGCGACCCTGTCTTCCAACAACAACTTTCCTTCTACTTCTTCGAACTGCCCTTCTACCGCGCCTTGCTCTGGCTGATCATCGTCGCCTGTGTCCTGACCGCCTTGCTGTATTGGGTGGCCTGGCACGTTTGGGAGGCGCGCAGCAAATTCACGCAGTGGAACACCGCGGCGGAAGGCTGGACTCTCGACTTCAGCGGACTCAACCTCGCGCGGGCGCTGGAATCGCGGTTCTTCCGGGGCATGGCGGCGCTCGCCCTGCTGGCCTGGGCGCTTCGCACCTTCCTCGATCGCTACGAGCTTCTGTTCGAAGAGCACGGCTCCCTGGTCGGCATCGATTGGGTGGCAGACCACGTAACGCTCCCGCTGCTCGCCATAACGGTCTTCGTCCTCGCCGCGGCGGCGGTGGCCGTCCTGTTCCGCCGGGCGGTAGCGCTCCTGGCCGTGCCCGTGGTTCTCGTCCTGCTGGCCATCGTGCCGGGAATCGTTCACGCCGTGTACGTGCGGCCGAGCGAAATCACCATCCAGAAGCCGTACATCCAGCGGCATATCGAGGCGACGCGCGAGGCGTACGCCCTCAACACGCGAACCAAGGAGGTCGACTTCCCGGCCCAGATCGAGGCTCCCATCCACCCCGAGCGGCACAAGGAACTCCTGGATAATGTCCGTCTGTGGGACTGGCGCGCGTTCCACGATACCGTCACCCAGATTCAAGCGCTCCGCCCGTACTACGTCTTCCACGATTCCGACGTGGACCGCTACATCATCGACGGCAAACTGCGGCAGCTCCTGCTGACGCCCCGCGAACTCGACGTGCGCCAGTTGCCACCCGACGCGCGCGCCCGCTGGATCAATCCGCACTTCATCTACACGCACGGGTACGGCCTGGTTGTCGCCGAAGCCAGCCGCATCACCACCGAAGGCCTGCCCGTCCTGCTGATCGAAAACGCGCCTCCCGAGGTCAAAACCCCATCGCTCCGGTTGACCCGGCCTGAGATTTACTACGGCGAGGTGACCCATGAACCGGTCTTCGTCGATACGGCACAGGCTGAGTTCAACTACCCGCAGGGCGCCGGCAACGTCGAGGGCCATTACGAAGGGCAGGGCGGCTTCCCCATCCGCTCACCCCTGCTGCGCATCGCGGCCGCCGTGAGCGAAGGCGACTGGAACATATTGCTCACCAGCTACCTGACCGGCAACAGCCGGATGATGATTCGCCGGAACGTCCGCGAGCGTCTCGAAGAGATCGCCGGTTTTCTGGTATGGGACCCCGATCCGTACCTTGTCATAAACAAGGAAGGCCGGCTCATGTGGCTGGTGGACGGGTACACCACTTCGTCCCGCCACCCGTATTCGCGAGTATTCAACCTTGGGGAAGAAGGGCGGGTGAACTACATCCGCAACGCGGTGAAAGCGACCGTCGATGCGTACGACGGCACGGTGAAGCTCTACGCCTTCGACGAGCAGGACCCCGTCCTTCGCGCCTACCGACGCCTGTTCCCCGAGTTGATCCAGCCGGTGTCCGCCATGCCGGCGGACCTGCGCGCCCATGCCCGCTATCCGGAACTGATCTTCCGCCTGCAGGCCGAGGTTTACCGCACCTACCACATGCGGGATCCGGAAGCTTTCTTCAACAAGGAAGACATGTGGGACCTCGCCCGCAACCTGAACGACCCTTCCGGCAATCCGGGAGCGGTCACCCCCACTTTCGTCGTGGCGTCCTTGCCCGATTCTGACAAACCCGAGTTCCTGCTGATGACTTCGTTCACGCCGCGGAACAAGGACAACCTGATCGGACTCATGGTGGCGCGCTGCGACGGCGACAAACTCGGCGAGATTTATTTCCTTCAACTGTCCAAACAACAGTTGATTTTCGGCCCGATGCAGATCGAGGCCCGAATTAATCAGGACCAGAATATATCCAAAGACCTGACCTTGTGGAACCAGCAGGGTTCGAACGTCTTGCGCGGCCAGATGCTGGTGCTGCCGGTGGAGAAGACCCTTCTGTACATCGAACCCATCTATATTCAAGCCTCGCAGGCACGCATGCCCCAACTGAAGAAAGTGGCTCTGGCAATGGGCAACCGACTGGCCTATGCAGACACTTACGCGGAATCGATTGCGCAGTTATTTGGCGCGTCTCCTGCTGCCCAGGAGTCGAAATCGACCTCGACAGCCGCACCCCCAGACGCCGCCAGACGCCTGGACGAGGCACGATCCGCCTTCCGGCGCTATCGCGAATTGATGACGCAAGGCAAGTTTTCCGAAGCCGGACGCGAATTGGAGAATTTAGAACGCATCATTCGCCCTCAATAGTGGTTGAATAAGATTAGGCGGTAGAGAGGGCTTGGAATTGACGGAATCGAAGACCGTTCGGGTACTGGTAGTGGACGATGAGAGGGCCGTCCGTGACGTCCTGACCGCACTACTGAACGCCGCCGGTCATGAATCCGCCGCTGCCGCAAACGGCCGCGAGGCGCTGGAAATGCTTGAGCGCAAGCAGTTTGACGTCATACTTCTTGACCTGGTGATGCCGGAACAGGAAGGGCTGGAGACAATCCAACGACTGCGCAAGCGTGCGGACTGCCCTTACATCGTCGCCATGTCCGGGGCCTTTGGTGGAGAGTATCTTCGCATCGCGCGATCGCTGGGCGCCGATCACATGCTCCAAAAGCCGATCTCGCGAGAGGCGCTGCTGGCCGCGGTGGAAGAGCGCCCGGGCGGCGCGGTCACTCGTTAACGGTGCGGCGGCGGCCCCGCTCGGTAATCTGGATCGCGCTCTTGCGTGTCCGTCGCAAGTTGATCATCTCTTCGCGCGCCGCCTTCAGCAGAGAGTTCATGGGTTCCTTGTGCCCCTCCACCGCTCCCCAACTGAAGTAGACCGAGGCCGTCCCGAGGGAGCGCAGTTGCAGGTCCCACAGCCGTTCGGAGAGCATGGCAAGGCGGCGCTGCGCCTTGGCGTCCATCAGGCCCGGGAACAGTAGCATGAACTCGTCCTCGCCGGAACGGTTGAGCGAATCCTGATTGCCCAGCAGACTCTTGAGGGTGGTTTCGAGCGAGGCCATCAATTCGATCAGTGCAGCTTCCGGCAGCTTCTCGGCCAAGGCCGCATACTCCAACAGGCAGACGGTTGCCGCGAGACCTTCGAACAGATCCGCGCCCCGAGAAGCGCCGGCAGCGCTCTCGGGAGCAGGCATCTCCACCAGCACGCCCTTGACGGCCGGCTTCGGAGCTTCCTCCACGACGGGCTCGACAGTCTCTTCCACGACCGGCTCCGC
>Ga0316628_100003756_pt1 | contig 11751 bp, 11 predicted proteins | sample OWC_Aug_M2_C1_D5_FD_207648 | JGI IMG/M metagenome (GOLD analysis project Ga0316628, IMG submission 207648) | Wetland soil microbial communities from Old Woman Creek delta, Ohio, United States - OWC_Aug_M2_C1_D5_C | ecosystem: Environmental > Terrestrial > Soil > Wetlands | place: USA: Ohio... | reverse complement strand
TCGCCGAATGCCCGCGCCACTTCGAGTGCCGGGTGCAATGGACCCACGAATGGGGCAACCGGGTGATGATCGTCGGCCGCGTGGTCGCGGCCTCGGTCGATGCCGATTGCGTCGACGCCGACGGCTACATCCTATGGGACAAGGTGCGCCCCGCGCACTACTGCGGCGCGCCTTACGGCGGCGCCTTCGTCGAGGCGCACGAAGTGCATCGCGTCGGCGTTCCCTATGATGGGCCGGAGCTGGAGACGTTTCTCGCGCGCGAGCGTCAGATGCTCGCCGCCAATTCGTCCAATAGCGCCGCCTGAGCCGGGTTGATCCGCCGTCGCGCCTCGTCGAGATCGAACCAGGCGGCACGGTCGACTTCCGGAAATTCCTGCATCCGGCCCGAGCGCGGCGGCCATATCATCGAGAAGGTGTTGGAGCGGATCGCGGCCGCGTCGAGATTGGCTTCCACCGCCCAGGCGTGCACAAGCTTGTGGCCCTTCTGGCGGATGGGGACGAGCTTACGCAACGGAGCGGTGACGGTGAGCCCGATTTCCTCCGCCACCTCGCGCCGCGCGGCGGCTTCGGCATCCTCGCCTGGATCGACCTCACCCTTTGGGATGGACCAAGCCCCCGCGTCCTTGTTCTTCCAGAACGGGCCGCCGGGATGGACCAGCAGCACCTCGAGCACGCGCCCGCGCTTGCGATAGATCAGCAGCCCCGCGCTTTCTTTGGCCATGCCCATGATATAGTCGCGCCATGCCGCTCACGCATCTCAACCCGCCCACCGTCTATCCGCCCGCTCGCAATGCTTATTCCGTGGCGGTGATCTCCAGCGGTTCGCGCCACGTGCATTTGTCGGGCGTGGTCGGACGCGACAAGGACGGCAAGCACGAGGGCGACGGCGGCATGGCCGCCCAGATGCGCACCTGCATGAACAACGTGGTGAAGATCCTCGAGGCCGCCGGGGCGAAGCCGGAGCACGTGGTGCGCATGACCATCCATACGACCGACATCCAGCGCTACATCAAGGAAGGCGACCCGGAGCGCAACCGCCACTTCACCGCGGGCAAGCTGCCGACCGGAACCTTAGTGGAGATCACGCGTCTCGCCGATCCTCAGGCGCTGATCGAGGTCACCGTCGACGCGATCATGGACTAGCGTCATGCCGTCGTTCGACGTCGTTTCACGTACCAATATCGAGGAGGTCGACAACGCGCTGCAGGGCGCCATGCGCGAGATCGGAACTCGCTACGACTTCAAGGGCAGCAAGAGCTCTATCGTGCGCACCGAGAATGCGCTGACCATCGTGGCCGACGACGATCTCAAGCTGAAGCAGGTGCAGGAGCTTCTGCGGGCTCATTTGGCGAAGCGCAAGGTCGATGCCGGGGCCTTCGACTTCGGCGAGCCGGAAAAGGCGACCGGCAACATGGTGCGGCAGACCGTCACCATCAAGCAGGGCGTCGACCGCGAGCTCGCTCAGCGCCTCGTCAAAGAGGTCAAGGGATCGAAGCTGAAGGTTCAGATCGCGATCCAGGGCGACGAACTGCGTGTTTCCGGCAAGAAGCGCGACGACCTGCAGGCCGCGATCGCGCTGTTCCGCCACATGAAGATCGCCCTGCCCCTCCAGTACGTGAACTTCCGCGAATAGCCGTCGACTCTACTGTAGATTTCCGCGTGCGCGGAACGCGCCCAAGCGATCTGCCGCAGCGAGTGCCAGCACGACCAGCACCGCAGCCATCAACCCCACCGCGACCGGCGAACGGACGAAGATTTCGAGGTCATTTCGGGACACAAGCAGCGCGCGCCGGATGTTCTGCTCGAGCTGCGTGCCAGTGCCGAGAGCAATCAACAGCAACAGTCTGTTCCAGTCGAAGATGCGGCAGGCGAGGCCAAAGACCCCGAACAGCGCCAGGGGAACCAGCTCGGCCGCAGTGCCTCCCCACGCGATCACCGCCCATGCCGCCGCGGCGATCGCGACCAGGGCGACGAGGCGCAGCGCGAGCGTGCCAACCGGGAGTCGAACCCGCGAGCTGCCGCGCATAGGTGGCGAGGAAGCGCGACGGCGAATAAAGGCAGAGCGCGCCGTCGGCGACGACGAGAATCCCGAGCGCGGCGGTCGGAAGGACGATGCCGTCGATAAGCCGCCCGCTACCGAAGGTGAGCCGCGCGATGCCGGTCGAGATGTCGAGCCCCACGACCGACAGGATGAGCCCGAGCAGCACCATGCCGAAGCCGCGCAGTCGCGAGGCGCGGGCAAGCGCGATCGCGACAGCGAGGCGCAGAACGGCGATAGCGGTGAATTCAGCCGGGCCGAACCGCATGGACCACTCGAAGCCCCAGAGCTGGATTGCGACCGCTTCGGCAATAAACAGCGCGACGATGACGCAGAAGGCTCCAGCGCCCCACCGGCGCGCTGGCCTGGAACGATTGAGCGCCCCGCGGGCGAGCAGCGCGGCGCCGACGAGCGCGGCGCCGGTTCCGACAACCCTAGGGAATGCCGCCGCCTCGGCCGGAAGGCCCCACACCGCGACGACGGCAGCGGCCCCGAAGAGAACCAGGATCGCGCCGAAAACGACGTCGGAGTGACGCAGGAACTACCCCCAAACCTCGCGCGCAGTCTCGACGACGAGGCGGAGCTTCGCCTTCTCCTCTTCGACGGTGAGGGCGTTGCCGTCCACCGTCGACGAGAAGCCGCACTGCGGCGACAGGCAGAGCTGATCGAGCGGCAGGAACTTCGCCGCCTGGTCGATGCGGCGCTTGAGATCGTCCTTCTTTTCGAGCGCGCCTTTCTTGGTGGTGACGAGGCCGAGCACCACCTTCTTGCCCTTGGGCACGAAGCGCAGCGGCTCAAACGTGCCCGATCGCTCGTCGTCGAACTCGAGGAAGAACCCGTCCACCGAAAGCCCGCCGAACACGGCTTCGGCGACGTGCTCGTACCCGCCCGCGGCGGCCCAGGAGGACCGGAAATTGCCGCGGCAGGTGTGGACGGTGACCGTAAGCCCCTTGGGTCGGCCGAACAGCGCGGCGTTGATGGTCTGGATATAGGTAAGATGCTGGTTCTTCGAATCCCCACCGATGGAGTCGATGTAGGCGCGCTGGGCGGGATCGTTCATGTAGCTCAGCGTGGTGTCGTCGATCTGCAAATAGGTGCAGCCGAGATCGGCGAGCGCGGCGACCTCGGTCGAGTACACCATCGCGAGGTCGGCCCAGAATCCTTCGATCTTCGGATAGACCTTCTCATCGATCGCGGCGCGCCCGCCGCGGTAGTGCATCATGCTCGGCGACGGGATGGTCAGCTTGGGTGTGCGCATGGTGTGGGCGGCGACGAACTTGAAGTCGTCGGCGAAGATGGTCTTGTTGAGCCGCAGCTTGCCGTCGACGCGCAGCGCCGTGGGCTTGAACTCGACCTCGCCGCCTTCGCTGCGAAACTTCACGATCACGTCTTCCTGAATCTTCTTCACCCCGCCGATCTGGTAGAGAAAATCCATGTGCCAGGAGCCGCGGCGCATCTCGCCGTCGGTGATCGCCTGAAGCCCCACCTCCTCCTGTAGCTTGATGCCGTCGAGGATTGCCTTGTCCTCGGCGGCGCGCAACGCGGCGGCGTCGAGGTGTCCCTCGGCGAAATCCTTGCGCGCTTTCAGCAGCTCGGGCGGGCGCAAGAGAGAGCCGACGTGATCGGCGCGGAACGGCGGTGTGTCGGCCATGGTTCGTCTCCTACGCTGATCCCCAGACGTCTTGTGCGGTTTCTACCACGAGGCGCAGCTTGGCGAACTGCTGCTCTGCTGTGATCCTGTTCCCCTCGACGGTGGAGGAAAAGCCGCACTGCGGCGACAAGCAGAGCCGGTCGAGCTCAGTGTATTTCGCCGCCTCGTCGATGCGGCGCTTGAGCGCGTCCTTGGATTCGAGCGCGCCCTTCTTGGAGGTGACGAGACCGAGCACGACCTTCTTGCCCTTGGGCAGGAAGCGCAGCGGCTCGAAACCGCCCGAGCGCGCGTCGTCGTACTCGAGGAAGAACCCGTCGATGGCCAAGGTGTTGAACATCATCTCCGCCACCGGATCGTAGCCGCCCTCCGCGACCCAGGCGCTTTTGAAGTTGCCGCGGCATGCGTGCATGCACACCGTCATCTCCGCCGGCCGCTTGGCGATGGCGTCGTTGATGATCTTGGCGCCGTCGCGCAGCAGCGCATCGGGGTCGCGGCCGCGCCGCTTGAACTCCTCCCGGATGAGTGGATCGCAGAGCGTGGCGAAGTTGGTCTCGTCGAGTTGCAGATAGGTACAGCCGGCGGCGGCGAGATCAGCGATCTCCGCGGCGTAGACGCGGCTCAAGTCGGAGGCAAACGCGTCCAGGTCCGGATAGGCGGCCGTCGAAACAGTATCGCGCGACGAGCGCAGGTACAGCCAGGCGGGCGACGGAATCGAGAGTTTCGGCGTCACCTGCGCCACCGATTTCAGGAACTTGAAATCCTCGAGCTGGATGGGCTTCGGACGGCGCAGCGGGCGGTCGATCTCGATCGACTGGCTCTTGAGCCCGACCTCGCCGTCCTCGCGCCGGAACGTGGCGTTGAGGTTGCCCTCGCGCACGACCACGCCCTCGATCCGCTCGAAGAAATCGAGATGCCACCAGGCGCGGCGGAACTCGCCGTCGGTGACGGATTTCAGCCCGACATCCTCCTGGGCGCGCACGACCTCGCGGATCGCCTCGTCCTCGATCGCACGCAGCGCGGGACCGGCCAGCCGGCCCCGCGCCTCGGCGAGGCGCGGGGGACGCAGCAGGCTTCCGACGTGATCGGCGCGGAACGGACCCCGCGCCATTCAGTGCCCGGCCTGCACCTGCGCCAGGATCTCACGGAACTTGGCCAGCACCGGGCCGCGGTCGGGGCTGGAGGCCGCCCATTCGTCGACCAGGGCCTTCGCCTTCTCCGCCCAGGCTTGGTATTGCGCCGGCGAGAGCTGGACGATGGTGTGCTTGGAATCGCCCGCGATCGGGTTGCGGATGAAATCGGCCTCGCCGTCCATGAACTTGCCGAAGTTGCGGGTCAGCGCCTCTCCCGAATTGTCGTCGATCGCCTTGCGCCCGGCTTCCGGCAGCGACGCGTATTTCTTGCGTGTCATGAGGAAGCCGTTGGTCGAAGCGCCGAATGACCCTTCGACGTGATAGGTCGTCACCTCCTGCAGCTTGAACGGCGCGAAGGCCGCCCACGAGGTCATCGCCGCATCGATCACGCCGCGCAGCACCGACTGGTAGATGTCGGACGGCGGCAGGTTGATCGCGGCGCCGCCGAGCTTGTCGATCAAGACGGTCTGCACGCGCGAGGAGGAGGACACCTTGAGGCCCTTGAGATCGTCGATCGTGCGCGGCTTCTTGGCGTAGTGCAGGTTCGACTGTGCGAACACGTCGAGCCCAAGCGCCATCATGTCGTCGTATTCCTTGTCGAGCATGCCGGTCTTGTAGAGGCGCCACAGCGCGACCGCGAGCGTCTCCGACCGGTCGGCCATGAAAGGCAGCCCCGCCACCTCGGTGAGCGGGAACTTGCCGCCGATCAGCGGATGGATGATCCAGCCGATCTGCACCACATCGGCCATCAGCCGGTCGTAGAGATTGTTCAGGTTGGCGATCGAGTAGCCCTCGACCACCTCGACGTCGATCGCGCCCTTGGCCTCGGCGTTGATTTTCTCCGCCCACGGCTTGAACCAGATGGTTCCGTTGCGCGAGCCGCCCGGGCTCATGGTGGTCATACGGATCACCACCGGATCGGCGGCGAAGGCAGGCGCAATCGTTCCGAGCGCCAGCCCCGCAGCCAGCGCCAATCTCACGAACCCCGATGTCATCGTTTCCTCCCGTTATACGTCAGTTGGCCGAACCCCAGACCTCGGTCGCGACTTCGACCACAAGCGCGAGCTTGCGGCGTTCGGTGTCCTCGGTGAGGCGGTTTCCGTGGTGGGTGCTGGCGAACCCGCATTGAGGGGAAAGACAGAGATTTTCCAGCGGCAGGAACTTCGCCGCCTGGTCGATGCGCCGCTTGAGCGCGTCCTTGGATTCGAGCTCCGGTTTTTTGGAGCTGACGAGCCCGAGCACGACCTTTTTCGTCCTGGGCACGAAGCGCAGCGGCTCGAAGCCGCCGGCGCGGTCGGTATCGTATTCGAGGAAGAACCCGTCCACGTCGGTGCCGTTGAACACGGCCTCCGCCACCGCATCGTAGCCGCCCTCGGCCATCCACATGCTCTGGAAGTTGCCGCGGCAGGTGTGCATCGTGACGGCCATCGATTTCGGGCGCTTCGCAATCAGCGCCGAGTTCACCCGCGCGTATTCCGACGGAAGCTTCTCGGGATCGAGACCGTCGGCCTTCAGATGCGCGCGGATCGAGGGATCGCACAGGTAGGATACCGACACGTCGTCGAGCTGAAGATAGGTGCAGCCGGCGTCGGCCAGCGCCGCGATCTCCGCCTGGTAGGCAGCGATCAGGTCGGACCAGAATTCTTCCATCGTCGGATAGGCCTTCTGATCCACGATCTTGCGCCCGCCGCGGAAGTGCAGATAGGTCGGCGACGGGATGCAGACCTTGGCCGCGCGACCAGTCTGGCCTTGCAGGTATTTGAAATCGTCGAGCTGGATCGGGTGGGTGCGCCGCACCTTGCCGTCGACGATCATCATGGAGCGCGTCTCGGCCGTTTCCCCGCCCTCACCCTTGAACGAGACGGCGTAGTTCGACTGCGTCGCGGTGATGCCCGAGAACCCGGCTAGGAAATCGACATGCCAGAAGGCGCGGCGGAACTCGCCGTCGGTAATGGCCTGCATGCCCGTCGATTCCTGAAGCTTCACCGCATCCGTGATCGCGGCGTCCTCGACCGCGCGGAGCTGGGCGGGCGTGAACTCACCCTTTTCCTTCTTCGCACGCGCATCGGCGACCGATTTGGGGCGCAGCAACGATCCGACATGGTCGGCGCGGAACGGCGGGCGTCCGGATGCGGCCATTACGCCACCTTCGCGCGCGCGCCGGGGACGATGGCGCCGCGGATCGTGTCGATGACCGCGAGCGCGTCGGCGGGCGACGCATCGCTGCGCCAGGCGACATGGCCATCGGGTCGCACCAGAACCAGCTTCCTCTCGTACAAGTCGCGCGCCTCCCGATTGTCGATTTTCTCCACCCTGAGCGGCAGCTTGCGTTCGGCAGCGGCGCGCACGAGCGGTGCCGCATCGCCACCGAAGTCGAGCAGCACAAAACCGTCGCCGAACTTGTCGATCAGCGACACCTCGTCCGACAGCCAAACGTGCGGCGCGCGATGGCCAGGCCGCGCCGTCGGTGTATAGCCGCGCACCTCGTCGGGTGGTTCCGGCGTTCCGTCCGGGATCACGACCGACGAAGCGTAGCGGTAGCCCATGGCGATGCCGTCGGTGTCGTGATGGCGCATGATGTCGGCGTCGTAGAGCGACTGCTTGAACGCGTCGCGCTCTACTTCCCCTGCGGGCGTGTCCTTATCGATGCTGGGCCCGAATTTATAGCGTCGCGGCAGGTTGAAGTTGCGCGTCGCCTCCTCCACGTTGCGAACGGAGATAGGCCGCCGCTCCGCATCGTACGTGTCGAGCAACGCGTCCGCGCCCCAGCCCTGGAGCGCGGCCGTGAGCTTCCACGCGAGATCCATCGCGTCGCCGAGCCCGGTGTTCATACCGAAGCCGCCGGTCGGGTTGTTCTGGTGCGCGGCATCGCCGGCGATGAAGGCGCGCCCCTTGCGGAACGTCTCGGCCACCAGCTTGCGGCTTTCCCAATGCGAGGCGTTAAGGAGCTCGAATTCGAACGGCCGCCCGACCGCGCGGTAGAGCATCTTGGTGATGTTCTCCTTCGACTCGTCCTTCGGCGGAGGAGCCGAGAAGCGCCATAACCCGCGCCAATTGATGGAGGTGATCAGGCCCCACATGCCCTCGGGCCCGACGAGGTGGGTGAACCGCGCATTGCCGAGCTTGCCCTCGTAGATGTCAATCAGGTCGGTCGAGTTCAGGAAGACGTGCCAGTTGTCCTGCATGTGCGCGAGACCCTTGAGCTCGATGCCTAGGGCGTTACGCACTGTGGAGTTGGCGCCATCGGCGCCGACGATATAGGCGGCGGTGATCTTCTCCGTCTTACCGGTGACCTGATCCTTGATCTCGGCCTCGATCCCGTCATTGGTCTCGCGGAAAGACTCGAGCCGCGTGCGATGGCGCAGCGTGACGGTCGACAGGGTGCGCACGTGGGCGAGCAGGATCGGATCGAACCAGTACTGCGAGATCAAACAGTCCGAGGCGGGCGAGAAGAACCGCGTGTTCTCGTCGCGGAAGGGCGGGAAGTTGAGCCGCGCGATCTCATGGCCGGTGACGGATGTCACCCAGATCACGTTGGGCCGGAAATTTTCCGGGTGGCCTTCCTCACGCACGCGTTTCGTGATGCCCCAGCGGCGCACGAACTCCATCGAGCGCACGTTGACGAAATTCATCTTGGGCTGGTTGATCGTGCCGTCACGGGCCTCGATCAAGGTGCAGGCGACGCCGAGGCGGCCCAGCTCCGCAGCCAGCGCGAGGCCCACCGGCCCGCCGCCCGCGATCAGGATGCCCGTATCCTTGCCGGGCGCGCGCGTGATCTCCGCCATGGAAAGAGCCTAGACCCCGCCGCCCCTTCCCTTCAAGCGCCGAACGGCTCGGCATGCACGACGACGCGTCGGGCCTCCGGCCATTCGCGCCGCAGCCGGCGCTCCAGCGCATCGACCGCGTCATGCACCTCTTCCACCGTGCGCTCCGGCGCGACTTGGCAATGCAGCGTCATGAACAGGCCGTGCTCGGTCTTGCGAACACGGACATCGTGAACCTGTGCCACGCCGCCATCGGCGGCCGCCAGCTCCGCCATGCGCGCGGCAATGGCGCTGAGCCGCGCCGGATCCACGTCGGTGCCGCGCGCCCCGTCGATGCGCATCGGCTCGATGTGGGTTTCCACCTCCATGTCGGTCCCGAATTCCCGGCGGATCGCGGATTCCAACGCGGTGGCATGGTCGTGCGCGCGGCCGAGCGGCCAATCGCCCTCGACCTCGAGGTCGAGCGAGACCGAGAGCCGACCCGCGACGTCCTGGATGGTCACGTGGTGCACGGCAAGCCGCATACGCGCGGCGATCAGCAGCACGCGTTCGTAGATCGTTTCGTTGTCGAGCATAAGCGGCTGGGCATCGACCGTGACCTCGGCCTCCGGCATCTCGCTTACCAATTCACGGATGATACGCTCGCGGATCGCGCCCACCTCGTCGAGCGACAGGATGCGATTGACCTTCACCTCGACCTCAACAAACAGGACCGCGCCCGCTGGGCGCGCGCGTACACGGCCCAGCTGGGCGACGCCCGGAACGCCGTTCACGATGCGCTCGACGCGCTCCAGGATTCCCTCAGGCGCGGCATCGGTCAGCGCATCGATCGTACGCCGCCCGAGGCGCCAGCCCGCGACGCAGACGAAGACCGCGACCCCGATGGCGGCCCAGGCGTCGGCCTCACGCCAGCCGAGCGCGACGACGCCGAGCCCGACGAGCACGACGGTGGAGCTCAGCATGTCGGACGAGAAGTGCAACGCGTCGGCTTCCAGCGCCGGGCTGCGAGTCTTCTTCGCGATGCGCCGGAGCGCGCGCACGCGCCCGAAATCGATTCCGATAGACACGACGATGACCGCGATCGACCACCAGGTGGCTTCGACCGTGCCCTCACCGGCGAGGATACGATGGACCGCCTCGTAGACGATCCAAGCGCTGGTGAGGAACAGCAACGCGGTCTCCGCGAGCGCGGCGACGCTTTCTACCTTGCCGTGGCCGTAAGGATGGGTGCGGTCCGCCGGACGGTCGCTGACCCGCACGGCGCCGTAGGTGATGAGCGTCGCGCCGAGGTCGAGCAGGTTGTGGATCGCCTCCGAGATCACGGCGAGCGAGCCGGTGGCGATGCCGACCGCGAACTTGGCGATGGTCATCGCGGCACTGGCCGCGATGGATCCGAGCGCGACGGCGGTTTTCTCGTTCGTCTTCATGTGCGGCGCTGCCATGATACAATGGCTGCCGGAATGAAAAACGAGGAGATGATGATGGGCCGCAAGACGATGTTCGCGAGCCTCGCGGCCGCGCTCGCGGTGATGGCCGTGGCTTTCGGCGCGAGCGCCGATCCGTACAAGCTGCGCGTCAGCTATGCGGGCTCGACGCCCGGCCAATTCGGGCCGCTACTCGAGGGCGCCGCCACGGTTCCCGGGCTCTACAAGCATTACGGCCAGAGCTACGTCATCGAATCGGTGTCCTTGCGCGGGTCGGGGCCGTCGCTTACAGCGCTGGCCGCTGACGAGATCGAGATCGCATCGATCGCCTACGAGACGCTGGGCAACGCCGTGCTCAACGCCAAGCTCGACGTGCGCGTCATCGCCGACGTGCTCGGCACCGGGATGAACGGCTGGGGCGATGACTACTTCATCGTGCGTAAGGGCGAGATGAAGACGATCAAGGACCTCAAGGGCAAGGTCGCCGCGGTCATCAGCCATGGCAGCGCACCCGACACGGCGCTGCGCTTCTACGCCGCCCAGAATGGGCTCAAGCACGGCGTCGATTACACCGTGGTTGAGGTCGGCGTGCCGGCGATGTTCCCGACGCTCCAATCCAAGCGCGCGGACCTCGTCTTCGTCACCGAGCCTTTCACCACCATGGCCGAGAAGTCCGGCATTTCGGAGGTGCTGTTCTCGTTCTCCCAGGCGCTCGGTCCGGACCAATCCGTGGTCTGGGCGGCCAAGGCCGATGCGATCGCCAAGCACCGCGCCGCGTTCGTCGATTTCATGGAGGACCACATCCGCCTGCGCCACTGGGTGTTCGACCCCAAGGCGCGTGTCGATGTCGACGCCTTCGTCGCCAAGACGCTGAAGCGGCCGGTGGAAGCGATCCAATATGCCTTCACCAAGCGCGACCACTGGCGCGATCCGAATGCGCGGCCCGACATGGCCCTGTTGCAGAAGAACATCGACGACGCGAAGACGCGCGGTCTGCTGCCCGAGACGATCTCGGTCGCCAGGTATTCGGACATGAGCCTGATCGACGAGGCGCTGAAGCGCATCAAATAGATGGAGGCCGCGATGTACAGCTGGCGCGCCCGCATCGGGATGATCATCCCGTCCACAAACGCGGTGGCGGAGCCGCAGGTAAACATGATGTCGCCCGACGGCGTCGTGTTCCACACCACGCGGCTCGCCTTCGCCGGCACCAGCGCGGAGAACGTGAAGCGCTTCATCGCGCAGTCGGGCGAGGCCGCCAAGCTGCTGGCCGATGCGGGCGTCGACATGGTGGTGTTCAACTGCACCGCGGCCAGCATGTTCCGCCCCGGGATCGATGCCGAGATCGTCGGGATCATGACCGAGGCGGCGGGGGTCAAATCCACCACCGTGTCGCGCGGGGTGGTCGATGCCATGCGCACGCTCGGTACACGGCGCGTGGTGCTGACCTCGCCCTATATGACCAACGAACGCGAGGCGAGCTTTCTCGAGCATCACCAGGTCTCGGTGCTCGACGAGGTCGGGCTCAAGCTCGCGCCGAGCGAGTTTCCCAAGGTCGAGCCGGGTCGCTGGTACCGCCAGGTGCGCGACCAGGCCGACGACGACGCCGACGCCTATTTCCTGAGCTGCACCGCGGTGCGCACGGCGGAGGTGATCGAGCCCTTGGAGCGCGACCTCGGCAAGCCTGTGGTGACCAGCAACCAGGCGATGGTGTGGCACTGCCTGAAGGAGCTCGGCATCCGCA
>Ga0316628_100003755_pt1 | contig 11752 bp, 8 predicted proteins | sample OWC_Aug_M2_C1_D5_FD_207648 | JGI IMG/M metagenome (GOLD analysis project Ga0316628, IMG submission 207648) | Wetland soil microbial communities from Old Woman Creek delta, Ohio, United States - OWC_Aug_M2_C1_D5_C | ecosystem: Environmental > Terrestrial > Soil > Wetlands | place: USA: Ohio... | reverse complement strand
GCAAGGCGAAAACGAAGCCGGCAGCCATCCTGGTTCTCATCAGATCGCGGTAGCATCGCTTCATCTGGTTGAACGCGCGAGATCCACTGGAAATCCGGTCGCCAGCAGGCCAGTGCGGCATCAGGACGGGGCGGCTGCGCAGATCATCCCGGACCGCCTACCCGCCCCGTTCTCGCATTCAGGTGACACTCCGTGGGCACTGTGGGTGCGACAGCACTTGCTCTGGAGGCTGTTATCAGGATGCGGCCCGGCCGGACTAATCTCGTCTGCCGGCGCCCGGCCGGAAGGCATCGTGACCTGAAACCAGCGCCGGAGTGCGGATTTCGAGGCACGAGGGGATCACAAGAAGCGAGAGGAAAAGGAAGTGGGCGTACGAAGATTCAATCGCGCCACCCTTGACCCAGGAGAACAGGAAGCCGAGGAATACCGACGACACAAGGGCAAAATAGGGCAATGGCCACTCGACGCCGAGCAGCCGCCACCTTCGATATTGTCGCGCAAAAGACCAGCAAGCGGCTGCCATCGCGCTCAGGTACAAGAACAGGCCGGGAATACCTGTCTCGACCCAGATGACCAGAACCGGATTGTGAATGGGGACCCGTTCGTCTTTGCCGTACGCGCCTAGTGCCGACCTGATCGCATATGCGGAGTTGCCGATGCCAACTCCCGTCATTGGGTTCTCCTGGATTGCATTCCATGCTTCCTGCCAGAGAACCTCCCGGCCCCCCAGCGCTGTGTCGTTCGGGGTTCCGGAGAATCTTGTCAGCGTAGTGACAAACGCGATCGGGAACAGAAGTATTCCTGCCGCCAGAATTACCATGCCTTGCTTCGCCCAGAGTCTTGTCGATCTCCAGAACCAGAACGCCAGGAGGGTGACGCACAGCGAGATGGCGGTCCCGCGTGAACCGGTCAGAGCGATCAGGAAAATGACACCGATCAGAAAAAACGAAGCCATCAGCTTTCTCGCGAACCTGTAGCGGTTCCAGGGTCGCAGTGCCTGCCAGAAGACACCGGGCAGGGTAGCCAGTGCAATTACCCCGAGCTCGTTCGCGTTTGCCCGCAGCGGCCTGAACCTCGTGAAGGGCGTGTACCCTTCCGACAGCACGGTAACGGCACTAACGAGCAGCAGAATCCAGCCGCACGTGGCCAGCACATTCATGAGGCCATTGAGCTCCTTCTCAGTTCGTATCTCATTGGGAATCAGCACCAGGAACATGGTCAGTCTCAACATGTACAACACAATGAGTGTCGCCGACGCGAGGAGATTACCTGCCCAGCCGGTTGTCACGACGCCCCAGAGAACGAATGCCAGTACCAGCGACGAGGCCGTTGTCCATTTCAACCGGGTTCGATCGCGGATTACAGCGAGCAGCCACGTGGCCAAAGCCGCGATAGTCATCGTCCGGTTCAAAAGAGAGTGCACGTCTTCCTGTATGACTCCCGCCGGGAGAAGAACCAGCAACAATGCGGCGTACAACGCCCAGACAGGATGCCGGATGAAAACGACCAGTACCGCGATCCCGGCCGCTGCGCCGGCAGCGATCAACGGAGAATAGGGCGACGGGTAGACCAACAGGGACATGGCTGTGATGACTGCTGCCATCACCACCAGCAAAACCGACCATGCCTGCGGACCGCGCGTTCGTGAAAGAGAGTGGGGCCGCATGCCACGCAGGTCAGTTACCGGCGGAGTCACCCCTATACCAAAGAATCGCAGGACGCTGCGAAATGGGGACCTCGTCTCGGAGAGAACCTGGCCAGGTGCTGCCGTAAACGGAGGGCTGGAATTATCCATATCAAGTCATTCCCGGTTGCTAGTTGATATCTTCGTCATGTGGTCACGCACGGGTTACTGGATCGGGGGAATCTCCGTGACGGTGTACCGGAACTTCCCGGAGTCGGCTGCGGGGATATCGTCAACAAACTCGAAGTCCACTTTGCAGTCATCGCCCATCAACCGCTGAGTCTTGGCCGCCACCTCGTCCAACTCCTGCCGATGGTTGTCGGAGTTTGCCCTGACAATCCTGAAAACGATGTGCGAAAGGCCCTTTTGCACGACCTGTACCCTGAGAACCCAGTCCCTGAACAGCAGGATTGCGACAAAGTAAAATCCATGGACAAGGGTGCCGTCGCTCGATCTGAGCGTGTCGACGGTCCTGCCGAGGACGGTTTGCAGCCTCTGACCCGGTACGGTCGGTGCGTCGCTTCCCGCGGGCGCAAGGATGCCGCGGTCACCGAGCCCGTACCGAATCAGCGGCATGGCATAATTGTTGAGCGACGTGACCAGTATCTCTCCCTCGGTGCCGTCGGGAACCCGGTTGCCCTCCCCGTCGACGATTTCGACATAGTTGCCCCAGGGAGCCACCCACAGACCGTTGCAGCCGGGGCGCTCGCAGGCGACATCGCCCACCTCCCTTGACCCGTACCGGTTGAACACCCTGCATTGAAAGACCTCTATGATCTTGTCGCGCATGAAGGGGTAGAGAGTACCGGCGGATGTCATGACAGCGGCCTGCGGCAGGACGGCTAGTCCTTCGCGTTCGGCGAACCGGGCCAGCTCATAAATCGCCTCAGCGTAAGCGAGCACCAGTTTAGGGCATTCCGAATTGAGGATCTTGATGAACTCACGCATGGACTGCGGCGTCATGCGAAAAGCATCCAGCATTCTCGTCCTGGTGAGCCGGTTGATCAGGCGGCCTCTCCAGTTTTCGCTCCCCTCGATGATGTCACGCGACGATCCCCACAAGCTCAGCTCAAGCTCACCTATCTCTCTGCCCGCCAGTCTGGAGAACAACAGGGTGATAGCTCCTGCCCTGTCGGCATAGTGCCAGTCCTGGATGAATCTCACCGGTTCCCCGGTCGAGCCACTCGTGAAATTGATGTAGCAATGCCTTCGGGCGAGATCTGCCGACTTGAGGCCTTCGGACTGATTGCGGATGATGCTTTTCGTAAGAACTGGCAGACGCCGCAGGTAGTCCTCCGGGTCTTCGCGGTAGCTATCTCCGGCAGCCTGCATCAGCCGGGAATAGTAGGGCACGTTCTGTTTGCAGTGTGACAGGAGGCTGACAAGCGCCCTCCTGGTGGTATCCGGAGGTATGCCCTCACGGTCCTCCTGCAGGATCCGCTCGTAGGAAGAACCCAGAGCCTGACCCCTGAGGCGCAGCAGGCCGAAGTATGCAGCCTTTCTGAGGTTCATCCGGCCAAACCTGCCCCACCCTCGCCCTGATCCCATCTGAACCCCGGCTGTGCAATGATTGATCTTGCGGCGTGGCACACCTCGATGTCATAGAGCTTCGGCATTCCTTCCTCTTCCTCATTCCGCGTGCACACGGACACGCCGATGTCGGCATTCAAGTACAGGACCTGTCCGTCTATTTTGAAGGGCTGTGACATGACGTTCACAAGTCGTCTCGCGATGGCATTCGCCATCGTCAGGTCAGGTATGTTCTCCAGGATCAGTGCAAATTCCCGCTCTCGATAGCGCCCCAGAGTGTCGCTTTCTCTCTTGAAAATAGCCAGGCGTCGGGCGACAGCTCTGAGTAGTTCGGTCTCCACGCTCTGACCCGCGCCTGCCGCCGTTGTCTCATTTCTGTCCAACTCTATGAAGACCACCGCAGGCTTTGCCCGGTAGCGCTTCGCATAGAGAACCGAGTGCTGCAGGCGATCCTGGAGGAGGTGGCGGTTCGGCAGGCCGGTCAGCGGATCGTAGAGGGACATCGCATCCGCCCGCTCCTGCAGCCACTCGGAGAATTCGCTGGCTGTCGCCGGCTGATCCGACTGACGATCGATCAGGCTCAGCAGGTCGTCCAGGAAAAGCAGCCGTACGTTGAGCTCCTCACTGATGTCGAAGACGATATTCCTTGTCGCTGCGGCGCTGCCGGGGGTGGCATACAGGATCATGCGCACGTCGTGGCGTTTGACCAGCGCAGGTATGTCCCCTATGCCCCCGAGCATCACGCAGCCTTCGATCCGCATCCCGTGTTTGGTGGGATCATCGCTCGTCACCATTCCGACGACAGAGAAGGCATGGCGGAACATGCCCCGGTTGAGCAGCCAGTTCGCGATCTGACACCCTTCTCCTTCTCCCACGATCAGTACTCTCTCCTTGACGCCGAGCACACTCGGTCGTTTGGAGACAAGCCGGTCCGCGAGACCGGTAAGCAACCGGAGGCGGTAGCGCATGGCAATGAAGCCGAACTGGGTCAACAGGCCCATGGTGACTATCATTGCCGGAGGAAGGGATGGGAAGGGCAACCAATGGTGCGTTTCCTGCAGATAGTTGAGGAAGTAGATCAGAGCTGTCACAAGAGAGCTCGAAAAGACCAGACCGATCGCATCCTCGACGGTTGCCTGAGCCCACAGAATGCGGTTGAGCCCCATGATGGCATTGACGCCACTGAACAGCAGGGCAATAAGCAGAGCCAGGACTGCGAGGTTCTCAAAGCCCCAGTCCAGTGGATGCTGACTGCGCCAGATTATGCCGACCAGGCCTGCGGACGTCAGCGCCGTGAGGAGGTCCAGGACAAACCAAGAGACATAGCGGTAGACAAAGCGGGAGAGTGGACCGGCGAAGATATAGCCTTCGGGGATCCTCGTTCTTGCCAGACGCGGGACGAATATCGCTATTGTCCAGAAGATGATGTCGAGGTCTGATATGAACGACCGGTGATGAACGTACAGCTGGTCAAGCCGCATTTTGTCGGGCAGGATGTTCCTGAAATAGCCCGGCATGAGGTTCGCCTGAGAAAGCAACTCCTCCTCACTGTGATAGAGAACGCTGGCCGGGCTGGTAACGCCTGGTCTTACGGAGAGAACCTCGTCCCGTACCTCCCTGGGCAGAGCCTCGACTACATCCGGCGCCTCGGGCCGCGGCCCGACCAGGCTCATGTCCCCCACGAGGACATTCCAGAGTTGCGGCAATTCATTCACCTTCGTGCTTCGCAGCCAACGCCCCAGGCGCGTGACTCGGGGATCGTCTTTGGCAGTCACTTGAGGGCCCCGGTAGCTCTCCGGCGATTCATACATCGTGCGGAACTTGAGAATGTAGAACAGCTTCCCGCCCTTCCCGGCACGCTTCCCCCTGAAGAAGATCGGGCCTGGTGAATCGCGCCTGATGAGGTAACTCACGAACGCCAGGAAAGGTGACAGCGCGAGCAGGCCGGCTGCTGCCGCAAACGCATCGAATGCGCGCTTGGCCCATTCACCCCATATTCCGTGGGTTGACTTCATCCTGGATCGGATCGACTTGAGACTCCTGTACAATCCTAGGCTAAGCACGTTCTGGATCATGGCAGTCCTCGGTCTTCAGCAGGCATGGTGAGGTGCAAGATGCCAAACGCCGTGGTGAACTCCGGTTTGAATCCTTGGGTTCCTCGGGGACAGAACCACGAGTGTTTCGTGACGTCCGTCTCTCGGGGTCGTGTGGCTGATCGCTGCCTGGAGTGAGACGGTCAAGCGCGTATGAAATCTCCGTTCTTCTCCATATACAGCTGCTGGGCCCGGGCGTAATCATCCGGCCGGCCGATATCAAGCCACAGGCAATCGCTTGGAAATGCACACACGCGCTCGCCTTTTTCGAGCAATCTCAAGACGAGCTCGGGAAAATCAAGATATTGGCCTGCCTGGATGTACTGCAGAGCTCTCGGCTCGTACACGTAAATGCCCATGCTGACGTTGTAGGTTGTTCTGGGCTTCTCGTGATAGCCCGTCACCCTGTGGCTTCCGTCGAACTCGAGTACCCCCAGATCTATCTTCACGTCGCGCTCGTGGACACCTATGGTCAGGACGGCCTTCTGTTCCCGGTGAAACCGGACGAGCGCGTCCAGGTCTAGATTTGTCAGGAGATCCCCGTTCATGCTCAGGAACGTATCGTTCAATCCCGGGACCAGGGCGAGCGATCCTGCCGTCCCTGTCGGCTCCTCCTCCTCGACGTAGCGCAGGGTGAGTTGTTCGGCCAGGCAGCGGCGATGGTGAAAGTAGGCCTTGATGAGCTCAGCGAGGTGTCCGAGCGTGAGAGTGATATCCGTGACGCCGTACTGCAGGAGGCGGCGGATGAGCACTTCCAATACGGGGGTGTCACCCAGAGGCACAAGCGGTTTGGGGAAACTGGCAGTGAAAGGCGCCAGCCGGGTACCCTTGCCTCCGGCAAGAATGACTGCGCGCAGCCCGGCGGCGCCATTTGTCGATGCCTTACTCGATCCCTCGGCGCTGTTCATATCGCGTAGTCCTGCGGTCTGTACTGCTGCATGTGGGTTCGCACGTACTCAGCTGTGGCAAGCAGGCCATCATCGAAGGAGAAGCGTGGCGACCAGCCCAGGAGTTGCCTGGCCTTCGACGCATCGCACAACAGGAGGCCGACTTCGCTCTTTTCGGGACGGCGGCGCAGCTCCACGCTGGCTATGCGGGCACTGCTCCCGACAACCCTCAGGCAGCGTTCCGCAATCTCCAGGACGGAGAAGGCCATCCCCTGGCCGAAATGAATGGTCTCCCCTTCAATGCCCGGTCTCTCGGCTGCCAGCACGAAGGCTTGGGCAGTGTCCTCGACGAACGTGAGGTCGCGTTTCGGGGTGAGGCTGCCGAGGCGGATTTCGTCGGCTCCGGACAGCGCCTGTGCGAGGATCGCGGGGATCACTGCCCTCGCTGACTGGCGAGGTCCGTACGTGTTGAAAGGGCGGAGGGTGACAACGGGGAGGTCGAAACTGCAGAAGAAGGACTCAGCCAGCTTGTCTGCTGCGATCTTGCTTGCCGCATAGGGCGATTGGCCGTGAAGGGGATGAGCCTCGTCGATCGGCGTATAACGGGCAGTCCCGTAGACCTCGCTGGTGGAAGTCACGATCAACCGCCGCACCCTGGCCTCACGGCACGCTCGCAGCACATTGAGTGTGCCGATGATGTTGGTGTTCACGTATGAAGTCGGGGCGTCGTATGAGTAGGGGATGCCGATCAACGCCGCCAGATGGAAAACGACTTCGCACCCCGCGACCAGTTCCTGCACGAGGTGGGGGTCGGTGACGTCGCCGAAGCGCAGCTCCAGATTCTCCTGCCGTCCCTCTGTGCACAGGTGGGCGAGGTGGCCGGGCGAGTTTTGGCTGTTGTAATGGACCAGTGCCCTCGTCTGCACTTCTGCCCTGAGGAGGGTTTCCACAAGGTGACTGCCTATGAAGCCTCCTGCACCGGTAACAAGGCACTTCATCCGCTTGAACCTCGAAATCCCCTCGTCGAACTCACTCGGATTGTCGCCGGGGCTGAGCGCAATCCAGCTGGCAGAGAGGAGAACGGCGTTGAACGCCTCGACATCCTGATCAAGTTATTGAGAGTCAACTTGTTACCCTGGTTTCGCAGGTACCGGGTTGCCGCCGCCGGGGAGCCTTGAAAGCCGAATTTGAACAAAGCTTCGCACTCTCAGTCACATCATGGCGCGCACTTATCCACCTAAAAATCGCTTGTCACCCGGCTACCACGGATGACTTGTTTCGGACGAAGCTCGCTGCCGCGATATTTCGGTCCCCCGGATCCACGCAGGAATCTAGAGCTTGCCGTAAAGCGACTCAGGGATCGGGAAGGTGCGCTTGTTCAGCACGGCCCCCAGGAGCCTGACGTTCGCAGCCTCCAGGTTCTCCTTGACCTTCCGCGCTGATTCCCGACGGGTCGCGTGCGCCTCGATGACCAGAACGACGCCGTCCGCCAGGCGGCCGAAGACGAGTGACTCGGTGCTCTCGCTCGCCGGCGGCGCATCCACCAGCACATAGCTGAACTCGGCACAGAGCTCTGCAAATCGCGACTTGAGGTGCTCAGGATTCATCGCTCCCGAATTGTCTGAGCATAGTGCCTGGCCAGGCATCAAGTAGAGGTTTGTGCCGCGGATCGACTGCGCGAGTTTGTGAAGCGGGCCCCTCTTCAGGGTCGCGTCGGCGGCGCCGCCACCCCTGGTTACGCCGAAGTAGCGGTGCAGTGACTGGGTGTTCAGATTCGCCTCCACGACGCAGACCGTCCCCTCCACGTGGGCAGCCAGGGCCTCTGCCGCACGTGCGCACACCCAGCTGCACCCGTTCCCGTGATCCACTCCCGTAAAGACCACGAAACGCGGGGCCCCGGGAGACCCGGTCAGGAACGTTCGCTGAATGAGCCTCATTACCTCTTCCCGTACTCGGCCGCCGCCGTTCAGGTGGGCCGGGACCGCACTGACGCTAGTGGATTCCGCGGCGTCGGGTTTGAAGAGGTCAAGATCCTTCCCGGTTTCGCGCAACAGTTCGTAGTTCTTACTCACAGGCAGCTCCTGTTCACAAGCCAAGACTCGTGGAAAAGCAAAAATGGGCCGAATCACATGCGATCGCATGACCAGTCCGAGCGAGGAAAATCGAACCGAGCGACGCTTCCGGGTCGGTGGAGGACGAGGTCCGGTCTGACAGACCGGACCTACTGGCCCACAGGATGGCCTCGCACCTACTGCTCATCGAACGCTCCTCGATGAAGGGATGAAGAGGATGCTGTAATCCAGGATTCCGAGAGCGGCAGCCGGATCCGGTCCCCGGTCTCGATCCTGTTCGGATCGGTAATCTGCGGATTAAGCACCATGATCTCATCGATGATCTGCTGGGTGAGCCTCGTTCCCAAATACTTCCTGCTCAAAAGATCGAGACTCTCATCTCGCCCTACTGTCACGGTCAGCACCGTCGCAAATCGTGTCGAACTGAGGGCGCCGTCCACCTCCTGCTGGTCCGGCAGGCGGGGGGGCACGGCTTCAGCCGACGCCACCTTCAAGGCAGGAGCGGGAGAAGCGGCATGCACCATGCTTTCCGGCGCCGGCGCGGGTTCCCGACTCCTATGGGAGAGGGTTACGTACGCAGCCAGAAGCAGCAACGTGAATGACGCCGCGATTCCGACGGAACGGCGCTTCGCCAGCCGCCTCAGAACAGGCCCGGCAGCGCGGGAAAAATCCCTCTTCAGCGATTCCAGGCGCCTCTGCACTTCGGCAAGGTCGGTCGCCGGCTCAGGGGCGGGAGGGGAAACCTCCGCCGGCACTGGAGCAGGCGTTTCAGGGACGGAACTCGGTTCCTCGTGGCTGACCGGAGCCGCAGCTTCAGGTACGAGGCGCTGCTCCACCTGGATGGCCGGAGCTGCTGCTCCAGACACGGAAAGCAGTTCCTCACTCGGGAGAACTGCTGATGGAGCCGCGGCTTTTTCCAGTCCCAGGTCTGTGATCACCTCTCTGATGAGAGCTGCGCTGATCGTCTTCTGGCGCTGCGCGAAGCCCATCGAAAGGGCATTGAAGCAGAGGCTGTTGACGATGCGCGGAATACCCTTCGAGGCCGAGGCGATCAGTGCCAGAGCCTCAGCTGTGAACAGGGGGGCCCTTTCCTGGCTGAAGTAGCTCCAGGAATTCATGTTCGCTTCATCGGTGATCAGTGTGGATCCCTTGTAGCCCGCGACTTTGAACCGGTGCTCGACGTACTCGGTGACCTCCGGACCGGTCAGAGGTTCGATGCGCGTCATGATCGATATCCTCTGGCGCAGCTGCCACAACTCGAAGCGGTCCAGCGTCGAGGCCAGTTGAGTCTGGCCTGCCAGCACAACCTGCATGAGCTTGCGGTTCGGAGTCTCAAAGTTCGAAAGGAGCCGAACTGTTTCGAGCACAGTGTCGTCGAGATTCTGGGCTTCGTCGATGACCAGGACAAAACGTCTTCCGATGCGCGCCTCCGCGATGAGGCCTTCGTAAAGCTTCTCGTACAGAACGACCGCGTCCTGCTCGCCGGAGTCCCAGCCGAGGTCCGCCATCATGAAGCGAAGGAAGTCGCGCGAGCCGCACTGGGTCTGGAAAAGGTAGGCGGTCCGCGAGGAGCTGCGCAACCGCTCCAGCAGGTAGTAGAGCAGGGTAGTCTTCCCCATGCCCGGAGGCGCAATCAGCGTCATGAACCCGCAGCCGGACTCGATACCATAGTAGAGAGAGGCCAGCGCTTCGCGGTGGGAACGGCTCCAGAAGAGATACTTCGGATCAGGAGTCACCCCGAATGGCTGTTCTTTCAATCCGTAGAAGCTCAGGAACATGTTTCCCCGACGCGATCACGACCTAAACGGATTTCTATCCTCACTGGGCCCGAGGCGTGGCTGCCAGCACCGGGAGCCCCAAGTAACCCTCTACTTCGTCTGGCGTCCGGAACGAGGGGTCCATGTAATCGACCACGAATGCCAGTCCCAGGCTGACCAGAACTGCCAGGGCAAGGCCGAGCAGCAGGTTCAGCTCCCACCGTGGGCTTGAAGGAAGAGCGGGCACCGTGGCAGCCTCGGCAATCGCAACGTTGACGATTCGCCTGCGGTCCAGCTCGTCGGAGATGCGGGCCTCTTCCTGCTTGCGCAAATAAAGAAGGTAGTTCTCTTCGGCTGTCTTGGCCGAGCGGACCAGGTCCACGTGCTCGATCTCCTTGCGTCCCATCTGACGGGCGCTCGCACGGTATGCCTCGACAACCTTGCTGATCTCGGCTGAGCGGGCCCTGAGCGTGACAAGTTCCGCCCGAGCCCGGGCGAGCTCTTCATCCAGCCACTGGCGTGTCGAGTCCAGGTCGGTGGTCTCGTCCCGCTGAACCTCTTTCTCCGCCTGGGTCAGCGCTTCGCGGGTCTGCGCAATCTGGGCGTCGAGTTCCTGTACCGCACGATATCCGGGTTCGTACCTGGTGAGTAGTTCGGTGCGTTTCAGCTCAAGACTCAGCAGGCTGGCCTTCAGCTGCTGCGCCAGGGCAGGGGTTTCGCTCGTTCGCACCTGCGTGACGACGCGTGCCGGCCTGGCCGCTGCCTGAGCCTCCAGCGACTTGATGCGCTGTTGGGTGGCGGCTTCGGCTGTCTGGGTGTCACGCAACTGCGTTTCGAAATCGCTCAGCTTGCGGAGGACGATATCCTTCTCAATCTCGATGGAAACCACGTCCTCTCTCTGACTGAATGCTGCCAACCGCTTTTCGGCTGCGGCCAGACCCTTCTTGTACTGGTCCGTCTGCTGCTGCAGGAAGTCGAGCGTCCCGGGGGGACGGTGGACCATCGCATGCTTCTCGAGGTACAACGCAGATAACGTCTGCAGCACTTTGGCTGCAAGACGCGGATCCCGGGCGGTGTAACGCACGGAGATCAACTTTGATTTAGCAATGACCTCAACGATGAGCGCTCTTTCCAGCCCGCCGACTGCTCGCGCGATGTTCAGATCCTGAGCCGGGGGCTCACCACCTTTGGGGGTCCCCGTATCCGCCGCAGGCTTGCTGACAGAATCACCCGGCAGGTTCTGGAGCCCGCATGCAACCACGACTTTCTCGAGCAGGTCGCGACTCCTGAGCAACTCGACCTCGGAATTGAGGTCTTCCGCCGTGATGTCACGCGACATCAACGATTGCGCATCGCGGTCGGCTACCATGATTGGATCCGGTCGTTCACGCTTCACCAGGATCTTCACCTGCGCTTCGTACTGCTTCGGGAGCAGCCACGTCCCGACCACGACGCCAACGAGGATTGCAAGGAACGAAGCGACTATAAGCGCACGGTGACGAAAGATCACCGTGGCAACATCGCGGACAGTCGCCGCTCGCATGGGCGGGCGGTGAAGAGCCTGCGGTATATGCTCTACCGACACAACGTCGCGAAGCGCCGGAGAACGCATCCCGGCAGGACTAAGTGCTTGCGGATTCTGTTCTTCCATGTCTCTATTCACCTGGATGATCGACCTAATAGGGATAGCGGAAGCCCCAGCTAGGCCAGAATATATTTAGCCAAGGTT
>Ga0316628_100003754_pt1 | contig 11753 bp, 8 predicted proteins | sample OWC_Aug_M2_C1_D5_FD_207648 | JGI IMG/M metagenome (GOLD analysis project Ga0316628, IMG submission 207648) | Wetland soil microbial communities from Old Woman Creek delta, Ohio, United States - OWC_Aug_M2_C1_D5_C | ecosystem: Environmental > Terrestrial > Soil > Wetlands | place: USA: Ohio... | reverse complement strand
GTTTCGAGCCCGCATGGCGGGCGAGAAACCTGAATTTTGACGATCAGCCGAGCCCGGATTCCTCGCCCCTCGGAGCATGCCCTGAGACGCGCGAAGCGCGTGAAGGGCGGGAAGAGGAATGACAATGCAGTATAATGTGCGACGCACTTCCCTGCGGAGTGCGTCGCACTGGCCTTCAATCGCTCAGGCTGAAGCCTGAGGCTACCGGAGATGACAGTGCAATAACACCGATCGGACGGGAGAAATGGAATCAGGATCCGGCTCATTCAAACGGGAACCGGAACGACTCCAGTCCGAAATCATTCTTCAACTGCAGGATCTCCTTCTGCAGGGCGGGATCCAGCCTCGCGCCGCGGTCCTTCCTCTCCATCCAGGCCAGGTACTCCTTCTCCCCGGCGGTGTAAATCCTCTCATGGCCGGGCGCCCTGGCCGAGGCGCGGATCTGCCGGAGAATGTCCCCGGCGGTTTTCCGGAAAGCGCCCGGATCCAGGAAGGCGGCCACGTCCACGGCGATGAAAAAATGGCCGAAGCCGAGCATCGCGGGCTTTCCGTCGGCTGTGAGCCCGGCAAGGCCGCTGAGGAATGCCCCTCCGGCGAGCGCGGAGGAGAGAATTTCAACGACCGTCGCGTATCCGTAGCCCTTGTGGCCGCCCGTGGATTCGCCGGTGCCGCCGAGGGGGACGAGGGAGGCGTCCCCGGTTCTCAGACCTTTCAATATCCCCTCCGCATCGTGCAGGATTTTCCCGTCCCTTCCGACGGCCCAGCCGTCCGGAACGGGCCTTCCCAGCCTGGCGCTGACCTCGATCTTGCCGCGCTGGGAGGCGGAAGTTGCGCAGTCCAGAATGAAGGGAAAGGCCTCGTCGGTCGGCAGGCCGAAGGCGAGGGGGTTGGTGCCGAAAACCGGCTCCGCTCCGAAGGTCGGGGCGACGGAGGGCCGCGCGTTGGTGCCGGTGACCCCGATCATGCCTTCGTTCGCGGCCATGGCCACATAATAGCCCGCGATGCCGTAGTGGTTGGAGTTCCGCACTGCGGACATGCCGGTTCCGAACCTGCGGGCCCTGGAAATCGCGTCCGCCATGGCCATCTTCGAAACGACCTGGCCCATGGCGTTGCGGCCGTCGATGACGGACGTGGTCGGGCCCTGGCGGACGATAACCGGAACCGCCTTTACGTCCACCTGCCCGGCGCGGATGCGGTCCACGTAAACCGGCTTGAACCGGCTCACGCCGTGCGAATCGATGCCCTGCCTGTCGGCTGTGATCAAAACGTCGGCGCAGACCGAGGCGTCCGCAGCGGACATTCCGAGGCGCATGAGAACATCGGCCATGAAGCGTTCAAGCAGCGCAAAATCCACAAAAACATCCGATGACGGCATGGGGTCTCCTTTTATCCAAATGCGACGCACCTTATCCCGTATCCTGAAATTTCGAAAGGAAATTGGATCAGGTGCGTCGCACTTCAGAAGATAGTATCGAAAATTTAATAAAAACAAAGGCCGATATCAACACGAAATGTGAAAAAAAGGTTGCATATATAATAGAAAATTCTTTAAATTAAAATCCATTTATCCGACGGCTCCTGAAGAAGGATCCCTGAAAGGAATTAAAAGAATCCGCCATGGCGTTTCAATCCCCCAAAGGCACGAAAGACGTTCTGCCCGAAGAACAGCCGTACTGGCGGCTGGTTGAGGAGACGGCCGGGAAAATCGCCCGCCTGTACGGGTACGGACGGATCGATCTGCCCGTATTCGAGGAGACCGCTCTGTACCAGCGCGGCGTCGGCGCCGGGACCGACATCGTCGAAAAGGAAATGTACACTTTCGAGGACAAGGGCGGCACGCTGCTGACGCTCAGGCCTGAGTTCACCGCGGGCGTGATGCGCGCCTACCTTGAAAACGGCATGGCCCAGCGGCCGCGGCCGGTGAAGGTCTGGTCCATGGGACCGGTGTTCCGGTACGAAAGGCCGCAGGCGGGCCGGTACCGGCAGCACACCCAGTTCAACGTCGAGGCGATCGGCGAGCAGGATCCGGCGCTCGACTTCGAAATCATGTCCGTGGCGTATCAGCTCTACAGTGAACTCGGTTTCCGGAACCTCGCATTCCAGATTAACAGCATCGGATGCCCGGAATGCCGCCCCGCCTATCTTGAAAAACTGTCTTCCTATTTTCAGCGCCGCATCGATGCCGCGTGCGACGACTGCAAAAAAAGGCTTTCCAGGAATCCGCTCCGGCTTCTCGACTGCAAGAATCCGTCTTGCCAGCCGGCCATCGACGGCGCCCCGGCCATTTCGGATTCCCTCTGCGCCGATTGTGCCGGCCATTTCTCCACGCTCCGGCAGTACCTCGAGGACCACCAGCGGCCCTACACCCTGAACCCGAGGCTGGTGCGCGGGCTGGACTATTACACAAAGACCGTGTTCGAGGTCTGGGCCGAGGGCATCGGCAGCCAGAACGCGGTATGCGGAGGGGGACGTTACGACGGACTGTCCGAGGCGATCGGAGGCCCGCCCACGCCCGGCGTTGGATTCGCCTCAGGGATGGAACGCATCGTCCTGACCCTGAAGCACCAGGCGCTCGGCGTTGTGCCGGAACCGGCGCCTGAGGTCTTTCTCGCGCATCTCGGAAAAGGGGCGGAACGCAAGGCGGTCGAGCTCCTGTCCGCGCTCCGCTCATCGGGAATCGTGGCGGTGATGGGATTCGGCGACAGGAGTTTCAAAGCCCAGATGCGGGAGGCGAACACCCGCGGCGCGCGATTCGTCGGCCTGATCGGCGAATCCGAGATGGCCGCGGGCGTGGTGCAGGTGAAATCCATGAAGGACGGGAGCCAGACGGAGGTGCGCTGGGAAGGGCTCGCCGGCCACATCCGAAACCGGAGCGGAGGCCGATGAACGGAACGGAAGACAGGTTCCCCTCCGGACAACAGGTCTTTCTGGTATTGGTGGGGACGTTTCTCGGATACCTCGGATTGACCCTGGCATTCGGCGGAACCCTGAACAGGCTGGCCGTCCTGCTGCTCGAGGCCGTCCTCATTGTTCCCGCGCTTCTCTTCATCTGGATCGGGAAATACCCGTTCCGGAAGGTTTTCCGGACGAAACGCGTCCAGCCGAGGATCCTGGGCCTCTGCGTTTTTCTCGGACTCGGGCTCGGCATCGTGAGCGACGAACTGGACCGGATGGCCCAGTCGGCCTTTCCCATGCCGAAGGAGATCCTCGACGCACTGAGGGAGTATATGGTGTTCCGAACCGCCGGGGAGATGGTCCTCCTCATTTTCACCGTGGTGATTTTCGCAGGCGTGGTCGAGGAGATGCTCTTCAGGGGATTCCTGCAGACCGCGATGGAGAGGGGGCGGCGCATCCCCATCGCCATCGCGGTCACGGCCGCGGTGTTCGCCATCCTGCATTTCAACCCCTGGTGGATGCTCCAGATCTTCGGCCTGGGCATCGTGCTCGGCGTGATGGCCTGGCGCAGCAGGAGCATTTGGCCGGGCGTGGTCATCCACATGACCAACAACGCCGTGTCTCTGGTTTTCATCAACATCGACGAGTCGAAACTCAGGGGGTATGAGTTCCGCGGCCAGGTGGCGCCGCTCTGGATGCTGGTCGGCCTGGTCCTCACGGTCGTGGGTTTCCGGCTTTTTTACGGGATGACGGAGCCGCCTCCGGCGGATCCGAACGAAAAACAGGGGGTTTTATGAATCGAAAAACCGGCTGTGTCGCCGCCGTCCTTTTTTCTGCTGTTCTTTTCGGCCAGCAGACGAACTTCGACGCGGCGCTGAGGGAAGCCCGGAGCCTGCAGTCGCAGGGCAGGGTCAAGGAAGCCGTCGACATCCTCGGCCGGGCGGTCCGGCAGTTTCCCAAAAACCCGGACGCGCGTTCCGAACTGGCCTCGATGCTCGGGTCCCTGGCCGGAAACGCGGCCAACACGGGCGATTTCAGCGCCGCCATGACCCATTCGAACACGGCCTTCGCCCAGCTCGATACGGCTCTCGCGCTCGATCCGGACCATTTCGGGGCCAATTTCGTTTACGGCGTTTTCGCGGTCAGCGTCCCTGCCCTCATGGGGAAGCTGGATGCGGGAGTCAGACGCATGGAAAAGGCGAAGGCGCTCGCGGAGGCGGAGCGGTCCGGGGTCCCGGCTGAGCAGAAGGCCGCCATTTTCCGGTATCTCGGGCAGGGATACAAAATGCAGAACAGGACCGAGGAGGCCGAGACGGCCTGGAAAACAGCCCTGTCGCTGTCGTCTTCAGGCCCAAACGCGGAAGCGGCCAGGAAGGGGCTCGAAGGGATTGAGAAAGAGAAGGCTGAGGCTAAGGCTAAGGCTAAGGCTGAGGAGGCGCCATCCATTGGCGTTGCAGTGCGGGGCCCCCTGTCAATGGACGTCAGGTCCGCAATCGAGAATGGCAAAGCGCTTATCAGCCAGAGAAAATGGACCGAGGCTGCGGATGTGCTCCGCAAGGCGGTCCGTCAGGATTCAACCAACGCCGAGGCCGTCCTCCTGCTCGCGAGCGCCCTCAGCGAGGAAGTCTCCGTCGGCTATGACGAGCGCATTTACAGGGATCAGTCCTGGAGGACCAACCTCGCGTTCGAGGTCGCCAGGACCCTTGAAGCGGCGCACCGGAGCATTCCGGACAATCCGGAAATCCGCCTTTTCTACGCCCTGATGTGCATCCAGATGCCGTTTTTCGTCGGAAAAACGGACGAGGGATTGTCCATCCTCGAGGCCATGTCGAAGGACTCCAGCCTGCCGGATTCGATCCGGAACGAGGCGACCTACCAGTATGGATTCGGGCTTCGCAAGAAAGGAAGGGGCGTCTGGGCCGATTTCGTCAAGAACAATCCGGACGCCGGGCAGGCCTCCGCGGTTTACCGGGAATACGGGCTGAGGGAAAATCATCCGAAACCCGCGGCCGGGGAGAGGGTGCAGGTTCAATTCCATCTCGGATTCCAGGATGAACTGGAACCCCAGGCCGCCCTCTGGATCGAGGACGCGGACGGCCGTTTCGTGAAGACCCTTTACGTGTCCGGATTCTCCGGCTTCGCGAAGGAGAAGCAGGTGGTGCTCCCGGAATTCGCCGAACGGACGAAGTTCGAAACGGACGGCAACACCGGCGCCAGCGTCGATTGGGGCAAGAATTCGTACGACTGGGACCTCACGGGCCCGTCCGGGAAAAGGGTGAAATCCGGCGCCTATACCGTCGTCCTGGAAGTCTCGTGGTGGCCGAGCATGCGGTACGAGACGGCCGAGGCGAAGATCCGCGTCGGCGGCAAAGCTTCGGAGACAGCCGTGTCGCGGGAGCCTCTCATCCCCAGGCTGCGGGTGCAGTACATGCCGAAGTGAATCCGGATCCGGCGGGAATCGCCGGAATCCGTTCCCGTTGAAACCATGAGCAACCATCAGAAGGAAGGCGCATGAACATCATCGTATGCATCAAACAGGTGCCCGATACCACCGACGTCAAGATCGATCCGGAGACCAACACCCTCGTGCGGCAGGGCGTGGCCAGCTGCCTCAACGCCTTTGACGCCTACGCGATCGAGGAGGCGGTGCGGATCAAGGAGAAACTCGGCGGCAAGGTGACGGCGATCACCATGGGTCCCCCGCAGGCCGAGCAGGTTCTGCGCGGCGCCGTGGCTGTGGGCGCAGACGAGGGCATCCTCCTTTCCGACCGCGAATTCGCGGGCGCGGACACGCTCGCGACGTCCTACACGCTGAGCCGCGCCATCCGCAAGATCGGCGCGTATGACCTGATCCTCTGCGGCAAGCAGGCGGTGGACGGAGACACCGCGCAGGTGGGCCCCGGAATCGCGGCCCAGCTCGACATTCCACAGATCATCTTCGTGAAATCCATCCGCGAACTCACCCCCCAGAAGATCGTCGCCGAGCGGATGACCGAGGACGGATTCGACGTCGTCGAGGCGCCGCTGCCCTGCCTGGTGTCCGTGGTCAAGGGGATCAACGAACCGCGGATGCCCTCGCTACGCGGCGTGATGACCTCGAAGAAGGCGCAGATCCCCGTGTGGACGGTGAAGGACGTGGACGCGGATCCGGCCCGCATCGGCCTCAAGGGATCGCCGACCTATGTCCACAAGATTTTCACCCCGCCGCCGCGCACCGGCGGCCGTAGGTTCGAGGGCGAAACCGGCCAGGTCGTCGGCGATTTCGTGAAGGCGGTCACGGACGACAGGCTCTTCACGTCATGACTGCGGGACCCGAGATATCGAGTGCCGCCCGGGGGGACGGGTCGCCGGGCTTGAGACGGAAGGACCGTGAAATCACCGACCCCGGTGAAATCCGTGACATCCTCGACCGGTCCGACTCGTGCCGGATCGGCTTTGCCGCGGATTCCGTCCCCTATATCGTCGCCATGAGTTTCGGCTACCGGTGGGACGACCGGCTCGTCCTGTACTTTCACTGCGCCAGGGAAGGCAGGAAACTGGCACTGATGGAAAAGAACGACAGGGTCTGCTTTCAGATGGACATCGATCACGCGCTGATCCGCGGGAAACGGGCCTGCGACTGGGGCATGGGATACCGGAGCCTGGCCGGGACGGGGCGGCTGAGCCGGGTCGCCGACGGGGTGGAGAAGCGCGAAGGCCTGGACCGGATCATGGCGCATCACGGCTCCCGGGGGCCTCATGAATACGAACCGCGGATCTTCGACGCCACCGAAGTGCTCAGGCTGGAGGTTGAAGCGTTCAGCGGGAAGGAAAAAAAGGCCCGGTCCGACAACTCCTTCGATTGAGGAAATTTCGGCGGAAATGCTAGTCTCGATCAAGAATGGTCTCGACAAGGTCTCGAAAAGAAGGAAATCTTGGCAAGAATACAATTCCCGACAAAATACGGTCTCGATAATAAAGGAGAATGATTCGTGGCACCGATTCAAGTGATTGAGGACAAATGCATCGGCTGCAAAAAATGCCTGAAGGTGTGCGCCTACGACGCCATCACCATGCAGGGCAAACTCGCGGTCATCGATCTCGACAAGTGCGTGCTGTGCGGCGCCTGCGTCACCGAATGCCCGGTGGAAGCCATCGTCATCGAACACGCGAAAAAGGACGAAGCCGCGGCCGGCGACTACAAAGGCGTGTGGGTGTTCGCAGAGCAGAGGGCCGGGGAAATCCAATCCGTCGTCTACGAACTGCTTGGCGCCGGCAAAAAGCTGGCGGCGGCCCGACAGTGCGAACTCGCCTGCGTGCTCATCGGGTCCGGCATCGAGGAAAAAGCCCGCGTCCTGTTCCACCGCGGCGCAGACAAGGTGTACGTCGTGGACCATCCGTCCCTGGCCAATTACCTGGACGAATCCTACGCGAGGATACTTTCGCGCCTCATCCGCGAATACAGGCCCGAGATCGTGCTCACAGGGGCGACGTCGCTCGGCCGGTCGCTGATTCCGCGCACGGCTGTTGAGGTCCAGACCGGGCTTACCGCCGACTGCACCGGCCTGGAGATCGAGCCCTCCTCAGGCCTGCTCCTGCAGACGCGGCCCGCGTTCGGCGGCAACATCATGGCCACCATCCGGTGCGAGAACCACAGGCCGCAGATGGCCACGGTGCGCCACAAGGTGATGGAGGAGGCGCATCCCGATCCGGGCCGGACCGGAACGGTGGTCAGGGTGCCGGTGTCCAACGCGGACACGGCTTCGCGGGCGGCAGTACTCGAAGTCGTGCGCGAGGTGGAGGAGACGGTCAACATCGTCGAGGCGGACATCATCGTGTCGGGCGGGCGCGGCATGCGGGGCCCGGAGAATTTCGAGATGCTCAAGGACCTGGCCAAGGCGCTCGGAGGCGCGGTCGGCGCCTCGCGCGCCGCAGTGGACGCGGGATGGATCCCGTATTCCCACCAGGTGGGGCAGACCGGAAAGACGGTGAAGCCGAAGATCTACTTCGCGCTGGGGATTTCCGGGGCGATCCAGCACCTCGTCGGCATGTCCTCGTCCGACGTGATCGTCGCGGTGAACAAGAATCCGGACGCGCCGATTTTCAACGTGGCGAACTACGGCCTCGTGGGCGACCTGTTCGAGATCGTTCCGGAGCTGACGAAGCGGTTCAAGGAAATGTTGAAGCGGTGATCCCCCGGGGAAAAGATGGGGCTGACTAAAAAGTCGTAGATCCAAGTAATCGCTCGCTGAGCTCCGTCGAAGCGAGCCGTCGATGCGATATTTAGCACCCTTCGACGGTGCTCAGGGTGCGGCAAGTTGAACTTTTTAGTCAGCCCCATCTTTTCCCCGGCTTTACCCGGTTTATTTCAGCAGCAGAAGTTTTCCCTTTCCTATATAAGAACCGGCCTCGAGCCGGACCAGGTAGATGCCCGAAGGCGCAGGCAGGTGCCGCGCGTCCAAACCGTCCCATCGGATCTCATGGGTGCCTTCCGGGCGTTTTTCGTCCGCCAGCACCGCGACTTCCTGTCCCATCAGGTTGAAAATCGATAGTCGAACATGCCCGGCCTTGGGCAGGTCGAAGCGGATCGTCGTGCTCGGATTGAAGGGATTGGGATAATTGGGATAGAGCCTGAACCGGTCCGGAAGGGCTCCGCTTTTCTCGTCTTCAACATCGGTTCGTTTACCGATCACCACCCGGTAGTCCTCGACCTCTCCGTCGATGGCGAAACCCTTCACCCACACGTCAGGCCGCGTCGAGAACCGGAACCTGATAACCGACTCTCCCGCAACCGCGTCGTCCGCCACGGGGTATTCCACCACCCGGTTTCCAGCCTCAAGTTCCAGGTTGTTGACTACGTGCTCCCGGGGTTCCCACTTTCCGTTATGGTTGATGTCGAGCCACGCGTTCAGGCAGCCCTTCGCGGAAACCATCACCGCAGCCCTGGCCATGTTCCCCGGAACCAGATCCGTCAGGAACGCCACGCCGTCCTCGTCCGCCGAGCCGTTCGTGTCGTCCCCCATCGCCTCCGGATGGGGCCGGCCGTCGTCCTCGGCGTCAACGGTCTGCCCCAGGACCACGTCGTGCCGGATCAGGTGGAGCGCCCCGTTGTGCGACAGCGTCGTGTTGAGCTCGTCCGTCGCGTCCCCGAAATCAAAGATCCCCATGTTCTGGTCGGTTCCCAGCTCGAAGGCCATGTCCCAGTTCTCAGGCAGGGTCTCGCCGATGCGGAACAGGCTGTCCGGATGGATCTCCACGGGCGCGTAGATCCGCACCGGATTGTCGTTGAAGTATTTCTCGCGCGTCAGCCAGCCCCAAGCGTGCTCCTTTGGCGGCTCCGTGTACACGGCCGAGATGGAGAGCCAGTACACGGCCGAATCCCCTTCCTGAGTGAACTGGTCCGCCGGCGGAATCGAGTACGTGTACTTAAATGTGGAATCCGGATTCTGCATCCATTCGGGCATGCGGTTGCATTTGTCCGGACGCTCGCCCAGCTGGCTCCGGTCCACGAACCAGGCCTTGATCAGTTTTCCGGGACGGCTCCAGTCCCTGTCCTTTGACCTGGGCACGTCGCTCCAAACGCCGATGTGGAACTTCTGGGGCGCGTCCGGGGGAGGCGCGAGGCTGTCCCAGCCCGCGTAGGAGCCCCACCAGGCGATCGAGGTGACCGGCTTCGGGCTGTAGCAGAACCAGTCGTCCGCCACGGTCACGCTGCCGTCCATGGAGAGCTCGCTCCAGCCGTAGTAGCAGCGTTCCTCCTGCTTTTCGGGATGGCGCAGTGGCGGCTGGTACCACTTCAGCGCGCCCGTACCGCCGCCGGGAGTGATGACTTGATGGTTGCCGAAAAGGCTTGATGAATAAGTAGAAATGGTAGAACCCGGTACTTTTACGGGTGGTACTTTTACGGTATACGTACCCTTACCACCCGGGTAGGTCTGCACCCAGCCGGGCGGAAGAATTTCACCAATCACATAGGTTCCATCGGGAATATCCCAAAAGTATGCATTGCCGTGAAAATTGGTCTGCTCGACCTTATCAATGCCTGGATCGTATTTTCCATTACCATTCATATCCAGCCAGATGGGACAATTCTCAAAATAATATTCAGTTGCCTCAATAAGCCCATCCCCGTCCGAATCGTTCCATTTTTCGCCACAAATTAGATTTCCCTGCGGGGGCGTTCCTACATCCCGGATTTCAACCTCGACATCCTCGACTTCACCGTATCCGCCAGGACCGAATGATTTCATAGAATTGGTGTGTACCGGTTCCCAGTTAATACGGAACCGGGCGAATGTCGTTCCAATCTTCGCAGTTGCGGGAACCCATATACCAGTGCTGGTTCTGAAATAATAATTTGTTACTGGAGTCAGAGAAATATCAAAACCATAGCCCACTTCCTCATCAGGTTCATCCCAATCCCCGTCTCCATTGAAATCAATCCACCAAGTCATTTCCATACATCCGGCTGGAGTATTTTGACGATAAGACCACTCCACGACATCAAAGTTCCAACCACCTCTCCGTATCCATCCATCTGTAAATTTTACTCCGTTCTCATCATCGATCCCATTTTTGTCGTCACCTTCAGCATGCGCATCCCTCTGCATTCCACCTTCAGCGTCCGGGACATCCGAAAGGCCACCGTACCAAATTCCGCCTACTTCATTGCTCGCCTCCGGATACGGCAAAGGCGCGTCGCCGTAGTCGAGATTCCCCTGTGGCGGTGCAGATTGGGTATTCCCAAAATCAAGATTGCTGACCGCCTGGCCTGAAGTCAAGGTAATGGTATAAGTGCCAGGAGAAGGCGGGCAGGTCTGCGTCCATCCGCTCTGAGAGGTTTCGGACAGGGTATAGGCTCCCGGATCCACTCGTGGAAAAACGTAATTCCCGTCCGTATCCGTGGTCGTAGTCCCGACCACCGGTATGGAGGGATCCGCGTCCGATGTCCCCCGCAGAGAGATCAGCCATCCAACAAGGCCCGGTTCGCCCGCATCGCGAATCCCGTTCCCGTTCAGGTCGTTGTATTTCGTCCCGTAAATGTAGCCGGTGCTCTGCTGGCCCTCGCTGACCTCGTAGGTCGCCGTGTCCGTGCCCTTGGCGCCGTGCGCGTCCGTTACCCGAAGGCCCACCGTCCCTGATCCGGCCGCGGGATAGGTCTTGGTCCAGGTGACGCCGGTTTCGTCGTAGGTGCCGTCGTTGTCCAGGTCCCATTCGTACCGGACGATGCTGTCGCCCGTGTCCGGATCGTACGAACCGGAACCGTCGTACGTAATCGACCCGCCGGCGTTGCAGGAATAAGGGCCGCCGGCCTCGGCGACGGGCGGCCGGTTGATGACAATGACTTCCGGTTTCTCATCCCAGAACTTATTGCCCGTCAGGGTGCCCGTGGCGCCCGTGTATTGAATCTGATCGGCATTGATCCTGGTTCCGCTGACCGACGTGGCCCCGACCGACGTGTACCCGGAAGGATTGGTTTCGACGATGGTGTAGAATTCATAGGTGGTCTGGCCGATGGTCAGCCCGTACTGGCCGTTCGAGTTTGTCGTCGTGGCCGCTATGACGTCGCCGAGACTTCCCGAATGATTGGAGCCGTAGAGCGTGACCGTGACGCCGGAAAGCGGAGTCGTGTAGGTATGCACGGCGCTCCCCTCCCAGACGCTTCCCTGGAATTGCTGGGCAAATGCCCGCTCGGACAGGGGCGCAAGGAAAAAGCACGCCCCAAGAACGAACCGTGTGAAAGGATTTCGTTCCATTTGCATCTCCTTCCCGGGTTGGCTGACGCATGAGTCGTTTTTTGAAAAGATACAGTCAAAGCCGAAAAATGGAAAGTGTCAGAATTGGATTATAAAGGAATCACCAAAGCAGGATTTATTAAA
>Ga0316628_100003753_pt1 | contig 11754 bp, 7 predicted proteins | sample OWC_Aug_M2_C1_D5_FD_207648 | JGI IMG/M metagenome (GOLD analysis project Ga0316628, IMG submission 207648) | Wetland soil microbial communities from Old Woman Creek delta, Ohio, United States - OWC_Aug_M2_C1_D5_C | ecosystem: Environmental > Terrestrial > Soil > Wetlands | place: USA: Ohio... | reverse complement strand
GCTGTTGCAGAGGATCAGATTCCAGCCCCGCGTTCCGGCCGCCCGTTCTGCTCCTTTGACCAGCGACGTGAAGAAGGGATTCTCGATGTCTGGAAGGACGAGGCCCACGGTGTTCGTTCGCCGGGCGCGCAGGCTTCGCGCGAGCCAGTTCGGGTGGTAGTCCAATTCCGTGGCAGCCCGCAAGACGCGTGCACGGACACCCTCGCTGGTGGGCCCAAGGCCGTTCAGAACGCGCGACACGGTCGCCGTGGAGACCCCGGCGCGTTCGGCAACTTCCGTCACACGAACTGCTCTCGGCGACGACTCAGGCATGCGAGGGAACCCGACTGCTCACATGTACCTCTATTGTATTGGCCTGATGAAGCGCTCATGTAATCGATTTCTTTGGGATGTAATCAATTACACGACACGAACACACCTATACCGCATTGGGATTCGACGTACAAGGGATATTTGGAACTGCGCGCGCTTGCAACCAAGCAAGAGCGCGCGGCCGTCACACCACGAAGCGCAGGACATGCCGTCATGGTTCGGGCTTCAAGACCTCGACGCGGCACGCGGCACCCTTTTTGAATGCCTCGGCATCTGCGGCCGCCCCGACGATTGCACCGTAGTGCATTGGGATAGCCAGCTTGGGTCGGATCGCCTGACAGGCCTTGATCGCCTCCGCGGCCGTCATGACATACGTGCCGCTGACCGGTAAGAGTGCCACGTCCACCCCCGCGACCTTGGCCATCTCCGGAATCTCGTCGGTGTCCCCCGCATGGTAGATGCGAATGCCTCCCATGCCGAGGACGAATCCGACCTTGCCGTCGGCCTGAGGGTGGAAGGGCTTGCCAGGCGCTCGGAACTTGGACGTGTTGTAGGCTGGCACGGCCTCGATGGCGATCCCCTCCACCTGGACCCGGTCTCCCGGCTTCACCACCCGGACCGCGTTGGGGCGAAGTCCTTTCGCCGCCTCCTGACACGCGCCGATGGTGACGATGGTCGTGTGGGGAGTGACGACCTTTTTCAGGTCGTCGACGCTCAAGTGATCGAAGTGTTCGTGCGTCACGCAGGCGATATCCGCCGGCTCAGCCGCGGACTTCAGTTGATAGGGATCGACGTAGACGACCTTGTCTTTCTTCAGCTTGAACCCGTCATGTCCGAGCCACGTGATCTGAATGCCCTCGTATTCCAGCATGTGGCACCTCCTTTGTGCGTGGGACGCTGACGAGGCGGCAGGCGTCGCAAGGGGAGGGGCCCGGCCGGCCCACCTCACGATCCTAGCGCCGTTCCCTTCTCGTGTCGAACACGCGCTGGAAGATCTCCCGGGCCTCACCGGTGCGAGCGGCGTAATCCGCCAGAAAGCGCGCCTGCGCGGACGCGCCCGCCTCCGGCGCATAGCCCATGCGCTTGGCCAGCTTCTCCAGCTTGGCCGGCGCGCTGGGCAGGGTGTTCACGCTGAGGTCGGCCACGATCCGGAGCCGCGTTTCCACCCGTCGTAGGAACCGGTACGCGGTCTCCAAGGTCGCCGCGTCCGACGCCGGAAGAAGGCCGGCGCTTCCCAAGACGGTTAGCGCCAGGAGCGTGCTGGGCGTCTGGAGCGCCGGCAGCGTCCGTCCGTGGCGGAGCTGGAGGTACTGCACGAGAAACTCGATCTCCAGAATTCCCCCGCTTCCCAATTTGACGTGAGTCGCCTTTCTCCCCGTGCCCACGCGCTCCGTTTCGATGCGCTGGCGCATGGCGAGGATGCGCTCCGCCAGATCGGGGAGGTCGGGCCCGTGATACACGAAGCGCTGCGCCAACGCGAGGAAGGCCTCCGCCACGGCGGGGTCCCCCGCGATGGGGCGCGCCTTGATGTACGCCTGGCGTTCCCAGAGATCGGCCTGTCGGACAAGATAGCTCTCGAGCCCGCCCAGAGACAGAGCGGCCTCCCCTTTCTGCCCACCGGGCCGGAGGCGCGCGTCCACGCGGTACGCCGAGCCCTCCTGTGTGATGGACGTGAGGATCTTCGTGACACGGTCCGCCAGCTTGCTGAAGTACTCCGGGTGGCTGATCCGCTCCGGCCCGGTGGTCTGCCCGTTGTCCCGATAGACGAAGAGAACGTCCAGGTCCGAGCCGTATCCCAGCTCCATGCCCCCCAACTTCCCCATCCCGACGATGCTGAACCCCGCCGGATCCGGTCGGCCGAAGCGCGCCGCGAGGTCTTCCTCCGCCAGGCCCAGGGCCACGTCCAGGCAGGCCTCCGCCACCAGGGTGAGCGCGCACTGGACCTCCGTGACGTCCGTCTGATTCAACACGTCTGCCAGCCCGATGCGCAGCTCTTCCGCCTTCTTGACGCGCCGCAGCGCGTCCAGTCGGGCGCTGCCCGGCTCCGCCCCTTCCACCGCCCGCCGCAGCTCGCGCTGCACGCCCTCGCGCCCGTGGCGCGCGGTCGGCTCGGGCGCCAGAAGCGTGTCCAGCAGCTCGGGCTGCCGAAGCAGCGTGGCGGACAGAAACTCGCTGGTGCCGAACAGGCGCACCAGGAGATTGACGAGCCCCGGGTTTTCCGCCAACAGCCGCATGAACGTCGTGCGCGCCGCGACGCCGGCGATGAACCGCTCGAAGGTCGTGAGCGCGAGATCGGGGTCCGGCACCTCCGTCAGCGCCTGGAGGAGCGGCGGCGTCAGCTCGCCGAGAGCGCGTCGGACTTCGGGCGTGTAGCGGGCGAACGATTGCCCTTCGCGCATGAGCTGAAAGTTGCGGAGTGCCCGCTCGACGTCCTCGAACCCGACCGGCGCAAGCCGCTGGCGAACCTGTTCCGCGGGCAGATCCGACGTGAAGAACAGCATGAGCTCGTCCGAGGGCTGGTCGACCCCCTGGTCCGTTTCGGGTCGCGCCGCCCGGAGGAAGCTGTCGTACAGTTGACGTACCGCGCTCGTGTGGCGTTCGTACTCCGCCAGGAGCGCCGCACCCGCGTCTGGGTGCTCAGGCGGGTGGTAGCCCATCCGGCGGCCGAGGCTCTGGATCTCCTGCACATCGTCGGGCAGCGTGTGGGTCTGGCGGTCGTGGATGATCTGCAGCCGATGCTCCAATCGGCGCAGGAAGGTGTACGCCCGGACCAGCGCCTCGTAGTCCGGGTCGGCCAGCACCCTCTGGCTGGCCAGACGGTGCAGGGCGCGCAGGGTGTTCGGTTCCCGCACCCACGGGTTCTTGCCGCCACGGAGGAGCTGAATGCCTTGCACCAGGAATTCTATTTCGCGGATCCCTCCGTATCCCAGCTTGACGTTCCGACGAGCCCGTTGATCTTGCGCCACGCTCAGATTGATTCGATCCTTCATGGCGCGGATCTCGTCCAGCGCCTTGGGATCCAGCGATTGACGGTAGACGAAGGGCGCAATCATGCGCAAGAACGATTCCCCCAGGGCCAGGCTGCCCGCCACTGGCCGGGCCTTGATCAGAGCCTGCCGCTCCCACGTCTGTCCCCAGGACTCGTAATACACCTCGCAGCTCCGCAGCGATGCGGCGATCGCCCCGGACCGGCCCTCGGGACGCAGCCGAAGGTCTACCCGGTAGAGATGTCCGTCGGGGGACGACTCGCTCACACCTCGCACCAGCATCTCGCCGAGCTTTCGAAAGAATTCCTGGTTGCTGAGACGCCCTGCGGAGCCGCCGTCCGCGCCCGCGGTCTCCCCGTCCTCCTCGTAGACAAAGATCAGATCGATATCCGAGCTGAAATTCAGCTCCCGCCCTCCCAGCTTCCCCATTCCCAGAATCACGAAGGCGCACTCGCCGCCGCGATCCGCCTCGCCGGCGAGCTGGGGAACGCCGTGCCGGCGCACGAGGTCGCTCCGGCACAATTCGTAGGCCGTCCCGAGGATCGTGTCGGCGAGATTCGAGAGTTCTTCGGTGATGCCGACCAGGTTCTGGCGGCCTACCAGGTCTTGCAGCCCGATGCGCAGGATCTCCTGCGACTTGTAGCGGCGGAGCGCCGTCCACTTGCGCTCCGGCGTCGACGCGGCCGCCACGACCTGCCGCGCTTCTTGCGCCAGGTCCTCCTTGCTCTTCGGCCGGTGCAGGACGCCCGGCTCCAGCAGCCACTCGAAGAGCTGCGGTTGGCGCACGACAATGTCGCTCAAGAACTGGGAGCTGCCGAAGATCGTGAGTGCGAGGTGCAGAATCCGCGGGTTGTCGCGAAAGAGGCCGAGCAGGAAGTGACGATCGATGACCTTCTGGGCGAACCGCTCCAAATTGTTGAGGGCCAGGTCGGGATCCGGAAGCCGGCCCAGCGCGGCCAAAAGCGTCGGAAGAATCGTCTCGAGCGACGACCGGCTCGCCGCGTCGAAAGCCAGCAGACCGATGTTGCCGGCGGCCTGCTCCGGCCGCCGGCACCCCGCCGCCGCGAGTTTGGGCGTGAGCGAATTGGGAAAGCCGTCTATAGGCATCGAGTCCCCGCGCGCAGATCGGGAGGAAGGTCATGCATACCACAGAAGCGCGGCCTCGGGCAAGCACCGCGCCCGCGCGGCGCCGCGATCAATGGGCGAACGCGGAGGGGGCCTTCCCGAAAGCGCCAGCGGTCATCGAGAGTTCGTCATGAGGAGCGCGAAGGCGATCGCCCCACAAGGGCTGCCCTGTGGGGCGATCGCGGCGCGGAGAGGAGGCAGGCTAGATGTCGAAATACAGCATGAACTCGTACGGGTGTGGCCGCATGCGGACGGGGTCCACCTCGCGCTTTCGCTTGTACTCGATCCAGGTGTCGATGGCGTCCTGCGTGAAGACGTCCCCCTTCAGCATGAACTCGTGGTCGTTCTCCAGGGCCGTCAGGGCCGCGTCCAACGAGCCGGGAACCGAGGGAACGTCCTTCAGTTCCTCAGGCCCCAACTCGTAGATATCCTTGTCCAGCGGCTGTCCCGGATCGATCTTGTTCTGAATGCCGTCCAGCCCGGCCATGAGCATCGCCGAGAACGCCAGGTAGCCGTTCGAGCTGCAGTCCGGGAAACGGACCTCGACCCGCTTGGCCTTTGGGCTCGGCGAGTACATCGGGATGCGGATGGCAGCGCTGCGGTTTCGGCTGGAGTAGGCGAGGTTCACCGGCGCCTCGTAGCCCGGCACCAGGCGCTTGTACGAATTAGTCGTGGGAGCCACGATGGCGCAGAGGGCCGGGGCGTGCTTCAGGATGCCGCCGATATACCACAGGGCTAGATCGGACAAACCGGCATAGCCGTTGCCGGCGAAGAGCGGCTGCCCGCTCTTCCACAGGCTCTGGTGGCAGTGCATTCCCGTCCCGTTGTCCCCGAAGAGGGGCTTCGGCATCAAGGTCACGGCCTTCCCGTGCCGTCGAGCCACATTCTTGAGGATGTATTTGTACCACATGAGGCTATCCGCGATCTTGGTCAAGCTGTTGAATTTCATGTCGATCTCGGCCTGGCCGCCGGTGGCGACCTCGTGGTGCTGGGCCTCCACCGCGATCCCCACCTGCTCCATGACCAGGACCATTTCGGAGCGCATGTCGTTCATGCTGTCCGTCGGGGGCACCGGGAAATAGCCTTCCTTGTACCGGGCCTTGTAGCCCAGGTTCGGATTCTCCACCCGGCCCGTGTTCCACTGCCCTTCGACCGAGTCGATGAAGTAGTACCCCGCGTTCTGCGTGCAGTCATACCGGATGTCGTCGAAGATGAAGAATTCGGCCTCTGGGCCAAAGTAGGACGTGTCGGCGATGCCGGTGGACTTGAGATACGCCTCGGCTTTCTGGGCGATGTTGCGCGGGTCCCGGCTGTACTTCTCCTTGGTGATGGGATCCACGATATTGCAGATGAAGCTGATGGTCGGCACGGCCGTAAACGGGTCCATCACGGCGGTGCTGGCGTCCGGAATGATCAGCATGTCGCTGGCGTGGATCGCCTGCCAGCCGCGGATGGAGCTTCCGTCGAAGCCATAGCCTTCCTCGAAAGAGCCTTCCTCCAGTTGGGCGATGGGCACCGTGAAATGCTGCCACATTCCCGGATAGTCCATGAACTTGAAGTCGGCGAACTTCGCTCCGTTCTCCTTGGTGAATTTCATTACTTCCTTCGGGGTCATGCCCACGCTCCTCCTCGCCGAGGCAACCGGCAGTTTGCATTGGCCGCTCCCACACACGGGCCCCGGACCCGGGCCACGGCGGAGGGCCGGGGTTAAATCGCAGCGGCTCCGCGCTCGCCGGTCCGAATCCGGATGACCTCTTCACAAGGGAGGATGAAGATCTTGCCATCCCCGATCCGGCCGGTCTTCGCCGAGGCCTGAATCGTCTCGACCACCTGGGAACATTTCTCGTCCGGCACGATGATCTCCACCTTGACCTTCGGCAGGAAATCAATCGTATACTCCGCGCCTCGGTACAGTTCCGTATGGCCCTTCTGTCGTCCAAACCCCTTGACCTCGCTCACGGTGATCCCCTGAATGCCGACCTCCGCCAGGGCATTCTTGACCTCATCCAGCTTGAAGGGTTTGATGATAGCTTCGATTTTTTTCATGTGGCTCCTCCGCCCTGGTGTCTTTCGACGTTGCGTGAAAAACTGAGCAAGCCCTGTGCCACAATCACGCGAGGCTCCTGAGAATACCTTTGGCCCGCGAAGCGCCGCCTGTAGCGCGGCTTTTCTTGTTGGATGCCTTGCCGGAAAACGACCCGGCTCAACTCTCCTGCCCTACGGGTAGGCACCGCAGGTGCGGTGTGCCGGAATTTTGACCAACGCGCCTACCCCAATAACTCTGCAATCTTGCTCTTCAACTCCTGAAGGTCCGCAGACTTGGTGACATAGGCGTCGCTCGCCCAGGTCCCGAATTCGCTCCGGAGGTCTCCATAGGCGGTGCTGATGATGATCGGAAGATCCCGGTAAATGGCTCGCACCTGGCTTAGGAGCTCGATGCCGTCCATGCCGGGCATGCGGAGATCGATCGTCATCAAGTCCGGACGAGCCTGCTGGAGCTTGCGCAGGGCTTCCGCTCCGCCCTGCGCCACGTCGACATCATAGCCGGCTTCCATGAGCTCCTCCCTGTATAGGAGCCGGATGGCCTCTTCATCGTCCACGACCAGAATCTTCTTCATGTGTTTGCCCTCCGATGCTCGCGAACTGCAGGGCCGACCATTCGGATGCACACCCGCTCCAACCTCACTGGGCTCGTGGCGGTCGTCATGGACTATTCACCGGAAGCCAGAGGCAGAACGTCACCCCCTCCCCGGGGCGGTTTCGCACCTCGACGCGCCCCCGGTGCGCCCGCGCGATGCGGCGGACCAGGGTGAGGCCCAGACCGGTTCCGATCTCTTTCGTCGTGAAGAACGGATTGAACACCTCGTCGACGATCTCCTGGGGAATGCCGCCCCCGGTATCGCCGACGCTGAGAGTCGCCCACTCCGTGGCATCGGACGGCTTGGCCGTGTGGTCGGGCGATGCGTCGGACCCCGCGGGTCCCGCGGGCGCATGACCATCGGCGGCAGTTCGAACCGCCGAGGCGTCGAACGGCTGGCCGGCTTCGCTTCCCACGACCTGCGTAGCCAACGTCAGCGTGCCCCCGTGAGGCATCGCCTCCAGGGCATTGGCCACGAGATTCATGATGGCCTGTTTCATCTGCAGACCATCCAGGCGCAGAATCGGAAACCGCTCGGCCAGCTCCGTCCGGACCGCAATGCGCTGCAAGGTGATCCGCTCGGCAAAGAGGACCAGGCAATCCTGGACCAGCGCGTGCAGATCGGTATCGGTCAAGGTGAGACGACTTTCCCGGGACAGGCCGCGCACGTCCTGAACGATCCGCTCCAGCCGGTCCACCTCCTTGGCGATGATCTGAGCGTACCGTCCTTCCGGCTCGCTCCCATGCAGACGCTGCGCCAGCCGGCGCGCGAATCCCCCGATCGCCACCAGCGGGTTGCGGATCTCGTGCACCACGTGGGCGGCCATTTCGCCCAGTGCCGCCAGCCTCTCCTGCTGCAGGAGCCGGTGGTGGCTGCGCTGGATTTCCCGATTGGCGTCCTCCAGGCTCGTGTACACCCGGGCGTTCTCCACCGTCAAGCCGGCTTGGGTGGCGAAGGCTGCGAGGAATTCGAGGTCCTCGTCCGTGATCGGTTTGCCGTTGAACTTGTTGTCCACGACCAGGACGCCCACCACCTTCCCCTTGGCTACCAGCGGGGCGCAGGCAAATTCGTCCACGTCCAACCGTCCTTCCCATTCCGGGTGAACGCGCGGGTCATGCCGGGCGTCCGTGATTCGGTACGGGCGCCCCTCCAGCGCGACCCGCGCCAGGATGCTTTCAACCCCGCGCAGGGGGATCCGAAAGCTGCGCGCCAGACGGTCAAAGACCGAGTCCTCCCGTTCGCGGCGGAGTTCCGCCCGCTCCCCGATGACCTCGGCCAGCGGGCGGGGTGTGGCCGTGAGCGCCCCCCAGACGGCGGCGGCCTCGTCGCCGGAGCTCGGTCCGACTCCCATGCGGCCCCGGAGGATCTGGCGGGACTCGTCGACGAGCAGGAGCATGGCCCGGTTGAATCCCAGCCCCGCCCCATACGTCACCCCCGTCAGGATGACATGCAGAATGGTGTCCACCTGCATCGTGCCCTGCATGACCGACGCGATCTCGCTCAAGATGGAGAGTTTGCGGAGGCGGAGGAGTTCCTCCACCGCCAGCCGTTCCTTCTCCCGAAACAAACGGGCATTCTCGATGGCGATGGCGACGTGCTGGGCGAACGCGGTCAACAACTCCATGTCGTCGGCACGGAAGCCGCTGCCGCTGCGCCGGGCTACCGAGAGCACCCCCACGGCACGCTCGCCCAGACGCAGCGGGACGACTGCCACGCTCCGCACGCCCATCCGCAGCGCCCATTCCCGTTCCGCGTACCGCGGGTCCTCGGCCGGGTCGGTCACCGTGACGATCTCCAGTGACCGGAACGCGGCACCCATGACCCCCTCGCTGGGTGGGAACATCTCGCGCGGGGGTTGCAGAAGGTCCGCGTCGCCCGCGCTGGCGAACACGCGCAGGGAGCCCGTGGCCTCTTCCCACACCCAGAGCCGCGCCAGGGCCAGGTTGAGCAGGTTGACCGCCGCTTGGACGGCGTAATCGAACACCTGCTGCAAGTTCAGCGAGGCCGTCATCTTCCGACTCAACTCGCTCAGGGCGCGGAAGCGCGCACCCCGCTCTCGCGCCTCGTGGTACAACCGGGCATGCTCGATCGCGATGGCCGCCTGCGTGGCCAGCATTTCGAGCATCCCGAGATCGCCGGGCGAGAATCGCTTGCCGGCTTGGGTGGTGTGGGAGGCCAGGACGCCCAGCAATCGCTCCCCGAACAGGACCGGCACCGTGATCGTGGCCACGATGTCGGAGAATTCCGGCAGGGCGTACGGCGACGCCTGGTAGTCGTCCACCATCAGCGGCCGACGCGTGCGCGCGACCGTGGCGTTCACCCCCCGGCTCCCGACGAAAGACTGCCCCTTGACCCGCTCCACCTCCGAGCCCACCGCCGACCCGTAGCGGAGGCACTGGGTCTTTTCATCCCAGAGGAGGATCTGGCTGTGTTGGCTCCCCAGCAACCGCATCGCGCCCGTCGCGATCGCGTCCAGTACGTCCGAAAGCTCCAGCCGTCCCGCAATCGCTTGCCCGACCTCGCGCAGCGCGGCGAGCTCCTCCGCGCGCTGCGCCGCCGCGCGGAACAAACGGGCATTCTCGATGGCGATCCCCGCCTCGGTCCCGAGCGTCACCAGGAGGTTGACGTCTCGCTCTTCGAAGGCGGCCTGCTCGCCGGGCCTGGCGGGGATTCTGTCGAAGACGCAGATGGTGCCGATGAGCGTTTGATTTTGCAGGAGCGGCACCGAGACCGCCGAGATGGGGCGTCCCGGCGCGTGGGGGGCGAGTCGGGCGTCGTCGCGAAGATCAGAAATCAGGATGGGAACGGTCTCCCGTCGGGTCACCCCTGCCAGCGCCTCCTCCGCGGCGTCGGGCGTGTCGGGCTGCGCCAGGTCGAAGCGGTAGACTTGATCGTGAGCGCCCGTCTCTTCGTCGGCCAGGCGCAGGACCGCGGTCCGCGCGTGCAGAGCGCCGGCCGACAGCCGAGGGATCAATCCCAGGACCTGGGACAACTCCATCGACGAGCCGAGATGGCGCTCCGTGAAGTAGTGCCGCGACAGGCCTGTGAGGCGATCCGAGCTATGTTCCATGGTACTCACCGGCGGTCAGAACGGAGGCCCGCCCCTCGCCAGTCGCCTCGTGCCGCGCGCGACCGCCGCGATCGGCCGTCACACTTTCGCGTCGCGAAGATACTTGGCCGCGTCTTCGGGTGGGGTGGGATTGATGTAGAATCCGCTCCCCCACTCGAAGCCCGCGACGTGGGTGAGCTTGGGCATCAGCTCGATATGCCAGTGATAGTGGCGCCCGTCCGTCTCTCGCAGCGGCGAATTATGGATGATCAAATTGTAGGGAGGATTGAGCAGAACCTTTTCCATTCGCAGCGACACGTCCCGGAGCAACTTCGACAACTGGACGTACTCGTGCTTCTGCGCATCCTCGAAGAACGGGTCGTGCGCCTTGGGGAGAATCCACGCCTCGAAGGGAAACCGCGACGCGAACGGCGCGACCGCCACGAAGCTGTCGTTCTCGCTGATGAGACGGATCTCCTGGTTCAGTTCCTGCCGCACGATGTCGCAGAAGACGCAACGCTCCTTGTAGTTGTAATACTCCTTGGCCCCATCCCACTCTTCCCGCACCCGCTTGGGGATGATCGGGGTTGCGATGAGTTGGGAGTGGGGATGCTCCAGGGAGGCGCCGGCCGCCCGACCCGCGTTCTTGAAGATCAGGATATACTTGAACCGCTGATCCTTCCTGAGGTCCAGCACGCGGTCGTGGAATGCCCACAGCACGTCCTCGATGCGCTGCTCGCTCATGCTGGCAAAGGTGTCGCCGTGCTCGGGTGTCTCGATGACGACCTCGTGCGCGCCGATCCCGTTCATCTTGTCATACATGCCGTCGCCTTGCCGGTTCAAATCGCCCTCGATCTGGAGCGCCGCGAACTTGTTGGGCACCACGCGGAGATTCCAACCGGGAGCGTTGGGTCCGCTGCCGTTCGGGCGGTAGGCCAAAACTTCGGGCGGCGTCTTGTCTTCGTTGCCGGGACAGAACGGGCAGAAGCCGACCCGCTCCCGCTCCCGCTCGGTGCCGAAATCCGACGGGCGCCTGCCCCGTTCGGTGGAGATGATCACCCAGCGCGAACTCACCGGGTCTTTGCGAAGCTCAGGCATACACTCTCCCTTCCATGATTGGGACCGATGATGCGGCGCCGCGCGGCGCGCGCAACCTTTGAACATTATTAGTGGAGCGCCCCGGGAAAGTCAAGGTCGGGAGACCGCTTCCACGAGGGCTTGGAGCATGCCAAGAAACGCCACTTGGAGGTCGAGGCCGGTACCGTCCACCGTGGGAACCCGTTGGCGGGTCGCCCCGTCCACGGCGCCCGCCCGCACCATGCTGCGAAGCATGCGCGCCTCGCTCTCCGGCCTCGGGAGAAGTCGGGGCTGCCCGAGGTACGCGGCCAATCCCGCCGTCAGGGCGTGCGCGCCCCAGTTCGACGTGAAGGCCGCCACGGGATACCGCGCTTCCACGGCGCAGATGATGGTTCCGCGGCAAGGACACGCGCAGCGGGCCGGCTGCCGCAAGAGCCCGCCCATGCCGATCTCGTTGCCCCGGTCTCCGACCCCCACGGTCAGGATGCCACGCCGCGTCGCCAGCGGGAACAAAAGGTCCGTGCGCGCCTGGTGCCGCGTCACATCCTCGCCCCGCATAGTGTGG